>JABAOE010006000.1_pt3 | contig 14490 bp, 17 predicted proteins | sample 7062141 | NCBI WGS metagenome assembly JABAOE01 (sample SAMN14538627, study PRJNA623070) | marine sediment metagenome | biome: marine biome [ENVO:00000428]; feature: marine pelagic biome [ENVO:01000023]; material: deep marine sediment [ENVO:00002113] | place: India: Gulf of Khambhat ... | reverse complement strand
AGAGATCATGCGCACGCCGGTTGGATCCTTGCTCTCCGTCCGCCCTTCCGCTGGGTACGTCGCTCCTCCGCTAACGGGGCTCTGGGCCTCGGCCCCGTACCTGCACAACGGCTCGGTTCCGACGATCTGGCACCTGATGCATCCAAACGAGCGCCCCGACCGCTTCCTGGTCGGTGGACATCGGCTCAGCTACGAAATGCTCGGCATCGACGGGGGGTTGGAATCCGCGGGCGTCTATTCCTACCCGGAAGGTTACCACCCCTGGTCGATCCCGGCCCTGTACGACACGGCCCTCCCAGGGCGTGGCAACACCGGCCACGCATTCCAGTTCGAGGGGCTCACCGAGGCCGACAAACGCGCTCTGATCGAGTACCTGAAGCTGCTCTGAGGCGTGCGAGGGCAGAGTGCTTCCCCCCGGCAAGCTCGTGCACGGCACACCGCGATCCGCACCCGCCGATCCTCACGCGCTCCCGCCTACGTAGAGCGCACAGCGATCTACGTATCGAAGCGTATGCGAAGGCTCCTCCGGATCGGGTAGAGTCGGATGCAGGCGAAGAAACTACTCGCCGCCACCCTCAAAGGAGATGATCATGTTCACGCAAACGCTGTTGACGATGAGCGCGCTTCTGGGGCTCGTCTCGAGCCCACAGGCGGGCCCCGACTCGGGCTCCGCGGCCCGTATCGAGGTCGGGGCTCGTGAGATCGTCGTGAGCTTCTCTCCCCTGCGGATTCCCGGGGCCACCCCGTACCATAACGACGGACCGGACTCGTACGTGGAGTTCTCCTGGCCTGAGGACGGCTGGGTGCAGGGCTACGAGATCGAGCTCGTGGATTCCAACGGTCGTAGGCTACCTCGCCAGATGCTGCATCACGTCGGGGTGGTCAACCTGACTCGTCGCCAGTTGGCCTACCCCAAGGCTGAGCGCCTCTTCGCGGTGGGCCGCGAGACCGAGCGAGTCCGGCTGCCCAGCTCCATGGGACTCAGGATGTCGGAGAACCAGCCGCTTCTCGTCTACTTTGCGCTGGTCAACAGCACGCAGGATGCGATTGAAGACGTCTCCCTCCGTATGTCCTTCGACTGGCTGCGGGATGCCGACGCCGACGTCGCGGCTCGGCGTCGCTTCTATCCGAGGCGCTCCCTTCCCCGGTTCCGCAGCGCTCGATCCGGACCCGGAATCACGGCGGTCGTGCCGCTCGTCCTGAATGCGAATCCCAGGCTCGACGGATCCAGCCTCTTCGATGTTCCTCCCGGAAGGTCGGTCACCAGCGCCGAGTTCTCGCTCCCGACCGGAGGTCGGATTCGAGCGCTGGGCGGACATCTTCACGACTACGCCGTGGAAGTCCGATTGGAGGACGCCGAGACCAATCAGATCCTGGTGCGGCTCCGCACCGAGACGGATGAGCGAGGCCAGTTGCTCGCGATCGAGCAGGCTCGGTTCCCCTTCAGACCGTGGGGCCTGCGGTTGGACGCCGATCGCTCATACCGCATCGTCGGCGTCTACGAAAACCCTACGGGAGCCACCATACCAAAGGGAGCGATGGCGTACATGGCAGGTCCCTTCGTCCCGGACGATCCAACCCGGTGGCCACCGATCGACCCCAGCGATCCGGTCTATCGAGGTGACCTATCGAGGATGACGGGTCAGTCCGATCAATCGAACGAGCACATCGACCACTGAACCCCCAACGAGCGGCGGACTCGTGCGGCGGCCCCGTGGGTTTGCTTCTCGGGAGCCTCCGAATTACGGGTATGGAGCCGACTCGGACGAGGCCGAAGGTCGGGCCACTGGAAGTAAGGAGGAATCTTCGATGAGAAGCGCGATCGGTGCTCTGCTCTCGAGTGCGCTCGTCGCCTTGCCCTGGGCCGCCTCCCTCGCGGCCCAGGGCACGATCGCGTTCACCAACGTGGACGTCCTGCCCATGGACAGAGAGGGAGTCGTTGCGGCCCAGACTGTCGTCGTTCGAGACGGGGTCATCGCCTCGCTAGGTCCGGCGGGGAACGTCGACCTGCCTGCCGGAGCCACCGTGATTGACGGCACCGGACAGTTTCTGATGCCGGGGCTGGCCGAGATGCACGCGCACGTTCCGCCGCAGGCCGATCCGCCGAGAGAGGAGGTCGAAGACATCCTCTTCCTCTACTTGGCCAACGGCATCACCACGATCCGAGGCATGCTCGGCTCGCCGTACCAGATCCCTCTTGCGGACGAGATCGAGCGAAACGAGGTGCTGGGCCCGAACCTTTACGTAGGGGCGCCGTCCCTGAATGGCCAGTCCGCTTCGACGCCCCAGGCCGCCGAGCGTCTCATCCGCGCGCATCAGGCCGCCGGGTACGACTTCCAGNNAGGAGGTCGGGTTCACGTTTTCGGGGCACGTCCCGGCGGACGTGGGGCTCGTGCACGCGCTCGAAAGCGGCATTTCCAGCGTGGATCACATGGACGGGTACGTCTTAGCCGTCGCGAGTGATGCGGTCCTCGCGCGGGGGAGCGTCGACGAGCTCTCGGCCGCCGCCAGCCCGGAGGAGAACAAGATCCGTCAGGTGGTCGAGCTGACCGTCCGGGCCGGTGCGTTCGTCGTTCCCACGGTTTACCTGTGGGAGAACCTCTATGGGAATCCCGACTCGGAGGCTCTTCTCGCTCAACCCGAGATGCGGTACGTGTCCCAGGGACAGCGCGACGCCTGGCGCCGTCAGGCCTCGGGGCGCGGCAGGGTATCTCCGACCGCGGCCGCCACACACAATCGGCTCCGGCTCCGGATTCTGAAGGAGCTCGCGGACGCTGGGGCGAGAATCCTCATGGGTACGGACGCCCCACAGCTGTTCAACGTCCCCGGATTCTCACTGCATCGAGAGATCGATCTGATGGCCCGTTCGGGATTGACCAATCACCAGGTCTTGACCAGTGGCAGTGTGAATCCCGGTCGCTACGTGCGCGAGCACCTGGGCATCGATGCCAACTTCGGGACGGTCGCTCCCGGCCAGAGGGCCGATCTGCTGTTGCTCCCCTCGAACCCGCTGGAGGATCTCGGGAACCTCGCCGATCTGTCCGGCGTCATGGTGAGAGGACGCTGGCTCGACCGCTCCCAGATCGACGCCGGACTCCAGGCGATCGCGGCGAAGCACTCGGGGCCGTAGATTCCGGTCTCCGTCCTGGGCCTCGACGACGACGATCCGGAGGCATCGAGCATCATGGGGTTCGCGGAGGTGGTCTCGAAGGTGTTTCGCAGAAGGCGGCCTTGCCCCCACGTGGGCATGATCGAGGATGTGACCCCCTCGTCCCCCGACTCGTGCAACGCCTGCGTCGAGTTGGGAGACACCTGGGTACAGCTACGAATCTGCTTGATCTGCGGCAACGTCGGATGCTGCGACAACTCCAAGAACAAGCACGCGACTGGGCACTTCCACTCCTCGGGTCACGCGGTGCTTCAGTCCTATCAGCCCGGGGAGGGCTGGCGGTACTGCTTCCTCGACGACCAGATGCTCCCAGACGGTGAGCCTTTCCGTTCTCGGTGAGGCGATCGTCCGGTCCCCAGGTGCGCCACCACCCTCCAAGAGATTCCGATCCCCGGAGCCAGCAGTGCTTCCAACAGGTCCGTCGATCCTGAACCGCAGATCGGCCCACCATCGAGCCGGACTCGTTCTGGCGTTCGTTACCGCCGTCGCCGGATCGGCGTGCGCCTCTCCGGCCGCAGAATCGGATGAGCGTATCATCGTCTCGGGTGCGTCAGGCCAGTTGGGCGGGCTCGTGGTAGAAGAGCTCCTCGAGCGAGGAGTACCCCCCGAGAACCTGATTCTGGTCAGCCGCACGCCCGAGCGGCTGGAGCGCTACGCGGCGCTCGGGGCGAGTACTCGCTTCGGTGACTTCACGGAGCCTCAGTCGCTCGATCAGGCGTACGAGGGAGGAGATCGGCTGCTCCTGATCAGCCTCAATACCGTCGGAAATCCCAATCCCCGGGTCTCGTCGGAGCGCCCGGCGCTGCACCAGGCGGCGATCGATGCGGCGGGCCGAGCCGGGGTGCGCCATATCGTCTATACCTCTTTCGTCGATGCCGATGAGAACGTCTCTCCGATCGCCGTCGACCACAGGCTCACGGAGACGATGCTCCGCGAGAGCGGCGTCGCGTGGACCTCCCTCCGAAACCAGTGGTACGCCGATCGACTCGTCGGAGAGGCGGCGCGAATGGTCGCCGAGGGCCGTGCGCTGATCCGGCCGGACGACGCCGGGACCGCCTTCGTGACCCGGGAGGACTGCGCTGCGGCCGCGGCGGCGGTTCTGACGAGCTCGGGGCATGAGAACCGCGTCTACGAGATCACCGGGCCCGAGATCGTCGGTCCGCAGGAGCTCGCGGCGATCGCCAGCGAGATCACTGGCACCCGGATCGAGCTCGTCGAAGCGGGGCCCCAGGAAGAGGCCTCGATCCTCGGTCTCCCCTCCGGAACCACCCTCACCACCCACTTCTCGGACATCACGGGCGAGCCGGGAACGACTGCCCGCGAGCTCCTGGAGGCCAATCGGCAGGCGCTGATCGACGCAATTCGACAGTGAGCCTCCCCTCGGAGCCGGAACGACCGCGTGACCTGATCGTCGTCGGCGCGGGTCCGGTCGGCCTCTGCTTGGCCCTGGGCCTGGCACGGCAGGGGCGGGACGTTCTCGTCGTCGAGAAGAATGCGGCCACGGCCGAGCACTCCCGCGCGCCCGCCATCTGGCCCCGGACGCAGGAGGTCCTCGCCGACCTCGGCGTGATTCACGCGTTCCTCGACGAGGGGATCGTGATGTCCCGACTCAGCCTCTGGGACGTCGATCGAGAGCGCGCGGTTCTTACCCTCCCACTCGACGAGCTCGCGGATCAGACTGCCTATCCTCATCTGCTCATCGTGCCTCAGTCCCGGACGGAGCGTCTCCTCCTTCGGGCCCTGGAGATGGAGCCGACCGTAGAAGTTCGGTTTTCCTGCGAAGCGATCGATCTCTCGCAGGACGATTCCGAGGTGCAGCTGAGTGTCCGAGATCCGGCAGGGCAGCGGTCGCTGCGCGCGACCTTCGTGGCGGGTTGTGACGGGGCCCACAGCCTCGTCCGAAAGAGGATCGGCGCGTCCATGCTGGGCAGGACCTACCGGACTCGCGCCGCGCTCGCGGACGTTGAGATCGCAAAAGGCGACAGCCTGCCCTCGCCCCGTATCACCACACGGCCTCGGCTCGCCATCGGGATCCGCATCCGGGCGGGGCTCTGGCGCCTGATTCTGCCCTTCCAGGAGACCGAAGGGCTACCGATGGACGAGCGGCTGGCCGCGGCGGTCAGGAGCCTGTTCGCGCTGGACGTCGGTCAACCGCTGTGGCAGAGCGAATTCCGGCTCCACAACCGGGTGAGCTCTCGCTTTGCCCATCGCCGGGTCGTTCTCGCGGGAGATGCCGCACACCTGAACAGTCCTGTAGGAGGGCAGGGGATGAACGCCGGAATCCAGGACGCTGGAGTCTTGGTCGACATCCTCGCCAGCGCACTGGACCGCGGGGAGCCCGACCCCTTCGGTGCGTACGCCGCCGATCGTCGGAGAAGCATTACGAGGGGAGTGAACCGCTTCACGGACCTCATGACGCGTCTGCTGCTCGCACGACACGGGCGGGTAATCAAGCCCATGCTACGCCTGGTGAGCCAGGCCATGCGGCTCCCGGGCTTTCGGCGCCGGGCGATGAGGCGAATTGCGATGCTCGATTCGTAACCGGGTGGGGCGCACGGTCGGCCGAGAGCCGCGACGAAAGCCTAACGCCGCAGGTCGGCGGAAGCCTACCGCCGCAGCTCGACGGAGAGCTGTACGCCCCGTCCGTCGCTCGGCCACACTCCCGGTCCCGGATAGAACTCGGGGCGCTTGGTAAAGTACTGCTCGTCGAACAGGTTGTTGATCCCGAAGCGGAGTCGGAGCCACTCGGCGGCCTGAACCGCGGTGTTCACGTCCACGACGGTGTACGCGGGCACGAGCCCGACCGCGCCGTTGGAAGGAGGCGCGACCGTGTTCAGGGGATCCGCGAACGAATCACTCACGTAGCTGACCAGGAGATTGGCCGAAAGGCGCGGCCCATCCAGGGCGAGCCCGGACCGACTGATCCATCGCGGAACACTCTCGATGCGGTTTCCCGTCACGTCCACGTTCTCACCGGCGGCCACGATCGTCCCGTCGAGATATTGCCCGTCGAAGTACGACGTCGCTGTGTGGGCTCGAAGCGAGACTCCTCCCACCTGGAACAACAACGCCTCCAGGGACGCCTCGATCCCCCGGGTTCGACTCGACCCGATATTGGTCCGGAACAGGTAGGAGGAGCCGTCGGGATCAGTTCTGAGCAGGGTGCCAAACCGGTCGTTCACCCGAAGCTCGAAAAGATTGACGTCGTAGATCAGGCGCGCGCCCAACGACCCCCGCAACCCGGCCTCGAGGGTCCATCCCTTCGAATCCCCGAGATCGGGATCGGTGCGCTCGAGCTCGTTTGCGGGGAGCACGTCCTTCATGATCTGCGGGCGGTACGCTTGACTCCATCCCCCGTAGAGCTCGGTGAAGACGGAAGGGCGATACGAAGCGCGGATTCCGAGGAGCGGGTATTCGTGCTCGATACGCCTCGGGGTATCCGCGGGATCGTAGTAGGCCAGACGCCCGGAGAGCTTCGTGCGGCCGAGCTCGACCCTGGCCCCAGGCACGACCGACCACCTCGAGCTCAGTCGGAAGAGGTTCTCGACGTATATGGCGCCGTTGGACGTCTTGTAGTGGACGTCCCGACCAAATCCTCCAGCCGGCACGGCCAAGTCGTAGCCGCTCCCGGTCGTGCCGACGCCCTGCTGCTTCCGGTGCATATCGTTCTGGGAGGCTGCGGCCCCGAAGGCCAGCACATGATCCAGCCCCGCGGCGCGCCAGGGACGCACGAGCCGGACCTCGGCCGTGTAGCTGTTGTACCGGTCGATGTCTACCTGCCGGGGCGCGAACTCACCCGTCCCGGGGTCGATCACGTCCGGCCTGTCCGCCAGTCCCACGAATTGGACGCTGCTTCGGGGCCCGAGAACCGCGGAGAGACGCGCGGTGAGCTGAGTGCCGTCCTCGGCTTCCCAGTCCACCGAGAGCGCGGGGACCATGATGTCCGGGTTGTAGAAGTTGCGCGACCGTGTGGCTTGCGTAGGATCGGCCTTGAACATCGCATCATTCAAAGGCCCCGGAAGCTGATAGACGTAGGTCGAGTGGCCCACCTGTCCACGCAAGCGGACGGTCGGCGAGACGTCCACCGTGGCGGCCAGATATTGGGCTGAGTACTCCGACCTGGCCTGGGCCCGGTATCCGTCGGACACCCGCTCGTTCATGTAGCCGTAGAAACTGACCCGACCCGCGGTGGCGCCGACGGCGTTGTACGTGCTGCGCAGACCGAAAGAGCCCACGGTGTTGATGCTCTCCACCTCGAGGGGCTCGCTCGGGTCCGGGCTCTTCGTCACGTAGTTCACGAGACCCCCGAACTGCGACCCGTACTGCAGAGCGGCGGTACCGCGGACCATCTCGATCGACTCGATCGCCTCCATGGGTGGGCTGTAGTGGCTCGCCGGATACCCGTACATGTCCGAGTTGATGAGAACGCCATCCTGACGGACGTTGAGCTCCCACGAGCGATGAGCGTCGAGGCCCCGGGTGGAGACGTTCATCTGATTCCCGGAGCCGTCCATATCGTAGACGAAGGCCCCAGGGACCCTGGAGAACACCTGGCGTCCGGTCTTTTCGGCAAGGTTGGCCGGAAGATCGGCCAGCTCCACGATCGTGCTCTTGGTGCCGGCCAAAACGAGCGTCCCCACGACGTCGGGGGCCGGGTGCGCCGCACCCGGCAGTCGAGAGGCGCTCACGAGCACCTCGTCCAGGGCGATCGCATCTGGCTGAAGCTCTACGAGCAAGCTGTCCGGAGCGCCCTCCTCGATCTCGTGCGATACCACTCGAGTCTGGTAGCCGATTGCACTCACGAGGACCTGTTGGGTTCCCGGCGGAACGCCGCTGATCCTGAAGTCTCCCCGAGCGTCCGTCTGCGTCGCCAATCCCCCGCCGTCGAGACTCACGGTCGCCCCCGAGATCGGATTTCCGTCGATGTCGGTCACGCGACCGCTCACGTCACCCACCTGGGCGTGGAGCTCGGGTGCCAAGGCCAGAAGCGAGAGCAGCGTCGACGCACAAAGCGCCCTCGCGCGTGGAGAAAGGAGAGTCAAGCTGACAGAGCCCCGTTCGATAGATGGACGTCGTGCGTATCCATAGCGAATCGGGTCACGACGCGGATGTGAGCCATGACCCGATGAATCGCAAATGGAGAATGTGATCTTCCAGGTAATGAGGTCAAGCCGGAGATCAGGGCGAGCGTTCCGAGCTCCTATCTTCGGAAGTAGGGCAGCGTTTCAGTCTCGGTCGAAACCGGCGGTCCGTTTCCAGTGACCTCGAACNNCCGGCCCTCCGGATGTCGAGATTTCACACCACGGTAACTCGAGCGACCGCCTCTCCCTCCGAGGCAGCTACGCCTACTCGATCGCCGCCGAAACGGTCAGTGCGATCGAGAACCTGAACGACCCGTCGTCCCTGGAGTTTTGCTCGACCCACCCCGCTCCCCACGACCAACGTCAGGCGGCGAACATCGACCCGACCCACCGATGGTCCGAGGCATGGTCGGTCAATGCCTCGTACTCGTTCCACACCGGGTGACTTCCGGTCCCCAGGAACAGCGGGCGCCGTCGTCATGACGAGGGACGTCGAGACCGGCTTCACCATCCTCCCATCCATCGGGATCAGCTGGACAGGGAATCTCTGACCGGGGGGGCGTCGGGGCTCCACAGCCCTCGAGTCCCCGTCCGTCGCCAACCGACTGCTCATCCCCTTTCCGGACCCCCTCCTACTTCCCTACCTTGCCCTTCGTCCCAGGCCGCCCCGGGGGCGAGGGGACACTGCGGTCAGGCGCGTCTCGGCTCGACTTGTTGACTGTTCGAGCTGCGCCGCGTGTCGGTAGCTGTGGAGCTCATCTCGAGGAGGAAGTATGAAGAAGCGATCCCGGATCGGTTGTGGGGCCCTGGCCTTGGCCATCGTCCTGGTCGGCGCGCCCTCAGGCTCGGCGCAGTTGACGGGCCTCGAGAACGGAGAGTGGCGATACCTGGGCGGCGACGCCGGGCACACGAGGTCGGCTCCGCAGTTGACCCAGATCAACGCTTCGAACTTCGAGGATCTCGAGGTCGCTTGGATCTTCCGGGGAAACAACTTCGGTCCTTACCTCGAGTTCACCGCCCGGTCCACCCCGGTCTACGCGGACGGGATTCTATACACCGTCTTCAGTGGGCGTAGACAGGTCGTGGCGATCGATCCGGCGACGGGCGAGCTGCTCTGGACCTTCCGCGAGCCTGAGACTATGCGGTTCCTGCGCTCGCCGAGAGCAGACTTCGGAAAGGGCGTCGCCTATGCCGAGGTGGACGGGCGCGGCGTGATCTTCATCACCACCACGAGCTACTTCCTGTGGGCGCTGGACGCGAAGACGGGACGCCCCCTGGAGAATTGGGGCGCCCCCGTGGGAATCGACTCTTTTTCCGACACCGGAGTCGTCGATCTCATTCCGACGCTCGTGGGAGACTGGGGACGCTGGCAGGACTTCATCGCGGAAGGCGGAGTCTACGACCCCGACCACGGGATCCCGCAGGAGCTCGGCATGGTCACCAGCTCCTCGCCGCCCATCGTGGTGAACGGCGTGGTCGTGGTGCTGGTCGGTCACGAGCCCAGCTACGATCAGACCCGAATCGAGAACGTACCGGGGGACATCCAGGGATTCGACGCCCGGACCGGAGAGTTTCTGTGGAAGTTCCACGTCATTCCGCGGCCCGGCGAGTTCGGCCACGACACGTGGGAGAACGACGCCTGGCAGTTCTCGGGTGACATGTCCTCCTGGGCGCCCGCGTCCGCCGATCCGGAGCTGGGGCTCGTCTACATCGTGACGAACGCCTCCACCGTGCAGTCCTACGCCGGGCATCGTCCGGGTTACAACCTGTTCGGCGGAAGCGTCCTCGCGCTGGACGTGCAGACGGGCGAGCGGAGGTGGCACTTCCAGATCCACCGCAGCGACCAGTGGAACTACGACCTTCCGACGGCACCCATCCTCATGGACCTGACGGTGGACGGTCAGGAGATCCCCGCGCTCATCCAGAACACGAAGCAGGGGCTGATCTTCGCCCTGAACCGCGAGACTGGCGAGCCCATCTGGCCGATCGAGGAGCGGCCCGTCATGCAGACCCAGGTGCCGGGCAACTACACGGCACCCACGCAGCCGTATCCGACCCGGCCGGAACCGCTCGACCCGATCGTGTTGAATGGGATCACCGAGGAGTTCGTGATCGACTACACGCCCGAGCTGAGGGAGCGGGCACTCGAGATCCTGAGCGATTTCAGGGTCGGAGGCCTGTATGTGCCGCCGCTTCCATATGAGCACGGCAACGAGTACGTGAACGTCGTGGGCTGCATGGGGGGGCTGAACATCTATCACCCGCCCATCGCGGATCCCACCACGGGAATCATGTACGCCTCGCACAATCGGGGCTGCAGCGCACCCAGGTTCATGGTGCCCACGGGTGGCGTGGACGAGCCGCGGGGGCTGCCCGGCATGAGTGAGGAGGTCTGGAGGGGTCGCGAGCGGCACACACCGACGACGGGGGAGACGGTCGCCGCGTGGGCACCCGGGGGCGTCCCTGTATCGCTCCCCCTCATCGACGGGCTACCGGTCTACAAGCCGCTGTTCCAGGGGCTCGCGGCGTACAACATGAACACCGGTGAGAAGCTGTGGGACATTCCCATCGGCGAGACGCCGGAGTACATCCGAAACAACCCGCTACTGGCCGGAGTGGAGATCCCCAACACGGGCGGTACCGGCAACTCCATCCAGATGGTCGTGGATGACCTCCTGCTGCAAACCACGGAGGACCTGCGGGGTGATACCGAGGTGAATGAGAACGGAATGCCCGTCCTCAACGCGCGCAACAAGCTCACGGGTGAGATCCTCGCGAGCGTCGAGATCCCGATCCCCGGGCAGTACGGGATGATGAGCTACATGCACGATGGGAAGCAGTACATCCTGATGCAGGCGGGAAGCGCGAAGCGCCGCATTCCCGGCTCGCTGGTGGCGCTCACGTTGCCGTAGGTATCGAAGTCGGCCGAGTCCGGCCCGGGGGAATCTGCTCCACGGGCCGGCTGACGCTTCGGAGCGTTCTGGCAGGAGCGAGCGAGGAGCGCCGGGGCCTACCAGCCGGAGAACGAGGGGCCTGGAACCGGACGAACGAGGGCCCGGCAGCCGACCAACGGTTGCCGGGCCTTTTCATCCGTTAGCGCACACGGGACAGTGGTTGAACCCGAACCCTCAGTCGGGTTACAATAGCGAAGCCGTTTTACGTATCGTGCATCGATGGAGTAATCGCTTTGTCTACTGTGACGGTCTCAAGCAAATACCAGGTGGTGATCCCGAAGGACGTGAGGGAGCGGCTCCAAATCCGACCCGGCCAGAAGGTCGAGGCCTTCGCCATTGGCGGGCGCATTGAGCTTGTTCCGGTCCGTCCGATCTCCGAGATGCGGGGCTTCCTGAAAGGCATGGATCCGAACTTCGAGCGTGAGCCTGATCGAGAGTTGTGAACGTCGTAGACTCATCGGCCTGGATCGAGTTCTTCGTCGACGGGCCCAACGCGCAGGTGTTCAGCAAGCCTGTGCGTGATACAGGCGCCTTGGTGGTACCCTCCGTGACGATCCTTGAGGTATACCGATACGTCCTGCGTCACCGGAATCGCGAGCACGCACTGCAGGCTGCCTCCACGATGCGCCAGGGCACAGTAGTTGACCTGGACCACAGCCTCGCGATTGAAGCAGCCGAGTTGGGGGCATCTCACCGCCTCCCATTGGCCGACAGCATCATCTACGCCACGGCACTCGCCCATGGTGCCACCCTTTGGACGCAAGACACGGACTTCGAGGGCCTCGACTCCGTGGAGTATCGGGCTAAGGGGGGTGCGCGCTAACAGGCGCTCGCTGCTGACGCGGTAGGCGGGAGCGGCCCATGAGGTTCGTCGTCGCTCGGGCTCCTCCCGAACGATGGTCCGGGGTCGGGAGCACTCGCCTGGCGGCTCGCGCTCCGGGTCGGCATCGTTGTTCGCGCAGCAGAAACCCGAGTCGTTAGACGGCATCACAATTTTTACCAGGGAGGCTGCGGCTTGACGAAAACGGTGAGGGCATCTGCCTCGCTCGGTCTGGCCTTGGGCGGCATCCTCGGACTCGCCGGGACGTTTGCCCCGTCCGACTCCCTACGCGGCCTGGCCTGGGGTGTCGACGGGCTCGCGTCCCCCCTTCCCTACTTCGCGTACCCGGTCTTCGTTGCGACGTTGGGGGCATGGATCTGGGCCCTTCTTACGGGCCGCGTCGCTGCTGCCTCGTCGGCGGACGCCGTCTAACAGGCATCCCCCTGACATGAGGTCTGTGATGGGAAAGGAAACGAGACTGTTCAAGAGCGAGGAACGGCAAGGCCGATCAGACGTGAGTGCATTCCTACACGAACTGGCTGACAAGATTTCGGAAGGCCGGGTCGTATTGCGCCGGGGGCAAGAGGAGGTCGCCTTACATCTCCCTCAAAGCCTGGTCCTCGAGATCCAGGCTGAGGACGAGGACAAAGGAGCCAAGGGCATCCAACACAGCCTCGAAGTGGAGCTCAAGTGGTTTGATGATGAGCAAGGAAGCTCTGTGGAGTTGGCATAAAGCCGCGTCCTGCGGGGCCAGCCGTTGGGCCACGCACATCAAATGGCGGGACGGATGAGCAGTTTCGAGCTCAACTCAGTCGTCATCTCAATTGTGATCGCGCTGGCCATTGCGGACATCTTGGCCTCGTGCGGACGGCTGGTACGACGACGCGATCGAATTCGACGGCCTGGCCTCTATCTGGCTCTGTCCGCTTTGCTGTTCCTCTGGCTCATCCTTCATTGGCTCGGGCTCACGAACTACCGCGATCTCGAGTTCGAACGCTTCGGCCAGAGCTTTCTTGCTTTCTCTCCGTCGCTCTGTGGGGCGCTCGCCACGTTCGTTCTAACGCCGGACCTGACTGACGGGACTGAGATCGATCTGAGGGCACACTACTTCACGGTAGCGCCCTGGGTATATCCGCTCGTCGTCGGTTTTTCGCTCCTGGCAACGATTTCAGACATCGTCCTGCTAGGCGGTGCTTCGCTGGTTCTGATTCTCGGCAATGCGTTTTTCAGCGCGCTTTTGCTCTGGTTGGCTTCTTCGTCGCGCGTCGCGGTCCATCGTGCGGTACTTGGCCTTTCGCTGATCATGACCGCGACCGTCATCCTAGCTGTGTAGATCGGGGCCATGACCGGCGCAAGATCCGCCTCTTCCGTCAAGAAATCGTACTACACGCAGCGCACCCTGATCGGGTTGGCGGGCTTTTCCCTCCCCACGGCCGTTTGGCTCGGATCATGGGCACTGGACGGAGAGGCTCTCCTTGGCTCCATCAGCACCTACTACTACTCGTCCATGCGTGATGTCTTCGTGGCCATCCTCATAGGGGGCTCGAGGAGATGCGGTTCAAGCCCCTCGTGGAGGATCCTCCACGCGCCTTCGTACTCGGAATCGTAGGACAGTTCTGGAAGCCTTCAGGCCGCCTGCTCGACTTCGAAGTGAGTCGATTTGCTGAACTGGTTGCCCCGGGGCATGCCAAGGCGATCTGGTCGTTCGATGTCACACCTCTCTCGAGCAATGAGGTGGTGCTCCGAACAACGACCCGTGTCAGTTGCGGTGACGACGCATCTCGCAGAAGCTTTCGACGATACTGGCGAGTCGTCGGACCATTCAGCGGGCTGATCCGTCGCCGGGTCCTGAGACTTGTGACCGAGGCGGCTGAATCGGGTGCTGCTGGCACTTGATCCGGTAATCGCGGGGTACGGGCAATGCTCGGCCTCTCCTGGGGCTCGATGGTGATGCATGTCGAAAGATTTCCCGGTCGACGGAGTGGAGCTGACGTTTCTCCTGGTCGTCCAGGACCTGCCCCGCTCGCGCTCGTTCTACACCGACGTTCTGGGCGCCACCCTGCACCGGGAGTACGGGGGCACCTCGGCGGTTCTCGAGTTCCAGGGCAACTGGCTCCTGCTCGTCACCGGGGGCGGACCGACGGAGGACAAGCCGACCGTCACGTTCGCGCCGCCCGACGACCCCGACCGTGTGAGTCATCAGCTTACCATGCGGGTCCCGAACTGCCAGGTCGCCTACGACGTGCTGAGGTCTCGAGGGGCGGTGTTCCTGACCCCGCCCGTAGACCGCGGGGGAGAGGTCCGCTGCTTCTTCCGAGACCCCGACGGACATCTACTCGAGATCAGCGAGATTCGGTAGGGTGTCTCGAGCACCGGGAGTCTATCTCGTGTCGATCATTCTGAGCGTCGTGATCCTATTCTTGGGTTGGGCCACGCTCATGTTCGCGATGCAAAGGCGCGCGATGT
>JABAOE010008950.1_pt3 | contig 14509 bp, 6 predicted proteins | sample 7062141 | NCBI WGS metagenome assembly JABAOE01 (sample SAMN14538627, study PRJNA623070) | marine sediment metagenome | biome: marine biome [ENVO:00000428]; feature: marine pelagic biome [ENVO:01000023]; material: deep marine sediment [ENVO:00002113] | place: India: Gulf of Khambhat ... | reverse complement strand
CTTTATCAGCTATACCTATTGAAAATTTTGAAGAAAAATTGGAATCCTAAAAATACAATCGTAAATCCATAATATAACTTATATCAACTAATTCGGATGTTTCCCCTGTTAACGGAAACTGTAAAGCAATCCCAGGACTAATTCTATTTCCAAACCTTATGCCCGTCGTTAAAAATATGTCAGTTTTATCAGATTTGTCAGAAGTAAATAATGTGTAACCATTAACCTCTGTATACAATAAGGGTTCAAATATAACCGGGAAGTTAGCTCCTGCGGCCAATGCGTATTTAATTCTCCATTCAAGACTATCATTTTCAAATTCGTCAGCAAGAATAATTAAATCCGTACCCAAATTTCCCTGTAAATTCAACAAACCCTGCCATAATGCAAAAGATGTATAGGAAGAGAGGCTAAAAGAATCCTTCAGATAAATTGGAAAATCGCGGTTATGTAAAATTAAAGTTTCTAGCCTGTCAACATTGTCTTTATATGCAGTAGGTAATAAAACTTCAAATCCAACTGACAATGCAGATAGATCATTTTTAATAATAATGGATTTAAATCCAACCAATAAATTTGCGAGCTCAAATCCGTCCCTGATCTCTTCTCCATCAATTCTTGTATCGTTCACGCCCCCTTGTGACAGTCGAATATATATGCTGTTATTATAATTTTCAGACGGGAATTCAGCTCTAATATGATATAAAATTAATTCTCCGGTAAGATCGTTATCAAGATCAGCTACTTCTATAAGAGCAGTAAAATATCCCCTGGGAACAGCGGACTCAAAAAAAAGCGGATAAGAAAGATCTAAAGATATATTTTTATAAGTTGATGTATTCTTTTGAAAAGTTGTTTTAAATTCGAAGTTCCCCGTTAACGGATTAAATAAGACTACTTTTCTATTATCCACAATTAATTTCATTGGATTTATTAATTTAGCAGCTACGTGAAAAACACCATTATCCATGGATTCAAACCAATTAGAAGTTATCTCGAAAAAATATCCTAGTGGTACGCCCAAACCGGGGGTAGCAATCATATCACTTAAAGACGGGGTCTCAACCAGACCTTCAACAGTGTATTCAAATAGTGTACTTTGTAATAAAGACCCAAATGCAGACGGCCAGAATTCATGCCCCATCTGTCTGTAATAAAGATAGGACATAGAACCTATGTAAGGATGAACAACGTAATTCGTAAAAAATTGATCCCCATCATCGATCTTTGGAAGTTGTGAAATATTATCCCACCATTCTTCAAAAGACGTATCGAATATTCTGCTGTTTTTATTTCTTACATAAAATAATCTTCCAGCCCATATCGCACTGTAATAAATAGCGGTATCCCTTAAATAATCATTTCTATTCAGGTGTGTTATTTCTTCATTTTTAACTGATTCTTTGATATCACCATTCCCCTGAATGTTGGCAAAGACAAAGCTATTCAGACAAGTTCCGAATATTATGATTATGTAAAACAAGATAAAAACTTTTCTTAACATATATAAATGAGTTTTAAAATACACCAATCATTAGTATTAAATTCGATATATTATATTTAATTAGATAATAAACTTAAGAATATAACCAAAATTATATTTGATATTAGATGTTAAATTATAAATTTAATTTCTTAAAAGCAACATATATTTTCTAAGGATATTAAGACCATCAATAATTCTAATTACTCTTTTCTCCCAACTATAATTTTTTGCATCGGATAACGCCTTCTTGGATATTCGTTCAGACAACTCATTATCAAAATATAGTTTTTGTAATGAATTTACTAGTGCATCCACATTATCCGGCTCTACTATAATGGAATTCTCATTATTTCTTAATATTTCTATTATTGAAGGCAAATCAGTTGCTACAATCGGCTTACCCGACGCCAGGTATTCAAAAAGTTTTATTGGTGAAGTAAACTGTTTTGCCTGAGTACCATCTTTTATAGTTATTTCATTTGAATAAGGCAACACAAGAATATCAGAAGCAAGAAGATATTTAGAAACTTTGGAATGATCAACAAACCCCTCAATTCTAAAGTTTAATAAATTTTTTTCATTTACCATATTTCTGTATACAGAGTTATCAGTTTCTAAACCACCAACCACTATAAAATCAATATCAGGCAATTTTTCAGCAGCTTTTATAAGATTCTCAATCCCCCTACCCTTATATGTATTTCCGCTGTAACAAACCAATTTCCTGTTAAAAGGTAATTTTAATTCATTTCTTAACTCTGTGACATCTCCCGTGTCTTCATAATCAGTCAGGTCAACACCGTTATGAGCAACCACAGATTTATCCAGATCAAGATTAAAATTATTACGATATATTTCCAGTAAACCTTTTGAATTAAAAGACATGCCCAAAAAACTCTTTGAACTACAGAAAGATTTTATTAAAACTTCAGCAAATTTATTAACCGCAGGATGATGGGCATCATATATTGTTGGAATTTTAAAAATAACGCACGCCATGTAGCAAAATATTAAATTACGTGTAATTACAAAATCATAATCTCTTTTGAAAAGAAATACATAGAAAGCACTAACAACTCCATGAATTATCTGTCTTAAGAATAAATCTGTAAAAGGAATTGAAATTACTTTAAAATTTGTTTTTATACCGTAATATTTAAACAACTTATGCTTTGAAAATAAACCGGGCAATATTAATTCAATATCAATTTTCAATCTTGACATTGCCTGACACATTTTAAGCATATGTATTGAACTTGCACCTTTTGAAAATAAAGGAGGACTTCCCACATACAGCACTTTTAATCCATTATATTTATTCATAACCAAAATATTTTCTTTTTTTGCTAGAACATATAAGTTTAATCAAAGAAATATAACTATTTTAAATTTAATATTATGAAAATAAAATCAATTAGAGGATTTAAAGATATTCTTCCATCAGAAACAGCAAGGTGGCAATTTATTGAAGATAGTACGAAAAATGTATTTGAGAAATATGGCTTTTCAGAAATAAGATTGCCTGTCTTGGAAAACACAGAAGTATTCACAAGCGGCCTTGGAAATACAACAGATATTGTTGAAAAGGAAATGTATACATTCCAAGATAGGGATGGTTCATCCATAACAATGCGGCCCGAGGGGACCGCAGGACTGGTCAGATCTTTTATAGAGAACTCATTGCATTTAAAAATGCCAGTAAATAAACTTTATTATATAGGTACAATGTTTAGACACGAAAGACCTCAAAAAGGAAGATACAGAGGATTTAATCAGATCGGAGCGGAATTATTTGGTTCGGACACGCCATATAGTGATGCAGATCTTATTTCCATGCTTTGGAACACATTCGAAGAATTAGAATTAAGCAAGTATGTGGAACTTGAAATTAACTCTATAGGATTACCCGAGGACAGATTAAGATATAAAGAAGAAATTATTGATTATTTTAATCCAAGCAAAGAAAAACTTTGCAAAGATTGCCAAAGAAAACTTAAGAACAACCCTCTTCGAGTATTTGACTGTAAAAATAGCAACTGTCAGGAAATAGCTCTTAATGCACCGTCAATACTAGATTATTTACCTGAAAGCAGTAAAGTTAGCTTTGAAAAGCTATTAGATTTATTAGAAAAAATTAATATCCCATTTAAGATAAACAATAGAATTGTAAGGGGTCTTGATTACTATACAAACACAGTTTTTGAACTTACAACAAATCAATTAGGTTCGCAAAACGCAGTAGCAGCTGGCGGCAGATACGATCTATTGGTAGAACAGTTAGGCGGACCCAAGATGCCTGCTATCGGTTTTGCAATAGGACTTGAGCGGTTGGTATTGTTACACGAAATTGCAAATAATGATTCATTTAATAATCCATTTGATATATACATTGCATGTATGGGTGAGGATGCTCACGATGAAGGTATAAAGATAGCAAATATCTTAAGAAAGAAAGGTTTCAGAGCTGAAATCAGTTATGACGATAAAAGCTTTAAAAGTCAATTAAAAAGAGCAAATAAATCCGGAGCAAAATATTGCATAATCATAGGAGATGACGAATTAAAAAACAATAAAATAAAATTAAGAAATATGGAGCTAAGTGAGGAATCAGAAATATTGATTAGCGAATTAGATAAATTAGAACTATAATGCTTTTTTTATTTTTTTTCAGGTTTTAGCTCATTTATAGTTAAGTATTGTTCAATAAAAATATCAGACAACTCAGATATACCCCCGTATATACAACTGTTAATAGATTTTTGTTCACACGACATCAATTTGCCGCTAGACCAGGTTTCAGCTGTTGAAAGCTTATTTTCCCCAAGCATATTACTCATTAACATAACCGTCCGGTAGAATTCAAAATTCAGATATATAGCATAATTATCTTTCTCAATATTTTTTGATGAAATTATTTTTATTTTTATATACGCCCCACCAGCTCTATTTATCCACTCTGATTTTTTATATACTTTTATTCCCGAATTTTTAAATTTATCTGATAACGACTGTTCAATTTCAGGCAAAAACATTTCCTTATTTGATAACTCATTTGATAAATTCTCAACAAATATAGCCACACCGGATATTCCAGCCAAAGAATGTTGGCCGTATCCGAATGCATTTTCAAAGCTTATCAATAAAATGAAAATTATAAGAAACTTTAGATTAAACATATATCAGAAATAAATAATACAATAAGGAAAGATTAATAACTATTTATTTAAAAGAATCCTGAAGAAATATAATATTTTCTTCTATCATCTTGTAAATATCACCATAGTCTTCTTTATTAAAAACCTTTTGAGCCTCTTTATAGGAATTTATAGCACTATTAAAATTCTTATCTTTATCCTGGATTTCGGCTAATGTTGAATAGGCCATCGCTAAATTATTGTTAGTTGTTGCATACTGAAGCGGAAATTTCTCTTCAGTATAAACTATCAAAGCTGACTCATACGCTTTAATTGCATTATTACAGTTCTCTTCTTTTGATTCGACCTCGGCAAGTGACCTATAAGAAACACCAAGGTTATTCTGAGTAGCTGCATATTGGATTGGCATATTCTCAATGGTTCTGACTTTTAAAGCCTGCTCGTAGCATTTGATTGCTCTTTTTAAGTTTCCCGTCTTTTCCACTTCTTCAGACATGGTCCTGTATGTATTGCCTAAATTATTTTGTGTATAACTGTATTGAAGAGGAAATGATTTAAAGGCATAAACTTTTAAGGCTTTTTCATAGAATTTCACTGCCAGCAAACAATTCTCAGACTTATCATGAACTTCAGCCAAATTTGTGCAAACAATACCCAGATTGTTAGTTGCTGCTGCATATTCCATAGGGTTTTCGTCAATATTGTAGACTTTTAGAACCTCTTTATAGGAATTAATAGATTGTTTGGAATTTTCTATTTTATTTTCTATATCTGATAATGATGTATAAAGAGAACCAATATTGTTATGAATACTTGCATAAATAAACGGTGATTGATCAATTTTATAATATTGAAGTGCATTACAATATGCTTCAATACCATTTTTAAAATTATCAATGCTTTTGTCTGTTTCGGTTATTTTTAAATAATTATTGCCGATGTTCCTGTTTATTAATCCATAATCACTTAACAAATCATTTTTACTATAATATTCAATAGATTCGTTATAGTAGTTATTTGCTTCAATCAAATATTCATAACTATTTACTCTCTCACCATATAAACCACAAGCAATTCCCAGATATTTTGCTATAAGGGCATAATCCTTGCCAGATTTGTTTACGGAATAAACTTCTAATGCATCCTTATAAGATTTTATTGAACTTTCAAGTGATTTTGTATCCAAATCTATCTCGGAAATAACACCATAAGCAATGCCAAGATTTTTACTAATCAGCCCAAAATCATTAAAGTTATTCTCTTTATTAAAATATTTTAAGGCTTTACTATAATGCAAAATTGATTCTTTATAGTATTTAAGCTCTCCTTCATTTTCAGCCAATTTTGTATAACTAATCCCAATATTTTTATTAATAATTCCAAATTCTTTTAAGAAATTATTCGAATCATAATAAAGAAGAGAATTTTTATAATTAGTGATCAAATTTCTATAATATTTTAACTCGTTTGTTAAATTAGCAACATTATAATATGCTTCGCCTATAAACATATTCATTTGAGCATAATCTTTTAAATAATCTTCTTGTTTATATACTTTTAAAGCATTTTGAAAATATTTTATGCCTAAAAGGTAGTTATCAATTTCTTTATTATTCTTGGCTAATTCAAAATATGCCGATCCTATCTTTGAACACGTTGCAGCATAATCTTCGGGGGAGCTTGTAACAGTGTATTTTGATAATTCTTTTTCTAAATCTTTGACCAGTATCTCAAGTTCATCATTTTTTCGATCTGGTTCAACATTTTCTGCTGAAAGAAATGGATTTTCTATATCTTGTATTTCATTTTGAGGGTTAAGATTTATAATATCATCACTAGAATCTATTTCATCTTTGCTATCTAATTCGTTTACAAATTCTAATTCATCTATATTAGTTTCAAACTTCTCATCTTGAACGTCATCAGGAATAGAAGGTGTTTTTATTTTGTTTAATTCTTCAATCTTTAAATTAATCTCTTTGATCTTTTCAATTTCATTAGAATTTAAGTATTTCAATGATTGATTATAGTTTTTAATCGAACTTTCTAAATGGTCGTCATTTTCTCTTAGATAATACAAATCTTCATATATTTGAGCTAAGTTTCTCGAAACAATGTAGTTAATATCATCATTTTCATCTTTTACAGAATTTAAAGAATCAATGGCCTTAAAATAAATATTGTAATCATCGCTATTTTTTGCAATTTTTATATAAATTTTGGCATTCTTGATTTTAAGTTCATTAAATTTAGATCTGTCATTTTCTACAGATAATAGTTTTAAAGCATTCTCATAATAATTGACTGTTTCATTCAGTTCTTTATTTTCTTCGGATAATTCAGCACAGTCTAAATAAATATTAATAAGATCTTTTTCAGTTTCAGCTACTTTACTATCATTATTTATCTGAGTAAAAATCTCCCTGGCATCAATCAATTTCTCCAACGAATCGCTCAACTCTTCTTTATTATTGGATAATTTATATTTTTTCCATGTTAATAATCCAATATTTTTATTTGCATTTGCAATTTCAACTTGTCCATTTTCACTATCCAGATATCCAAGATAATTATTATAATTTAAAATAGATTTATTAAATAATTCCAGATTTCCATTCGATTCTGCTAAATCTTCATATGTTTTTGCTATCTTTAAATATAGACCAGATAATTCGCTATATTTCTCATTTGATTTATTTAATTCAACTAAGCTATTTAGATATTCCACTTTAGCTTCAAAATCATGCTTTCCTTCTTCTTCTATAAGCGAATTATAAATTTCATCTATGTAAATATTTATCTCACTTACATCAGAATCAGATCTATACTCATTTAGCAAATAAATACTTCTGGCTTCTTTAAAAGAATTTAAAGAACTTTTAAGATTTACAACTTTATATTGGGATGAAGAAAGATGATAATGTACAATTCCGAGTAATTTTTGAACTTGAGCATATTCCCCAGGATTATTCCCTTTATCAAAATAGTTTAAACATTGAGTTCCTAGTTCAAGAGCCTTGCTAAAATCACCTTTATTAGATTCCGCTTCAGCTTTCTTAAGTATCAGTAATGATTTTTCTGATTCAAGTTCTGTAGTTTCACTCTCGTCAATACTTTTAGCATACTCAATTAAATCATTTAAAATCTCAACCGAATTGCTTAAATTCTTATCGTTTTTCTGGTTTTCATAAAGAACTTTTGAAGATTCATATATCTTTTTATTTATGATATAGTTTTGATCTGGATAATCATTAACATTAAAGTAAAGCAAGGCTAATTTATACTTCTCAATTGATTTTAACAGGCTGTTTCTTTCAAAATTAATACTTGATAATTCAAACAGGCAATCTCCTAACAAAATGTTTAGTCTTGAATATTCTTCAGATCCCTCATCAATACCCGAATCCAATTCCTTCTCAGCTATTTCTATTACTTTACTGTAATTTTTATCATTCAGATACGAATCTATTACTTCTTTCTTACAATTCTCGTATAGTTTTTTAATATTTTCATATTCACCCGACGCAGGGTCTGCACAATAATAGGAATCTTTATAAAATTTAATCGCATCCGTTAAACAATCGGTATCATTTTTTTCTTTATATAAATAATAATATTTATCCCCAATCTTCTTATTAATATCGACAAATTGATTGGGGAAACTATCTTTTTTATAATATTTAAGGGATTCAATATAATTATTTATTTTTTTATAAATAAGTTCAGAATCATTTTTGACTTTACCAATACTGAAACTCAAATCACCTATTTTAATTAAATAATCATAATATTTTTGAGCATCTTTCTTTTTATCAATTTTTGGAATTAATTCAGAATATATCTCCATACCCCTATCAAGATAATCTATATTCTGATCAACATCATAATATTCTATGTACGAATCTGCTAACTTCAGATTAATACTGTCACTATTAATCCCTATATTCCTTGATTTTATGCCTTCTATTAAATTTGAATAATAATCCAGTCTTAATTTAGGGTTTTCAATATTTCTTTCTTCTTTTAGTAATTCCTTATACACATCTTTTAAGTTTGTCGTTAATTGAATATTTTCTTCTGGATACTCTTTTTTATTATAAAAATTCAAAGCCGATTCGTAATTATCAATTGAGTTTAATATATATTCAGGATCAGAATTTAATTCACCTAACATATAATTAGTGGTTCCAAGCAACATCAATATTTTTGCATTTACAGCTGGGAATTCATCCCCGTTAAATATTGTCTGAACAGAAAGCAAATTATCCAGAGCAGTCAACAAATTTTCATTTTTATCAGTATATTCACAAACAGATATATAGTTTGTAGCTTGTTCCAATTTTATTAAAGCTCTATGATATAAAAACTCATCATCATATTGCGTATATGATCTTTCAAAATATTCGGTTGATTGAAGAATCAGAGAATAATCGTTTTTTAACATCGATAAATTTTGATAAAGTTTGCCTATATAAAAGTTCATGGAAGCAACACTATCAAAATCTTTAGTATCAGACATTACAGGCAGTGCTTCATTGTATATTTTTATTATATTTTCAATTTCTTCAGCCGTTTGCAAATGATCCAGATTATGATTTGATGCATTAGCTATATTAATTTTTCTTGAAACTAGCGGAAGTGAATTTTGATTATCTTCAAACGAATCTAATGATTTATTAAAATATTCTATAGAATTTATAAAATTTTCTTCACTTTTATCCAAATAGAATTTATTTAAATAATAAATACCTATATTATTATCAATCACAGACTGCATATATTCGGGTTTGAAATTAATAAACCTAGACATCGATTTTATCAAAAACGTGTAGGCAGACTCTATGGACTCTCTTTCATTTCCTGATTTGGAATTGTGAAAATTACAACAAGCTATATTGTTTTCAATCGTTGAAAGTAATAATGGAGATGTCTCATCGGGTATCAAGTCAATAATATTTATATATTCACTGTTTGATACTTTAAGATCATATTCTCCGGTTTTTACCAATTCCGAGAATATTAATTTTGAACTTAAATAGTTATTCTTTACAAGCGCTAAATCGTGAAAATAGTTTTCTGAAATTTGCAACGATCTTTCATAATAATCTTGAATACTAACTATATCTGTTGAAGATGAATCAAGCTGATTCAATAAGGTTAACGCGTTTGCGTAATTATTAAATAATGAAAGTTTTAATTGTTTGTCAGATTCATCCGATAAATTTACAAAACCTTCTTTAAATAGTTCTGCTGCCTTATTCAAATTTGCACGCTGATCAATAATTTCAGCTAAATTGCAATAACTTGCCCCTAAATTATTCAGTATTATTGAATAATCAGATGTGTTTGTTTTATCAACGAATGAAACTGATTTTTCCAAAAATTTTATTGATTCCCTCGTATTGTATTCTTTATCTTCCAGATTCGAGAGTTTTCTGTGAAGGTTGCCTATATTATTAGTAATTTTAGAAAACTGTATTGGATAATTTTCAGAGTCAAAATATTTAATGGATTTATTAAAACTTTTTATAGCCTTTTTAAATTTTAATGAATCAAGTTCATCTGAAATTTTTGTATATAATAAGCCTATTTCAAGTTCAATCAATGCGTTTTCTTCAGGGAAATCATCGAATTTAAAATACTCAAGAGATTCGATATTAGCATTAATCGATTCAAAGATTAATTCTTCAGTTTGATTATTTTTTGCTAACTTATTATAGATTTTTGCTAATTTTCTTTTAATAAATCCAAATTTCCCGGGGAATCTCTCCTTGTTGAACCCTTCTAATGATTTTTTATAACATTCTATGGAATTTTCTATTATTTCATCATCATTTTCCATTATTGACAGATTAAAATACGAATCACCTAAATTATTTTGAATCATGGCAAAATCATTTGGATAATCATTGGAATTATATACTTTAAGTGATTCCTTAAATGCGTTTATTGCATTCAATAAATAATCTTTATTATTAATTTCTTCTGATAATGTCCAGTACGTTACACCTAAATTATTTTGAGTCATTGCATAATCTTCCGGGGATTTCTCATAGGTTCTGTATTCCAGGGAGGTCTCATAATAATCTATGGCTTTTAAACAATTATTTTCCTTATCATAGAATTCCGACAAATTGCTATAGGCATTACCCAAATTATTAACCGTTGTATAATAAGATTCGGGTAATTTAACTTTGTCATATAAACCGAGGGCTTCATTATATAGACTGATTGCTTTTTCACAGTATTCCGCTTCATATTCAATATGTGAAAGAATTTCATAAGTTGCAGCTATATTATTTTTAATTTTTGCAAATTCCAGAGGGAAATTTTCGGAATCAAGACATGCAAGGGCTTGATGATATGATTCTATTGCTCTAAAACAATCATCCTGATCTCTCTCATGTCCTGCATAGAATCTGTAAGAATCCCCCAGCCTCTTATATACTGATGCTTGTTCAAATGTATTAACAACATCGTGCATGAACGATATCGCATCTTCATAGCTGCTTATAGCTATTTTTATGTTTTCAATCGGTTGTTCTAATTCCGCTTTTCTGAAATAAATATCACCCATAGTCGAGCAACAATAAATATATTCCAGAGTGTGTTCTTTTTGATCCAATAAATCTTTCGCATTCGTTATGGCTTCGATTGCAAGATCGGAATTTGTTGCAGTATCTTCATAATTTGATAATAAATTGATTGCTTTGCTTTGTTTAATAAGACCAAGGGCATATTTATAATTGTCATTAATATTGTTTTGATAATAATTAATAGATTCACTTATGTAATTTGTTGATTTATTTATCGAATCCTTATCATTACTTATTTCACCAATCTTCATGTATACAGATGCTATTTGTAATAAAAGTTCATAATAAAAATCAAGGAGTCCGTCGTTATTAAAAAGATTTTTAGTCGTTTCAAGGTAATCAACAGATAATCTATAGTCATCCAGACTGTTGTTAATCTGAGCACGTTTAAAATATGCTATACCTAAATTATTATTTAAATAAGCATTATATAATACATCAGCATTTGACTCTGAGTTATCTGACAAGTTACCAAACAACTCTAAAGCTTTATCCAAATATGTTCTTAGTCCTTCACTCTCATATATCTTCAGATATGAAATAGCTAAATTGTTTTGGATTTGTAATTTTAATATTCTATTTTTCTGAAAACCTAATAAATCTAAAGCACTCAAATAGAACTCAGATGCTCTTTTGGCATAATTGTCAGTTTTAAGTGATTGAGAGAGCAATAAAAATGCATCTCCACAACATTTTATCAATTTTACAAGAGCTTCATCACTAACTTCAAGCAATTGAATTTCACTTACCAGTTCATCCAATGTTTTTTTTGCAAATTTAAATAAATCGCTGTTTGTATAAATCGGATTTGAGACAATTTTTGAATAGTTAAAAAACCAGTATAGATATAGCTCATCTAATTTGCTTTTTATTTCGATTGGCAAACCACGAAATTTTTCATAGATGTTATTTAAAACTTCAAAATCTTCAGAGTCACTGTATTCATGAAGTTTTAGTTCGTTGATAATCTTAATTATATTTTCATCTTCAATCGATGATCCAACTTTGTTAAGTAAATCTAAAACATTGTTGTGTCTGCTAATATTATCATCTATAGCATTAAACAATACATTTTCTTCAGAATGTAAATCCGTTAAATCAAACTCTATTATGTTTTTATCAAATTCAGAAAATCCCTCTGTAAACTCTTTTAGTTTTAAAGAAAAATCCTTTCTGTCATCAATAAAATCAAACTGAGATTCGTTTAAATGCTCAGAAACTGATTCCAGATCTTTAAAAAACTTTTTATTTGATTTACTAACGAAGGCAATTACAGGTTTTTTGGAATTTTTAAAATAACTATATATATATACAATCTTAGGTTTAAAACCATCTAAGTTAACTATGTTTAAACTGCTTGACTGATTAAGTTTTTCCAGATCTTCTAAATCAAGATCATTATCATTAAATACTTTTAAGTTATAACCTTTTTCAGCAACTAATTCTTTAAATTCATCAATATTTTTGTCTTTATTAAATATAAAAAAATCTTTCGAACAAAATAGATTACAGGGAATAAAGTTAGAAAATGACAAGTATAAATAATTGGTGTGATCAAGCCTTAGACTATAAATGTTTTTACTATTTGGCATTTCAACACTTAAAAAAATACAATTATATTTTAAATATCAATTAACCGTTAATATGATTAATAATAAAAGTAATTTTTAAATATCTTTTCAAGGTAAAAACCATAAGGATGGAACAAAGCTTAATAAATATGATGTTTAATATATCATTCAACGGCAATTCAGCCACCCTCTTTATTAATCACAAGTAGGGTCTGTAACTTTGCGTCCCATTTTTACAAATGGTTTGCCCTTTCAATTAATATTAACTTAATTAATACAAGTTAATTATACAACATTTTTTAATAATTTTCTTTAGGTTTTGAAATTGCCTTTAATTCACCTAATTTTTTCTTTGCATTTAAATGAACAAGATTTATTTCTTCTTCGGTATCCGCTATTTCTTGATCAATCTTTGCAATATCAACACACTTACTTCTTATAATCTCAAGATCGTATTCATTCTTAACTTTAAACATTTGATAGACTGATTCACCCATTTCTCTTGTTGCTTTACTCTTGCTCTTTTTTTTAGACTGTAATTTATTCTTTAATTTTACGGTATCATACACCTCTTTTGATCTGATTGTAACAACTCGAAGTCCCTTGTGTAATCCCATCTTTATTTTGCTTATTGTATCTTGATCATCATATGAATAATCAGGCATCTAAAACTCCTTATAAAAAATTAGGGGTGATTATTTTTTTGTATTAGTATTTCTAATTTTGAATAAAACTCCACATATAAATTTACAAATTTAAACTTTAAATATTTTCCTTTTTTAGTATTATTAAACATCCCCTTAATTTAAATCTTTTTTATTCCAGTGAAATAATGAACAAGAACAAATTTTTCTATGGTTGGGTAATAGTAATTGCGGGGCATTTCTTAATTATATTAGATGGGTTACTGCTATATTCTTTTGGTATATTCCTGCCCTATTTAAGTGAGATATTCGAGATTTCAAGAACTGTAAGTTCTTCTATTTTTTCACTTAGGTCTTTTGTGTTAGCAATCTCGCTTTTTATTGCCGGGGCATTAATTGATAAATATAATCCTAAATATATAACTCTTCTTGGAGGTTTTATAGCCGCTTTAGGATTGTTTCTTTCTGCATTTGCTACTGAATTGTGGCAATTATATATAACCTACGGTGTCATGATAGGGTGTGGAGACGGGTTTTTATATATCGTACCGATAACAATATTAAGCAGGTGGTTCAATGAAAAAAGGGCGCTTGCCATAGGCATAGCCACAACTGGTGTACCAATAAGTGGTTTATTAATAAATCCGCTAACCGCCTGGCTGATAGAGTCTTATAGCGGGGACGCATTTATTTACCTATCACTGATATTTTTAGCAATTCTCGTATTTTCTTCATTGCTTCTCGTGAGTCATCCGGAAGATCTTAATTTGAAACCCTACGGACATGATGAAGAAAATCAGAATGAAATCTATAAAGATATTGGGTGGAACGCAAAAGATGCTTTTAAAACAAAACCTTTTTGGATATTATATCTTACTTTTTTTCTTGGATTTAACACCTTTTTAATTGTTATTATTAATCTTTACAACTATTGTGTTGATTCAGGCATCTCACCAATAGTTGCAGCTGGAGCACCGGCGGCAATCGGAGTGGGCAGCATTCTAGGAAGGTTATTTTTTTCAGGCGTCATGGCAAATATTCTTAATAAAGTACGCAT
>JABAOE010002679.1_pt2 | contig 14509 bp, 7 predicted proteins | sample 7062141 | NCBI WGS metagenome assembly JABAOE01 (sample SAMN14538627, study PRJNA623070) | marine sediment metagenome | biome: marine biome [ENVO:00000428]; feature: marine pelagic biome [ENVO:01000023]; material: deep marine sediment [ENVO:00002113] | place: India: Gulf of Khambhat ... | reverse complement strand
ACACTCAGTTGCACGTAGTCGTCCTGCTGTAACCAGTGTGTCGTATCACCTTGCGCTGCGCCGGAGAACGTCAGCAAACGCAACTCGGCCAGCCAGTCCTCGCCGAAGCGGCGTGCCGCCTCAATGCTGGCATACGTCTCGCCCGTCTCGACGTCGTAAGATATGCCGGCCAGTACGGACGTATCCTGAACATCATTCAAGGCCAGACGCGCGCCGACGAACACGTCATTGTCGGCGATGGTCACCGGCTCGAACTCACTCCGGCCATCGTACTGGTATTCAAATAGTACGCCGAGATCAGCACCCGATTCGATCACCTGGTACATCGTGTACTCGAATCCGCCGACTGCCGCCGCAAATGTGTGCGTTGCCCCATCACGCGCGATGGCTTCCAGTTTCCATAACCAGGAATCCCTCGTGTATTGCAGGTCGATGCCGACCTGGTCGATCAGGTCATAAACCGGCAGCAGCGTGGATCCGTCGAGCGTTGGGACAAATCGCGGTTCGCGACTCGTACCCGAGAACACACTGACACCGATATCCATGTCGCCAATGTAATGGCTGTACCGCAGCGCGACGTCGACATGCATGTCCTCGTCGGCTGACTCGTACATCGGTTTGCCGGTATTAACCGGCAGCGGCGGCCGCAGGCGCCCATTGACCCCGGGGAAGGTGCGCTCCCGGAAATATGGCATCACGAACGCGGTCAATTCACCCCAGTCACGTTGCAGGGTCAGACTTACCATCGGCTGGCCCAGCTTTTCTTCGGCACTGATGTCACCGGCGAGATCGGTCTGGTTGATGATATCGACAAGGTGTCTTGATTCCGTCACACCCCAGAACACGGTATTGACGCCGACTAGCAGTTCGTAATTCCCGGCTTCATACGCCCAGTAAGCCTCCTTGAGATCCACGAGATTGCGCTCCGCATCGATCGGGTTCCAGCGCAGGATCGAGATCAGCGACGCGCGCGTATTCTCACCGCGCCAGCGGACTTCGGTTGTTGCGGCGAACGAGCCCTGCAGCAGCCGATCGTCCTGGCCCGACCACGCGGAGTCCTGCCAGAACGTCCGGGCCTGCATCTCGAGACTCCCGGAGATGTCCACCTCACCGCTGCGCGCGGTTGTCAGGGGAAAAGAAAGCGTGGCGAGGAGGCTGACCAACAAGAAGCGTTTCATCGCTCTATCTCAACCGGCTCAGCCGACCCTTGACGAAGTCGTTCTCACCAAGGCCGGTGCCGAACGTGTATTCGCCATAGACGAGGTCGGTCTGCTTGTTGGTCTGGACGTTACTCATGGATAGCTTGTGGGCACGCCAAATGCCATCGTAGTTGCGGTAGTCGGTGAGCTCGAGCACTTTTAGCAGGTCACCCCGGCGGTCGTAGAACTCGACTTTCCGGATCTGGAAATCAACCTGGTCGACCCACGCAAGCTGCTTCACATAGCCCGAGTTCTGGTAGCGCGGGGAGCGCTCGAGTACATCGCACACGAAATTGCCACACGGCTCTTCGCCGACGTACGTGTAGTCGAACTTGTTGAGCTCGATGGCCGTGAAGTCCTCGAACGCAAACTCGGAGCCCACGAACGGGCCGGACTTGTTGGCTGACGATATGCGCTTCACACGCTTCAGGGCGGGCAGGTACAGCCACTGGTCGTCAGGATCGAGGATCTTGGCATGTGACAGCAGCGCGGTACCTTCGATGTCACGCGGCGTGTCAAACACGACGAGGCTCTTGTCGCCAACAGATTCGTCGGGCTTCTCGAGCGTTGCGATGCGCAGGCTGCGCGTCGACTCCTGGCCGGCGGCGTTGCGCAGCACCATCTGCAGCTCCACTTCGCTGTCGCCAAAGCCGAGGTCGGTTCGATCCGAGCGAGCCGCGATTTCAAGGCCCTTATCCTGGGCAGCCAGGACGGCGCCCGCCGTGCCGAGCAATAACGCGGCTACAAATGACAGGACTGTAATTCTCGTGAAGTTCATTTTTCTCTCTCCTCTGAGTAGATAGTGCTAGGTCGTCTGTGGCAGCAGCCTGGTGCCCGCCGCGACACGGTTCTTACTACGTCCGAACAGCAGCAGCGCTGGCAGAAACAGGAAGTCGAGTATCAATGCCCCTACTATTGACAGAATCGTCATCAGTCCCAGGTCGACGTTCATCTTGAACGCGGACGTGGTCATGACGTAGAAGCCAGCCGCCAAAATTATCGTGTTGACGACGATGGCCGTGCCAACGTTGTGGAACGCGTAACGAATCGAGTCCTCGACGCTGAGCTGTTGTTCATCTCGGGCGCGCACGTACTTCGACAGCCAGTGCACGGTGTCGTCGACAATGATGCCGAGCGAAATCGACGCCACCGTCGCAACCGAGAAACCGACCTCGCCAACCAGCAGCGACCAGGCGCCAAACGTTGTCAAGATCGGCAAGCCGTTCGGCACGAGACTCAAGGTGCCGAGGCGCACGCTCCGCAGCGCAAACATCATGATGACGGCGATGGCCGCAATCGCGATGATCGTGCCCATGACCATGTTCTGCATGTTGCGCTCGGAGATGTAGGTGAACATGACGGCCGCGCTGGTCGGCTTGGCGTGCATGTAGGACGGCAGGTTGTCCTGCATCCATGCGTCGACATCGTTGAAGAACGCTTTGGTCTCGGCGGAGGTCGCCTGCGCGATCGTCGCCGTTACCCGCGTGGCCGACTTGTCGACGTTGATCCGGTCGTTGAGGTCGAGCCCGTAGGGCAACGACAGCTCGTATAACAAAAGGTATTGCGCCGACAGTTCGCGATCGTCAGGAATCCTGTAGTAGCTGTCATCGTCCGCGTGCATGTTGCGATTCAGACGCTTCATGATGTCCGAAATCGAGTACACGTGCGTGACGTGCTCCTGCTCACGTAGATAGTTCGTGAATGCCTCGAGTCTCTCGAGGTATTCGGGTTCGGAGATGCCGCCCGGGCCGGCTGCCGGAATCGAGTACTCGATCGGGTAAAGACCGAAGTGGTTCATCGCGTTGTCGGAGTCGCCGCGGAACTCGATGCGCTCGTCGAAGTACTCCACCCACTGGTCGTTGAAGTCGAGCGTCGGGATGAACGCGATGACGGCCAGCGTCGGCAAGCCCACACCCACGAGCAGCCCGCGATAGCGTCGAATGACGAAGTTCGCGAGCCCGTCCATCGCCTGCACGGACCACTCGGTTCCACTATTCGGCTTAACGCGGTAGGGCAGCAAACTCAAAGCAGCCGGCAGCACCGTAATCGAAAAAATCCACGCTGCGAGGATGCCGACGGCCGTGATGTTGCCCAGGTGCCAGTACGGCGGCGAGTCCGAGAAGTTCAGCGAGAGGAAGCCCACAATCGTGGTCAGCGACGTGATCGCGACGGGTAGGAAGTTGATGCGTACGGCCTCGACGAGCGCCTCGTGCTTGCCCATGCCCTCGCGCACGAGGCCGCGCAGAGACATCAAGATGTGAATCGAGTCAGCCACGGCCAGCGTCAATATGACGATCGGCGCCGACATGGCGATCGGCGTGAGCTTGACGCCAAAGAAGCCGGCCGTACCCATGGCCACCATTGTCGACAGACCGATGACGAGCAGTGTCGACATGGTCGCGATCAGCGAACGAATGATCACCCAGGTCAGCAGGAAAATGACGCCGAACATCATCGGCATCAGCGTTGCGCCATCGGACATGCCGGTCTCTGCGAACGCATTGTTGAGCATCGACACGCCGGTCAGGTGAATCGTGAGATCAGGGTATTTCGCTTCGATATCAGCCTGCAGAGCTCGCGCGTGCTCCACCGCCTCGGGCACTTCCATGAAGCCCTTTTCCGGGTACTGCAGCACGACATTGATAGCCGTGACGTCACCGTCGGCAGTCAGAACCTGCTTGCGCAACAACGGCTCGGCCAACGCCACGTCGCGGCGCGCGTCGAGGAAGCCCGCTTCCCTGCTCTCGGCATCACGCACGAGGTCCTCGACGATGAGGTCGTCCTCGGTCGCGTAGGTGTGCTGGAAGTTGCTGACGGAATCCACCCGAATCGTGTACGGGATCTGCCAGGCAGCTTCAGTGAGCTCCTCGACGGCCGCGATCGTCTCGCGATCGAAGACTGCGCCGGAAGCCGGCTCGACGACGAAAAAGAAATTGTCGTTCTTCGTGTAGGTGTTTTGCAGGTCTTCAAAGGCCTGCAGCTCGGGGTTCGCGTCCGAGAAGAACACGCGGTAGTTAGTAGAAAACTCTAGCCGTGATGCGCCCGAGCCGAGCGCAACAGCAGCCAGTACTGCGGCGAGCAATACCAATCCCCGGTGGCGAATCACTCGCTGCGTCAGTGCGGCCGCGAAGCGGTCAATTGCCTTGAAATACGTACCCATTGTCCCTCTCCCATCTTTGCTCGTTTGTGACCGATTGGTCATAAATTAGATAAAAAAATGTCAGGCCCAGGAATCGATCAAATCAGTAACCGTCTCGATAAAAACCTCGGGCGGCAGGACGCCCTTAACCATGGCCGCGCCACCCGCCATGGTCATCATGAGTTGCCGGGCGAGCTTGTCAGGCGCGGTCGTCGCGCGCAGTTCTCCGGACTCCTGCGCCATGGCAATCATGCCGGTGATCGCCTGCATGCGCTGCTGGCCAAAGCCCTGCAGTGCCTGCTTGACAGCCGGGTCGTGCGGGGCCAGTTCGACCATCGAATTGATCATCATGCAGCCCTTCTCACCCGCGGCATCCTCGACGACCCTGTTCACGACGGCGCGCAGGTTTTCGAGCGGCGAGTTCGACTCCTTGATAACGGACGTCGTATGTCGGAACTCCGTATCGGCGTAATGCCTGAGCGCATCCATGAACAGCGTGTGCTTGTCGCCGAAAGCCTGGTAGAGGCTTCCCTTGTGCAGACCCGTGCAACTGCAAAGGTCCGCCATGGACGTGGCCTCGAATCCCTTGTCCCAGAATGCATCCATAGCCGCTTCAAGGGCAGCTTCCTCGTCGAACTCGCGAGGCCGGCCTACGGACCGGTATGTGTTTTGCTGAGTCATTTCCAAAGCCATTTTTGAACGTACGGTCGTAAATATAATACTGATCGGTCAAGAATGCAAGGGCTAGATCCAACCTGGCCCGTCTCTCCTGGTAAAAAATCTGTACCTGGCACTTCGCCGACTTGACCTGGGCCAGAGTGCTGCTGCCGAGTGAGGCAGCCAACTTTCCATTCAGCATCGAATTGCCGCCCACCTCGAGAAGACCCTCTCGCTTTGCTCGCCCGTTGGGCGCCTACGGCGTCTGTCGCCGCTGTGCGACTCGGTTGAACTGCCGACACGCGGACTTTCAGAAATCTAACCGTTGATTCGATTTTTATTTTTCAACCAGGTACCGGGGCGTCCGTTGCACAGTTTGCATCGCCTTTCATGACGATGCGCAGCTGGTCCACGCGAGCCCCCGGCTCGCCGCCGATACGAAGGCAGTCTTGCCTTCAAGTCCGAGGTCCATGGTGATCGTTCTGTCCGTCGGCGCCCCGCTATTCCTCGGGCGCCAGAGTCACGCGCAACCCATCCAGGCTTTGACTGATGGCGATCTGGCAACCGAGCCGTGAGTACTGTTCGTCCATGTATTCGGTGGTCCGCAGCAGCTCGTCCTCCTCCTCATTTCGCTCGCCGACAGTCGTCGTCCACCCGGGGTCGACGTACACGTGGCATGTGGCGCACGAGCAGCAACCGCCACAGACTGCTTCTACGGGCAAACCGGCGTCGCGTAGCGTTTCCATTACCGTGGCACCGACTTCAGCATCGAGCGAATATTCGGCGCCGAGGCGGTCCGTGGCAGTGATCTTTACGCTCACGTCGGCAATGCGGCGGCGCGCGGGCTATTTCTTGCGGCACGCCAGACGGCTTCCGGCGTCATCGGCATGTCGATGGAATCGATGCCGAGCGCGTCGATGACCGCGTTGACGACCGCTGGCGGGGCACCGATTGCACCAGCTTCGCCGCAGCCTTTCATGCCGAGCGGATTGGCTGTCGCTTCCGTTACCGTCCGGTCCGTGCGGATGTCTACGAGATCGCCAGCCCGGGGCATGGCGTAGTCCATAAACGAGCCGGTGAGCAGCTGACCCGATTCCGGGTCGTAGACCGCATGCTCGAGCAGTGCCTGGCCGATTCCCTGGGCTATGCCGCCGTGCACCTGGCCATCGACGATCATCGGGTTTGCCACGTTGCCGAAATCGTCCACGGCAACGAAATCGACAATGCGAGTCGAGCCCGTATCGGGGTCGATCTCCACCTCGCAGATGTAACAGCCGGACGGGTACGTGAAGTTCTGCGGGTCGAAAAATGCGCTCTCGTGTAGCCCGGGTTCGATCTGGTCTGTCGGATAGCTGGCGGCGGCATGCGCGGCGAAGGCGATCTCGGCAAAGGGTAGTTTTCGGTCCGTGCCNNCGAAGTCCTCGCCGTTGAACTCAACGTCTTCGTCGCTCGCCTCGAGCAGATGCGCCGCGATGCGCCGGCCCTTGGCAATGATCTTGTCACATGCGAGTTCGAGCGCCGCGAGGCCCACCGGCGCTCGCGAACCGTACGTCCCCATGCCGTGCTGCGCAATCAGCGTGTCGCCGTGGCGTACCGTCACGTTCTCGAAAGGTACGCCGAATCGTGCGGCGACGAGCTGGGCGAACGTCGTTTCGTGACCCTGACCGTGCGCATGGCATCCCGTCACGACATCGACCGCCGCGGTTGGCAAGACCCGTATTTCCGCCGACTCCCACGCGCCGGCGCCCGCGCCGAGGCGCGCGAGGAGTTGCGACGGCCCGAATCCACAGGCCTCGACATAGGTGGACATGCCGATACCGCGCAGCCGGCCCTCGGAGGCGGAAACCGCTCGTCGGCTTTCGAAGCCGGCATAGTCGATCATCTCAAGCGCGCGGTCCAGGCCAGTCCCGTAGTCGCCGACGTCGTATTCGACGACCAGCGGCGTCTGATACGGGAACGCGTCAATGAAATTCAGGCGGCGCAATTCCGCGGGATCGAGACCGAGTTCGCGCGCGGCACGGTCGACCACACGCTCGATCGCGTAGGTCGCTTCCGGCCGACCTGCACCCCGGTACGCATCCAGCGGCGCCGTGTTCGTATAGACTCCGTTGACCTCGACGTGGACGGTCGGAATCCGATACTGCCCGGACAACAACATGCCATACATGTACGTCGGGATCAGCGTGCCAAATGTCGAGAGATACGCGCCCATGTTCGCGACGGTCCTGACACGCAGCCCGAGGAACCGGTGCTGGTCGTCGAGGGCCAGCGCGACATGACTGTGATGGTGGCGTCCGTGCGCGTCGCAAAGAAAGGCCTCGCCGCGTTCCGCGGTCCATTTGACGGGTCGCCCGGTTTCGCGCGCCGCCCACATGCAGATGATCTCCTCGGCGTAGTTGAACGCCTTGGAACCGAATCCGCCGCCTATGTCCGGCGCGATGATCCGGATCTTGTGTTCGGGCGCCAGCCCGACCACCGCGGACAACAGCGTGCGCATGCCAAACGGGTTCTGGGTCGTGAGATAGAGCGTGAATTCACCGCTGGCCGCGTCGAAACTCGCGTTGGCGGCCCTCGTTTCCATGGCGTTCGGCGCCAGCCGGTTGTTGTACAGGTCGACCTCGACGATATGAGCCGCTCGCTGAAAAGCCGCGTCGGTCGCCGCGGCATCACCCAGTTCCCAGTCGATCGCCGTGTTGCGCGATGCGTCGTCGTGGAGTTGCGGCGCATCTTCATCCCGTGCCCGCCGCGGGTCGATGACGACGGGCAGTTCCTCGTAGTCGACCATGGCCAGCTCGGCCGCATCTTTCGCCTGCATGCGTGTCTCGGCGATTACGACGGCAACGTGATCTCCGACGTAGCGCACGCGGTCAGCGGCGAGCGGCGGGTGGAAGCCGGCGTTCTGCGGCGTGCCATCCCTGTTCTTGCCGTTCCAGCCACAGATCAGGGGTCCGAGTCCCGACGCAACGTAGTCCGCGCCGGTCAGAACCGCAATGACACCCGGTGCCGCCGCCGCCGCCGAAGTATCGAAACCGACGATGCGCGCGTGTGCGTACGGAGAGCGGACGAAGAAAGCATGTGCCTGTTCGGGCTGGCTCACGTCGTCCGTGTAGCACCCGGCACCCGTGATGAAGCGCCGGTCTTCCGACCGGACGATGGACTCACCGAAGGGTGACTTGGCGCCGAATCTGGCCATCGTGCGATTCCTCCCGTAACGCCACTGACCTTGCCAATGTTGGCGCCGTAAGTAAATAGGACTGTTACGCCAATTCCTGATTCGTTCCATTGCAGCCACAGCGCAGCGCCTATGAACAAACACTTGTTGCGGAAAATAAACAGGCCAGTTTGCTTTTTTGTCGCGTGGTGCTGTGCTAGCGTATCGGGCTAGCTAACGAAGCTGTCAAACCGTGAACCATCCGTCGTAAGATCCGGATTCACGGTCTCGAACAAGGGGAAAAGCAATGAAGATTTCGCCTGTATATGGCCGCGTTGCACTTGGCGTAGCCGCCAGTGCGCTGTTCGCCAATTCCGCGATTGCCCAGCGCCAGATGTCATCGACCCTCGACGAAGTCATCGTCACGGCACAGAAAAGAGAGGAGTCCATCCAGGATATTCCCGTTTCAGTGACGGCGCTCGACTCCGGGGCGATAGAAAAGACATACGCCCGGGACCTGCTGGACGTCACCGGCGCGGCCCCGAATCTGATCATCGACCCGGTGCTCGGTAACGGCACTGCGGCGATCTCGATCCGCGGCATGCAGCTCAACGACGTCGAGAAATCGTTCGATCCGGCCGTTGCGGTCTACATGGATGGCATTTATCTTGCGACGACGACGGGTGCCTTGCTGCAGATCTGGGACGCCGAAGCGGTCGAGGTACTGCGCGGACCGCAGGGTACATTGTTCGGCCGTAATACGATCGGCGGTCTCGTCCACGTGCGACGTAAGCAGCCGACCGGTGAGTTCGGCGGTCGCGTAACCGGCACGTTCGGTGATTTCGACCGGGTGGACCTGAACGCGACGATCAACTCACCGTCAATAGCGAACGACACGTTGAAATTCAAAGGCACGCTCATCTACCAGGACGGCGGGGGCTATTTCGACAACACGAGCCGCGGCGTCGACGAGGGCGACACGGACTTCCTCGGGCTGACCGGCATGGTGCTGTGGGAGCCGAACGACGAATTCAGCGCGTGGCTGACATACGACCACTTCGACGACGAGACACCGACGCGTCCGGTGTCGTCGCTGACGCAGGCGGGCGAGGTTTTCGACGAATTCTGCAACCCGGCGACGGGTGTTTTGTGCGGCAACGTGCCGAGCAATGCTGAGGCCCACAGGACGCCGACGACGACACTCGATGCACAGGCGCACGTCAAAACTGACGCGCTGACGCTGAACATGGAATGGCAGCTGGATGACAAGCACGCGTTGTTTGGTGTCTTCGGCTGGCGCGACACCGACGAGGACGCGATTCAGGAATTCGATGGTCTCGGTGCCGCCGCGCCTGCATTCCCGGCCAACGGCGATTTCTTCTGGACCGAGCGGCCGCAGACGCTAGAGCAGACGAGCTTAGAGGTTCGCTGGCACGCGGACTGGGCTGACGGCGCGATCAAGACGGTCGCCGGCCTGTATTTCCTCGACAGCAAATACACGCTAGACCAGATCACGAATTCGCTGATCTTCTTCGGTGTGCCGGTAAATCCCGGTGACATCGTCACGACGCGCCCGCAATTCGTGCAGGAGACCGAGACATTCGCCGTCTTCGGTCAGCTCGACTGGGACATCAATGACAACTGGCAGCTGAGTGTCGGCGCGCGATTTACCGACGAAGAGAAAGAGGCCTGCGGCAACCAGCGCGTCGAACTGCTCGACATCGGTATCGTGCCGGTGCGAAGCTACGGGGCGACATCACTGGCCCTCTGTAATTCCGACGACCCGTTCTACGAAGCCAATGGCACGAATCCGATCACTGGCGCGCAGGTACCGCGAACCGGCGTGGAGTCGTGGGATGCCGTGACGCCACGCGTTGCGCTCACGTATCGTTTCAACCAGGGCATCGTCTACGGCGCCTACACCGAGGGCTTCCGCTCCGGCGGTTTCAACGGGCGGGCGGCGACGGCTTTCTCGCTCGGTCCGTACGATCCCGAGGACGTGCAGACCTTCGAAATCGGCGCGAAGACGCAGTGGGCGGACGACCGCGTGCAGCTCAATGCGACGTTTTTCACGACCGACTACGAAGACAAGCAGGAAGACGTCGTCTTCCCGGATCCGGTCGCAATCACCGAGACTGTCGTACAAAATGCATCAGGCGCTTCGATCGACGGTGTCGAGCTCGAGCTGATCGCTGTCCCGACCGAGGGACTCACGCTCACAGCGTCCGCAGGTTTCCTGGATGCGGGTTACGACAATTACCTGATCCCGGACCCGTTCCAGAGCACGCCGACGAACTTCGTCTTCATCGATCAGAGCGGCTTCGACCTGCGCCGCGCGCCGGAGAGGACGTTCGCGCTGAACGGTCTCTACGAGCGTCCGCTCGCCAACGGCGCGTTCCTGGTGTTCTCGGCCAACTATCTGTGGCGTGACGATTACTGGATCATCGCCCGGACCAACAACACGCAGCCCGGCACGCCGGGGTTCAACCCGTCCTATGGACTGCTCGATGCATCGATCAGTTATGAGACGGAGCGCTGGCGCCTATCGCTGTTCGGCAAGAACCTGACGGAAGACGACTACTTCCTGCACACGCTGGACGTTGCAGCGAACGTGCTGGCTGCCAGTCCGACGGATTCGTCGCCGGTCTACCTGCCGGGGCTGTGGACGTTCGGCACGATCAATGCGCCGCGCACCTGGGGCGTCGAAGTCGACTTCAAGTTCTGACCAATCTTGACCAGGCACGACCCGGCAGGCAGTTTTCCGCCTGCCGGATCTTTTTTTGGAGATGAGTGCATGAGACTCGCTCTTTGCACGTTCGTGGTATCGCTCATTGTCGCGTGTTCAGGTGGCGAGCCGCAGCCCCCCCGATCGCAGGACCCGGATTCCGAACCGCAAGCCGAGCCGGCGCTCGTCAGTTCAACGGAGGAGATGCAGGCAGGCAATGTCGACTTCGGCCCGCGCGACGAAATGCCCGGCGCCGCCGTGTATGCCGAGCATTGTGCCGGCTGCCACAACGGGACCGTTCCAAAATCGCCCCACCTGCACTGGCTCGAGTTGATGAGCGCCCAGGCAGTTCTGGCCAGCATGACGGACGGTATCATGACCGCCCAGTCGGCTGCGCTCAGCCCCGATGAGCGCATCGACGTGGCCGAGTACGTCACGCTCAAGGTTGCGGACGCGGCCGGCGAAGCGCCACCACCCGGCCCGATGTGCGAGGGGGAAGCTCGCGAGTTCGACTCCGGCCGCCGGCCTGCGAAGGTGGGTTGGGGCTACGATACGGCCCGTTTCGCCGACGCAACCGTGGCCAGGCTCGCTGCGGCCGACATCCCGCGGCTCAAACTCAAGTGGGCATATGCCTATCCGGGTGCGCTGCGGGCCCGGTCCCAGCCAACGGTGGGCTTCGGTGCGGCATATGTCGGCAGCCACGACGGTACCGTCTACGCCTTCGATCTCGAGACCGGCTGCGTCCGCTGGCACTATCGAGCGGCAGCTGAAGTACGCACGGGCATCGTGCTAACCGACGGCGGTGACGGCGGTCCGCCGCTGGCCGTTTTCGGTGACATCCTGGCGAAACTCTACGCGCTCGACGCCCGGACCGGTGAGCCGGTCTGGTCTTTCAGGGTCGACGATCACCCGAGCGCGACGCTGACAGCGACCCCGGCGCTCATGGACGGGCTGTTGTTCGTACCCGTCTCGTCGCTCGAAGTCATCGCCGCGGTCGATCCAGCCTACGAATGCTGCACGTTTCGCGGCAAGGTGCTCGCCATCGATGCCGGGAGCGGGACGATCGCCTGGGAGCATTTCACGATCCCCGACGCTCCAGCGCCCACCGGAGAAACCAGTATCGGCACGCGCATTCTGTCTCCATCGGGTGCACCGATCTGGTCGAGCCCGGCCGTCGACAAGCTGCGCAACCGAATCTACGTCGGTACCGGCGAAAATTACTCGTCGCCGGCCGACGAAAACAGCGATGCGATCATTGCGATCGACATCGCTACCGGTGAACGCGCCTGGCAAAGGCAAAGCACGGCGGGCGATGCGTGGAACGTCGCGTGCATGATGGACGCGAATCCGAACTGTCCCGAAGAGAACGGTCCGGATTTCGACCATGGCTCGAGCATGATACTCGTCGATCTCCCGGACGGTGGCCAGGTTCTTACGGCCGGCCACAAGAACGGTACTGTTTTCGGACTCGATCCGGACAATGCCGGCGCCGCGCTGTGGGCGACCAAGATCGGACGCGGCAGCATCCAGGGCGGCGTGCATTTTGGGATGGCCGCGGACGGCACGACCGTCTATGCGCCTATCAACGACATGAACAATACCTACAACGGCGATGTGCTGGATCCCGACGCCGCGCGTCCCGGCATGCACGCGATTGACGCGAGCAGCGGACGTATCCTCTGGAGCACGGTGCAGAAAAACGTCTGCCCGACCGATCTCCAGTATTGTGATCCGGGCATTTCCGCGGCCGTCAGCGCAGTGCCCGGCGCGGTCTTTGCGGGCCATCTGGACGGGTTCGTCCGTGCCTATGATAGGGATACGGGCGCTGTGCTGTGGGAGTTCGACACGAAGACGCCGGTAGTCGCCGTCAACGGCATCGAGGCGCGGGGTGGTGGTATGAGCGGTTCCGGGCCGGCGATCGTCGACGGGCACCTTATCGTCAACTCAGGATATGGCCTGTATTTCCACGAACCCGGCAACATGCTCGCAGTGTTCTCCGTCGACGGTCGCTGACGGAATCCCCGCCATAGCGGTCAATCCTCTCGTGTGGATCCGGTTCTACGCAGACGTGGACCAGGCGCGGATCGACGCGCATCTAACGGCGCTCGAATCGCTGAGGGAATGGCCGTTGCTTGGTGATCCGATACCGCTCCCCTCGCCCAATGCCGCCATACTCGGTCGGCTAGCTCTTCATCCACCAGCAGCGCTTCGCTGTAGAGTTCGCTCCGCACGTTGCCGGCGTCACACTTACCTGACGCGACCGCTAGACGAATAATTCGCCATTTTGTGACGATATGGGTCCCATCCAGAGGGGTTGGGAGGGGCAAAATTTCGTTTTCGGATTATCGCTGTAATGCAGCTTGTGAAGGCGCTGCAATACAAAAAAGCCCCGCCGAAGCGGGGCCTCTTGATACACAGCTGATACACGCAAACCTCAAGCAGTGTTTGGCAACCATTTTTGAACGCACGGCGGCAAAAAACGCTAGCCTCAATAGTTGCACCGCATGTGAAATCCCTACTGGCCACCATCCGAGTGAACTTTCAAAACGATGGCCTGTTCACCGGGCACTTCGACATTGTCAATAGTTTTCGGCGGTGAGCTGGAGACCACAACGCGATAGTGGCCTTGTTCGAGGCTGAGTGGCACACCATCGACAACACCTTCGCCGACGAGCGTGTCGCTCGAATCATAAACCGAGAATGGCGTTCGCAAGGCTTGCTCGAGCGAGTCGCTGAGACCTTCCTGGTCTTGCGCGGAGAAGTATCGGCCTCCACCAAGTGCGGCCCAACTTTCAAACTGGTTTTCGAGTTCTGCGTCAGCAATCGCAAAACCGACAATATTGAGAGTAACGTCGAGACCCTTTTCGCGGAGCTTTTGAATCGCCTTCCCGGCATCTCCGTCACAGGTCTCTTCGCCATCCGTGACCAGTACCACGACCCTGGGGCCGCTGGCGTTTTTCAGGTCCGACTCGACCTTCTGCAATGAATCAGCGATCGGCGTCCTGGCCAGGTTCATGGCGTTGACGCCGTCGATGATGCCGCTGGCAGCACCCGGGTCCAAGGGGCCGAGCGGAATCTCGAGATCGGTTCGGCACGAGTTCGCTTCTTTGTGACCGAACACCCTGAGTGCGACCGGAGTGCCTGCCGGGATGTATTCCTTGACCGCCTCCTTGAGGACTTCCTTGGCAATGACGATGCGCCGTTTGCCATCGATGCGCTTGAGCATCGATCCCGACGCATCGAGGATCAACTCGACCGCACCGCTGACAACGGCTACGTCATCGCCCGATACTACGGCCAGCGACCCTGGTCCGGGAGCTTCCCTGAAATCACTACTCACATTCAGCGTGTACAGGGCCGGTCGCCGCAACATCGTCGCCGCGCGGTCGAAAGCTATCTCCATCTCGCCTTCACTGAGCAACTGGCTGTAGTGGCCGCCGTTTATCCGTGACCAATCCTGCATGAGATCCTGCTCGCGAGCCGGCTCACGACCGAGCGCGCCCTGCGAGCCTACACCGAGCCCGAAAATGCGAGGTCTTACGTCACCGAATTCGTCCCACACGTCCGGAAAGCGATTGGTCGCGGCATCGGTAACCATGACAATTGCCTTGGTACCGGCACGCGGGCCCAGCACTTTC
>JABAOE010003895.1_pt2 | contig 14526 bp, 14 predicted proteins | sample 7062141 | NCBI WGS metagenome assembly JABAOE01 (sample SAMN14538627, study PRJNA623070) | marine sediment metagenome | biome: marine biome [ENVO:00000428]; feature: marine pelagic biome [ENVO:01000023]; material: deep marine sediment [ENVO:00002113] | place: India: Gulf of Khambhat ... | reverse complement strand
CTGTCCCAATTGTGGCGTGGATCTGGCTTTGTTGGCATTGCTGGCAGAACGAAGCTACCTGGCTGGTATTCCAGAGACCGCCCCACTTCCGGACACCCCGGATGCGTTCGTCCCCCGCATCGGAGACTACCTCATTGAGAAAGAGCTGCTCTCCAAAGAGCAACTAGAAGAAGCNNCGAAAAACAAAAAGAGATGGCAGAGGCAGGAGAGAAGCGGCTCCTGGGTCAGACGCTGGTTGAGATGGGGTTGGTTACTCGCGAGACCATCGATATGGCCATAACCAACCAGATCATCGAGCTACACGCAGCGCTGCAAGATTCCAATCGCACGTTGGAGCTCAGGGTGTCCGAGCGAACCGCTGAGCTCAAGCAAGCGCTTGAGCGCCTCACCGAGCTGAATCAGCTTAAAACAAACTTGATATCCAATGTATCGCATGAGCTGCGCACTCCCTTGGCCCACATCAAAGGCTATGTAGAGCTGCTCGAAGAAGAGGAACTGGGAGAGCTCACGCTCGAACAGGACAAAGCTCTGAGCGTGATCAACCGCGCCACGGTTCGGCTGGGTCAGCTCATCGATGACCTTATCGCCTTTTCAACCGCCTCGCGTGAAGGAATGGAGTTGAGCCTGGTATCGGTCAACATCCCACCCCTCGCTCGAGACATCTTTCAGCGTTCCAAGCCGAAAGCTGAGCAAGAGGGTGTGAAGCTGCGAATGTCGATAGACAAAAGCCTCCCAGCGGTACGGGCAGATGAAGAAAAGCTCAGCTGGGTTATCTACCAGCTTCTGGACAACGCTATCAAATTTACTCCTAAAGGTGGCCGAGTTAAGCTGTGGGCGGAGCACGTCAGCGGCTTTGTGACAATCGCCGTATCAGACACTGGAATTGGCATTCCAGCACATAAACTCGATGAGATCTTTCAACCCTTCCATCAATTGGACGGCTCGGCGACACGCCGTTACGGCGGCACTGGCTTGGGGCTGGCACTCGTAAAACAAATCATCGATGCGCACGGATCTAGGATTTCAGCAGAGAGCATGGAGAAGAAGGGGTCTACTTTTCGTTTTGAGCTCCCGGTTTTGGATAATGGAGCCGGCGAATGACAGGACCGCTCGTACGACCCGGACCACTCACGCATGGCACGGAACTCAATGCAGTCTATGCAATTGCTCGCATCGTGGCCGAAACCTACGACACGGAAGCCGGGCTGGATGCAGTTTTCCGTCTCTCACGAACCATTTTCATCTTTGACGTAGTTTCACTCTTCCTTCACAACGAAGAAACGGGTGAATTCGAGCCGGCATACGCGCTTGCTCTTGGCCGGGGACGGTCGCGAGAGGCTGATCTGGCCTGGGGTGAACCTGCCGCAACGGAAGCATACAGAAGCGGACAGACCATTCTGCGGCAGGAAGACGCCGGCCCGAGCGTAAAAGGGCGGGAGCGCCGCCGAGATTATCTGGGTCTGCCCATGATGGTGCACGGACGCTGTGTTGGCGGTCTCGTCTTTGGCCGCTTCGGTGGACCCTCCTACCCACCAGAGCACATTCGCCTTGCCGAGTTTGTTGCCTGGCATGTCGGACAACTTCTCGAAAATCGAAGGATGGCGAAGCGAATCGCCTCCTTGGAGGCGCAGCGAGAGCTAGCCCGGATGCAGGACGAGTTCATCTCCACCATCTCCCACGAGCTGCGCACACCGCTCGGTATGATCAAAGGCTACGTTACGACAATGATGCGTGAAGACACAAACTGGGATTCTGAGACGCGCATGGAGTTCCTGGAAATCGTTGATGAAGAGGCAGATAGGCTGAAGGAGCTAATCGACAACTTGCTCGATTCTTCGCGGCTCGAAACCGGGACCCTGGGAATGACGCTGGAGCCCATCAAGCTTCCGACCCTCATTCAAGACTCCGTTTCGCGCACCCAAGCGGTTTACCCGGACATGGACGTCGAAATTCTCGTATCTGATGACCTACCAACGCTTCAAGCCGATCCGACCCGCATTGCTCAGGTGATGGACAACCTGCTTTCCAACGCCAGCAAATATGCACCCGGAGCTCCCATTGCCGTCCGATCGGAAAGATACGACAATGTGGTTGAAATCGGAGTAGAGGACCAGGGCCCTGGCATCCCACCGGAACACGTTCCGCATCTCTTTGAGCGGTTCTACCGGGTCCCTGAACAAACGGCGCACGTACGTGGAACTGGCCTCGGGCTCTACATATGTCGAAAAATTATTGAAGCACATAGTGGCGAAATTGGAGTAGAAAGCAAAGAAGGCGAAGGAACCCGCATCTACTTCACCCTACCCGTTGAAGTGATGGAACCCATACCGGAGGGCGAACATGAGCGATAACAACACACTCGGCGATAACAACACACTCCTGGTGGTCGATGACGAGCCGCGTTACGTGCGGCTGGTTCAGGTCAACCTTGAAACAGCCGGCTATGAGGTGGAAACGGCCCACGATGGCCAAAAGGCCGTGGAGCAGGTCGCCAACGAGCAGCCCGATCTGATTCTTATGGACGTGATGATGCCAATTATGGACGGATTCACGGCGACAGAGCGGATTCGGGAGTTTTCCACCGTACCGATCATCATCCTTACAGCCAAGGGGGAGGAAAGAGATCGGGTCAGAGGGTTGGACGCCGGAGCGGACGACTACATCGTCAAGCCGTTCTCGGCGCAAGAGCTGTTGGCGCGCGTTCGGGCCGTGCTGCGAAGAGCCGAGCGCCAGACAGAAAACGATTTCCATCAGCCCATCTATGAGCATCACGAATTGAAGATCGATCTCGCCCGGGCGCAGGTCACATCAAAAGGAGATGAAGTGGCACTGACCGCCACAGAGTATCGTCTCCTCCAGACGCTGGCCTCGTCAGAAGGCCGGGTGCTCACGCCCGAAGAGCTGCTGACGGCGGTGTGGGGGCCGGAGTACCGCGACGACAAGGAAATTTTATGGGTCTGCTTGAGTCGTCTACGGCAAAAAATCGAGCCGGATCCCAAGAATCCGATACACATCGTCACACGGCAGGGGCTGGGTTACCTAATTCCTCCGACCTCCGAAAACGGGACCGGCGCAGGCTAGATTCCCCAAATTCGAACCCAAGCGGCACCCAATGGGGTGCCGCTTTTAATTCCGTACGAGTTCACAACAACCGCTGGTACACTACTTTGGACTTGCATTCGGAGCGATTAAATGGACGGCGACGCACGACTACAACTCAAGACGAAGATGGTTGGGGCAGAAATCCGGGCAGCAAGGGAAGATTCTGGAAAGAGTATTAAAGCGGCCGCCGACCTTATCGGAGTGAGCTCCAACACCATGTCATCCTACGAGCACGGTCGTAAAGGAATTTCGCTCCCAGAGCTTGAGCTATTGGCCTTCTGGCTGGATATTTCAGTGCAAAACTTGCTGGATGGGCTGCCAAGCGCTCCAGAGCGCACCGTGCATTTTGACCCCAAAGTCGTCGTTTCATTCAGGCAGAAGATGATCGGAGCTTTGCTGCGCAAGCACCGGATCGCGGCTGAATTGACAATCGGGGAGCTGGCTGAGAAAGTCGGCTTTCCCAGCAGCCGTATCAGCGCCTACGAGAGAGGCGCCAGGCCAATTCCAATCCCTTACCTGGAAGTTCTGGTCGACGCCTTGGGGCGGTCCATGGATGAGTACATCGATACAGAAGGTCAGGGGCCGATTGCAGGTTGGTATCGGGATCAGCGCGCCTACGAAACCTTCCGATCGTTGCCACCTGACTTCCGCGATTTCCTCGCGGAGCCGGAAAACAGCGGGTTCGTACGGGCAGCCATGAAACTGCGTGAGATCTCACCCGATAAGATTCAGAACCTGGCCCAATCCCTCGCTGTACTATCCAGTTGAGCGAGCAAGAAACCGCTGCCCTTGAGCAGCGCGCCTTAGCGGCATACCAAGCGGAACACCTTGATGAGGCAATCGAGCTGTTCGAGGCCGCGCGCGATTCAACCGACGACCCGCTCAAATCCGCCGAATTATCAAACAGCCTGAGCGTGATCCTGCTTAAGCAAGCTAGAAACTCAGAAGCCCTGGAAGCCGTTCAGGGTACGCCTGAGATCTTCGCTGAAGCGGAGGATCTGTCACGGCAGGCACGCGCCACAGGCAATCTGGCAGCTGCGCTCGAGGCGAGCGGAGAGCTTGACCAGGCCGAAGATGCATACCGGGAGGCGGCCGATTTGTTCGAGCGATCCGGAGACGACGAGGAGCGCCTGGCCACCATTAATGCACTCTCTCAACTTCTGCTTCGGCAGCGAAGACCGTTCGACGCCGCCGCGACACTGCAGACAGGTGTCCCTACCGGCCGAGTGCAAGGATTCCGTGCACGCTTGACCCAATTCCTGCTCCGCATCCCATCCCGCCTGTTGCGATCGTAGTTCTCCGAGTATGGACCTTCGACAAACCTCCCCAGATGATCGATACGCGGTAGATGCCATCGTTACAGGGGCCTCGTATTCTCACGTCCATTTGGACTGGCTCGACCCGGTGAACCTTGCCGGAAGAGAGCCTTTCTTGATTGCAAGCCAGGACAACAGGCCCATCGGAGTGCTGGGTTGTCCGCCCGATATTCCAGGGGTGACGTGGATACGGGTCTTTGGAGCCAGCGAAGATCAGCTTGAAATCACCTGGCAGTCCTTGTGGAATGAAGCCGTTGTCAACCTGATCGCCAAAGACGTACAGCGAGTGGCTGCGCTTGCACTTGAAGAATGGTTTGCAGAGATTCTGGAGGCGGCTGGATTTGTGCGCTCGAACGCGGTGATCTTCTATGAGCTAGAGCTGAACGCAGCAAATGTGATCGAAGGATCCTCAGCTGAGATCGTCCAACCGATCAGGACAGGTGATGCAGAGCTGGTCCTGAAACTCGATCGGAAAGCCTTTGAGCCGCTTTGGCAGATCTCTGACGAATCGCTTTCAACGGCCATGATCCAGGCCTCATCGGCGAGCTTTATCGAGAAGGACGGTGTAGCAGTAGGCTATCAAATTACAACCACTTCCCCGTTTGGCGCACATCTCGCCAGGCTGGCCGTCCACCCCTCCCGTCAGCGGGAAGGTCTCGGATCTGCGTTGGTCAATGACGCAATTGAGAGCGTACGCAAATATGGACTGGATCTGCTTACAGTAAATACGCAGGAAAACAACGCATCCAGCCGCAGGCTTTATGAAAAATTTGGATTCGAATTGACCGGTAGGGAATATCCAGTCTATGAGATCGGGCTGTAAATCAAGCCTTTGCCATGGTTGGGGTTCCGCCCGCACGGTCGATCTCCCACAGGGCCAGTAGAAAGCAAAGGGACGATAGCCGGTTGAGATAAACCAGGCTGTGAGTATCCTTCACGCTGAACGTCACTTCATCTTCCAATGCCAGTTGAACGACCGCACGCTCAGCCCTTCGCACCGCCGTGCGCGCCAAATCGAGCGCAGCAGAAGCGGGTGTGTCCCCACTGATCACAAATCCCTTCGGCATCTGGACTTCGTCTCCGAATTGTTCAACTTGCGTTTCGAGCCAGCTTACCCTCTCAGGGCCCACGACTCTAAAGCGTTCCGCAACCTCCGGTTCAGCTGCAACTTCTGACATGATGCTGTAGAGGTCCCGCTGCGCCTCCTCGATCACAAGCTTGATCGCTTCCGAATCGGTAAGCGCCTTGGCAAGGCCAAGCGCAGCAGATGCTTCATCCACCGCTCCGTACGCGGCTGGTTTCAGATGGCTCTTAGGGACGCGACGATTTCCAAGAAGATCGGTATATCCATCATCGCCAGTCCCGCCGAAGAATCGTGGCATCGCAGGTATTATAAGTAGAAGCTGATGCAAGCTCGACCATTTCGTTCCCTTGTTAGGAGGTCCGGCCCAATTCTGCTTGGAGCCGCGCTCGGGATATTGGGGCTCAGTGGGGGCATGCTACTGTCCTCCCCAACCAGAGGCGATCCGATCACGCTCGTCGAACCCCCCGACCTTCGCGTTCATGTAGCAGGGGCTGTGGAGCTACCTGGCGTTTACACCCTCCCACCCGGATCCATAATCGAAGATGCCGTACGTGCGGCCGGTGGATTCACACCTGAGGCGAGCGAGGCGCGGGTTAACCTGGCAGCAAGGCTGCAGGATGGGCAGCAGATCTATGTGCCCGAAGAGTCAGAATCCGCACCTCAGGTTTCAGGATCCTCTGATCCTGCGGATAGGATCGTGATCAACCTCGCTACAGCTCCTGAACTGGAAAAACTTCCGGGCATCGGACCGGTGCTGGCCCAACGCATAGTCGAGCATCGCGATCTCAACGGTCCTTTTCTCAAGCTGGAAGACCTCCTAGATGTCGAAGGTATTGGGTCTGCAAAGCTTGAGAGCTTGCGCGAGCTTGTACAGGTGCCGTAGTTGCTGCGTTTCGATCTCACCTCCCACATTGGGTGACCTGTATAATCCGCNNCCCTCGCTCCTTGGGCAGCGCATTCGGAGCGTCAGCTTGAAATGGCCCCGTCATGTGAAACGTCCTTCCGTATCCACATTCCGCCGGCAGATCCGCGGACGAACCGTTACCGATGTGCTGCGGCGGGGTAAATTCATCCTGATTCCACTCGACGAACAGGTGCTCGTGATCCACCTGATGATGAGCGGCGACCTGCACATGCAGGAATCAACGAACCCTCGGGGTAAATTTGAACACACCGTGTTTGAGTTTGAATCAGGCTGGCAGCTGCGCTTCAGCGACTCGAGGAAGTTCGGCAGGGTCATGCTGCTCAAGGATGTGAGTGAAATAGACAACAGTCTCGGTCCAGAGCCGCTGGCGGATGATTTTGATCCACGGCTTCTGGGCGAGATCCTCCTGAAACACAAACGTTTGCTGAAGCCACTTTTAATGGATCAACACATGATCGCAGGTTTGGGCAACATTTATGTGGATGAAGCCCTTCACCGCGCCAAGCTGCACCCCCTGCGACACAGCGATTCTCTCAATGCTGGAGAGATCAAAGCACTGTGGAAGGGAATTCGACGGTCCCTGCAGGCCGGATTGCGCCATAACGGCGCCAGCATCGACTGGGTATATCGAGGGGGTGACTTCCAGAACCATTTTCGTGTATATGGACGGAAGGGTGAGCCTTGCCCGGTATGCGCAACAGCGATTGTCCGCATTGTCGTTGGGCAAAGAGGCACTCACTTCTGTCCGACCTGTCAGGTTGAGGAGCACGCACAATCATGAACGACCAGCTAATGCTAGGGATCCTGCTAATCATTGTAGGCGTGGCTGTGGGCTTGATCGCAGTAGCGTTGGTGTTGAATCGGAGAGAGAGCCGTTCTTCCGACGAGGAAGGGGAAGCTGAGCAGGAGGCTGAGCCAGAGGTTGAAGCAGAGATCGAAGACGAAGATGAGGGTGAAGAAGAAGGCGAAGCACCAAAGCCGCAGGAAGAACTGGAGCATCCTGAGTCAGATGGTGAGGAGTCAGATGGTGAGGAAATGGAACACGAATCGCAGCCGCCCGCGGACATTCCGGAAGAAGTCGAGCAGGAGCAGGTGGAACCGCGAGATCGCCAGCTGGTAGCCCAAGTTTATCGAGAAGATGTTACCGGCAGGCTGATCGTGCTCTCGGGCGACAACGAGTACACGAGCGTAGGAGAGATCAAGGACGACACCGAGCGCAGAAAGTTGGCCTATGCTGCCTCGGATTTTGCCAATTGGTTTCAGGGCGAGATCGGCCCCCGGCCGGCATCCACCCCGGCCACAGCTCCCCCACAAAACTCGCCCGATGTCATGCTGGAGGAAATCAACGGGATTCTCCAGCGATCGATATCCCCAGAACGAGGCGTACGCCTCTTCCCAGGTCTCGATGGCGGTGTGAAAGTTCTTATTGGAGTGAAGAGTTACGAAATCGAGGAAGTGCCGGATGAAGAGATCAAAGGGCTTATCCGGCAGGCTGTGGCAGAGTGGGAAGCGGGTCGATAAGCGGTTGAGCTTGCTCGACTGCCCGTAAAGTGAGGCTTCCGGAATCCTGGATCAACCTTGCCACCGGCAGTTTTGAGTCATGGATAAAGAAAAGCCACGCATCTCTCTCGAGTGCCCATTTCTGCCACTTTTGCTTGGTCCTGATATTCTCTAACGGCTCAACATCGAACGCGGTCACCCAACCCGTTCTTGCCATATGGATCGAAAACGTGGCCATATCGGCTACAAAAATCCCTGACCAGTCACCGGATTGGATGACGACAGACTGATGCCCGCGCGTATGGCCGGGAGTCATCACGCAGCGCACGTGGCTTGTAATTTGCTCCTCGCCATGTAGCAACCGCATCCTGCCCGCATTGACCAGCGGCGCGAAGTTCTCCGAAAGGTAGGTGCCGCGTGTGCGGGCGTCGGGATGGCTTGCGTCTGCCCACTCCATCCGTTGAACGAGGTACTCCGCATTTGGGTAGGACGGGTGTACTTCACCGTCGATGATGGTTGTATTTCCACCGCAATGGTCCCAGTGCAGATGGGTATCAATCACGATATCGATCTCGTCTGGAGTGATACCAAGGCGCTTCAATCCATCGATCAAGCCCCCTGTGGGCCGCTGAAGCGCCCAATTCGATACAGCGCGCGCATCGAGTTTGTCCCCCAGTCCGGTATCAATCAGGATGTTTCGATCATCGGAACGTACCAGGAGACAGGAGAGACTTTGAGGAATCAGATTTCGACCATCAGGTTCGGAAACCCGACTGTACAGCGCTCGGGGCACTAACCCAAACGGCCCCCCCGGATCTACCCAGATGAGGCCGTCACTTACCAGATGGATTTCAATGTCGCCAACGACTATTGTGGCTTCTCCTCACTGCCTTGGCTGGAATTCAACCCGAGACCTAAAGCTTGCTGCAGCTGACTTTCCAAGGTGATCCTCTCCCGCTCAGGTAGGAAGGAGTACTGTGCTCCCGAGAGGATCAATCCCTTTAGCGTCTCCTCCGACAGTCCAAGCTCGGAAACTGCTGTGAAGTACTCGTCGCTGAGGCGAACATTGGAAATCCCAGGATCATCGGTGTTTACCGTTACGACCAGGCCGGCATTGATCATGGCAGGGAGCGGGTGCTCGCCCATGTCGTCAATCACACCGGAGTGTAAATTGCTCGTTAGGCACACCTCGAAAGCTGTTCGTCGCTCCCGGGCGACTGCCACCACCTCCGGATTCTCCACGACTCGAACGCCATGCCCGATCCTGGAAGCACCCATCTCGGTCAGGGCCTGAAGCACAGATTCGGCGCCTGTCCATTCCCCGGCGTGGACGGTGGTGTGCAGGCCAGCCTCTTCCGCAGCTCTAAACATGGGGACAAAAGGATCGGCTGGAAAATCAACTTCGTTCCCGGCTAGATCGAGTCCCAAAATTCCATCGTCCCGGTGGTCCGCCGCTGCTTGCGCGACCTGCTCTGCCAGGCTCAAGTCCTCGTGACGATTGATGCTCACGATCAACCCGACCTTGATGTCGAAGCTGCTCTCAGCGCTCTTTGCGAATTCGATCACCCAACCGACCACCTCATCCAGTGGAAAGTCCATTGCTTGCGAGAGAGCTACCGGAGTAAAGCGGAGTTCCAGGTAGGCGACATTGTCCAGAGCCGCATCTTCGATGGCCTCGTTGGTCACGCGCTGGATGATTTCTGGTGAGCGATAAATCGGTCGGAGCGCATGGAACTTGGACAGGAAATTGGGTAGCGTCCTTGGTTCTGCACTTCCGATCTGGACCTGTTCACGCAAGAGATCTTCCTCCTGCGGAAGATCCAGGTCTTCCTGTCGCGCAATATCCATCAAGGTTCTGAGGCGTAGCGAACCTTCTAGGTGTCGATGAAGATCTACCTTGGGGAGATCAACCAGGCGGTCATACTGCGGAGGTGTAGTAGCCAACGGATCAACGACGCTTTCGGCGGCGCCTACGGCGTTTCTTTGGTTTGTCAGTACTTTGAGCAGGAACCTGTGCAGGCTGCTTGCGTCTGGCCGGGATGGCACGCGAGGATTGAGGAGTGCTGACCTGCAAGCGGAACATTCTGGAAATTACGCCCGCCCGGATGTTTTCCAAGAGACCGCGGAACATGTCAACGGCGCGGCTCTTATACTGGACAAGCGGGTCGCGTTGCCCATAAGCCTCCAGGCCGATTGAGGTTCGCAGCGCTTCCATCTGGGTGAGATAGTCTACCCAGAGTTGATCCCCAACGCTCAGCAGCAATCGACGATTGGCCCGAGTCATGAGCGTGCCGCCCAGTATCAGGTAGATCTGTTCGCGGACACTCTCGCTCGGCGAACCCGCCGCCTCCGCCTCCTGATAAGCCTCTTCACCCAATCCGGCCCTCAGCTCGGCTTTCACATCCTCGCTGAATCCCGCAAACCCAGACCTGAGGAACTCAGCTTCCCCGATCTGTACCTGGATCTTTCGCTGAGCACCTTGCAGGTGATCCAGTACACGTTGGCTCAGCTGGCCAGATTCTTCGTTCTCTATGAGGCTTGCAGCGTGATACGCATACGAAAGTCTGGGAACGATTAATTCGCGTGCCTTGTGGCTGCGGCTGTCGAACGTCTTCTGGCGAGAGTAGCTCATCTGCACAAGCGCTCGCACCTTGGCCCCAACGCTGATTGAGTCTTCGTCTGCAAAAGCGTTGTCGAGTTCACGGGCAATTTCAGACTCAAGGCGCTCGACGCGGCGATCTTCTACCTGATCCAGAGCCGAGAATAGCTCGGCTTCAGCCTCGTCCCAGTCGATCGGTGCCTGGAGCATCGGTAGGTCGAGTTCTTCTCCCACCCTTCGCTGCACGACCTGGACAAGGCCGCTCCAAACCCGCAGACCCAGACCGGATTCAATGAACTCGGGAACTGTGTCCCTGAAGCGGTATGGATCTTCCCGGATTTGGCGCCGGGTCTCGCCATCGACCTGCAATCTCAACCCGGCGGCACTTTCGACGGCAGCCAAGAGCTCATTTGGGTCCGGCTGCGCGCCAAGCTCCTCGGCTTCGAGCATCGTGCCTTCCATGGCCATGTCTGCAAGTTCTGCTCGTTGCTTGACCTGTTCATCGAGACTGGAAATTGCTCGTTCAAATTGCCCTTGCACCGCGATTCGAGTGTGAGCCGCCTGGGCTTCCAAGGATTGACGGCCGATTTCGAGCAACCCGTCCTTGAGCGACTCCCGGTCATTGGCTTCACGGAGGGACTCCAACAAGACCGAGAGCATAAAGGATGGATAGGGATTGTCCGTATCCAGTCCGAGCGTGGGCTGGATTTCTTCCAACCATGCCAGCAGCTGCCAGGGACCTTCTTCGTCTTCCAGGCCGGCAATGACATGCGCTTCTACTTCCGCCTGGAGCAGTTCCTGAATGTCCTCGCTAAGATCGTCCTTGGCAAAGACCCGATTGCGCTGGTTGTAGAAGATTTCTCGCTGCTGATTCAGTACATCGTCATATTCGAGCAGATGCTTTCGGCGATCAAAATTGGTGCCCTCGACGCGGGTCTGGGACTGCTCGATCGTTTTGTTTACGATCCCGTGCCCAATGGGCGTAGCATCATCGATATTGAGGCGCTGCATAAGACCGGAAACCTGATCGCCGCCAAATAGGCGCATCAATTCGTCTTCAAGCGAAAGGAAGAATTGGGAGGAGCCGGGGTCTCCCTGCCGGGCTGCTCGACCACGCAGCTGGTTGTCGATTCGTCTTGCTTCATGTCGTTCGGATCCGATGACGTGCAGACCCCCGACCTCGCGGACATGCTGCTCTTCCTTCATAAACTGGCGAAACAGTTCTGCCTCAGACCCATAGATTCCGATCGCCTCCTCGTCGGCGCCCTCGAGCGCCTCGAGCCTCTCCTCGAGGTTCAAGGCAGTAGGATCGGCGATCCCTGTCCTCCGCAGAATGCGATTGACCGAGGCAAGTACTTCCTCGGCGATTTCGCCGCCCAGTTTGATGTCGACCCCTCTTCCAGCCATGTTGGTAGCAATGGTCACCGCTCCAAAAGAACCCGCGCTGGCGATAATGCGCGATTCTTCCGCATGTTTCTTTGCGTTCAATACATTGTGGCGGACACCGCTCGATAGGACCTCCGCTAGCCGGTCCTTATGCTGCAGATCGAGAGCGAGGATGCCTAGCAAACGCTCCAGGTTCTCCTCGTTACTCGGATTCATCGTGATTTCAAGCTCGCGCGCGAAAGGTTTCATCAATGCGTTGTTGAGTTCATCAAGCGGGCCATACAGCTGCTGCAGTTCCTCGACTCGCATCCCATCATCGGGAATCTCATGAGCCTGGAGGTAGGCATCCCGCAGAACCTCAATCAGGGCCAGTTTTTGCAGCAGACTGCTCCGCAGCCGCCCTGACAATTTCTCTGAGAGTTCAACCGAGGTCGTTCCGACGAGCATCGGCTGGCCAAGGACGTGTCGCCGGAGAACTTCCATCGTTACCGCACGCAGCTTTGCCTCTTCTGTCCGGTACACAGCATCTTGATAGTCCTTGCGCCGCCAGAACACTGGCTCCGCCTGCGCATCGTCTGTTCGGGAGTAGTAAAAGAAGCGGTTCCCGTTTTCTCGGTATTCGATTTCCAGGAGTTCAGAGCCTTCATCGGAGGCGACAAACTCGAGATTGGTGGGCAGCGGAAGTACATCAACTTCATAAATCTTGTTGAACTCCTCCGCCTCGGTGACCGCCGTACCGGTCATCCCGGCAAGCTTGTCGTACATGCGGAAGTAATTCTGCAGCGTGATCGTGGCGTAGGTTACGTTTTCCTGCCGGATTCGCACGCCCTCTTTGGCCTCGACCGCTTGATGCAGTCCGTCCGACCATCGCCGGCCGGCCATCATGCGACCGGTGAATTCGTCGACGATGATGACGCGTCCTCCCTGAACTACATAGTCTTTATTGCGCTTGAACAGGAAGTGTGCCCGCAAGCTCTGTTCCAGGTAGCCGAGAAGCCGAGCCTGCTCCGGCGTGATGTCTTCCGGTCGATCCAGGTCTCTCAGTGGCCTTCCCAGCAAGCGCTCGACGTGGTCTTCGCCGAGCTCGGTTAGGGAGACTGTTCGATCTCGCTCACTGATCTCGTAGTCTTCAGCTGACAGCTGCCTCACGACGCGCGCCATCTCCACGTAGAGTTCTGGATCCTCTTGAGCGGGGCCAGAAATAATCAGTGGAGTTCGAGCTTCATCGATGAGGATGTTATCGACCTCGTCGAGGATGGCGTAGTTGTGACCGCGCTGTGATCTGGCCTCCAGCGACTGAGCCATGTTGTCACGCAGGTAGTCGAAGCCAAATTCGTTGTTGGTCCCATAGGTGACGTCAGCGGCATAGGCCAGCGCGCGGTCGACCAGCCGGAGATTGTGCACATCCTCCTGGCCAGCTTCGCGGGTAGGATCATAGATAAAAGCCTTGCGGCCGTGCTCGGTTCGGGCTGCTTCCTGCAGCACTCCCACCTCGAGACCATGAAACTGAAAAATCGGACCCATCCAGCGCGCATCGCGTCGGGCCAGATAATCATTGACCGTGACGAGGTGGACGCCTTTACCGGTCAGGGCGTTCAGGTAAATTGGCAGGGTCGCAACCAGGGTTTTGCCTTCGCCAGTCTTCATCTCTGCGATGCGGCCTTCGTGGAGCGAAATGCCGCCGATCATCTGAACATCGAAGTGGCGCAGCCCTACCGTTCGAATGGAGGTTTCCCGAACAACCGCAAATGCCTCCGGGAGCAGATCATCCAGCGTTTCCCCGGAGGCTAGTCGCTCTCGAAACTCAGGCGTTTTTGCCTTCAGCTCCTCCTCTGATAGAGAGCGAAGCTCCGGCTCGAGTGCGTTGATTCGCGCGACAATTTCGCTGTAGCGCTCCATGTCTTGCCCGATGGAGTCGCCCGCGAAGAATTTGGTAATCCCTTTGAGCATAGAATTTTGGGATTATAGCATGTGGGCTTTTCAGGCCGTCTCTATACTTTTCTCGGTCAAATCGCCCTACCTGAGCACCTCCATGGGATGCACGATCAGTGCGGCCCTCACTACCTCCCGAGACAGGGCCTCCCGGTCTTGACGCGGATGACAGCAAAGCTACAATCGGGTTGGGGGCGGTGGCGGAATTGGCAGACGCCGGGGACTTAAAATCCTCTGTCCGTAAAGGACGTGCGGGTTCGACTCCCGCCCGCCCCACAAGCACCTTATTGAACCCAGCGCTGGGCCCTTTCCCCATTTGCCTGATTTCCCCCAATTGATGATCGGTGTAAAATCGGCCGCCGAGCCGCGGGACAGCGATATCGGGGATGGCTATACGCAGGGGAAGTCCAATTCGAGAAGAGGCTTCGACCGCCAAGATCCGCAATCAAAGGATTGCGCTTTCGGCATTGGTCCTGGTTTTGGCGATCCTTGCTTGCACGCTTCCCGGAACTTCCTCGCCAACCCCATTCGTGATTCCCACCCCCGATGTCACCCTGACCGCGATGTTCGCGGAAACCGAAGAACGCGTGCCCACACAGCCTCCACCCATAACGCTGGGCCCAGGATCCAGCCCGACGCCTACGGCAACGGTGCTCCTGGGCGCTTCCCCAACGACTGCGAC
>JABAOE010023833.1_pt1 | contig 14540 bp, 12 predicted proteins | sample 7062141 | NCBI WGS metagenome assembly JABAOE01 (sample SAMN14538627, study PRJNA623070) | marine sediment metagenome | biome: marine biome [ENVO:00000428]; feature: marine pelagic biome [ENVO:01000023]; material: deep marine sediment [ENVO:00002113] | place: India: Gulf of Khambhat ... | reverse complement strand
GGAATCTTCAGTACATTCTCATGGCGGTCGTAAACGATGCTCATGCGGCCGAACATGCCCGGCTTGATCCGTCGTTCCTCGTCACGAATCTCTATGGTGATCTTGAAAGTACCGGTCTGCGGGTCGACGACCGGGCTGATGCGCGCCACCGTGGACATGATGCGCTGTCCCGCGAGCGCATCGATGTCGATGGCGACGGGCTGTCCGGCCTTGATCTGGCGATATTCGCGCTCGGGCACGTGCAGGTAGGCTACGAGCGGTTCGAAACTGGTGACCCGGAAGGCGGGCTCACCGATGCGAATTGTATTGCCGATCCGGATGTAACGCTCGGACACGACGCCGGCGATCGGCGCACGGATCTGCGTGTAGTCGAGCTCCAGGGTCGCCAGGTTGTTCGATGCTTCGAGCGCTTCGAGATCGTAGCGCAGTTTCTCGAAGTCTCCTTCGGAGATCAGGCCTTTCTCGCGCAGTTCCTTGTTACGCTCGAAGTCACGACGCATTTTGTTGAGGCGTGCGCGTGACTCGTTGAGCTCGAGGCGCAGGCGTTCGCCGTCGAGGCGCGCGAGGATCTGGCCCTCTGTGACTTCGTCGCCTTCCTCGAACAGGATCTCGCGGACCTCGCCTTCGACCTTGGCAATGACATCGGCTTCGGCAAATGCCTCGATTGGCGCGGTGCCCGAATAGACTGCGTAGACGTCGCCGCGAACTGGTGTGCTGGTTTCTACGGGTACAGGTGGAACGTCTTCTTCTTCGTTCTGGTCCCCGTTCTCCGCTCCTTGCTGACATGCGCTCAACAGCAACACACAGGCGAACGCTGTCGCGCTAATGCGATGTAGCTTCATGACTCCTCCCTAGAAACTGCGCGCTGGCAGCGCGCTATGCATCAGCCCGTGAAGCTACCCGGTAATTCGTTGCTTGCCAGGACCCTGCTTCCGTCGCGCAGACTGGAGTGGCCGACGACGACTATGACGTCGTCCTCGGTGAGCCCGGCCAGGATTTCGACCTTGCCATCAGCTGTGACGCCAGTCTCGACGGTGCGTCGCACGACTTCCCCGTCGCTGACGACGTACACGGAGCTTTCATCGTCTTCGTTAATCAATGCTGCAGTCGGCACGACGAGCGCGGCCACGTGTTCTTCGTAGGCGATGGTGAACCGCCCGAACATGCCTGGCGCGAGTTCGCCGGCGTCATTGTTGATGATCGCCGTGGCACGGAAGGTACCATTCCGCGTGTCGATCGTCGGGCTGATACGCGCGATGGTGGCCGCGACGGCTTTGCCTGGCATCGACGCAACTTCGATGCTGGCCACATGACCAGCGGAGAATTTCGCCAGCTCGGCCTGCGGAATCTGCAGGTAGGCGATGAGTTCGCTCGTGTCGGTGATGCGGAACGCGACGTCATTGGCAGCCAGGTGCTGGCCAGGCTTGACTTCGCGCGCCGCGACAACGCCGGAGATCGGGGCGCGGATGCTCGAGTATCCGTATTCCAGGCTGCGCAGATCGTAAGCTGCCTCGAGTGCCCTGAGGTCGTACTGCAGGCTGTCGAACATCGATTCGCTGATCAGGCCGCGTTTGCTCAGGTCCACGTTGCGCTCATACTCGGCGCGTGCCTGCTTGAGGCTGGCCCGGGCGGCGAGCATTTCGAGGCGCAGGCGCTCGGCGTCGAGACGCGCGAGGACCTGGCCCTTGTCTACGTACTGACCCTCTTCGACGAGGAGTTCGATGACTTCACCGGCAACCCGGGCAACGACAGGGGCGTCGTTATCCGAGGTAATCGTTGCCGTAGCCGAATAGGTGGCATAGATGTCCTCGCGGAACGGGTGTGCAACTTCCACGGGTACCGGGGTGGCCGCGCGAATCTCTTCGACGTCCGAGACACTGGCCTCGCCGACGCCACAACCGGTCAGGCTTGCGGCCAGGGCGAGGAGAAAAATGATCGATGTTGCTGCTTTCATGGCTTGAAGGACTGTCGTCCACTCCTTCGGTTATTTGGTGTTGTAGTGAAGTATAACACTAGTTCGGTATAACGCAACCCATCCGTCAACATTTTTTTGTTTGGCTGCTCTTGTTTCTTAGATGCGTGCTGGGCCGGATTTGGATTACTTCTGGTCGAAATAGTCTCCTTAGCAATTAAAAATCAGGGACTTGCGGTTGTTGGAGGCGTTGCCCGCAGTGTCCGACGGTCCCGTACGTGCTGCAGCACATTGGCCTGAATCATGAGCAGGCTCGGGGTCAGCAGCAGGGTCAGGAGGGTTGCAAATGCGAGGCCGCCCGCAACTGACGAGGCCAGTTGGGTCCACCACTGCGAACTCGGCGCCCCGACGGAGACCTCGCGCTCGAGAAGGTTGATATTGATGCCCACGACCATGGGCATCAGGCCCACGATCGTTGTAACGGTCGTCAGCAGGACCGGGCGCAGGCGAATTGCGCAGGTCCGGAGGACGGCCTCGAACGGCTTTTCGCCGCGACTCCGCAATACGTTGTAGGTGTCGATGAACACGATGTTGTTGTTGACGACGATACCGGCAAGCGTGATCACGCCGACACTCGACATGATCACGCCGAACGGCTTCATCATGACCAGGTGGCCGAGCAATACGCCGCCCGTCGAGAACAGGACTGCGGTGAGGATCAGCCCCGCCTGGTAAATGCTGTTGAATTGCGTGACGAGAATAATGGCCATGATGGCAAGCGCCATCATCATTGCGCGCCACAGGAAATCCATGTCTTCCTGCTGGTCCTCGGTACTGCCGCGGAATGACCAGCTGACGCGCGGGTCGATGCCGAGCTCGGGCACTTCCGCCTTGAGGCGACGCACCACGTTGTCGACGAGCACTCCGGCAGCCACGTCGGCGTCGATGACGAGCGTACGCCGCATATCCGTCCGGTTGATCGTCCCGACTTTGCGCGCGGGCACGCGCTCTATAAACGTGCTGATCGGCACCGGGCCCTGCTCGGTCGGGATGCGCAGCTCGTCGATCTGCGCAAGGCTGCGGCTGCTCTCGGGATAGCGCACCCGGATGTCGATCTCGTCGTCGCTGTCATCCGGCCGATACTCACCAATCTTGATGCCATTGGTCACGAGCTGGACCATTGCGCCGACGAGGGAAATGTCGGCGCCAAACCGGGCCGCCTCGGCGCGATCGACCTTTATCTGCCATTCGATGCCGGGCAACGGGCGGCTGTCTTCGATGTTGACGACATCACCCTGTGTTTCCAGGTAGGTCCGCACGCGCTCGACCGTGAGATCGAGCTGCTCATAGAAGCGTGACGATAACTCGATGCGCACCGGCTTGCCGATGGGGGGACCCGCGTCCGGTTTACGTGTCTCGATACGGATTCCCGCGAGGTCGCTCGCGCGGGCGCGGATATCGGCCAGGATATCGTCCGCAGGCCGGCGCTGTTTCCAGTCGACGTAGTTGAGCGTCAACGTGCCGATCTGGTCTTCTGCGCCCTGCTCACTGGCGCCGGTCTTGGCGTAGAGATACTCGATTTCGGGCATTCCGAGGACACGTTCTTCCACCTCGCGCACCAGCTGGTCACGCTCAGCGGTCGACAGGTCGCCACGCGCACGAATATCGACCATGCCAAAGGGTTGCTCGACATCGGGGAAGTACTCGATGCCCTTGCCGAACATGAAGAATGCGCTGTAGATGGATAGCAACAGGCCCGAGACCGCGGCAACGTTGAGCCACGGACGTTTCAGCGTCCGCTTGAGGAAGCGGATATAGGTGCCCGTCAGGCCCGTTACCTCGTCGAGATCGCCGGTTTCGGCAGCCGCGAGATTACGACGGGCCTCGTCGGTGTTGGCGCCGGTGCGCCCGAAGATGGCGCCGAGCGTCGGCACGAAGACGAGCGCCATCAGCAGTGACGCGGAGAGTACGGCAATCAGGGTGATGGGCAGGTACTTCATGAACTCGCCCGACGTCCCGGGCCAGAGCGCGAGCGGAACGAACGCAGCGAGCGTCGTACACGTCGATGCAATGATCGGCCAGGACATGCGCACGGCAGCACGGGCGTAAGCGTCGTGGCGGCTTTCGCCCTCGGCCATGCGCCGGTCAGCCATTTCCGTGACGACGATGGCACCGTCGACGAGCATGNNGTGACGCCGAATGACCCGATCAGCAGGATGCCGAGCAGGAAGCTGCCGGGGATCGCGACCCCGACGAGCGTCGCCGAGCGGATGCCGAGAATGCCGATGATGACGATGAACACGAGCAGGACCGCCGACAATACATTGTTCTGCAGTTCCGACAGCATGTCGTTCACGTCTTTGGATTTGTCGCGGGAGGCGACAATCTCGATGTCGGGAGGCCAGTAGGCCCGTTCCTCGGCGATTACACGATTCACTTCGTCGATGGTTGCGAGTACGTTCGCGCGGGCGCGCTGCACGACCTCTATTGCGAGCGCCGGCGTCCCGTTCAGGCGGGCAACGCTCTCGGCATCCTTGTAGGTGCGGCGCACCTGGGCGATGTCCTTGAAGTGGACGATACGTTCGCCGACGGCCTTGATCGGCATGTCCATAACGTCCTCGGCACTCTCGAACACGCCGGGTACCTTGACCGGGAAGCGGCCCTCGGTCGCATGCAGGGCGCCGGCGGCGACCAGCCGGTTGTTGCGATTGACGAACTGGATGATCTGCGCCTGGTCGAGGCCGTAGCTCTCCATCGCCAGTGGATCGACGACGACTTCCATGACTTCCTCACGCGTGCCGACCAGGTTTACTTCGAGTACGCCGCTCAGCGCCTCGATTTTTTCCTGCAGTTCCTTGGCGATAGTCGTCAAGGTGCGCTCGGGCACCTCCCCGGCGAGATTGAGGACAAGCATCGGGTCGAACCGCGACATCTTCACCTCGTGAACCGTCGGCTCCTCCGTTTCGCCCGGCAGCTTGGCCTGCGCGAGGTCGACTTTCTCGCGCACGTCCTGCAGCGCCCGCTTCGTGTCGATGCCGGCGTCAAACTCGACCTGCACGTTGGCGCCGCCCTCGTAGGCGCTGGCCGTCATCTCCTTGACGCCTTCGATCGACCTGAGCTCCTGTTCCACCGGCCGCACGAGCAGACGCTCGGCGTCTTCAGGCGAAATGCCTTCGTGGTCGATGCTTACGTAGATGATCGGGATCTCGATATCGGGCTCGGCCTCTTTCGGGATCGTCAGGTAGGTGACCATGCCGCCGACCAGGACAACCAGCAACGACAGCACAACCGTGCGCGATCGCAACATTGCCCGTTCGATGACCTGCATCAGTCGGCTTCCCCATCCTTAATGGCCACGGCCGTGGCGGCGTCATCTTCCGGAATTGCGGAGACAACCGCACCATCGGCGACGTAGCCCTGACCCACCGTGATGATGGTGGCCGTGTCCGGGAGACCGACCAGCCACACGCCTTCGTTTGACGACAGCGCAATGTCGGCCACGAAGAACTCGACCTGGCCGACTTCGTTAACGGTCTTGACGCCGACGTTGCCGGCATCGTCAAGCGTCAGTAACGATGGCGAGATGCGGTGGGCTCGAACAATCTCAGCGGGGATGCGCAGTTCGGCCGTGCCGCCCGCACGCAGGGCCCCGTCCGCATTGTCGACTTCGAGTTCAACCGTGAATGTGCGCGTTGCTTCGTCGGCGACAGGCGCCACGTAGCGGATGTGGCCACGCACGGTCTCGCCGGTTGCAAGACGGGCCTCCGCTTCGCGACCCACTGCGACGGTTTGCGCATCGAATTCGGAGACGTTGGCGCTGACAATGATCGTGCGATTGTCGACGTAGGTCGCGATCGGGTCGCCGCGCTTGACGAAGTCGCCAACTTCAACGGCGCGTGATTGCAGCGCCCCGCCGAAGGGGGCACGAACGACCATGTAGCCCAGGTCGAGGCGGGCGCGGGTTAGCTCGGCCCTGGCGGTTTCGAGCAGGGCTATCGCCTCCTGGAGCTGTGCTTCGGATACGTAGCTCTCCGTCTTGAGTCGCTCGCGCGCCGCGTATTCCAGTTCACGCTGCTGGACGAGCGCCTCGGCCTGGGCCAGGCGCGCAGAGCGATCACGCTCATCCAGGCGCACGATAACCTCGCCACGCTCGAGATTCGCCCCACGCTCCGCGCCAATGAAATCGACGCGTCCGTCAGTCTCGGCGGCAAGATGCGCGATACGAGCTGGCGCCGTCTTGCCGTTTACGACAATAGTGCGCTGGACATCCTCGGCCGACTGCGTCCGTACCCGGACCGCGTGCCGGGGCGCTGCTGTTGCCGCGGAACTCGCGACCGCGGCGACCTCGTCGCCCCCGAGCTGGCCGGAGGCGAGCCACAGCAGGATTACGCCGACGATGCCGCCTGACATCAGCCAGGATCGATGACGTTTGATGTTGCCCAAATTCATGTCTTTGTCCTTTAACCTGCTGCCGCTTTCGTGGCCGGTTGCTCCGCCAGCTTGTGGCGGTTTTCCTTAATGAAAGTCGCCATTGTGTCGGTGACCGCCTGGCCGATGCCGAGGACAAACCTGGCGCCTTCGGGCCACTCCGACATGCCCCCGCATTCGAATTCACGGGCCATTTGCTGGAACGACGCGATTTCCTCGAGGCGATGGTCGAGCACGGCCTCGACGTCCTCGGGGCGCATCAGGTGGGCAAAACACATAGTGGCGAGAAATTCGGAACGCACTTTGTGGCAGGGATCGGTTTTCCTCAATGCGCGGAGCAGGAAATCGTATCCCTCATCGGTGATCGCATAGACCTTGCGGTCGGGCTTGCCCTCCTGCGGAATCTCCTCGCAGCTGACCAGCCCTGTCTCGGCCAGCGACGACAGCGCGGGATAGATCGAGCCGTAGCCCGCCGCGAAGAAATGGCTGAACGAGGATTCGAACTGCTTCTTGAGGTCATAGCCCGACGCGGGGCCGTCGGTCAGCATCCCAAGGCAAACGGTTTTGACATCCATGAGGCACACCCGGCGGCCACTGCCGCCCATATATCGGGGCGATGTATTATATCAGTTCGATATATAAAGTCCAGAGGAACCGGGTAACAGAATGTAACGATCGCTCTACGCGAAATATTGCGCCAGGAACGGGTTCAGGAGGCGCCCCTGGGGGTCGAGCTGGCGGCGCATCTTGCGAAAGAACTCGAGACGATTGCCGTACAGCTGGCGCGCGTATTCGGAGCGAACCGAGCGCGAGACGCTGAAGAGTGGCACGCCACCCCAGTTCTCGGCGAACTGCGCGAGGTCGATGACGAAATCATCCCAGCCCCTGGCGATCGTCGACGCGGTCTGCAGCGAGATCAGGGGTTCATCGAAAGACGGGGATAACAGTGCCGACGTATCCCGGGCCAGGCGATAGCCCACGGCGGGCAGGTCGGTCCGGAACCCGTTCGACGCAAGTGTCGACCGGCAGAACTCCTGGTATGCCTTGATGACGACAGCGAAGTCCGATGCCGGGAAACACCAGGTTGACAGCTGCAGGTTACGCGGCATGCGCCGCCGTCGTGAGCTCGTGGCGTTAGTGCCCGTCGTCACCAGCCGTGAATTCACGAGTCCGTGCGTCGCGGAACTGATGTTGTCCATGAGGCGGTATTTCACCGCCGGGATCGGCAGGACGCGGTTAAGTGACTTGAAGACGTTCGGCAATACCGTGCTTTCGCCCCAGTCCTTTATTTTCCAGGGTGCGCCGTACGCATTGCCGGGCGACTTCTCGTAACGGCGCAGATCGAGGTAGACGCGATCGCGGTGCGGCAGCACGTAGAACTTCTGGCCGATTTCCGCCCGCGCGAGACGGTTCGCAACGTCGGCGAAGGTATCGATGTCCATGCTGCGGTGGCTTGCGGTGAAGGTCGCGATCGGGCGTACGCGCAAGGTAACTTCATAGATCACGCCAAGCAGGCCGTAACTCAGGCGAAACGCGCTGAGCAGGTGCTTCTGCTGGTGCGTGACGTTCATTATCTGCCCGGTCGCGGTCACGATCTTCAGGCTGAGGACCTGTGTCGAGAGGTATGCTGCGGCGCTGCCNNCCGTCTGGTCGTGGTTGCCGATGAGTTCGAGGCCTTCTGCGGCGAGCGCGGCGACCAGCTTGCCCAGGCGCACGCCGGCCTCGGCGGTCACCGTAAACCGGTGGGGATCAACGCGGCGGATGCGGTCGAGCCCGGTCATATCGATCAGCGTGCCCGTGGCGAGCGTATTGCAGTCGGTCGAGGCGCTGCCCGCGCCGCGCACGCGCATGGGCGTAGCGGCTCTCGTTGCCGGATCGAGACGCCGCATCAGTTCGGCGAGGTTGGCGGGCTTGTATGTTCTGGCGGGATCCGTGCGCCGCACAAAGCGACCGGTGTCGCGAAATCTCGGGGAGGCCATCCATGTCTCCTGCTGGCGTCCAGCGATGCTGGCACAGTCGCAGGCTTTGATACTGTGAACCAGTTCCGCACCGTGCTTTAAGTAAAATTGCAGATCGCCGGCAGGACAGGGAGACTCAACAGCATGGGCATGTTCTCGACACTGGTCGGCAGCCGCCTGCCGCCACGCTACCAGCGCTTCTTCAAGCTGCCCGCACGCATGCAGTCCTGGAAGCTGGCGGATACGGGTGACACGTCGCTTGGCAAGTCCGTGCACGCGTGGTTTGCTGGCCGCAGCGGGACGGCTGCCGTATTCCGACTGGACTCGGGTGCCGATGCGCTCGGTGCGCGCATTGGCCTGATCGAGCGTGCCGAGCGCAGCATCGATGTTCAGAGCTACCTGATCAAGGACGACCTGAGCGGCAACCTGATCGCCCTGCGCCTGGCCGCTGCGGCCGATCGCGGCGTGCGCGTGCGACTGCTCATGGACGACGCACTGACCGAGGAAGTCGATCCCGGGCTCCTGTCACTCGATGAGCACGCCAACATCGAGGTGCGCGTCTTCAATCCGTTTCCGCGGCGCCGCTCCCGGCTGATCAGTTTTTTCGCCAATTTCAACGTGCTGAATCGTCGTATGCACAACAAGTCCTTCACGGTCGACAACCAGGTCACGATCGTGGGCGGGCGGAATATTGCTGACGAGTATTTTGAAACCGGCGGCACGACCGAATTCCTCGACGAGGACCTGTTCGTGATCGGGGCGCCGGTCGAGGAAGTATCGGACGGTTTCGATGAGTACTGGAATTCGCCCGAGGCGATGCCCATGGGCGCGTTCGATCGTCTGGTGGCCCACAGTGGTGTAAGCGATTCGTTGAAAGTGGCGCGCGAGTTGCTCGAGGACCACCTCGATGGCCCGTTCCTCGGCAACGTCAACGACGAAATCATGGAGAGATTCGATCTTGGAGGACTCGACCTCATCGAAGCGCATGTCGAGGTCGTGCAGGATCACCCCGACAAGCTGCGCAACAAACGCTGGCGACGCAGCAATGAGGCGCTCGAGTACCTGATGAGAATGGTTTCCGCAGCCGAACGGGAGGTGATTATCATCTCGCCGTACTTCGTGCCGGAGAAAGCGGGCGTGGAGTTCTTCACGCGCCTGGCCAGGACGGGCGTACGTGTCGTGATCGTCACGAACTCGCTGGCCTCAACCAATCACAAGAGCGTGCATGCCGTGTACTCGCGCCGTCGCAAACCGTTGCTGCGCGAGGGCGTCGAACTGTACGAGCTCCGTCCGCGTTTCGATTCGATGACGACGGATATGTCGGTAACCCTGCACTCCAAGGTCCTTACCGTTGATCGCAAGCGTACCTTCGTCGGCTCGTTCAATCTCGACCCGCGATCCCTCTACCTGAACACGGAAATGGGCGTGGCCGTCGATTCGGAAGAACTCGCGACCGACATGTCGACGAGTATCCTCAACCTGCTGCCGGACTGGGCCTATAAACTCAAGCTTTCCGAACGGGGCAAACTGCAGTGGCACTTGCAGACCAGCATGGGCGAGGAAGTCATCACGACCGAACCGCGTACCAGCTGGTGGTTGCGGCTGCGCACCTGGCTGACGGGCCTGTTGCCGATCGAGGGGCAACTCTGAGTGATCGACGCACTGGTAGAGCAGGTGAATCATGCGGCGCAGCGAATATCCGCTTACATCATGCGTACGCCGTTGCTGCGTTCGTCCGCGTTCAGCGAACGGCTTGACGCCGACGTCTGGTTCAAGCTCGAGAACCGGCAGACGACCGGCTCGTTCAAGCTGCGCGGCGCGACGAACCGGTTGCTGACGCTGACCGACGAGCAGCGCGCACGCGGTTGCGTTGCGGCGTCGAGCGGCAATCATGGGGCCGCCGTAGCATGCGCGACACAGCGCCTGGGCGTCGCAGCGACGATCTTCGTCCCGCAGCACACGTCACCGCTCAAGATCGAGAAGATCACGGGCTTCGGGGCCGCGGTCGAGTTCTTCGGCGAGGACGGTCTCGACACCGAAGAACATGCGCGCGCTTGCGCAGAGCAACACGGCTTGGTCTTCCTGTNNTCGACACCGAAGAACACGCGCGCGCTCATGCGGAACAGCACGGTCTCGTCTTCCTGTCGCCGTACAACGATGCGGAGGTTGTCGCGGGGCAGGGGACCTGTGGTCTCGAGATCGTCGAGGACCAGCCCGACGTCGACGTCGTGTTCGTTGCGGTTGGTGGCGGCGGACTGATCGGCGGCGTCGGCGCGGTGCTCAAGAAGCACAATCCGGACATCCGTGTCATTGGCTGCCAGCCGGCCGCGTCGCCGGTCATGATGCGCTCGATCGAGGCCGGCAGGATCGTCGACATGCCGAGCGAGGCCACGCTGTCCGACGGGACGGCCGGCGGCATCGAAGCGGACTCTGTCACTTTTGCGCTCAACCAGGCCGTCGTTGACGACTGGGTCGCAGTCAGCGAGGCACAGATTGCCGACGCGATGCGGCTCTATATGGACAGCGAGGGCGACGTCATCGAGGGCGCCGCCGGCGTTGCGATTGCCGGTTTGCTGGAGCGCGCGATGGACGTCGCCGGAAAGAAGGTTGCGGTCATTATCTGCGGCGGCAATGTCAGCGACGAAGTGCTTGCGAGCGTTCGCTAATACTGGACGAGAGAACCATCCTCGTTGAGCGGTAATCCCTCGGGATGACCATTCGCGATGCGTGTTGCAGCCAGTTCTGCCAGGTTCGGCTGCGACCAGAAGTCCCTGTAGCCCGGGAATTTGCGGAACTCGTTGCTGAACTGGAAGCCGCCCGGCGCGAGCGGAAACAACGTGAAACCGTAGCAGAAGGCGCCGTCTTCCTTGTGCACCCGCTCCAGGATCTCGACAGCCCGTTCAAACTCGCCGAGTTCGATGAGGGCTGTTAAAAGTACGACGCGAGTGCCGATCGACGTGCCGATAGCCGACGGGATATCGATGTCCTTGTTGCCTGTCATGACCTCGTGAAAAAAAACGAGATCCGTATGAAGGGAGTCGTCTGTTTCGGCAAGCCAGGCGAACACAGGGTCGCCNNNNGGTCGCCCTGTGTTGTGCGATCCAGAACGGCGCCGAGTTGCGCCAGGGCGGCTTCGCGTTCACCGGTCCACCATTCGTAATCGACCAGGTTCAATTCGGCATCAGCCTCACTCTCACAGCCACCGTCCCGGCAGCCGTCGAAGTATCGCTTCGCCTCGCCCGTATTGCCCATCAACAGCTGGTGCTGTGCCTGCACCCGCTCGATGACGCGATTGAGCGGGTCGAGGCGGCGGGCGCGCTGCATGTCGATGCGGGCGGTTTCATAGTCGCCGCGGACGATGGCCGCACTGGCGCTCGCGTATTGCGCAGACGCAGCATTGGGTGCGAGCTGCTTNNGTACAGCGACTTGTCGAGATCGAACACGATTGCCCCGTAGTAAAGCGCGAGGCCCGAATGAGCACGGGCCGCATCGGGGTCGATCTCGAGCGCCCGACTCAGTGCGTCGAGAATGGCACCGCTGCGTTCCAGGGGCGGCATCTCCGCCGCGCGGACCGGGGAATGGATGAGGCTGAGTGCGTAGGCGGCGAGGGCATCGGCGAAGTCCGGGTCGATCTGCGTCGCGAGCCGCAGCGCACGGACCGCCATGACCCGGTTATCGTCGCTGTGCCGGTTGGCCCACAGGTGCAGGCCCTGCAGGTAGGATTCGTAGGCTTCCGTGTCGATATTGTGACTGCGGGCGCGTCCGGAACCGGCGCCGACACCCAGCCGGATCTGCAGGACGCCAATGAGTTCCCGGACGATGTCGTCCTGGACCTCGAAAATGTCGGTCATCGCGCGTTCGTAGGTTTGCGACCACAGGTGGAAACCGTCGGACGCGCGGATCAGCTGGGCCGTGATACGCAGACGCTCCCCCGACCGGCGGATACTGCCCTCGAGGACATGCGCCACGTCGAGAACTTCACCGACCTCGCGAAGATCGACGTCCTGGCCACCGAATGAGAAGGCGGACGTGCGCGCAGCGACCCTGAGGCGTGGGAACTGTGCCAGTGCGTTGAGGAGTTCTTCGGCGATCCCCTTGCCGAAGTACTCGTCCGCCTGGTCCTGCGACAGGTCGACAAAGGGCAGCACGGCGATCGACTGCTCGGAATCCGAGGTGACCGATTCCGGCGGCTGACCGTTGGGAATGAGCCGCTCCCCTACTAATACAACGACGGCAACAGCCAGTACCGCGATGATCAGGCGGTCCAGCTTGCGCCCGGTTTGCCGGGTGATCGACTGGCTGCGATCGACGTCCTTTTCGCGCTTGATGCCGTCGGGCGTCATCTCGAAGGCCCAGGCAAACAGCAGGGCGATGGGTAAGCCGAGCAGCAACACGACGACGAAGGTCTTGAGCACCCACTCGGGCGCGCCGAAGTTCTCGAAGGCGAATTCCGCGACCTGGGCGAGCAACCAGCCGATGACGGCGTAGGCAATGCCCACGCGGACGACGTTACGACGTTTCAGTTCCTCGAAGAACGACACTTAAAACTCCACCAGCGAACCATCCTCGTTGAGAGGCAGGCCCGCTGGCCGGCCATTGGCGAGGCGAGCCCGCGCGATATCACGCCAGCCGTCGCGGTCCCAGAATTCGCGATACCCGGGGAATTTTCTGAAAGCATCGGGCAGCTGGAGCGCGCCTTCGGAAAGCAAAATCTCACCGCCAAAGGAGCTCCAGAAGCCATCGCTCGTCTGCGTAACAAGGTAATCCACCGCGGCGCCGTGGTCGCTGCTGGCAAGCGCGAAGGCCACGAGAGGGTCCAGACCCAAGGCACTGATTTGATCGGCCGTGAATTCCTCCGGTAACACTATCGGTTCGGACCGGATAATCGCGCGGGCGATGTCCAACCATGTGCCTGGGTAAGCAAGATCGCCGCCTTCGGCGCTGGCCGTAAGCTGCTCCAGGGCCGCGAGCGCGAGCTCCTTCTGCCCCATGTGTATACGCGCGATGGTCTCGTAAAAGCTTAATTCGATTAATGCCAGGCAGTGACTCAACAAGCACTCATCGAAGAAAGCCTGCGTCTCCGACCAGCGGCCCGCCGCTAAGTGTATCTGGGCGTTGACCCGCACTACCGTGACGTTCAATGGGTCCAGCACGAGCGTACGTTCCATCGCGCGCAGCGCCCGGGCGTAGTCGCCAGGAATCGTCAGGTTGGTCGCCACACTGTAATGCGACAGAGCCGAATTGGGCGCCAGCGCTACGGCCCTGTCCATCGCAGCCAGCCCCTTGTCCAGATCCATCTGCCACTTGAGGAGATAGGTGCCGAGAGCGGCATGTGCGCGCGCATTATCCGGATCGAGTTCCAGTGCAATGCGCAGGGCCTCGCTGACTGCGCGCTCTTTCTCATCCAGTGCTAAACCGCTTATCGCCGGGTCGCTTGACGAGTACAGCAAGCTCAGGGCATACGCTGCATGCGCATCGGCAAACTGCGGATCGAAGTCGGTAGCGAGCCGAAGATTCCGTATGGCCGCGGATCGATTGTTACCCAGGTGTCGGGTTGACCACTGGTAGAGTCCCTGCAAGTAGGCCTCGTAGGCGCGCGGGGGGATGTCGTGCTGTCGTGCCCGACCCGCACCCGCGCCAACGCCGAGGCGAATTTCCAGCGCGCGGCTGATATCCGCCACGATATCGTCCTGGATCGCCAGGACGTCGGTTTCAGCCCGATCGTAGGTCTCGGACCACAGGTGCATGCCGTCGCTCGAGCGGATGAGCTGCGCCGTCACGCGGATCGTTTCCATGCCGCGACGCACGCTGCCCTCGAGTACGTGGGCAACCCCCAAAGCATCGCCAATCTTGCGAAGGTCGACATCCTGCCCGGCGAATGAAAACGCAGACGTCCGGGCAGCGACGCGCAGGTCCGGGAAGCGCGCCAGCGCATTGAGCAGTTCCTCGGCGACGCCGCGCCCGAAGAACTCGTCTTTCTGGCTGTCCGAGAGATCGACGAACGGCAGGACGGCGATGGACTGGTCGACGTCGCTGGCGACCGAGGTTTCGGGCCTATCATCGTTTATGAAGCGTTCCCCGACGAGGACGACGACAGCAAGCCCGAGTACCCCCAGGATCAGGCGGTCGAGTTTGCGGCCGGTTTGCGGCGTAATCGACTGGCTGCGATCGACATCCTTCTCGCGCTTGAGGCCTTCGGGCGTCATCTCGAAGGCCCAGGCGAACAGCAGGGCGATCGGTAG
>JABAOE010013233.1_pt1 | contig 14541 bp, 11 predicted proteins | sample 7062141 | NCBI WGS metagenome assembly JABAOE01 (sample SAMN14538627, study PRJNA623070) | marine sediment metagenome | biome: marine biome [ENVO:00000428]; feature: marine pelagic biome [ENVO:01000023]; material: deep marine sediment [ENVO:00002113] | place: India: Gulf of Khambhat ... | reverse complement strand
CAACAATCTCAGGTGCACGTTGGTTTATTTCGAGGGGGCGTCTTCGGAGGCTTCAAGCAGCGGAAGCACGCCCGCCGCGTGTAGAAAACGCTCCAGGGCCACGGTGGCGGAGGCTCTTCCGGCCCCGCCGCGCAGCTGGTTGAGCGAGGCGATCAGGCCGCCGAGATCGCTCCGGCCCGCGGCCCGGCGCGCGAGGATCTCGCGCACCGGGGGGATGGCGCGGGCGATGGCCAGGCGACGCGCCATCACTTCGAGCAACTCGTCGCGAAACACAACGTCCTCGAGGCCCTCGAGATCGCGCATCCGGTCGGGGTAACGGGTTAACGTGTAGCGCCACAGGCCCACCAGCGCCGGATCGCGCAGCACGGCGCGCGTCTCGGTCGGGTTGTCCGTCGACGCCGTGCGGTAGTTACGCCCTCCCGGCGGGCCACCCCATTCGAGTGCCTGTGTGCGCAACGCCTCGAGGGCAGCCGAGTCCTCACCGGCAAGCACTCGCATGGCTTGTTCCCAGCTCGGTTTGGCCGCGTAGGTCGCAGGCGAGTGTAACCAGTCCGCCACCGTCATCAACGTGAGCCGCGACGCGCCCCAGTCTTCCATCGCGAGGCTGACGTGGCCCACGAGGTGCGACGCGAGGCCCGCATCGCGCGACCCGTGAGCGGCCCCAGGTTGTGAGACAGCGGCATGCGATCTCCTGCCTGATTCGCCGGGAAGCGGTCTCGAAGAAGGACGTCGCGTTCGCCGACGATTGCCCGGAGTCGGTCTGCCTCGACCGCCTCGACCGTCGGAGAAACGTTCGAGCTGCCGTGCCAGACCAGACCGACCGAGGCCGGCAGCCCGGCGACCGCTTTGAGCGAAGGAACCGTGTAAGGCTGGGCCGGGTGCAACCACAGCCGGATCGGCTTCGGCAACTTCCTCCGGACCCGTGCCGTGAGGTCCGCGTGCGCGGGCGCCGCGTCACGCCCGTAGTGCAAGATGTCGCGCAGTTCGATCAACTGCGGAGAGACCGACTCGAACGACAACACGAGATCGGTGACGCCCGCTTCGCGGCGCATCTGTTTGCCGAAACGGCGCACGGCCGTGGCGAGCGCGGGATCCATCATCGCGAAGCGGTCCGCGCCGGCGATCGCCGGGTTGAGCGAGACGATCAGCCGCACGTCGTTGCGGCGGCACCAGCCCGCCAGGGTCCTCGAAGCTTCGTTGAGCGCGGCTGATTCGTCGAGTGGGCTGTCCGTGATCTGGTGAGCCTGGACCCAAACGGCGTTGAATCCCAGGTTGCGAACGAAGTCGAGGTGAGATTCGAGGTCGTCGCGAGCCAGGGAACCGGGCAATTGCACGGCACGGATGGCAAACGGCCCCTCCTCCGAGGCCTCGCACGGCCCGCCGGCGGAGAGGGCGATCAGGGCGGCAACCACCGCCCCCTGGACGTACGGCGAACGCATCACGCGTACTAACGATGAAGCACTCGCCGGGTGCGCGCCAGTCGAATCAGCTGAAGTCGCGGCCCAGGAGCACGAAGAGGATGATCGTTCCGACGGCAATCGGCGCCACGTAACGGATGAAGAAATGCCACACGCCGAAGTGGAACCAGCCCGGCGTGTTCTCGTCGATCAGCTCCTTTTCGGCCGTCTTCGAGGTGAGGAGCCAGCCGACCGTCAGCGTGATCAGGAAGCCGCCCACCGGCAGGAACCAGTTCGAGACCAGGTGGTCGAGATTGTCCAGGAGGCCGGCCTTGGGCTCGCCGTTCGGTTTTGAAAAAACGGAGAAATTGGAAACGAGACCCCACGCGCCGTTAGACAGAGCGCAGAGCAGTCCGAGGCCGAGGATCCCGCCGCCCGCGCCCAGCACGGCCTTCTTCCGCTCGATGCCGCGTTGATCGACGAAGTACGCGGTGACCACCTCCAAGAGCGAGACCGTCGAGGTCAGCGCAGCGAAGGCGACAAGGATGTAGAACAGCGGCGCCAGGACGTGGCCCAGCGGGATCGAGGTGTAGAACTGCGTCGGCAGCGTCACGAACAGCATGCCGACCGACGACTTGCCCAGCGTGTCGGCGAGTCCGGCCGTCGAGAAGATCACCGTGAACATGATCGCGCTGGCCACCAGGGCGACGACGGTGTCGAGGACTACGACCGTCAAAGAAGAGCGGACGATCGATTCCTCGCGCGACATGTAGGAGCCGTAGGTGACCATGGCTCCCATGCCCAGCGAGAGCGTGAAGAACGAGTGCCCGAGCGCTTCCAGGACGCTGGACCATTCGAGCTCGGCGAAGCTCGGTCGGAACAGGAACGTGAGCGCCTCGCCGGCCCCCGGCATGCGCATGGCGTTAAACAGCATGAGTGCGAGGATCGCCAGCAGGATCGGCATCAGAAGGCGGGCCAGACGCTCGATGCCCTTGCCGATGCCGCGGTAGACGACGACGATCGTCACGCCCATGAACACGACCGTCGTTATCAGTTGGATCGGCCCGTCGACGAGAAACGCTCCGAACGCGGCACCCTGATCCGTGTCGGTCGGGAAGCCTGAGAAGCTCCAGCGCATGCAGGCGACGAAGTTGCGGATGCTCCAGCCCGCGATGACGGAGTAGTAGCCGAGCATCACGAAACCGGTGAGCACGCCGAGGCTGCCGACGAAGCCCCAGCGGGGTCCGATCATCCTCTTGAACGCACCGACGGCGGAGAGTTGCGAGCCGCGACCGAGCATGATCTCGGCGATCATGATCGGCAGGCCGACGGCGAGGATGCAGACCAGGTAGACCAGGACGAACGCGCCGCCCTCGTTTTCCCACGTGATGTAGGGGAATTTCCAGAGGTTGCCGAGGCCGACGGCGCTTCCGGCCGCGGCCAACACGAACCCGGCTCGAGAACTCCAATGATCGCGCGGCTCGGGCATCGGTGGTCTCCTCAGACTCCGGCAACCACAGGGTCAGTGGGGGAGCGCCGCTCCTTGGGGTACCACCGCACCCGTGCAATCGTTGTTGGGGCGGCGAGTATAAGGAGGGGCCCGAACGCGCGTCAAGCACGCCGCCGAACTAAAACGGGAGCTCTTCCCAGAGCGCCTGCCGACGCGAAAGCTTCCTGAAAGTCCACGCCTGAGGCGAGTCGAAGATGCGACGACGCCCACCGCTCTCGACCGTCCGCAAGAAGTTCTTGAAGTGCATCACGAGGCGACGGCCGTCACCGGCACGGTACATCTCGACGTCGCTCTTCTCGCTGCGCGACGAACCGCGCATGTCCAGCATCCAGTCCCAGTCGCCCTCGATCCGGTCTTTCCCGGCTTCGCTCATCGTGAAGCTGAACCGAGCGGGGCGGTCCTGGACGAAGTAGGTCGTCGAACCGGTCCAGTCCGTCTCGAACGTCTCCGTCGACGCCAGCATGCTCTCGAAGCGGAACTTGGTCTCCGGCTTGCCGTCCGTTTCCCGCATCCAGAGGGCCATGCGGACGTCTCGGCTGACGTAAATCCACGTGCCTTCCCAGGAGCCCTTCGAAGTGGGCGCAGGAAGACCGAGGCCCATCCGACCGAGCGAGGTCTTGAGCGGGACCTCTTCCTTGATGATGCCGCCCTCTGCCTTTTCCTGGGCCGTGGTCGCTCCGAAGAACGCCAGCAGCAGCGCCGAGCTCATGAAGATACGTCGCAGCATGACGCCCGAAACTATACCGTCCGCCTGGGACCCCGGCCAGCGGCGATCAGTTTGCGCAAGCGTTTGCGCGCCCGCTCGGAGATCCGGCCCTCCTCGACGGCCAGCCTGAGGACGCGCGACGAGAGGAGTCGGTGGACTTCGAGGAGGTCCCGGTCGCGGCGATTCAGCCGGAGGAAATGGGTTTCCAGCGTATCCACGTCGCCGCGGGGCACCGGTCCGCTGACCGCCTCGCCCGGTGATTCCTTGGCCAGTTGTTCGAGCGCGCCGCGCGCCAGCGGCAGCAGGGCATCGATGGCCGCCTCCCTGTCGATGCCGCTGGACTCGAGTAGCTTTGCCGCCGAGGCGACCAGCGCGACGAGGTCGTTCGCCGCGAGCGCCGCCGCGATGTGATAGTCGGTCCGTGTCGCCCCCGTCCACTTCAGTCGATTCGGCAACACTTCGAGCCCCGCGTCGCGGGCGAGCCGGCGGGCGATCTTCAACGCCGCAGGTGCGCCTTCACAGCGTGCATGCGTCGAGTCCGGCAGTGCGGCGGCCGGATCCCGCGGCATGACCTGCAAGGGGTGGAGGACCCCGGTCGCGGCGCCGGCCTTGGCCAGTGGAGCGAGCAACTCGGGACCGAACGCACCGGCGTGGTGCAGGACGGTGCGCCCGCTCCAGTCGCCCTGCAGGGCGAGGCCCGCGGCGATCGAAGCGATCGACCCGTCGGGGACGGCGAGCAGGATGACCGTGGGGCCTGCGACCAGCCCGCCGAGGTCGAGGCGCGGGTCGGCCTTCACACGGCGAGCCAGCTTGCGCGTCGTGTCGGGGTTGCGTCCCGCCACGGTCGCGATGTTCCAGCCGGCCTCGTACCACAACGGCAGCAACGCGGAGGCGAGGCGGCCGCTGCCCACGCAGCCGAGGGTGAGTCGCGCGGCGCTCACGACGCGGTCCCCCGCAGCACCTGCAGCAGGCGGGTCATTCGATCGGGTAGGGCGGAGCTGAACACGCAGGCGCGTCCGTCGACGGGGTGCGCGAACTTCAGCAGCGCCGCATGTAGGGCGAGGCCCTCGAATCGTCTGACGGCGTTGCGCTTGAGCGGGTCCTGGATCCCCCGCCAGGATCGACCGCCGTAGCGCTCGTCGCCGACGATCGGATGGTGGATCGACTGCAGGTGTACGCGGATCTGGTGCGTGCGGCCGGTCTCGAGATCGATGTCGAGCAGTGCGAATCCCGGGAGCGCCTCCGCCGTGGCATAGTGCGTGCGTGCCGCGCGGCGGGCCCCTCGAGTGCCTTGCACGGCCATCTTGGTCGGGTTGTTGCGCGAACGCCCGATGGTGCGGTCGATCGTGCCTGCGTCGGGGTCCGGGCGGCCCCACACCAGGGCCCGGTAACTCTTGCGCACGCGGCGGTCGGCGAACGCCCGGCTGAGCCCGCGATGCGCGGCATCGGTCTTGGCCACGACCAGCAGCCCCGAGGTGTCCCGATCGAGGCGGTGCACGATCCCCGGCCGCCACGTTCCTCCGGCCGGCGCGAGCGGGATGCCGAGGGCCAACAGGCCGTTGATCAACGTGCCGTCGGGTTGCCCGTGGCCGGGGTGGACGACCAGGTCGATCGGCTTGTCGACGACCACGAGGGCGTCGTCCTCGTAGACGATGGGGATCTCGATGGCTTGCGGCTGCGGAGCAACGGCAACCGGCGGCGGAATCTCGACCTCGATGCGCACCCCCGCGCGGAGCGCCGTACCCGGCTTCGGTGCCGTGGCACCGTCGATCGTGACGAGCCCGTCGTGGATCCAGCGTGCCAGCGTCGAGCGAGAACGTTCCGGCAGTTGCTCATGGAGGAAACGATCGAGGCGCCGACCCACGGAATCCGGTCCGACCTCCAGCCGTAACGTCTCGCCGCCGCTCGCGGTCACGACGCCGTGGCCGCGCGACGCGACAGCCGACCGCGGATCAGCATGAACGCTCCGAGCAGCACACCGCCGATCGCGAACAACTGCGAGGTCGAGACCGCGTCGGAGAAGAACAACCCACGTCCGGTGTCGCCGCGATAGAACTCGATCGTCAATCGCGCCGCGCTGTAGAGCAGGATGTAGCTCCACATCACCGTGCCCTCGGGCTGTGGCCGTCGACGCCACAACAGCGTCAGGATCACCACGAGAAGCAGATCGGCCAACGCCTCGATGAGCTGGACCGCCAGTAGCGGCTGCCCGGAGAATCGACCCGCGGCGATGGCTTGCGGATGGGTGAAGGTCACTGCGAGCGGGTGGCCCGCGTCGACCCCGACGCCGTAACAACAACCCGCGGACAGGCAGCCGAAGCGCCCCAGTGCCTGGGCCAGCGCCAGCGGAGCGACGACGGCGTCGGCGAGCCGGATCAGCGGCAGCCCGCTCGCGCGACTGTAGAGCACGAAGACGATCGCGCCCCCGGCCACACCGCCGACCAGGACCCCGGCCGTCCGGATCGTGCCGAGGAGCAGGCTCGGATCGGCGAGGTAGTCACGCCAGTCGACCAGCACGAGCAACAGCTTGGCGCCGATGATTCCACCGAGCAGGCTGTAGAACGTGAGGTTGAAGACCTTCTCGTCCGCGATGCCCAGCGAGCGGGCCCGGCGCCCGAACCAGATCCAGGCGAGCGTCACGCCGGTGGCGAACAGCACACCGTAGGTCGGAAGAAACAAGTGGGTCGGCCCGAGCAGCGGGAGGTCGACAGTTCCGAGGTCGATGAGCAGCGGGTGCACGCTAAGAGTCTACCTCTCCGGCGATGACCTTGCGTTGGGGACGAAACGCCGAGATCAACAGCAGGATGGCGCCGCAGACGATGCAACTGTCGGCGACGTTGAAGGTGTGCCAGTGCGCCGTTCCGAACGTCTCGAGGAGCCAGTCGGCCAGCCCGCCGCTGGCCTGAGCGTCGATGAAGTCGATCACCTCGCCTCGAAACAGGCGATCGGTCAAGTTGCCGAGCGCGCCGCCCAGCACCAACGCCAAGGCCCACCGGGCAATGCTGTCGAGGTCCTTGCCGCGCGTCAGGTAGTCCACGACCAACGCGATCGCGACCAGCGGGAGGAGCGTCAGGAGTAAGGTCCGCCACGGTTGGGCCAGATCGGTGAAGTAGCCGAACAGGCCGCCGGGATTGCGCGAGTACACGAGGTTGAGCCACCCGGGGATGACCTCGACTCGCGGTCCGTCGCTCAGCGCGGCGTGGACCCACACCTTCGTCAGCTGGTCGAGGGCGAACACCACGAAGGAGATCGTGAACCAGCGCTTCTGGAGGGCCATCGCCGCGACGTAGCTCATCCTCGATCTTGCTCGATGCGGCCGATGTTCTCGGCGCAGCGCCCGCAGACCGTCGGCCAGTTCGCATCCGCGCCGACGTCCTCGGTGTAGTGCCAGCACCGATCGCACTTGCGACCCGGGGCCCGGGTAACGGCGACCTTCAGGCCGTCGATGGTCTCCGAGCGGAACGCGTCGTCCCCGGCCTCGCCGAGCGTCGCGCCGCTGGTGATGAACAGGAAGTGCAGTCCGGGCTCGAACGAGCGCAGGAACTCCCCCGCATCCTCGTCGGGCGCTTGGATCGTGACCCAAGCCTCGAGCGAGGTCCCGATCGCCTTCGCCGCACGCGCTTGCTCCAGCGCCTTGTTGACCTCTTCGCGAATCTGACCCAGTCGTGTCCAGCGATCGAGCAGGGCGGGATCGGTCCGCTCGACGACCGCGTCGGGAAAATGCGTGGCGTGCACCGAGCGATCGGCCCACGCTTCGTGGCCCCGCAACGTCTCGAGCTTTTGCCAGATCTCTTCGGCGGTGAAACACAGGACCGGTGCCATCAAGCGGCACAGGCCGTCGGCCAGCACCCACAACGCGGTCTGTGCGGAGCGCCGCTCGGGGCTCTTGGCCGGGCTCGTGTACAGCCGGTCCTTGAGAATGTCGAAGTAAAACGCGGAGAGCGTGACGGTCGAAAACTGATGCACGCCGTGGTAAACGAGGTGGTACTCGTAGCGGTCGTAGGCCCGAATCAGCCGTTCGCGCAGCTGTTCCAGTCGTTGCAGCGCCCAGCGATCGATCTCGACCAGCTCGTCGTACGGGACTCGATCGGTCGCGGGATCGAACTCGTGCAGGTTGCCGAGCATGTAGCGGAAGGTGTTGCGCACCTTGCGGTAGGTCTCGACGTTGCGCTCGAGCGTCTCCTCCGACATCCGCATGTCCTCGAGGAAGTCGATCATCGAAACCCACAAGCGCAGGATCTCCGCGCCGCGGTTGTCGGCCAGGTCGAGCGGCGAAACGTAGTTGCCGAGCGACTTGGACATCTTGCGACCCTCGGCGTCGACCGTGAACCCGTGCGTCAGCACCGCTCGGTACGGCGCCTCGTCACGATCGTTGGCCGCCACGAGGAGCGACGAGTGAAACCAGCCGCGGTACTGGTCGTGGCCTTCGAGGTAGAGATCGGCCGGCCAGGGGAGTCCCTCGTCGTGCCCGAGCACGGCACCATGCGACGCGCCCGACTCGAACCAAACATCGACGATGTGGTCCTGCAACACGAGATGGTCGTGCTCGTTACACTGCGGGCAGACGACGCCGGCAGGGATCAGACGTTCGAGCCGCTCTGCCTCGGAGGCGTACGGGCGGTGTCCGCCGTCGCCGTCGGGTGCGCCGTACCAGGCGTTCGAGCCCTCGTCGGCGAACAACGCGGCGAGGTGCTCGAAGAACGCCTCGTCGCGGACGAACGCCCGGTCGTTCGTGTCGAAACACTCGCTGCAAACCGCGACCGGCACCGGCACGCCCCACGTGCGCTGGCGCGAGATGCACCAGTCGGGACGCGTCTCGATCATCGGTGCGATGCGCTCCTCGCCGAAGGCCGGTGTCCAGTGCGTCTTGCGGATCTGCTCGAGCGCCTTGCCGCGCAGCCCGGTCGCGTCCATCGAGATGAACCACTGCGGCGTCGAGCGGAACAGCACCGGGTTCTTGCAGCGCCAGCAGTGCGGGTAGCTGTGCCGGTAGTCCTCGTGGTGCGCGAGCCAGCCGCGTCCGTCGAGGTCGGCGATGATCGCCTTGTTGGCATCGAGCACAAACGCGCCGGCGAGCCAGTCCTCGCCCACCTTCGACGCGTCGAAGCGGCCCTCGTCGTCGACCGGATTGAACACTTCCAGCCCGTAACGTTGCCCGATGTGGAAATCATCGGCGCCGTGACCCGGCGCGGTGTGGACGCAGCCGGTGCCCGCGTCGAGCGTGACGTGATCGCCGAGGAGCAAGACGCCGGGTTTCGCCGCGGCACCCGTGGGAGCGAGATAAGGACGCTCGATCGGAAGCTCATCCCCGACCCAGTCGTCGCCCTCACCGACGAGCTGGGCGCCCTTGAAGCGGGCGAGCAGCTCGGGGTCGTCCCAGCCGCACTTCTCGCGCACGTCCGCGAGCAACCCCTCGGCCACGATCCACGCCTCGTCGCCGTGTTGGACCGCGACGTAGTCGAGCTGGGCGTGAAGCGCGACGGCCAGGTTGGCGGGCAGCGTCCACGGGGTCGTCGTCCAGATCAACAGGGCGACGTCGAGCCCTTCGAGCTCCGGTACGCGCGTGCCGGCGTTGGCCAGCGGGAGTCTCACGTAGATCGAGGCGTCCGATCGATCGGCGTACTCGACCTCGGCCTCGGCCAGCGCGGTCTTGCACGACCAGCACCAGTGCACCGGCTTGACGCCGTGGTAGATCGAGCCGTTCGTGAAGAAGCGGCCCATCTGGCGCACGATCTCGGCCTCGTAGGTGCGGTCGAGCGTGCGGTAGATCGCCTTGCGGCTCGGGGCGGCGGCCCTCTCCTCCTCGGCGTCGAGCGCCCAGTCCCAGAACACGCCGAGCCGGCGGAACTCCTTGCGCTGCACGCCGATGAACTTGAGCGCGTAGCGCCGGCAGCGTTCGCGAACGTGCAGCGCGTCGAGCTCCGCCTTCTTGGGTCCGAGCTCGCGGTCGACCCGTAACTCGATGGGCAGGCCGTGGCAGTCCCAGCCGGGGACGTAGCGCGCGTCGTGGCCCATCATCGAGCGGGACTTGACGACGAAGTCCTTGAGGATCTTGTTGAGCGCCTGGCCGAGGTGGATGTTGCCGTTGGCGTAGGGCGGTCCGTCGTGGAACACGAACGTCGGCTCGCCGGCGTGGGCTTCCCGGATCTTGGCGTAGACGTCGATCGACTCCCACCAGTCGAGCGTTTCCGGCTCCTTCTGGGGCAGGTTCGCCTTCATCTTGAAGTTGGTCTTCGGGAGGTTGATCGTGTCCTTCAGGTCCATGGGTGTTCGAAGTCCGCCGCGGCCGAGAAAACCGCCAGAATCGGGCGCAGGTTCGCGCGACGAAGCAATGTAACATAGGGCCGAGGCGGCAATCGATGAGCGAGCGAGCGGCACGCATCTACCTGGATCACAACGCGACGAGCCCGCTGCGCCCGGCGGCGCGGAGGGCCATGGAGCGGGTCTTCGGGCTGGACCACGCCAACCCCTCCTCGATGCACCAGGAGGGACGGGAGGCCCGTTCACTGATCGAGCAGGCGCGGCGGCAGGTCGCCAACTTGGCGGGGTGCCGCCCGTCCGAGTTGGTCTTCACCTCGGGTGGATCCGAGGCCATCGCCGCGGCGGTGCGCGGGGTCTGCGACCGCGCGCCCGACGACCGGCGGCGCATCGTGGTCAGCGGCTGCGAGCACTCGGCGGTCCTCGAATCGGCGCGGCTCGCGGCTCGCCGGGGCGGCCTGGTCGTCCCGGTCTCCTGCGGGGCCGACGGCCGGGTCGATGTCGACCGCTTCCTCATGCACCTCGGACCCGACGTCGCGCTGGCCTGCCTGCAGTGGGCCAACAACGAGACCGGCGTGGTCCAACCGGTCGAGGAGATCGGCCGCGCCTGCCGCGAGCGCGGCGTGCCGTTCCTGGTCGACGCGGTGCAGGCCGCCGGCAAGCTCGAGATCAGCCTCCAGCGCTCCTCGGCGGATCTCGTCGCGATCTCCGCCCACAAGATCGGCGGCCCGCAGGGCGCAGGCGCCCTGATCGTCCGCTCCGGCCTCGTCTTGGCGCCGTTGATCGGCGGCGGCGCCCAGGAGAAGCGCCGCCGCGGAGGCACCGAGAATGTCGCGGGTCTGGTCGGGTTCGGGGCCGCGGCGGACGAGGCACTCGCCGAGATTCGCGAGTCGTCGCGGCGGCTGCTGCGCCAGCGCGCGCGGATCGAATCGCGCCTGCGCGAGATGTACCCGACCGTGCGATTCCACGGCCAGGGTGTGTCCCGCTTGCCCAACACGGTCAACTTCGCGATCCCCGGTGTTCCGGGCGAGATGCTCACTATCGCGTTGGACCTGGCCGGGATCGCGGTCTCCACCGGGTCGGCATGCGCGTCCGGAGCGGTGGAGCCGTCCCACGTGCTGCTCGACATGGGTTTCGACGACGACGAGGCGCGCGGCGCGGTGCGCATCAGCCTCGGGTGGAGCAGCACGCCGGAGGAGGTCGACCTGTTCTTCGAACGCTTCCCCGAGGTCGTCGAACAGGTCCGCGAAGGTCTCCGACAGTCGGCTTCTTGACGCGTTCGGGGGCCGCCGCTAACGTGACCGGCTCAGGGTAAAGGAGAGCGATATGGGTGCTTCGGCACCGACAGCGGTCGCCATGAGCGGCGGGGTGGACAGCTCGGTTGCCGCCTGCCTGCTGGCCCGCGACTCGCGTGCGATCGTCGGATTCTCGATGCAGCTGATCGACGGCCTGGCGGGCTCGACCGAGCGCTATGGTCGCTGCTGCTCCCCCGAGGATTTCCGCGACGCGCGACAGGTGGCCGATCGGCTCGGATTCCCGCACTACGTGATCGACCTGGAGGAAGACTTCCGCCGCCACGTCGTGCAGCCGTTCGCCGACGACTACGCCGAGGGCCGCACGCCGTCGCCCTGCATCCGCTGCAACACCCTGATGAAGTTCGGGACGCTGGTGGGGCGTGCCCGCGCCGTCGGCGCCGAGCGCGTCGCGACGGGGCACTACGCCATCCTCGAGAAAGACCCTGCGACCGGGCGGACCCTGCTCCGGCAGGCCGTGGATCGCAGCAAGGACCAGTCCTACTTCCTGTTCGACCTGTCCGAAACCCAGCGCCGTCTCGCCGAGTTTCCGCTGGGGCACTTACAGAAGGATGACGTCCGCGACCTCGCCGCCGAGTTCGGGCTGGTCAACGCGGACAAGCCCGAGTCGATGGACCTCTGCTTCGTGGCCAAGGGCGAGGACTATCGCGGGTTCCTGGAGCGCACGGGGTACGCCGCACGAGACGAGGCGGGGCCGATCGTCGACCGGCGCGGCGCGGTGCTCGGCGAACATCGCGGCGTGAGCCGCTACACCGTCGGGCAGCGGCGCGGACTCGGGATCGCCGCCCAAAACCCGCTCTACGTGATCGGCGTCGACGCCGGAAAAAACCGTGTCCTGGTGGGGGACGACACGGCACTGTGGACCGATCGTTGCACCGTCGAGCGTGCTCGGTGGATCCCGTTCGAGCGCCCGGGAGGCGATTTGAGGGCCCGGGTTCGAATCCGTTCGACCCACGACGGCGAACCCGCAACTGTACGCGATCTCGGCCACGGTCGCGCGGCCGTAATCTTTGATGAGCCCCAGAGGGCGATCACGCCGGGTCAGGCGGCGGTCGCGTACGACGGGGACCTTGTTCTCGGTGGAGGTTGGATCACCCATGGTGGACACGCTGCGTCGGCCGAAGACGTTGCTTGAACCGAACGACCTGTTCGTCGAACGCCACATCGGCCCGTCCGGGGAAGGCGTGCGGGCCATGCTCGAGACGGTCGGCGTCGACTCGCTCGACGCGTTGGCCGATGCCGTCGTCCCCGCGTCGATCCGCCTGACGCGCGAGTTGAAACTCGGCAAACCGCGGGGCGAGCACGAACTGCTTCAGGAGCTGCGCGCCCTTTCGAAGGCAAACCAGGTCTTTCGCTCGTTCATCGGGCTGGGCTACTCGGACTGCATCACGCCGCCCGTGATCCAGCGCAACGTCCTCGAGAACCCCGGCTGGTACACGCAGTACACGCCGTACCAGGCGGAGATCGCGCAGGGCCGGCTGGAGGCGCTGCTCAACTTCCAGACGATGGTCGCCGATCTCACCGGGCTGCCGCTGGCCAACGCGTCGCTGCTCGACGAGGCGACGGCCGCCGCCGAGGCGATGGCGATGTGCCACGCGATCGCCCGCGGGCAGCGAGGGGGATTCTTCGTTGCGGACGACTGTCATCCGCAAACGATCGCGGTCGTACGCGCTCGTGCCGAGGCCTTCGGGATCGTGTTCGAGAGCGGGCCGGTCGCGGGCCTCGACACGTCGCGCACCGATCTCTCGGGTGTGCTGGTTCAGTATCCGAACACCGACGGTGTGATCCGTGACGACGAGGCGTGGATTGCGCGGGTCAAGGCGGCGGGCAGCTGCGTCGTCGTGGCCGCCGACCTGCTCGCCTTGACCTTGCTCCGCCCGCCGGGAGAGATCGGCGCGGACATCGCCGTCGGCTCGAGCCAGCGCTTCGGCGTTCCGCTCGGCTTCGGCGGGCCGCACGCCGCGTTCCTGGCGACCGGCGAGGCCCACAAACGTCTGGTTCCGGGACGCATCGTCGGTTTGTCGAAAGACGCGGCCGGCCGGCCGGCCTACCGCCTGGCGCTGCAGACGCGCGAGCAGCACATCCGCCGCGACAAGGCGACCAGCAACATCTGCACGGCGCAGGTGCTGCTGGCCGTCATGGCGGCGATGTACGCGGTGTACCACGGCCCCAGAGGACTGCGCGCGATCGCCGAGCGCATCCACCTCATGACCACGGCGTTTGCCGCGGGCCTGACACGGTTGGGCTACTCCGTCGGCGACGCGCCGTTCTTCGACACGTTGCGTGTTTGTGTGGGCGATGGGGCGACGGCGGCGACGATCCACGACCGCGCGGCGGCCGCAAGGATCAACCTGCGGCGCTACGACGACGCGTCGGTCGGGGTGGCCCTGGACGAGGTGACCACCGAGGCCGACCTCGACCGGCTGCTCGGCATCTTCGCCGGTGAATCGGACGACCTGCCCAGCGCCGCGGACCTCGCCTCGCAGGTCGATGCGAGCTATGCCGCGCCACTGGCACGGACGAGCGCTTACCTCGAGCACGAGGAGTTCTCACGGCATCAATCCGAGCACGAGATGCTGCGCTACCTGCACCGGCTGCAGGCGCGGGACCTGTCGCTGACCCAGTCGATGATCCCCCTCGGCTCGTGCACGATGAAGCTCAACGGGACGTCGTTGATGCTGCCGATCACCTGGCCGGAGTTCGGTCGGATGCACCCCTTCGCGCCGGCGGAACAGGCCCGCGGCTACCACGCGTTGTTCGACCAGCTCGAGGCGTGGTTGGCCGAGATCACGGGCTTCGACTCGGTTTCGTTACAGCCCAACGCGGGCGCGCAGGGTGAGTATGCCGGGTTGCTCGTGATTCGTGCGTACCACCGCCAACGCGGCGAGGGTGATCGCGACGTCTGTCTCATCCCGACCAGCGCTCACGGGACCAACCCGGCCAGCGCGGTGATGGCCGGGATGCGCGTCGTGCCCGTGGCCTGCGACGAGAACGGCAACGTCGATGTCGACGACCTGGAGGCCAAGGCCGCGGAGCACGCCGCCGATCTCGCCGCGTTGATGATCACCTATCCCTCCACGCACGGTGTGTTCGAGGAGGACATCCAGCGCATCTGCGAGGCCGTGCACCGCAACGGGGGGCAGGTCTACATGGACGGCGCGAACATGAACGCGCAGGTGGGCCTGTGCCGCCCCGGCGATATCGGCGCCGACGTCTGCCACCTCAACCTGCACAAGACCTTCTGCATCCCGCACGGCGGCGGCGGGCCGGGGATGGGGCCGATCGGCGTGGCCGCGCACCTGGCACCGTTCCTGCCGGGACATCCGTTCGGCGGTCCGCGACACGAGCACGCCATCG
>JABAOE010039055.1_pt1 | contig 14550 bp, 14 predicted proteins | sample 7062141 | NCBI WGS metagenome assembly JABAOE01 (sample SAMN14538627, study PRJNA623070) | marine sediment metagenome | biome: marine biome [ENVO:00000428]; feature: marine pelagic biome [ENVO:01000023]; material: deep marine sediment [ENVO:00002113] | place: India: Gulf of Khambhat ... | reverse complement strand
AGCGGATTCCGTCGCGAGCCGGGCAGCCCTCCCCCTCCGCCTCCCCCGGCGCCGATGAAACGCTGGTAGACTGTACCCGCTTCGGCAGAGCGTCGTCGGCAACAGCGGACGGCGCCCTGCCCGGCGGTGTGGCATGACGATCAAAGTCCTGGTCAGCGGCAGCGGCAAGATGGGCCGAGAGGTGCTGCACGCTGTATCCGCCGAAGATGACATGGAGCCGGTCGGCGTCGTCGACCTGCTCTCCACCGAAGAGTACATCTCTCTGCCCGGCGAGGTCCTCATCCCGTTCGAGCGGAACCCCTCGGCCCTGATCACGCGCACGCGCCCCGACGTGATCGTTGACTTCACGAGCGCCGAGTGGACGCCCAAGCTGGCGGAGGCGGCGCTGGAAGAGAACGTGCGCCTCGTCACCGGCACGAGCGGGCTGAGCGAGAGCTTCGTCACGCACCTTGGCGAGGAGTGCAGCAAGCGGGAGCTGGGCGCGGTCGTCGCCTCGAACTTCGCGATCGGGGCGATCCTCATGCAGCAGATGTCGCGCATGGCCGCGCGCTTCTACGACAGCGCCGAGATCGTCGAGCAGCACCACGACGGCAAAGTGGACGCCCCGTCCGGAACTTCGCTCTCGACCGCTAGGGCGATCACCGATGCCCGCGGCCAGCCGATGAACGTGCCCGAGACGAAGAGACAGACCGTCCAGGGCACGCGCGGCGGCGTTGTCGGCGGCGTCACGATCCACAGCGTCCGCCTCCCGGGCCTCGTCGCCCACCAGGAGGTGATCTTCGGCGGGCCGGGCGAGACGCTCCGCATCCGGCACGACACCTCAGACAGGGCTTCGTTCATGCCCGGAGTCCTGCTTGCCACCCGGGAAGTGATGAACCTCAAGTCGCTCGTCGTCGGCCTCGAGGCGTTGTTCGGCTTTGAAGCCGGGCCCCCCAAGAAGCCCGATGGCGGGTAAGACCGTCCTCGTGCTCGGCGCGGGCATCGGCGGCCTTGTCGCCGCTAACCGCCTGCGGAGGATGCTCAACAAAGAGCACCGCGTCGTCCTGGCCGATCGTTCGCCGATCTTCACGTTTGCGCCTTCGTTCCCCTGGGTGATGCTGGGGCAACGCAAGGTGGAGCGCGTTTCGCGAGACCTGCGCCGGCTGGAACGAAAGGGGATCGAGTTCCGGGCGGCCGAGATCACCGGCTTCGATTTCGACAACAAGCGTGTGCAGGCTCAGGACGGCGGGGAGCTCACGTACGACCACCTCGTGATCAGCCTCGGCGTCGACTACTCTTCCGAGGAGGTGCCGGGCCTGAACCGCGCGTGGACGTTCTATCACGCGGCGGGCGCGGAGGGCCTGCGGGATGAGCTACCGAAGTTCAGCGGCGGCCGCGTCGCCGTCTGCGTGACGGCGCTACCGTACCGCTGCCCGGCAGCGCCGTACGAGGGTGCGATGCTCCTGGAGCACTACTTCCGCAAGCGCAAAATCCGGGGCGATATCGAGCTGCATTTCTACTCGCCGGAGCAGATCCCGCTGAAGGCCGCGGGCAAAGAGGCCGGCGAACGGGTAATCGGCCTACTCAAGGAGCGCGACATCAGCTTCAGCGGCGGCGTCTCGCTCAAGTCCGTGAACCACGAGAAGGGTCTGCTTAACTTCGCCGACGGCTCCACGGCCGGCTTCGACATGCTGATCGCGACGCCCGTACACCGGCTGCCCAACGTGCTCAAGGGCTCCGCGCTCGTCAACGGCGGCGAATGGGTGCCCGTCGACCGCGAGACTCTGGCGACGGCAGCACCCGACGTCTACGTCATCGGCGACGCGACGACAATCCCGCTGGCCAACGGGGCGCAGCTGCCCAAGGCGGGCGTCTTCGCGCACGGCGAGGCCGAGGTCGTGGCCCGCAACATCGCCGCCGAGATCGCCGGCAGCGACCCGATCTGGGCCTTTGGCGGGCAGGGCAGCTGCTTCCTGGAGACGGGCGGCGGGCGCGGCGCCTACATCACGGGCCACTTCTTCAACGAGCCGGACCCGGAAGTCGTCATGCGCAGCCCCAGCCGGTTCTGGCACTGGGCAAAGATCGGCTTCGAGCGCAACTGGCTCTGGCGCTGGTTCTGACGGCGGCGGGCATGGCAGCCGCGGAGCCGCGCGACCCGACGGAATACGAGGCAGACGTCCCCCTCCGCGACGGCTCGACCGCGCACGTGCGGCCGGCACGGCCGGCCGACCGCGAGGCCGTCGAGGAGCTCTACCAGCGGCTGAGCGAGCGCGGCCGCCGCATGCGCTTCCACCACGACATCCACGCGTTGCCCGAAGAGCTCCTGGAGCCGGTGCTCAGGCCGGACTACAGAGCCGGCATCGTGCTGCTGGCGGTCCACGAAGAGCGCATCATCGGCATTGCGCGTTACAGGCGCTCCGAGGCTCAGGCCGGCCACGCCGACATCGCGTTCACGGTGGAGGAGCCGCACCAGCACCTGGGCCTGGCGACGCAACTGCTCTACCAGCTCGCCGCCGCCGCGCGCGGTCGTGGAATCGAAGTCTTCGAGGCCGACGTCCTGGCCGAGAACGAAGATATGCTGGACGTCCTCCGCGACAGCGGGTTCGCGCTGTCGTCGACGCTCAAGGCCGGCACGCACCACATCACGTTCCCCATCAGCGACGCGCCGCCGCCCGCCTACGGCTAACCCCAGGCGGCGGAGCCATTGCCCCACGAAGCCCCGAACCGCTACCATAACTCCACCATGCCTGCACCACTGAACGTAGCGGTCGTCGGCGCCACCGGACTGGTCGGCCGCGAGTTCCTCAAGATCGCCGCGCAGCGCGCCTTCCCCGTCAAGGGGCTGCGCCTGCTCGCCTCGCACCGCTCCGCCGGCAAGAAGATGACGTACGGCGAATGGGAGATCGAGGTCGAGGAGGCGACGCCGAAGTCGTTTGAGGCCGTCGACCTCGCGTTCTTCTCGGCCACGACCGAGGTCTCGAAGACGCTAATCCCGCCGGCGGTCAAGGCCGGCGCCGTCTGCATCGACGACAGCTCGGCCTGGCGCATGGAAGAGGACGTGCCGCTGGTCGTCCCGGAGGTCAACGCCGGCGACCTGAAGGACCACCGGGGCATCGTCGCCATCCCCAACTGCCCGACGACGCCGCTCTGCCAGGTGCTGTGGCCCGTCCACCAGAAATACGGGCTCGTGCGCGTCATCGTCGACACGTATCAATCAGTGTCGGGGACTGGCACGGCGGCCGTCGACGAGCTGACGGAGCAGACCCGCCAGGTGCTCAACGGCAACGAGACGAGGCCGCACGTCTACCCGCACCAGATCGCCTTCAACCTGCTGCCCCAGGTCGACGTCTTCCTGGGCAGCGGCTACACGAAGGAAGAGTGGAAGATCATCAACGAGACACGCAAGATCATGCACGAGCCCGAACTCCCGGTCTCGGCTACCTGCGTGCGCGCGCCCGTCTTCACCGGCCACTCTGAGGCTGTGCACGCCGAGTTCTCCCGGACGATCACACCTGAGGAGTTCCACGCGACGATCAAGGGAACGCCTGGCGTCTACGTTCAGGACGAGCCCTCAGTCAACATGTACCCGACGCCGTGGGCCGTCGCCGGCNNCGTCGCTGGCCGCGACGAGACTTTCGTTGGCCGCATCCGGCAGGACGCCTCGCACCCGCTGGGCATCGCCTTCTGGCTCGTCAGCGACAACCTGCGCAAGGGCGCGGCTCTCAACGCGATCCAGATCGCCGAAGAGATGATCGCCCGCGACCTGATCTAAGGTCGCCGTGGCACCCGAAATCCGGCCCGCCCGGCTGGCAGACGCCGGCGCGATCGCCGAACTTCACGCCGCTAGCTGGCGGGCGACGTTCGGCAACGTCCTGAGCGAGGAATACCGCGGGCGGCTACTCGAGGACCGGAGAGCGATCTGGCGAGAGCGTATGTCGGCGCCGCTCGCCAACCAGTTCGTCGTCATCGCGGAGGAGGACGGCCGGCTGGCGGGCTTCGCCTGCGCCTACGGGGACGACGATCCGCGCTGGGGGACGCTCCTCGACAACCTACACATCGGAGGCGACTGGCAGGGCCGCGGTTTGGGCAGGAGCCTGATGGTCAACGTCGCCGGCTGGTGCACCGCCGAGTATCCGGAGAGCGGCCTCTACCTCCTGGTGCTCGAGCAGAACACACGGGCGCGCGCGTTCTACGAGGAGTTGGGAGCGACGGACGTGGGAGGTGAAACGTGGGTGCCGCCCGGCTTCCTGGACGCGCCCAGCCGCCGCTACGCCTGGACTAAAGAGCGGGTAGCGACGATATCCGGGCGGGCGGGCGGCACGGCCGGCTGACGCGGCGCCGTACCGTTGCTAGAGGCCGGGCTCCGGCATCTTGAGCGCGAGCCGTACGGGGTTCGTACCTTCAGCTACGTCCAGCGTGGCGCCGTGGAGCGACGTTGCCGCTTCGCTGCTGATGTGGAGCACGGGCCTTTCGTCGCGGGAGATGATCTCGTCGTCCTCGCGCGCTTCGTCGAGCACGAAGCCGAACTCGCCGTCCTCGCTCATTGAGAGACGCAGGACTTGCTCTTCGGGCAACTGGCCGGCATCGAGGGCGTTGGCCATCAGGGCCAGCGCCCTCTCACTCACGATCAGCACTTTCGGCTACCTCCTTGCGCGCGATTCCGCCAGAATCATACGTTAGCACCGGCGTCAAACCAGGGGCGGCGGATCTGGGCACCTTGTGATCAATCGTAGCGGCTCGGGGCAATAGGGGCGAATCTGCCCAAACCGGCACTGCCCGGGCCTGGCCCTCAGGTACGATTCAGACAGAGATTCAGGTACCAAAGAAGGCCCAAATATGATAGAATATTCGTGCTATCAGCTACACAATTCCCCTCTGCGAGAAGGACTGATTTCCCCGTATGCCAGCCACTAAAGAGAAGTACACCGCTGCCGACATTCAGGTACTCGAAGGCCTGGAGGCCGTCCGGCGGCGGCCCAGCATGTACATCGGCTCCACCGACGAGCGCGGCCTGCACCACCTCGTCTACGAGATCGTCGACAACTCCATCGACGAGGCGATGGCGGGGTTCTGCGACCACATCTCCATCGTCATCGGAAAGGACGGTGGCGTAACCGTCACCGATAACGGCCGCGGCATTCCCGTCGACAAGCACAAGCGGACCGGCAAGTCCGCGCTTGAGACGGTGATGACGCACCTGCACGCCGGCGGCAAGTTCGACAGCCAGGCCTACAAGGTCTCCGGCGGCCTGCACGGCGTCGGCGCGGCCGTCGTCAACGCCCTTTCGTCCGAGATGACGGTAGAGGTGCGCCGCAACGGCAAGATCTATCACCAGGTGTACGAGCGCGGCAAGGCCAAGGGCAAGCTCAAGACCTCCTCCAACGGCGTAAAGGAGACGGGGACGACGACCTGGTTCCTGCCGGATCCCGAAATCTTCGAGGACACCAGCTTCAACTTCAACACGCTGACGCAGCGCTTCCGCGAGATGGCCTTCCTCACAAAGGGCATCTGGATCACGTTCGCCGACGAGCGTGTCGACCGCCGCGTCACTTACTACTTCGAGGGCGGCATCCGCTCCTTCGTGGCGCGCCTGAACAAGGACCGCCACACCTACCACGAGCCGTTCTACATGGAGCGCACCGTTGAAGGCGCGATGGTCGAGGTGGCGGTCCAGTACAACGACAGCTTCAACGAGTCTACGTTCTCGTTCGCCAACTGCATACACACGATCGACGGCGGCACGCACCTGACCGGCTTCCGCTCGGCCCTGACGCGCGCCCTCAACGATTACGCGCGCAAGGCGAAGATCCTCAAGGAGGCCGACGCCAACCTCTCCGGCGAAGACACCCGCGAGGGCCTCGTCGCCGTCGTCAGCGTCAAGCTCCCCGAGCCGCAGTTCGAGGGCCAGACGAAGACCCGCCTCGGCAACGCCGAGATGAAGGGCGTCGTCGAGTCCGCCCTCGGTGAGGCGCTCTCCAGCTGGCTCGAGGAACGCCCGTCGGACGGCCGCAAGATCATCGAGAAGTGCCTGACGGCGGCGCGCGCCCGGGAGGCGGCCCGCAAAGCGCGCGACCTCGTGATTAAGAAGGGCTTCCTGGACGACAGTGTACTCCCCGGGAAGCTTGCTGACTGTTCCGAGCGCAACCCGGAGGTGCGCGAGCTGCACCTGGTGGAGGGGCCCTCGGCCGGCGGCACCGCCAAGCAGGGCCGCGACCGGCGCTTCCAGGCGATCCTGCCGCTGCGGGGCAAGATCCTCAACGTCGAGAAGGCGCGCCTGGACAAGATGCTGGCCCACGAAGAGATCAAGGCCGTGATCACCGCGCTGGGCGCCGGCTTCGGCGAAGACTTCGACCCCGAGAAGCTGCGCTACCACCGCGTGATCATCATGACCGACGCCGACGTCGACGGCGCGCACATCCGCACGCTGCTGCTGACGTTCTTCTTCCGCCACATGCCGGAGCTGATCGAGGGCGGCCACCTCTACATCGCGCAGCCGCCGCTCTTCCGCGTTCAAAAGGGCAAAGACGTGCGCTGGTTCTTCTCCGACCAGGACAAAGACGCGCACATGAACAAGATCAAGGACGGCAAGGGTGTGACCCTGCAGCGCTACAAGGGCCTGGGCGAGATGAACCCGACCCAGCTCTGGGAGACGACGATGGACCCGGAGATCCGCACCGTCCTTCAGGTCACCGTCGAGGACGCGATGGACGCCGACCGCGTCTTCAGCGACCTGATGGGCGAAGAGGTCGCCCCGCGCAAGCGCTTCATCCAGTCGCACTACGACCGGGCCACGCTGGACGTCTAACGCCCCGCGGAGCAGGCGTGCCGATGGCTGACGGATCGCCGACCGTCCTCATCTTCGAGACAACCGCAGGCGACCCGCCGGTCGAGTTCCTAGGCGACTCCAGCGACATCGTCTACTTCATCTCGATGGCGCACTCCGAGCGCTACGGCGCGGCCCATCCGCTGGCGAAGGCGGCGAGCGCGATCAAGCGCCGGCTCCGCATCCCGATGGGGCCGCTCCTGAGCTTCGGCGACGCCGCGGCAGACAACGCCGCCGAGGAAGAACTGCTGGAGCGCCTCTGGCAGGATGCGGCAGGCCTGGCGGATTGCGCCCGCTCCGTCGCGGCGGCCATCGAGTCGGACGAGGAGCTGCGCGAGATGACCTCCACCCTGCCGGAGCTTCCCGAACGCCTGCGCGAGCTGGCGGCGATGGCCGACTGGGCCGGCGGGCAAGGCGCGCAAGTGCGCCTGACGTTCGTGCTCTAAACAGAGCCGAGGCCCCGGCGCTGCCGGGGCCTCAGTCCGATGCCGTTTCGGGGCTACTCGACCGTGAACTCTGAGTACATATCTACGACAACGTGCGGCGTGCCGTCCGCGGTTGGCAGGACGCAGAGGAACACGTAACCGCCCGGGGCCAGGGGCTCTTCGAGCACGGCGTTCGACGCCAGCCCGGGTGTTGCCATCGCGAAGCCTACGAATCCCGTGGTGCCCGGCGGATCGGATTCGAAGTCACCCGACTGCGCGAATTCCTTGACAGCTTCGATGTCAAAGTCTTCGCTTACGCCGAGGATGGCCAGCTCATGCATCTCCGCCCCATCGTTGGTGAACGCGAACGCCACGTTGCCGTCGCCCACGTCCGCCGGATCCCAATCGAACCCGTACTCGACGCCGCTGACTTCAACGGTCGTGACACCGGCGGGGATGTCGGCGCTGAAGGCGAAGCCGCTCAGCTTCCAGACCTCGTCCTCGCGGACGAACTTAACGTTGAGGATGTCACCCTCGGCGGTCGTAGCGCTGGTACTGGCCTCGCCGCCCGAGATCTCCGTTCCAGACACGCTCACCACTTCGCTCGGCTCACCAATGCAGTCCTCGGGGTCCGCCGCGCAGTCTTCGCCATTCTCGTATCCGAAGTAGCTGAAAGCCTCGTCGGCTACATGGCCGACGAAGAAGTCGACCGCTGCCTCGTCCGCCGGGTCCGTCTCGATCATCTGTGTCACGACCTGCTCGAACTCCGCAATCTCTTCCGGGCCTGGCGTCTTGCCGGCGTCGCCGCCATCGTCGTCGTCACCACACGCCGCTGCCAGTGCCAGCAGGCCGACGAGCGCGGCGATAGCAAGGATGAGCCATCGATTTCGCCTCAAGTTGTGCTCCTTCTCAGGGGCGAATGCGCGCCCCCGAACTAGTAATTGGGAGCGATGATAGCGAGGCTGAGACTTATGGGCCACTCTTGCTATGTCACTGACGGTCAGTCTCCGGCTAACCGGGGTACAAGCGGTTGTCAGCGATGTATTTGCTCACGCCAGCGGGCACCAGGTGGTCGACTGAGCGGCCGTTCCGGACGCGCTCGCGGATTTCCGTTGCGCTGATGGCTACGGGAGGCATGTCAAGCCAGATGACGCGGCCTCTGAGACCCCCCGGGAGCGCCTCAGAGGCCGCAGAGCCGTCGTCTCCCACCCGACCGGCCACGGCCAGCGTCGCCAGCTCCAGCACCCTCTCTGGGGCGTGCCAGTTCGGGAGATCGTCCAGTGCGTCGCGCCCGAGGATGAAGATCAGCTCCGCGTGGGGCCACTTCTCCTTCAGCGCCTCGAGGGTGACATCGCTGTAAGAAGGCCCCTCGCGCTCAACTTCCAGAGTGGATAGCTCGAACTGCGGCTGGCCGGCGATCGCCAGCCGCAGCATCTCGCAGCGGTCGCCGGCCGGCGCCATCTCCCGGTCGGCCTTCCGCCACTGATACCCCGCTGGCACGAAGACGACGCGGTCAAGGCGCGCCTGCTCGTAAGCCGTCTCCGCCAGCTTCAGGTGCCCCAGGTGGACCGGGTCGAAGCTCCCGCCGAGGACGCCGACTCTCAAGCTTCCATCTCCAGATGGACGTCCCCCAGCACAATCCGGTTGCCGCGCTTGGCGCCAGCGCGCTTGAGGGCGCCCGTGATACCCCAGCGGCCAAAGCGCCTCCACAGCTCCGCTCGGCCCTCGTCGGTCTCCAGAGGCATCATCTCGGCGAAGGCGACCGCCCTGTCTCCCTCCACCCGGAAGGCGCGGCCCTCGCGGTGGATCGTAACGCTGCCGGGACGCCCCGCCGGGCGTATGGCTGGTACCACCGCCTCCGGTTCCGCGATCGCCCGCGCCGCCTCCGCTTCGTCCATCTCCTTCAGCCGGCGCGCCAGCTCCTTTACCAGCGCCTCAACACCCTCGCCGCTGGCCGCCGAGATGAACATCGGCTCGATCTGACGGCTGGCGAACAGCGACTCCAGTTCGGCCCGGCGCTCTGCGACCTCCTCGATATCAATCTTGTTGATGGCGACGATCTGGTCGCGGCCCTCCAGGCCTTCGCCGTATTCGCGCAGCTCGCGGTTGATCGCCTCCATGTCCGCCCACGGATCAGGGTTACCGCCGTCGATCAGGTGGACAAGCAGGCGTGTCCGCTCGATGTGGCGCAGGAAGTCCAGGCCCAGGCCGGCGCCTTCGTGCGCGCCCTCAATCAGGCCCGGGATGTCAGCTGCCACGAACCGCTGCCAGCCAACGTCGACGACGCCGAGGCTTGGCTCAAGCGTCGTGAACGGATAGGCGCCAACGCGCGGCCGGGCGGCCGACATCGCCGCCAGGAGCGTCGACTTGCCGGCGTTCGGCAGCCCCACCAGGCCCACGTCCGCGAGCAGCTTGAGCTCGAGCCGCTCTTCCCCCTTCTGGCCACGCTGGGAGATGCGCGGCGCCCGGTGGACAGCGGTAGCGAAGCGGGCGTTACCCCAGCCGCCCATCCCCCCGCGGGCCACGACCACGCTCCGTCCCTCACCGGTCAGGTCACCAAGAGGCTCTTCCGCCCCGTCCACTCCGATGACCGTCACCTGCGTGCCGACCGGGACCTTCAGTTCGAGGTCCTGACCTGCGCGCCCCGCTCTGTCCGACCCCATGCCGTGTTGGCCGCGCTCCGCCCGGTAGATCCGGCGCCGGCCGAGCTCTTTGAGCGTCCGCACAGAGCGGCTGGCAACGATGATGATGTCTCCACCATCTCCACCGTCACCACCGTTTGGGCCGCCACGGGGGACGAACTTCTCCCGGCGGAAGCTGACGATCCCGTTTCCACCATCGCCCCCCTTCAGGGTGAGCGTTACCTGGTCTATCACTCACTCATTATAGATTCGACATATATAAATACCTTCTTGTCGTAGTAGTAGTAGTCAGGGTGTGGATGTGTTGGCGGCGCGCTCGCCCGTGCTGGGGAAAGTCTGTGGGCTGTGGAAGCAGGGCCTGTGGAGGGCTGTGGGCGCCGCCCGGAGCCACTTTCCGTAACACGGCGCCGATGAGAGAAGACCGGGGCTGGCGGCGGCCCAACCCCGGTCTTCTGTGGGTTCGTGAGTAGCGTGTGGAGTTAGAGGTGGGAAACGCTCCCCCGGATTTCCGTCAGCTGCGCGCTGAGGCGCGGATCGGCGATCATGGCGCGCGCGATCTTCTGCACGCCGTGGATCACGGTCGAGTGGTCGCGGTGGCCGAGGAGGAGGCCGATCTGCTTGAGAGCCAGCTCAGCGTCCTCCCGCAGGAGGTACATCCCAACATGGCGCGCCTCGGCGATCTGCTTGGCGCGGCTCTTGCCGGTGATCGCCGACAGCGGCACGCTGTAGTACTCGGAGACGGCCTCCAGGATCGCCTGCGGGTTGGCGGGGGCGGCGGCGGTCGGCGTCAGAGCGGCCAGCGCCCTCTGAGCGACGTCGAGGTTGATCGTGCTGCGCGTGAGACGGGCGTAGGCGACGACGCGGTTCAGGCAGCCCTCCAGCGCGCGGATGTTGTCGCGGACGCGGTCCGCGAGATATCGCAGCACCTCGGTCGGCAGTTCGACGCGCTGGTCTCCGGCCTTGGCCTCCAGGATAGCGAGGCGGGTCTCTTCGTCCGGCGGCGCGATGTCGGCGGTCAGCCCCCACTGGAAGCGGGATGACAGCCGCGCTTCCATGCCGGGAATAGCCGCGGGCGGCCTGTCACCGGCGACGACGATCTGGCAGCCGTTGGAGTGCAGGTCGTTGAAGGTGTAGAAGAACTCCTCCTGTGACTTGCCCTTAGATCCCAGGAACTGCACGTCGTCAAGCAGCAGGAGCTGCACGGAGCGGTAGCGCCGGCGGAACTCATCAGTCCGGCTCTGGGCGATCGAAGTGATGAAGTCGTTGACGAACTGCTCCGAGGTGACATAGAGCGCGTTGATGTTGAGCTGGCCGGCGCGCAGGGCGATCGCCTGCAAGAGGTGAGTCTTGCCCAGGCCGGGGCTGCTGTAGATGTAGAGAGGGTTGTAGTCCTCTCCCGGTTTTTCGGCGGCCGCCAGGGCCGCCGCCGCGGCGATGCGGTTGGAGTCCGCGACAACGAATGTGCGGAAGGTGTAGCGAGGGTTCAGCCGCTGCTTGAGCAATGGGCTCGAGATCAGGGAGTGCACGGGCGAGGCCTCGGCCAGCGGCATCTCTGCCGTCTTGGTCGCCGGGCGGCCGTTGCCGTTCGCGTGCACCTGGCCGTTTCGCTGACCGTTGGTGCCGATGATCTCAAACGAGACCTCGGTCGGCTGTCCCAGGATGCCGCCAACGGTCTGGGAAACGATCCCCCTCATGCGGGTTCCCAGCCACTCCTTCACGAACTCGGTCGGGACTCCCACGATGAAATTGCCGTCCTCGTGCCGGAGCCCCAGAGTGTCCTTGAGCCAGGTGTCATAGTTTGGCTTCGTGACGTGGATCTGGAGCTGGCCGAGGGCAGTATCCCAGACACGTTGAGCAGTGGGGTCTGCCATCAGGAGCGCCTCCGTGTGAAGTGAATCAGGGTGTTCGGCCGGAGCGGATGGCGGGAATGTAGCAGGGAAGAATCAAGGCCGTCAATGGCTTTATGTTAATCAGGGCAGGGACTATGCCGCCCTTTTCGAACGCCTTAAAGATGCACCGCCTGCGGCCCGATTTTTTGCCCGCGCTATAATGGCCGCACTCTCCTTCTGGAGCTTCTCATGCTACTGACAATGGACGTCGGCAACACCAACATTACGCTCGGCATCTTCGACGGCGGCGAGCTGCTCGCGACCTGGCGCATCGCCACCGATGTCGAGCGCCTGCCCGATGAGTACGCCGTCATCATACTCAGCCTCCTCCAGCACCGATCGATCGCCGCCGGCGACGTCGACGAGGCTATTATGGCCTGTGTCGTCCCGGACCTCGAGCCCGTGTTCGAGGCGGTCGTCCAGCGCTGCTTCAACATCACCCCGCTGCACGTCACGACCGGCGTCCGCACCGGCCTGCGCATCGTCTACGACTCGCCCCGCGAAGTCGGGGCCGACCGCGTGGCCGACGCGGTCGCCGCCATCAAGCTGTACGGCCCGCCGCTGATCGTCGTCGACCTCGGCACGGCGACCGTCTTCGACGCCATCAGCGCCGAGGGCGACTACCTCGGCGGCGCCATCGCTCCCGGGCTCGGCATCGCCTCTGAGGCCCTCTTCCGGCGCGCCGCCAAGCTCTACCGCGTGGAGCTGCACCGGCCGGAGGCGGCGATCGGCCGCAACACGGTGGGAGCCATCCAGTCTGGTATCCTTTTCGGGTACGTGGGCCTCGTTGAGGGCATCGTGGCCCGCATCAAGGAAGAGCTGGGCGGTTCGGCCAAAGTCATCGGCACCGGCGGCTGGGCCGAGATCATCGCCCGCGAGACCGATGTCATCGATACCGTCGACACGCAACTCACACTCACCGGGCTGCGTCTCATTCATGAGATCAACAAGGCGTAACCAGCCATGTACAACCTGACCGACAAGCAGATCGTTCTCGGCGTTACCGGGAGCATAGCCGCCTACAAGGCGCCCGACCTTGCCAGCAAGCTGACCCAGGCGGGCGCTGCCGTCGACGTGGCGATGACCGAGTCGGCGACGCGCTTCGTGGCGCCGATCACCTTCCAGAGCGTGACCGGCCGCCGCGCCTACCATGACATGTGGGACGAAGCTTCGGAGACCGCCGAGCTGCACGTCGTCCTCGCCCGGCGGGCCGACCTGATGGTGATCGCGCCGGCGACGGCGACGACGCTTGCCCGAATGGCCCACGGGCTGGCTGACGACCTCGTGAGCCTGACCGCGCTGGCGACGCGCGCGCCCGTTCTCGTCGCGCCGGCGATGGACCCGAACATGTGGGAGCACGCCGCGACTCAGGCGAACGTGGAGACGCTCCGCTCGCGCGGCGTCAGCTTCGTCGGGCCGGAGGAGGGGCGGCTGGCGTCCGGCCAGATGGGGATGGGCCGGATGTCCGAGGTGCCGGTTCTTTTGGGTGCTGTGAGAAGCGCGCTCGGCCGGGCCGGCGACCTAACAGGCAAAAAGATCGTCGTCTCCGCCGGAGGCACTCGCGAGGCGATCGACCCCGTGCGCTTTGTCGGCAACGAGTCCTCGGGCAAGATGGGTTTCGCCGTCGCCGAAGCGGCGCGCGACCGCGGCGCCGACGTTGTCCTCGTTTCCGCCGAGGCCGCCATGCCGGACCCCTACGGCGTGGACGTCCGCCGCGTGCGCAGCGCGACGCAGATGCGTGACGCCGTCCTCGCTGCCTGCGAGGGGGCAAGCGCGCTGGTCATGGCCGCTGCCGTCGCCGACTATCAGCCCGCCGAGCCGGTGGGGGAGAAGATCAAGCGCGCGGGCCGCGAGTCGCTCTCCCTCAATCTGGCGCCGACTCCGGACATCCTCTCTGAGGTCGGCCGGCCGCCGGGGCTCGTCAAGGTCGGCTTTGCGGCGGAGAGCCAGGAACTGGTGGCGAACGCCAGAGCGAAGATCGAATCGAAGGGCCTCGACCTGATCGTCGCCAACGACATCACCGCATCCGACGCCGGCTTCGGCGCTGACACGAACCGCGTGCTGGTGATCGACGCTGAAGGAGGCCAGGAAGAGTGGCCGCTGATGAGCAAATACGATGTCGCGTGGCGTATACTCGATAAGGTTCATAGACTGATCGAGGCCTAACATGACATCGACGGCAGACGCAGGACACGCCGGCTTCACGCTGGACCGGTTCGCGCAGCACCCCTTCTACCAGGAGGTCAACAGGCGACTGGTAGCTCTCACCCAGCTGGCGAAAGGGCAGCGTGTCGTTGACCTCGGCGCGGGAACGGGTGCGGTCACCCGGCTGATCGCGCAGGAAGTGGCGAACGACGGTGCGGAAGTGATCGCCGTCGAGCCATCGGAGACGGCGATCGAGGTCGCGCAGCGCAACCTCGAAGAGTTCACGGGCGCCGTCGTCCGCTTTATCCAGGGCGGTGCAGAGATGCTGACGCAGCTGGTGAAGAAGCCTGTGGACGCCGTCTTCTTCTGCAACGCCATCCACCTGGTGCCGGAGAAGGATCACGTGCTGCACGAGATCCAGCAGACGCTGCGGGAGGAAGGCACCTTCTCCTTCAACACCTCCTTCTACCTGGGCGCCGAGCCGCCCGAAGCCGAGCAGTTCTACCGCAAGTGGATGATGAAGGCGCTGCGCGTGCTCAAGAAGGAGTACGGCCTCTCGCCCGACAAGACGCGCGTCGAGGCGCGCCACCGCCTGACCGAGGACGAGTACGTCGCGCTGCTGAAGGCCAACGGCTTCACAGTGCGCG
>JABAOE010015052.1_pt1 | contig 14550 bp, 13 predicted proteins | sample 7062141 | NCBI WGS metagenome assembly JABAOE01 (sample SAMN14538627, study PRJNA623070) | marine sediment metagenome | biome: marine biome [ENVO:00000428]; feature: marine pelagic biome [ENVO:01000023]; material: deep marine sediment [ENVO:00002113] | place: India: Gulf of Khambhat ... | reverse complement strand
ACAGAACCCCTTGCGCCCCAGGGCGAACAGGACTAACTCTGATTTCATGCAGCTCAAGAAATATCTGAAAGAACGTGTCGCCCTGGTTGACGAGGCGCTGGACAAATACTTGCCCAGCGAGGATATTTTGCCGTGCACTCTGCACCGCGCCATGCGTTACTCGGTTTTTGCCGGCGGCAAGAGATTGCGGCCGATATTAATGATTGCCGCCTGTGAAGCGGTAGGAGGCAATGCGGAACAGGTCCTGCATGCTGCGTGCGCCATGGAAATGATTCATACCTACTCCCTGGTGCATGATGATCTGCCGGCTATGGATGACGACGATTATCGGCGTGGGCAGTTGACGAACCACAAGGTGCATGGCGAAGCAACAGCCATTCNNGCCATTCTTGCCGGAGATGCACTGTTAACCGAGGCCTTCCGCTTATTGGCGGATCCAGAGGCAGCGCTGTCTGTCCCGGCGGATATCCGTGTCAAGATCATAGAAATCATTGCACGGTATGCCGGTTCTCAAGGAATGGTCGGTGGCCAGGTGGTCGATATGGAATCAGAGGGGCAGGAGATAGATTTTCCGACACTAGAATATATCCATACACACAAGACCGGCGGTCTGATCTTGGCTTCGGTTAAGGTCGGGGCATTGCTGGGAGGCGCTGATGATGCGCAAATGTCGGCCATAAAGCGATTTGGTGGCGCAGCCGGATTGGCTTTTCAGATTGCAGATGATATTCTGGATGTCGTTGGCGATCAATCGGAACTGGGTAAAGACATCGGTAGCGACCAGGCACGCGGCAAGGCGACATACCCTGCCTTGCTTGGTGTCACCGAGGCCCGCCAGAGGGCCGATGAACTTTGCCAGATTGCGGTTGATGCGTTAACTCCATTGGGCGAACCTGCGAAAACCTTGCAGGAACTTGCCCATTATATTGTCAATAGAACTTCTTGAAATAGATTATGTGGTCAATATGTCTGAAATATTGCAAAAAGAAAATCCAATAGCCGAATTAAAAGCCCTCCCCGTGGCGGAGTTGCCGAAGCTTGCCGATGAGCTGCGTAACGTGATTGTCAAGACTGTGGCTGAAACGGGGGGGCACCTGGCGAGTTCGCTCGGCGTAGTCGAGCTGACCATTGCCTTGCACCGGGTTTTTAATTCTCCCGAGGACAAGATTGTCTGGGATGTCGGCCACCAGGCTTATGCGCACAAACTCTTGACGGGTCGATACGACCGCTTCGGTACATTACGTCAGCTGGATGGACTCAGCGGATTCCCCAAACGCTCCGAAAGCCCGCACGATTGTTTCGATGTTGGCCATTCCAGCACCTCGATTGCGGCAGCACTCGGGATTGCAACCGCCAGAGATGCCAAGGGCGGCAACGAAAAAGTTGTTGCCGTGATTGGTGATGGGTCTTTAACCGCAGGGTTGGCGTTCGAGTCGCTTAACCAGGCCGGACATCTGAAAAAGGATATGCTGGTCATCCTGAATGACAACGAGATGTCGATCTCGCCAAATGTCGGCGCCCTGTCATCTTTTTTCAGCCGGCAGTTGACTTCCGATTTCTTCGTACGCCTGAAGCGTGAGACAGAGCATTTCCTAGATAGTGTTCCTAAAATCGGCAAAGACTTAAGACGCCTGGCGAAAAAAGCCGAGGAGGCTGTCAAGGGCTTCCTGACTCCGGGGATGTTGTTTGAAGCTTTTGATTTTGATTATGTCGGCCCGATCGACGGCCATAAACTGGAAGAGCTGATTCAGACCCTGGAAAACATTACGCACATGGACGGTCCGGTGCTGATGCACGTGGTGACCAAGAAGGGCAAGGGGTATGCCCCTGCTGAGGAAAACCCGCCCCTGTTCCATGGTGTTGGTCCGTTTGACCCTGTAACCGGTGAAGTAATCAAGACCAATGGCAACCCGAGTTATACTGCCGTGTTCGGTCAGACCCTCACTGAACTTGCCGAAAAGGATGAGCGGATCGTCGCGATTACCGCCGCAATGGTTGAAGGAACGGGTCTAAAGCCGTTTGCAAAACAATTTCCAGAGCGCTTTTTTGATGTCGGCATTGCCGAGCAGCACGCTGTTACCTTTGCCGCCGGGATGGCGACCCGTGGCCTTAAACCATTTGTTGCCATCTATTCGACGTTCCTGCAACGCGCATACGACAGTGTTTTGCACGATGTCTGCCTGCAGAACCTGCCGGTGACTTTTTGCCTGGATCGTGGCGGGCTGGTTGGTGCGGATGGGCCGACTCATCACGGCGTTTTCGACTATTCTTACCTGCGGCACATTCCAAATCTCACGTTTATGGTGCCCCGGGATGAAAACTCCCTGCGTCACGCTATGGCCACCGCCTTGGAATGTGATGGACCCTTTGCCTATAGATATCCACGCGGAGCAGGGACCGGTGCCCCTCCGGAGGTGCCAAAGGTCGTTACAACAGGCAAAGGCGAGAAACTCAGAGATGGCAACGATGGCGTGATCTTTGCCGTGGGGGTAGCGATTGCTGAAGCCTTGAAGGCGGCGGATGTTTTGGCCAAGGAAGGCATCAGCCTTGCCGTTGTTGACCCGATTTTCCTCAAACCTTTGGACAAGGCGCTGTTGACTGCAGAAGCTAACCGGACAGGTTCTGTCTTTACCGTTGAAGAGAATGTCCTGCGTGGCGGCTTCGGTTCGGCCGTCCTTGAACTCTTCTGTGACGAGGGGGTCCATGTCCCGGTATGGCGTATCGGGTTGCCGGACAAATTTGTCGAGCAGGGGAGCCAGGCAGAGCTGCGGGCTCGTTATGGCATCGATGCCGAAGGCATCGTTGTTGCTGTCAGGGGTGCCCTGGCTAAAAAGTAAGCGTTCTGAACGGGTATCTATACATCGGGAGGGCAGAGACTGCCCTCCCGTTTTTTTGTCGGTGGAATCTTACTGGCCGTTACTGCTTTGACGTTTCAACTGATGAATGATGCCTGCCTTCTCGAGGGCAATAGCTGCATGGTGAGCCAATTGAACCAGGAATTGCAGGTTTTGATCTGTAAATGAAGAGCCTGCTGCGTGCCCGAATAGAATCATAACACCGATGGCACGATCTCGATGATAGAGAGGGACGGCGAGGAGGCCTGGGTCTGTAACAAGAGGGGCTTCTTCCTGGGTGACACGGTCCTGCATGTAGTGTGGAAGCTGCTCCTGAACGACCATCGGGCTGCCGCTGCGAGCGATATCCAGGAGAAGCCCTTCGGGAAGCCTGTCGGGGTGTTTCTGGGCAAATGATGCCGGAATGCCACGGCTCATCTTGATGCCGAAATGACCTTGCGCTGTNNGCATCCAGCAGGCGACTTAACAGGTCGCCGACTTCAATTGCCGAGTTGATCGATTCTATCGATTTGCTCAGGGCGGTCATCATCGACAATGACTGCTCCATTTCTCTGTTGCGGTGTTCAAGCTCGGCGAGCAGGCTCTGGTTTTGAATTCGCAAATCGATCTGTGCGAATGCCCTGTCGATGACGTTGAACAGGATTTCCGAGGTGTCGATAGGGCGCACAATAAAGTCAAAAGCGCCGTGTCTTAAAGCCTGCAGGAGGCTGAAGGACGATGCGTTGTGGGTGGTGAGGATGACTTCTGTTTCCGGGTAGGCTTTTTTGAGCTCCTGGAGCAGGTAGAGACCACTGCGAGTTGGTAGTTCGGTCTCCGTGATGACGAGGCCGGCAGGTTTGCTCTTCATCTGTTCAAGAGCGGCTTCGGCGGTTTCAGCTTCCAGAATGCAATCTTCTCTTTCGAGAAGCATGGATTTTAAATGTTGCCGGCGCTTGGCAACGTCATCAACGATCAGAATGGTGTGGTTTTGGGTGAGCACCGGGTCTGTCCAATAGTTTGTTCAAGTTAGTGTATGACGTCAGCTTTGACCATCAGGTAGAGAAACCGGTACACTTCGTAGTCCATCATCGTCGACTCTGCACATAGATCGTTGATGGTTCGCTTGCCGTTGACAAGCGCAAGGGTTGCCTCTTGTTGAGGGGCAAGACTTACTTTTGCCAGCTTTGCCTCTCCTCCTGCACAGAATTCAAGTTTTTTGTTCAGGTTCGGCAGGGCCTGCCGGATTGCGGTCCATTCGGATTGATGAGAAGAGGCTTCCCGTATCAGGTTGGTGACTTCCAGGGAAACGCTCTCCTCCGGCGGGAGTGCACCGTTTTCGGCAACAACACGGTAACGACCTTCCGGGAAGAGAATCAGGGAATAAATTGTGACTTTGGCTTGCCGGGTCAACGCATGCCTAAGCCCAGCCAGGTCAATCAGCCCCAGTTTGAGCAGCGCCTCTCCGAAACGTAATCCCGGTTCTTTGGTCAACAGGGCCATCCCTCGGTCACGGTCTTCACTGGTGATCAGCTTTTCCCGGATCAGCAGGCTGCCGAGTTTGTTCCAGCGTACGCCGGACTCAACCGCCGTCGAGTTCTGGGTTAGAGCACTGGAAACCTGCCCGCCAGCAAAATGGACCAACTTTTCACAGGCGCCCTTGGTGACTTGCAAGATAACCGGTTCAGGAAGGTCGGCGCAGCGTTTCAGCAACTCAGGAACCTTGCCGGGACCGAGAACGCCAGACTCAACGACCAGAGGTTCATCTGCACTGGCATCCTCGGCAACCTCGTCAATTACGTGGGCACCTTTTTCCAGGACGGTCTCTATTGCAGGAGTGCTTTGTGCCTTGAGCGTTTGGCGTTGCTTGCTCTGCCATCTCATGGCAAACAGCAGCCCCTTGATTATTATGACAACCAGCAGAATCAACCCAATGAATATAATCAGCCGTTTGTTTTTTGCTGGTTTGGGTTGGTCTTCGGCGATTGGCTGAACCGGTTTGTCGGGCGGAATTAAAGTTTGTGGTGATGCCTTAGGCTCAGTCGTTCCGGCATCCATTGCAGGGGCCGGTTCACTGATGACAGGTTTGTCTGTTACGGTTTCTCGGCCCATCTCTTTTTCCGGCTGAACCGGCTCGGCTGCCTTTGGTTCAGGGGGTTCTACAGGAGTCTTGGTGATGACAGGGGCAGGCTTTTTGGGCTTGTCAGCGGGAGCCACCACTTCTGTTCTGAGCGTTGCTGGTGCTTGGGGCGCTTTCTCCTTTGCCGGGGCAACCGTTTCAACTGCCTTTGCTTTGGACGCCGCTTTGGCAGCGTCGGTCGTGATGGGTGCAGGTTTGGCGGTCTTTGCGGCGGGCGCCTTCGGTTCCTTTTTTACTGTCACCGCGGGAGAGGTTGGCTCTGGAGCTGCCGGCTTGACGGTCTGAACTGCCTTCTTGACGAGCTGTTTGCCTGGAAGTGTGGCGCCTGCGAAGCCAATCTTTTGCAGGGCATTGAGGCCGCTGTCACTTTCGTTCAGTTTGATGAAGGCCTCTTGAAGCTGCTTTGTGAAGCTACTGCTTGCATTGCTGCGCACAGCCAGTGCAAACGAGGTCTTGCCGGGAACGGCCGGATGCAGGTCGATGAGATGTTTCAAGGTGCCGGCCGGTTGTCCGCTTATGAAGTCAGGATCAACGATCGCAGCGTCAATTTGCTGAAAGCGTAACAGCCAGTTGCTGAGGGTTGCCTCGTCTTCGAAATAACGTAGCTTGGTCGCAGCGCCGGATGCTGACGACAGCTCTTTGGCTAACGCATCAAGCATGGTTTGGCTTGTCTTCGCGGGGAGGGTGCCAGGAGCCAAGCCTATCGTTGTCCGGGCTTCAGCAGGGAGGCAAACAGCAACGGACAGCAGAATGCTACACAGGAGTATCGAGATGAATTTTTTCATAATCCCCAATGGAGCCCTGTCACAATCGTGAACTGGCCTGCAAGAACTTCATGAGCATTAAATAGAAATATTTTAAATAATAGCGAATGACGACTTTTGAAACAAGCAGTAAACCCAGTTTACAGCTCTAGCCTGTCACCTCGTGCCCGTTTTCTGTAAAAGGAAAAGAAGGCAAGAATCACTCCGACAGAGATTAACACGCTGCCAGCCAGGGCCATTTTGTCACCCGGGTCGCGGTTGATCGTCAATAAACTGAATGTTTTGTACAGGGGCTCAACCGGACGAAGGTGAATCCCTGAGGCCTTCATTTCAGCCGGGGGGGAGTTGCGGAGAAAGTACCAGCCTTGCCAGAATTGACCTGCAGGGGTGTGTAAAGAGACCTGCATGGCAGGATTATTCAGCCGGGTGCCGGTTTGCATGGCCTGGCCTTGGCGATTGCGACGCGCGTCAGGCAGCAAGGCATGCACAATCATTGAGAGTTCAGGGGTGATCGGCAATTTGCTGCCCGGGGTCAGGTTGACATATCCGAGGGTCGGTATGTGGAAGCGAAAGCCATGCAACTCTTGCCCGAAAGATGTTGGCAGGATAATCAGCCCGTCATGCATCAGGGGGTGGTTTATTTTTACTGTGCTCCCAGCAACTTTTTGCTGGCCTTTCCAGAGGGAAACCTTGTTGATCATGTCAAGAGGTCGACCGGTGGGTTCAAGCCTCGGTGTAAACTCGTCCAGTTGCAGACGGTATTCGGGCATGTCCGGAATGACCAGGCTCTCTCCGGGGAATATTTGGTGAGGACCGGAACGGAAGCCGCTCACGCTTCCCCAGATGTAGGCGATGGTGAGCAGTATAAACCCCGCATGGATCAAATACTCTCCGGTTTTGCGCCAGCGCGCTCTTATTTTTAGCAACCAGTCGATCAGGCAACACAGGGTGTTGATCGCGAAAAGAACGACGCATAACGCACATAATGGCAGCCAGGACACCAATAGCGGCGAACGCTCCCAGGCCTTTAGCAACCATCTGCCAAAAATCTCCTGTTCCATGTCGCCAAAAATCGCCGGGTTGTAGTGCATGACCAGGGAGCCGGCCATGATCAGCGCGGTTGCTATCGATGCCAGAGCAATTGCCAGTTTCAGCGAGCAGCCCAGGGCCCAGAGTTTTTGCATAAGAGAAGAAGGGGTTTGGTTCATGTCGGCCATGGGTCACTCCAGCGGATGGTTGCTTTCCAGCAACAGGCCGATGCCCAGGTAGGTGAACAGGACGATTCCAAAACCGGCGATGGAAAGCCATGCATAGGTGCCGCCTTGCCAACGCCTGATGAATTTAGCGTGACACATCCCGGCGTAGAACATCCAGACCAGTACTGACCAGACGCTTTTGATGTTCCAGCTGAACCAGTGCCCCCAGGCAATGTGCGCCCATATGCTGCCGGCAATCATGCACAGAGTGAACAGGCCGAAGCCAAGGAAGATCGCTTCTTCGTTGATGCGTCTTAACGTCAGCAGGTCAGGAAGTAAATCGCTGCGCAGTCGATTCTGCAAGAGATAGAGCGCCCCGATTGAAAAAGCCATGGCAAAGAACGCGTAGCCGACAAAGGAAAAGATAATGTGCAAGCTGAACAACGGCGTATCCAGGGCTGGGATCAGGGCCGATACGCGTGTGTCCCTCGGCAGCGCCCCTGCGAGCAGGGCGAGGTTGAGCAGCATGACGAAAAGCCCCGTTGCACGAATGTGGTAGCGGAGTTCGAAATAGAGATAAATAAGTGCCAGTGCCCAGCTGAAAAAGAAGAGTGTGGCAAAGAGGTTGGTCACCGGCAGGTAGCCTGCTGACCACCAGCGGTGAGCCAGCAACCCCGTCTGCAAGAGGACTCCGGCCACTATCAGTGCCAGAGATATTCTGGCGACAAGGGGTCTTCTCCAGACCACGTGCAAAAGATAACCAAAGGTGGCTAAGGAGTAGGTTGCGAAAAGCAAGTATAGAAGTGTTTTGGACATTATTGTCTTTACCGGGTGCAGGTTTTTGTCACATCGAAAGCTAACATTTTCAATGCATTAACCCAAGTAAAAATGATTGTCAACCGCGCTCGCGTTCAGGTTGACAATGCTGGTTTGAAATGATAGTTTTTTCGGCCATGGAAGGCTCTTTATATTCAGTGCGCATGCGGGCTTCGAAACGTGGCTGTCATGTTTGTGGTGCGGAAAGAATCGTTGCGGAATCGGAGGTCGTCAAGTTGACGGCCGATCTGACTCGGCGGGCTCTGCATGCTGGCAATGGCAAGCCGGATGAAGTTCACTGTACCGTGGAGCGCGTTGCAGCAGAAGCCATCTCTTACTTCAGGCTGCCGGATATCACGATCAACCGGGTTGATGACTATCGTGAGGGTAGAGACCTCGCAGAGCAACTTATGGTGAAGGCCGGGGTGAGTCAAGCTGTAGCGGGTCAGGCTGTCAGCTTGCTTGCCCGAGGAGCAGGCCCAGATGGCCAGGTAATGCGTGGAGCTGTGATCATGGATATGGCCAGCGGCCAGCGACTCGAAGAGGTGCCGGCTCGTGGAGTCAGGGTCTCCCGTATGGATTTAACCTCGAATTGTCGTGCTGAGCTAGAGCCGTTACTGTCAGGCGCCGGTCTCGGTCACAGGCGAGTGATTGAGGCTCTGACCCTTGCCGGGAAAGTTATGCGGGCACCCGGTATTGTGGCAGAGTTATGTTGGTCGGATGATCCTCTCTATACGACAGGGTATGTTGCCGCACCGCAACTTGGCTACCAGAGAATATCGGCACTGAAAGAACCGGGAGACCCTCTCGGGGGGAGAGTCCTGTTTGTCGACTCTCGCTTGGTCGATCTGAAGGAGCTTGTCGATTACCTGGAGCTGCGGCCGGTTTTGTTTGAAACAATAGGGCAAATATTGCCTGCACAAGATCGGGGGACAGATCATGCGTGACTGGCAGCAGGAGCTAGGCCAACTGAAACAACAGGGGATGCTGCGCTCCTTGCGTATTGTCGACGGGGGGCAAGGTCCCAAGGTGCATGTCGATGGCAGGGAAGTTTTGCTGCTCTGCTCAAATAACTACCTGGGGATTGCCAACCATCCAAGTCTGATCGATGCAATGATTGCCGCCACTCGCGATTATGGCGCCGGTTCCGGGGCCAGTCGCCTGATTTCGGGCACGATGCCGACGCACGCAGCGTTGGAGGAGCGCCTGGCCGATTTCAAGGGGACCCAGGCGGCACTGTATTTCAATTCCGGATATGCGGCCAATACGGGTGTCATCCAGGGCCTGTTCGGCCCAGACGACGTGATTTTTTCTGACGAACTTAACCATGCTTCGATTATCGACGGCTGTCGGCTCTCCCGTGCCCGTACGATTGTCTATCCGCATTGTGATGTGCCTGCTCTGGCTGAACTGATGGCAAATCAGAAGCCTCACCGCAAAGGGCGCTGGCTGATCGTTACTGATGGTGTGTTCAGTATGGATGGCGATATCGCCCCTCTGCCTGAACTATGTGCTCTGAAGGATAAGTTTGAGGCCCTGCTGATGGTAGACGACGCACATGGAACCGGTGTGCTCGGGGAGCATGGCAAGGGTACCGGTGAACATCTTGGTTGCCTTGAGCGTATCGACCTGCACATGGGGACTCTCGGTAAAGCCCTCGGCTGTGCCGGCGCCTATCTTGCGGCAGACCGGGTCGTTGTTGATATGTTGATCAATCATAGCCGGTCATTTATTTTTTCAACCAGCTTGCCGCCGGGAGTTCCCGCGGCCGCCATGGCAGCTATCGACCTGGTTGAAAGTGCTGAAGGACAGGAGTTGCGAAGTAGCCTGGCACGCAATCGCGCCGGTTTCGCAGAGGTCCTCGATGCGAAGGGCCTGGATTTGTTAGGCAGTACGACGCAAATCATACCGGTGTTGACCAAGGCGCCAGAACTGACAATGAAAATTGCCAGTCGCTTGCTTGACGAGGGAATCTTCCTGCAGGGGATCCGTCCGCCGACGGTTGCCGACGGGTCCTGTCGCTTGCGGGCTACGGTGATGGCAAGTCACGATGCACAAGAGCTTGCCGATGCCGCTGAAAAAATCTGTCAGGTTTACCGGGAGCATGTTGCGTGAAACAGCACCGATACGAGTTTCCTGACGGGCGTCACCTCAACTGGTACGAAGTCGGCAATGGTGAGCCATTGGTGCTGCTTCATGGCTGGTCAATATCGGCGGCGGCATACAGTGAATTAGCCGGTATGCTGAGTAACGATTACCGTCTCCTGATTCCCGATCTGCCTGGACATGGCGCCTCATCACCTGCTCGCAGCAATGACTTCAAGGCGCTTGCTAATGATCTGGCTTGCTGGCTTGCTGCCGTTACAGAAGGTCCGGTCTCGCTGGTAGGCTGGTCACTTGGAGGAATGCTGTCAATCCAGATTGCCGCAGATGACCTGCTGGCGGTCAGACGCATGGTGCTGATTGGCGTCACGCCGCGTTTTGCCAACGGTGATGACTGGACGTTAGGGTTGCCTGCGACGCAAGTACATGCCCTGGCGAGAAATCTCAAGCGACGATTTGAAACAGCCCTGGGGGATTTTTTTGCCCTGACTTTTGCCGATGAAGATATTTCCAGGGAGCGGCTGCGAATTATTCGTAACTTTGCCGTGATCAACCAGCCGTTGCCTGATCGTGATGTTGTCCTGGATTTGCTGGGTCTGCTGGCAATACAGGACCAGCGCGATGTTTTGCCAGCTATTGACGTGCCGGTCCTGGTTCTGCACGGCGACCTTGACCAGATAGCTCCAGTTGGCGCTGGACGGTATATAGCAGGGCAGGTTCCCGATGGGACCTTCGTCGAATTTGCCGGCGTAGGGCATGCCCCTCTACTGAGTCAACCTGGCGAAGTTGCACAACGCATCAGGGAGTTTTGTTGATGGTGCCAATCAACGCAATTGACAGAGATCGCATGCGCGGCAATTTTTCCAGCCACGCCAATGATTACGACAGCTATGCCTCTGTGCAAAAAAGGGTTGTCACGCTGTTATGCGATCGTTTGTTTGTTGATTGGAGAATCGACGGCTGCATGCTCGATGTCGGGACAGGTACCGGGGCCCTTGCCTCGGCAATTCTGCAGCGCAAGGCGGGTCAGGAACTTGTCGTTATGGATATTGCTCACGGTATGACGCGTGCCGCTGCACAGAGGTTGCGGCACGTTATGCCAAGTGATGGCGATGCCAGGCATCTGCCATTTGCAGACAAGTCCTTTGCCGGCGTAGTCTCGAGTTCCGTGTACCAGTGGGTTGATTGCTTGCCCTCTGCATTTGCCGAAGTATCGAGAGTCCTCAAGCCCGGTGGTATTTTTGCCCTGGCGCTGTTCGGTGAACAGACGCTCTGTGAGCTGCGCAACTCACATCGCCTTGCCGTTGCCGAACACGACCATCAACGTCCTTCCCATGTGCAGAACTTCCCGTCTCTCGATGAAGTCTCTGCTGCTGTTGCCGAAGCAAACCTCGATTGCATTGAGTTGTGCAGCACCATGGAGGTCGAATATCATGTAGATGTCCCCGACCTGCTCCGTCAGCTTAAACAGATAGGCGCCAGCAATGCTGCCGCTGATCGCCCGCGGGGCTTGGCCTCGCGACGTATTATGCAATCGATGATGAAGTTTTACGAAGAGAGCTATCGCAGCTTGAATGGGTTGCCTGCCAGTTACGAGGTGATTCTATTGATTGCCCGGAAAAGCGAGTGAGGGCGCCTTGATGTGTGCAATAAAAAACGGCTGCAAATGATGCAGCCGTTTTTTGTAATAGTTGGTATACAGGAACCTATTTGCAGGAGAATCCTTCCATCAGGGACTCGACGATCTTGCGGGCTTCGACTGATGTCACCTGGTAAAAGACTTCAACACCGTCCCGCTTGCCTTCGATGATCCCCTTGTTCTTGAGCAGGGCAAGATGCTGCGAAACGGTTGCCTGGGGCAGCTCAAGGCATTCCCAGATTTTTTTTACATTGCATGACTGGGACATTAAGCCTGCGACAATCTTGAGCCGTACCGGGTGCCCCAGGACCTTGAGGATTTCAGCCTCCCTGTCAAAACATATCGATGTGTCGAATTCCACGTTTGCCATAATCCATCCTTAAGTAATAATTGTATATATGAATATTAATCCTTCGGTGATAAGTAAGTCAAGATAATCATCTCCCTCCCGACTTGTTCTCGACAGCAGCCGAATCTGGTATTAAACTAATGCTCCCAGATGGTTGACCTACTGCTCTTCCCCACCAGCTTCATGGTGTATCGATAAGGGGTTTAAATGTTTTTTGGTGCAATTCTTGTCCTTGCCGGTTTGTTGTTGCTTTACTATGGCGCCGAGTATCTCGTTACCGGCAGTTCCCGCCTGGCTCTTTCCTTCGGTATCCGTCCCCTGATTGTCGGTCTGACTGTCGTTGCGTTCGCAACCAGCATGCCGGAACTCCTGGTTTCACTGTTCGCCGCGATTCGCGGCTCCTCCTCTATGGCCGCCGGCAATATCGTCGGCTCCAATATTGCCAATATCGGCTTGATTCTCGGGGTGGCCGCCTTGATCGCTCCTGTGCAGGTAGCCAGATCGACGTTGTTTCGAGAAGTGCCGATCATGGTGGGGGCCTCTCTTTGTCTTTACGCTTTTGCCGTTGACGGTGTGATAAGTCGTCCGAATGGTGTTGTCCTGTTCCTGTGTCTTTTGGCCTTTCTCGTCTACTGCATACTCACCGCCCGTGAGCCGTCCATCCCTGCCCATGGCGAGGTTGAACAGGCCATTTCCAACGCCTCCGCCGGCCGTGGAAAAAATATGGTTCTCGTAGTTCTTGGCATGGCAGGACTTGGGGTTGGTGCCGAGTTGATGGTGCGCGGTGCTGTCATGATTGCCACCCTGCTTGGGGTTTCAGAGCTCATCATCGGTCTTTCCGTTGTTGCGATAGGGACCAGCCTGCCAGAGCTCGCTGCGTCAGTCATGAGCGCCTGGAAGGGTGAGATGGATATCAGCGTCGGCAACGTAATCGGCAGCAATATCTTTAACGTCCTGTTCGTGCTGGGCCTCTGCCCGATGTTCCGTCCGATTACGATTGAGCAGCGTGTGTTGATTCAGGACCTGCCGGTCATGCTGGCCTTTTGCGTGCTTTTGGTTGCCGTGCTGGTGCTGTTCGCTCCGAAAATGCAACTGGATCGCAAGAAGGGGGGGCTGATGCTTGGGGCTTACCTGTTGTTTGTCGGGAGTCTGTTCCTGATATGAACAAGCATTTTTGGCTGATTGTTTCTGTCGTGTTGTTGCTTGCCCCGGCACCGTCGTTTTCAGCAGACAGTGGAGCCATCGTCTCATTGCCGCAACTTGTTGGTGAAGACCTGCAGTACGGTATTGACTTCCTCTTCTTCAGGCGGTTAGCCGAGGGGCGGCTACGGTTTGAGGCGACAGCGCAGCCGGACATCTACCGTGTCGAGCTGGTCGGCCGCACCCTGGGTATAGCCTCCTGGCTGGCGGGTGATCGCACCCAGACCTATTCCTCGTTAATGCAGTTGATGCCCGATGGTTCATTGAGCAGCATCGAGCATATCTCGAAGATCAAGAAAAAACGCTGGGGGAAATGGACGGATCGGGAGAAAGTCCGTCATTTTGATTACCGGGCAGGTAAAGTTGTCGAAGAGAAGTTCAAGGCCGGCGTCATTGTCTCAAAAGATGAGCATGACATCCCCGAAGGCGTGCATCCGGTTGATATGCTGACGGCATTCTATAATTTGCGTATCGGTGTGTATGGGCCATTGCAGCCGGGCAACAAAATCCTGATTCCGACCTATACCGGGAAAGAGGCAGGCAATGGCTTCGCCGAGATCGAAGTTACGGTCCTGACCGCTGAAGAGCAAAAACAGCATAGATACTTTCCAGCGGAAGGGCTGTTGCTGCAGGCCGTTGTTGATCCTGAAATATTTGAAACGGATAGCGGGAACCTGTTTGTCTGGTTTGGTGGGGAAGGTGTTCCGGAAAGAGGCATTATAGAGGATATGATCGGTTTGGGTGATGTGCGCGGTTACCTGGAGAGGGAGAGTTTATGAACAGCACCGAGAAAGTCTTTGTCGTCGGGCATCGCAATCCCGACACGGACTCCATCTGCAGTGCAATTGCCTATGCTGCACTGTGCCAGAAACAGGGGCGAAATAATGTCTATCCTGGACGCGCTGGTGGCCTCAACAGGCAGACGGAATTTGTCCTTGATTTTTTTGGCCAGCAACCACCGGAACTCCTGACCGATGTCTTCCCGCGGCTTCGCGATGTGATAGGCCAACGTCCGGCGATGATTGACGCGGAGGCCCCCCTGATGCAGGCCCTGGAAATTATGCGTCAGCGCGACATCCGTATGCTCCCGGTTGTCGATACTGATGGCGGGCCGGTCGGCGCCTTGATTTTGAAGCGCCTGACAGAACACATCTTCCTGCCAAGTGCCGGCAGGCCCATTCGGCAGGTCCTGTCTTCGCCATCTTCCATCCAAACCTGCCTTCAGGCTTCGGTCATCAGCCTATTTGATGGCGAGCAAACTGCAGAGCTCGATCTTTTCGTCGGGGCAATGTCTGTTGAGAGCTTTCGAAAGCGTCTTGAGGGGACTGATCCCAAGCGTATAGTTATTTTGACCGGCGACCGTCGCGACATTCAAGAGGATGCCATTGATATGGGGGTCCGCCTGCTCGTCGTTACCGGCGGTCTGCCGATAGACGAAGAACTTGCTCAGCGTGCCAGGGTGAAAAGGGTTTCGGTGCTTTGCTCGCCACTGGATACGGCAACCAGCGCTCT
>JABAOE010006549.1_pt5 | contig 14555 bp, 11 predicted proteins | sample 7062141 | NCBI WGS metagenome assembly JABAOE01 (sample SAMN14538627, study PRJNA623070) | marine sediment metagenome | biome: marine biome [ENVO:00000428]; feature: marine pelagic biome [ENVO:01000023]; material: deep marine sediment [ENVO:00002113] | place: India: Gulf of Khambhat ... | reverse complement strand
AAGTTCCCCATCGTTTACGGAAAAGCTCACCCGGTCGACGGCGACGATATCGCCGAACCGTTTGGTCAAGTCCGTGACGGCAAGAGAGATCATGGGGAGATGTTAGTAGAAGTCAGGTCAGAAGACAATAAGGGAGGCCGGTCCGTCACCAACGCTCCGGGACTGGCACTAGATTCGATGGACATTTGAATTTCCGTGGGCTAGGAACAGTGGGCGTAAGGCGCTTTGCGCCTTGGAGCATTGGAAAATGGAGAGGTGGAAAGGTGGAGGGGCAATGCAGTCCATTGATCTACTGCTCTATAAATTCTCTCATGGTTGATGTCCTCGCTCGTCATTGCTCGCACCTCGACCGATTCCGAGTCAAGTCATAGGTTGAATAGAGTGGTCTATATCGTGAACTCGCCCTATGGTCCGTACGAAAACTGAGATAGAAAGATTGATCCAGGCTGCTTTGGGGGAGGTCAAGGCGGACCTCATCGTAACCGGAGGAAATCTCATCAACGTCTATTCCGGCGAGATACTGGAAGGGATGGAGGTCGCGGTTTTGGACGGCCGGGTTTGCTATGTGGGCGAGAGCGCTGACCATACCCGGGGCGAAGCCACCGAGTTGGTGGACGCGCGGGGATTGTACGTTTCCCCTGGATTCATCGATGGACATACGCATATCGGTCATTTCTGCCGTCCCTACGAGTTCCTCCAGGCCTACGTGCCCCACGGTACGACCTCGTTGATGACCTCCTGTGACGAACATGCCTCCGTGTTGGGATACGAAGGCCTCAAACTCTTTCTCGACGAGGTGGAGAGGCACCCGCTGCGGGTTTACACCCTTGTCTCCATGGTGGCTCCGCAGGATCCACGGCTATGCCATACCAGTTCCCTCACTCAAGGGGAGGTGGCTGAGGCTTTGGCGGACCCACGGGTTCTCGGCTTGGGCGAGATCGTGTCGTGGCTCCGTCTCCTCGAACGGGATCCGGAGATCATCGAACGCATCGAGATGACTCTTAAACAAGGCAAGTTGATCCATGGCCATACCTCCGGTGCCCGGGACAGGAAGCTTGGAGCCATCACTGCGGCGGCGGTCTCTTCCTGTCATGAGCCGGTGGGCGAGCGTGATGCGGTGGAGAGGTTGCGCCTGGGCTATTGGGTCATGTTACGGGAAGGTTCCTTTCGCCGTGACCTGGAAGCTACGCTAAAGCCCATCGTTGAGCGAGGGCTGAGCACTCAGCGCTTGATCCTGGTCACCGACAGCACGGGGCCCGACGATGCAGAGGACTCAGGCCACATGGATTTTGTTCTCAGGAGAGCGGTGGCGATGGGTTTGCCGCCGGTCAGAGCCATTCAAACCGTCACTTTGAATCCGGCAACCTACGCGGGGCTGGACCAGGAGATTGGGGGGCTTGCCCCGGGCCGGTTTGCTGATTTCACTTTGCTGAAAGAGCTGAAGGCCTTTGAAGTAGAGTCGACCTTCATCGGAGGGAGGCCGGTGGCACGGGGAGGGGAGTCTTTGGTGAACAGCGACCCCCCATCGCTGCCGGTGAGTAACAAAGCATCGTTAAAGCTTCAACCGACGGTGCGGCCGGAGGATTTTCGCGTTGACTGTTCGACATCCTCCGTAAGGATCCGGGTTATGGAGCTTATCAATCACACCATCACCCGGGAAACGGTCATTCCGGCGAATGCTCGAGACGGTTGTCTCCATGCTGACCCCGCCGATGATCTCCTAAAGGTTGCGGTCTTCGACCGTCATACAAGCAGCGGAAGGATCGTTCATGGCTTCCTCAAGGGGCTGGGAGTCTCGGTGGGAGCCGTGGGAACAACAGTCAACCTCGATGAATACGCATTGCTGGTGGCGGGGACCAATGACGAAGACATGGCGCATTGCGCCAATGCCCTCATCGAACAGGGGGGCGGTCTCGCCGTGGTGGACCACGGAGTTGTTCTTGAACGGCTAAGCTTTCCCTTTGGGGGGATCTTTTCTCTCGATCCCTGGCGAGAAGTCGGAACGGGGCTGAAACGAATTCACCGTTGCTTGAAAGAAAAGGGATCTTCGTTTCCCAAACCCATCTATCCGCTTTTTTTCCTCACATTTGTGACCCTTCCGGCGCTGAGGATTACGAATCGCGGATTGGTCTCGGTCAAGAATCGGAGGATTGTCCCTCTGATAGTGGAGGAATCGGCCCCTGACGCATGAGGGGAAGAACTTTGCCCTCTTTCTGTTCCTTCTTCATGAAAGAGTTGCCCTCGAAGATGGCGCCGTCGCCGATGACCAGATTGGGAGTGGTGATATCGCCCACGATTACGCCCGGGGGTTGGATCTCGATTCTCTTTTCCACCTGGATGTCGCCCCGGACCGTGCCGCGGACCAGCACGGAGGTGGCAAAGATCTTGCCTTCGATGGACGCGTGGTCCCCCACGACGAGGTTGCCATGGACGTAGATCTCGCCGCTCATGTCCCCGTCGATGGTGGTGGTGCCCTCGAACTGGAATTTTCCCGTGACTTTGGTTCCCTGACCGATGTAGCCGCCCACCTCCGAGAGATGAGCCTTCGCTGATTTATCAGCCTGCACCATGGGCATGTCCCCCTAGACTCAGTCTATCAAATGACGAATTTCTGTCCAGCGCAAATTACATAGACGTTGTCCTATGGAATTTGTGCGTCATTAAGCCGTGGTCACGGCCCTCTGAGTTCCACCGTTTTATAGAGGCAATTCATGTCAAGGCTTCTGCGGACCAGTCCGGCCAGCTTGTCGTATTGTTGTTCCTTTGACGCGACGTGTTCGGTGGGTCTAAAGGAAACTCCCTTTCTATCGGCGAGCTCCACAAGGATCGCGCGCCGCAATGCCTGATTGTGAAACAGGCCGTGGAGGTAGGTCCCGATTATGTTTCCGTCCAAACTCAAACAGCCCTCGAGGTCATTGCAGGCTCTACGGGATCTCTCGCGAATGCAGAAAGGATTGAGCGGATCCGCCGCCCGCGTGCGTCCCATGTGAATTTCGTAACCAATTAGCGGTGTCGACGATGCCCGGGAAAGGATCCCCCGGGCCTGTGCCACATGACCGCGCACTTGATGAGTGGATTTGATGGACGAGAACGTGGTCGTCACGGGTAACAGCCCTAGACCTGGCATCTCAGATAGGTTGCTCTCTATTCGATCGGGGTTGAGAAGCAGGTGGCCGAGCATTTGGTAACCACCGCAAATACCGATGACGGGGGTGCCCGCCCGTGCCAGCTGGAGAATTTCTTCGCCGAATCCGGCTTCCCTTAATTGTGCAAGATCATCCATGGTATTTTTGGTTCCCGGGATGATAATCAGGTCCGGGGATCCCAGACTATCGCCGAGTTCCACATAACGGAGCCGTACCTGGTCTTCCTGCTCAAGGGGATCGAAATCATCGAAATTGGAAATGTGGGGGAGGCCCATGACTGCGATGTCCAGGACAAAATCCTGCTTGAATTTCATGGAGCGGCGCCGTTCGAGCGAGACGGAGTCCTCCTCGGCAATGTGGATATCGTGAAAGTATGGGATGACTCCCGCCACGGGGATCCCCGTACGCTCTTCGAGCCACCGGAGTCCGGGCTCCAGCAGGGAGAGGTCTCCGCGGAATTTGTTGATGACGAAGGCTTTGACCTGGGCGCGTTCCGATGGCTCTAAGAGGTGAAGGGTGCCAACCAGGGAAGCGAAGACACCGCCGCGGTCAATATCCGCCGCGAGGATAACCGGCGCGCTGCAATGTAGGGCCACCCGCATGTTGACCATGTCCCGGTCCTTGAGGTTGATTTCCGCGGGGCTTCCGGCGCCTTCAACCACAATCAGATCGTAGCGTTCGGAGAGAGAGTCCAGGGACTCGGTGATGGTCTTCCATAAACGTTCCCGGAGAGAGTAATAGTCAATTGCGGACAGGCTTGCTATGGGCTTTCCCCTTAGAACGACCTGGGAACGGTTGTCCGCCTCCGGTTTGAGAAGAACTGGATTCATTTCAACCGTGGGCTCAATACAGGACGCTTCCGCCTGGACCACTTGAGCTCTGCCCATTTCCGCGCCGTCAGCCGTAACGAAGGAGTTGAGAGACATGTTCTGTGCCTTGAAGGGCGCCACCTTCCAGCCATCCTGGCTAAAGATGCGGCAAAGTGCGGTGACCAGAGTGCTCTTGCCCACGGAAGATGCCGTCCCTTGAACCATCAAAAACTTGGCCGGCATGGTTGACTTTCAAGAACCCGGTTTTCGAAGGAAAAAGTATTGAGTTTGGTCCGCCGCTTCTTTTCTCACGGTCACGTCCACCCCGAAGGTGTCTGCGAGCACCTGTTCCGTGACCACGTCCTGAACGTTGCCGAAGGCGACCCGTTCTCCCGCTTTGAGCACGAGTACCTTGTCGGCGAACAGAGAGATCAGGTTCAGATCATGCAATACCGCGATGATCCCCAGATGCTGCTGCCGGCAGATGTTTTTTAGTGCTTCCAGAATCTGCAATTGAAAATAGATATCCAAATGGGACGTCGGCTCATCCATCAACAGGAGGTGGGAAGTCTGTGCGAGGACCCTGGCGATGAGTGCCTTTTGCCTTTCACCACCGCTCAGGGAGGTAAACCTTTTGTCCTTCAAAGGAAAGGAGCCGGTCATGCGGAGAGCCTCCTGAACCGCCCGGTTATCCTCGGGCGTTTCTTTAAAGCCGTTGGAGTAGGCGTATCGTCCCAGTGAAACCAGCTCCTCCACCGTAAGCGGAAAGCTAAAGGTGGGTTCTTGAGAAACGTAGCCGATTTTTTTCGCTCGTTCCTTGGCTCCATAGGAGAGTATGGGCTTGCCGTCCAGGAAAACCTCCCCTTCGAAAGGGTTGTAGATTCCCAGGAGAGTTTTTAAGAGCGTTGTTTTCCCGGAACCGTTGGGTCCCAGGAGGGCCACGAAGTCTCCTGCGTTAACGGCAAAGCTCACGTTCTTTAAAACCGGTGTGCCTCCGTAACCGAAGGAGATCCCTTTGGATTCGAGCAAATTCAATTTTGAGTCGCCCATCACAGCCCGTACTCCCCCCGCTCTCGCTTTAGCAGGTACAGAAAGAAAGGAACCCCGCATAGGGAGGTGACCACCCCCACCGGAAGTTCCGAGGGAGCGATCACGACCTTTGCGATGGTATCGCACAGGATTAAAAAGATGCCCCCGGCAAAGAAGGTGAACGGGAATAGAGTGCGGTGGTCTGCACCGAACACCATGCGTATCATATGAGGGACAATGAGGCCCACAAACCCGATCAAACCGGCTACGGAGACGGAGATCGACGTCAAAAAGGCCGCCACAATGGCGTAAACCGTCTGAACCAGCACGGTGTTGATACCGCTACTTTTTGCCGTGTCCTCTCCCAGCAGGAGGACATTCAGTTCACGTGAGTAGAAAACGGCCGTGAAGACTCCCAGGGGAACGAAACAGAGGGTGACCAGTGCCTGGTCCCAGCTTGGGCTCGAGAACCCACCCAGGAAGAAAAAGATCAACGCCTTTAACTCCTCTTCCGCCATGATCATGAGGATGGCGACGAGAGAGGAAAGAAACAGGCCCACCCCCAGGCCGGAAAGAAGGAGGCGAAAAGGGGAGACAGCACCGTTTCGTGAGCCAAAGTAAAAGACGATGGCGAGGGCCAGGAGGGAACCCAAAAAGGAAAAGAAGCTCACCCCTGTGAACGCTGCCAGAGGGGAGGTAAAACCCAGCACAATGGCCGTAGCCGCGCCCAATGACGCCCCGGACGAAATTCCCAGGATGTAACTGTCGGCGAGGGGATTGCGAAAGAGGCCCTGAAATATCGCCCCGGCCAGGGCCAAGCCGCCGCCCACAAAGAAGGCGGAGACTAACCTGGGTAACCGGAGGTTGAGCAGGATGATTTTGTCCGTGGGGGACAGGTTAAAAAGGGACAACTCTACGGGTCCAGTGCTCAGAGCCAGGACGATAGCAGCCAGGAAAACAAACAGAATGATGAGCCAACCCTGATACGGTTTCATGTTCCTTTCATTACGGTTGCAACGGACCCCCCTCGGGGTCCAATTGAAAAACCACCTGGTCGTCTGGCTTTTCAAAGAGACATCTGTGAATTTTGCGCACGGCATCCAGGAACTGGATTCTTCTCCTCAGGTTGGCTTCGTGCAGCAGGCAAATATGGTTGTTTTTGACGGCCTCCACGGATCTCCACTCGGGCCGCTGGAACAGCTTGTTCACGAGTTCCCGGGGATGATTGGTAAAAATCATGACTTCTGGATTGCGCTTGATGATCCACTCCAGGCTCACCTTGCCGGAGTCGAACATCATGTCGTCGAAAACGTTTATGCCTCCGGCCAGGGTCAGAAGAGATTGGGAAAAAGAATTCCTTCCTACGGTGATCATCGGATCCGGCCAGGTCTGAAGGTAGACTCGTTTTTTCTTTTTGTGAGCGGTGAGTCNNACTTCTTCGATCATGGCCTGGGCGCGGGACTTTCGGTTGAGTATCTCGCCCAGAAGCAAAAAATCTTTTTTGAGCCAATCGATGTTCTGTGCGTAGAGGCTCAAGACGGGGAACCCCAGTTTCTTTAAGGGCAGGGCTACCTTCTGCTGGCTTGGACCATTGGCCAGAACAAGATCCGGCTCGATTTCGACGATGAGCTCCAGGTTGGGATCAAACCCGCCGCCGATAATTTTGGTCTTTTTGTCCTCGATCCGTTTTACCAGTTCCGGGGGAAAGCGATCATAACGTGTCCCGCCCATCAAGCGGTCGCAGTCCAAGAGGCAAACGAGCTCCGAATTAGTGGGCACCAGGGACACAATTTTGTTTACTTCGTTTTTGATTTTTACCTCGTATCCGAGGTCATCCGTTACGACTCTCCAGGAGGAGTCCGGCGAAGGCTTGCAGGCTGCCGTCGCAAGGAGGGATATCAACCAGAGGTAACGAAGGGGTGAATGACGAAAAATCTTCATGTTGGTCAGGACGATCAATACAGCCTTTGTAAGCAGATCAACCTATCAGCCGGATGCGACCCCGCGCAAACTCCCAGGACCCCGTCGGATTACTTCTTGGTATAGCGAAACTTGATTCCGGCAAACACCGTGGTGGTCGGAAAAGGTACGAGAAAAGGTTGCGCGGGAAAACCGCCGACCACTCCGAAGGTTTCAAATTCATTGTTTGTGAGATTGTTCGCGGTAATAAAAGCCGTCAGGTTTTTCCAGTCATAGCTGACTTTGCCGTTCAGGATGAAATAGTCATCGAGCTTTTCGAACTGGTTGGGCTCGTCATTCGCCAGGTACTGGCTTCCGACGTAGTTGCCAAACAACGAAACCGTTAACCCATTCACGGGAAAGACGTTCAAGCCAAATCCCACCCTGTGATTCGGCACTAGGGGAAACTCATCTCCCTTCAAGACCTGCCCGGAAAACAGGAGAACGTCCGTTTCAAAGGTAGCCTTGGTATAGGTGTAGTTGATGAAGCCGTTCAGCCACTTTCCGTACCTGCCGTTAATCATGACTTCCAGCCCTCTTCGGAGGGAGTCGCTGATGTTGACATTGCGGCCGGAAAAGGTGGAAGGATCCGTCACGACGAATAAGATCTCATCTTTGACCGGCGTGTAAAAGAATGTCAGCGAACCATCCAGCCAGGGATCGAATCTCCCTCGTACTCCCACTTCAAAATTTTGCGACTTCACCGGATCCAGATCCGCAATGACTGGGGTAAATAGGGGAGGATCAAACGCCGGAAATTCGGAGACGGTGGGGGTGCGAAATCCTTGAGAATAATTGAAATAGAAGCCGAGAGACGGCAGCGGATTGTAAACGATACCAGCCCTGGGACTAAAGTGATCATAGGTCTCTATGAAACTAAACGCCGGGGTCACACGATCCGTAAAATCCATGCGGCTCCAATCGTACCGAAACCCGGCAGTGGCCGACAGGGACTCGAAAATATCCAAAGTATCGAGCAGATAAACGCCGACGATGTTTTCGCGGGTGGCCGATTCAGCGTTGAAAGGAAAGCCTCCAAATGTCGCGGTCGTCATGTTGGTGAAAAAATTGTTCCCGTATTCGAACCCAAAGTTGAATGAGTTCCGTTCACTCAGCCCGCGGTTGTTGCTAAACTGCAATGTCCCGCCCCATTGCTGATATTTGTTAAATGCATTGGTCTCGCTGGTCAGACCCACGATGAAGCTCTCCGAGTCGTTGTCTCGGTAATAGGAGTTGGCGGCCATGGAAAAGCCGGCGGGTAGTTTCTGCTTCAAGTTTAGAGTGAGCAAATTGTAGGCGCTGTCCTTGAAATCACCCGGCGTTGCGTTGAGTCTCCGGCTCTGATCCAACTGTGCCTGGGTCAATGACCCCGCTTGCTTTAGCAGATCGGTGACAAAGTTGTAGGAAAACGTAACGTCCGTCCCGGTATCATTGTTGTATCTCAACTTGTTGTAGATCCTTGTAATTTGTGCAGCCGAATCCTGCCGCCAACCGTTGGACAGTTCGCGGGTGCCGCTGAAGTAATAGCTGAAATCGGGAAGTGGCAAGGGGAGATCAGCTGCGAAGCTATATTTTTGCCGGAAATAGCTACCGCCGGCTGATTCACCGCTGACGGTGGATTTGTCCTTGGACCCGCGCTTCATGGTGATATTGATGACCCCGCCGAGGGAGTTCCTGCCATAGACCGTTCCAGGGCCGTAGAGGATCTCGATCTTTTCCACATCTTCAATGGGAATAAAGTCGTAATTCACCTGGTTAAAGTCCGGCTCGTTGACCCTTACCCCATCCACGAAGACCGTAGTTCCCGTTACCGGTTGGCCGTTGAAGCCCCGCAGGTCCACCGTGGATTGAAACTCGTTGCCTATCTGATCGTAAAGGACAATGCCCGTTTGATACTGGACGGCTTCCTGCACGGTTTTCGCCCCTTGTTTTTCGATGTCCTCGCTGGTGATGACAAAGACTTTCTTGGGCAATCTGAAGGCTTCTTCCTCGACGTCTTTGAGGCGAGTCGTGGATACGACGACGGGTTTGAGGGTCTCTTCCGTGTTGGCTTCGGCGGCGAGAGCTCCTCGTGGGGCAAGAATGAGGAATAGAACGATGACTACCTGAACCATACAGCCTCCTTTCCCGCGAAAGGGGAATGTCGTGGCGGACTGGATAGGTCTCCTGGCTCGGGCCGCTCGGAGATAGAGATTTGAGACAGGGACCGCTCAGCCTCCCTTCCTGTCTCTATCTCTGTCTCTGTCGCCTCTCGCCGCCTTCCCGTCCGGAGGACAGTGGCTAGCTTTTCGCTTAGGCGAGAGGCTCGGCCCTTACAGTTGCGGGGCAGCAGGGGATTTTCACCCCTTTCCCTGGCATCCAACCGCGGCCAATTCTTAATTCAACTCGTTTGCATCGGTTTCTATTTGTGAAAAACAACAATTTCTAAATGTTTTTTGCGTCAAGGCCTCAGGGAAAAGGATTTTATCATTTTCTTAAACTTGGCTTGCTTTGCGCCCGGCCTTCGCAGCCGAAGCTGCTTCGGCGGAGTAGGCTCTTTGCGCGAGAAATCTTTTTCCGAATTCCGGTTTCAATTTCAATACCATCAAATTGATGGTGCTTCTTTAATTTTTGGCCTCCTCCAGATCAAAAACAATAGGAATCTTTACCCAGCTCTCCACCGCTTCAGAGCCGGAACGGGCCGGATGAAAACGCCACCGTTTCACAGCCTTGACGGCGGCCTTATCGAGCGTGGAGAAACCCGAACTTCGGGTGACCACGATGGTTTCTGTTTCTCCTTTGGGGTTGATCAAAACCCTGAGAAGGGTGGTTCCCTCCCAACCCATCCTGCGGGCGCGCCTGGGATACTTTGGTTTCGCGACGTGGGCGTACCTCACCCCTACGAATCCCTTGTCTGTTTCGCCGTTCCCTAGAAAGTTTATTTCCTTTTTGATCTTTTTCAGTTCAATTTGGGATGGAGATGACCTTGCGGGTTGAGTCGCAGACTCTTTCATTGATGTAACAGACGCGGTGTCAAAAATAATTTCTTCGGATGCCCCTTCGCTCCGGGGATCGGGCGGTGTGAACTCTGCGCTTTCAAGGTCAGCCAACGCGTCATCCACCTCAGGCGCGTGGTTCGTTGGCGCCTTTTGGGGATCCCGGGGAGCAAGCGCAAAAGCCACAGGCCTTGCAGGTGCGACGGGTGTTTTTTTGTTTGTTGCTTTCTTCGCGAGTGACGAAAGCGGTTTTGGTGAGGGGGGCTTCGGCGGCTTTTTCTTGACCAGGACCTTTGGGGGTTGTTTTTTCGTCGGCCGGTTATTATTGACGGGCTTCGGCTTGATCAATTTCTGGCGAGGGCGTGGCTGCACATTCGCCTTTTGCGCAAGGTCCGTAGCGGAGGGCGTTGCCTTTTCCGTGCTCAGGACAAGAGTGACCGGGATGGCACTGCCCGATCCCTGACGATCACGCGAGAAGGGTAGGGCCAGGAGCGAGGCATGGAGCAGGGTGGATATCAGTATGAACCAGACCATCTTCATAAAAGGCCACCAAAATCATGGGGTCTCTTCCGAAAGATGGTTTGAGAGGTGGGATCCGAAGGGATGAATTCAGACCCTCCTCTCTCCTTCGGAGAGGCCGGCCTATGATCCCTAGGCAGGTTTCCTGGCTCTGGCTCTGACAGATAGAGATTCGAGACAGGGACCGCTCATCCTCCTCTCCTGTCTCTATCTCTGTCTCTATCGCCTCTCGCTACCTTCCCATCTGAAAGACAGTGGTCAGCTTCGTGCTTACGCGAGAGGTTCAGCCATCACAGTGGCGGGACCGCACCGGATTCGCACCGGTTTCCCTATTACCCCACGAGGGCACCTAGGAATTGTAGTGAGGTCCTTGTAACTGAAAGGGCGCTGGCTTGTCAAGATTTAATTCAAAGTCTCATTGTCCGGATTGCAAATCCTGAATGAAATCTTTGAATCCCGCTTCCATGTTGTACTGTGGCTCCCATTTCAAAAACTCTCTTGCCTGGGAGATGGACATGGGTTGGGTGACGGTGAGGGGAGATTTTCCCGGGATAATCTCCACCTGTAGCTTTGGGAGTAGCCGCTGGGCCGTGGCGACGAGATCGTCAAACTTGGTAATGACCCCTTCTCCGATGTTGAAAACGTTCCTGGCCGGCATCGGAATGGTTGCCGCCAGGTCGATGGCCCGTCCCACATCTTTAAAATAGACGTATTCAAAGTCCCTGGTTTGCTCCTGAGGGATACGGGTTAGCGTTCCCGCGATTCCGTTTTTCAGAATGCTCTGGACCATTTCTCCGCCGCCGGAACCGGACCAGAAATGACCCAGACCGTAGACGTTGGCCAAGCGCAGCACCATGAGCTCAAAACCGTATTGACGCTGATAGGCTTCCAGCAGCAACTCCTTTGCGACCTTTGAATTGCCATAGGCGGAGCCGCCGCCCTTGGCGAAGTCCTCCGTCACCGGTGAGGAGGGTTGTTTGCGACGGTCGTAAACCCCGTGGGTGCTGATATGGACCAGGCGTTTCACTCCCGTCAGCCGCACGGCCTCGGCGACGTTGATGGTTCCCATCACATTCACCTGCAGCCCCGTGTAAATGGCCTCCGCCACGCGACCGCCGATAAGCCCGGCCGTGTGCACCACGGTATCTACCTTGTGCTTGTTGATAGCCTCGATCAGGGCGGGTAGATCACGAACATCCTTCTGCACAACCTCCACAGGTACGTCACCCAGTTTTCGACGAAGAAAATCCCTGCGTGGCTGGGGATCGAAGTAAACGAGGCGTTCCCCGCGCTTGATCGCAGGTTCGCCGAAGGAAGTTCCCACCAGTCCAATACCGGTAATCAGTGTGGTCATATCATCTCCTCTATTGTTTACTTGGCGGGTAAATTTACAGTGACCCCGGCCGTCGCACATTCCGCCTCGAAGGTGCGCCGGATTTCCGGATCTTCATCCTCGTACTCGATCTGGTACCCGCCTTGCTTTACCGAGACATCCGAATTGATGAGTCCCGGTTGCAGCTTGAAGCGGCGGCTCAGCATCTTGAGTGCCAGGTAACGAGCGGGGCGGTTACCGGGATTGAAATGCTGGTGAAACCAGTTTTCCGGCGGCACAACAATGGAACCGGGCTTCCAGTTGAAGCGCATTCGTTCCGACCCTTCGGGCCACATGAGGGAGTAGCCCTCGCCGGCGACGATAAAAACATGGGCCCCTGGGCCGTGGCGGTGTGCTTTCTTATAGATTCCCACGGGGAACTCGGAAACATGGGCCCCCATGGTGCCCTCCGCCAGCTCAAAAAACATGGTGGCGTTCCCTTTGCCTCTTTCATTCCAGGCGATGGGCTCAAGGGTCGTCACGTCGGATACAAAATTCGTCTCCAGCACACGGTCCTTGTAAAGCTTGGCCTTGCCGCCGAAATAATCGGCTTCCCCCTTGAACCGGTCCATAAAAGGATAGGGGTTATTCATGATGAAGTCTTCATTATGAAAGAGATTAAATACCAGGGGCGCATCCGTGACCCCGAGGAGGCGTGCCTCTTTGTCTCCCTGACCGTTAAAGTGCCGGTACCAGGCATTTAATGGAATGGCGAACAGGCTTCCCTTCTGCCACTCGAAGCTCTGTTTCGGACCGTTTTCTTGCCAGAGGGTTGTGGCGCCGCGACCCTCGAGCACGTATACGAGCTCTTCAAATAGATGCCGCTCAGGATTGAGGCTTTTTCCCGGCGGAATGCTGCAGACAAAGCCATCGTCCTGGTACCCGCCGCCCTCCAGATTTATAAAAGTACCGTATCCGCCTTTTCTCTCCCACCATTTCAGAGGCAACTCCATAATGTCTTCGATAAAGTACCCCTTGATGACGTCCACGCCCTGGCTGGTGGCCCAAGCATCGTAAGGGGTGTCCACCCGCTCGGCGTTTCGGTCTACTCTCTCCAATGAGGGAAAACTCTCAACCTTCATGAACGGACCTCCGGAATGTTTCGAACACTCGAGATGGGATTAGATGATCAGCAAGGTAAATTCAAGGCGTGGAATGAGCTGGTAGAGACTCATGGCACGAGGTTAGCCCAACCCGTTGCTTCTCCAGTTCGCGACGGCAGGATTGGAGTTAATTCGATCGGCGTGTTAAGAGCCTCAGCTCTCACGGTGACCTATCGCGCCTTTTGTGCGTCGGAAAGGTATCTCAACAACCGGGAGTCCTGGGGTAAGAGTACGGTGCTCTTCTTGCCAAGAAACTTGTCGTAAGCGTCGAGGCTCCGAACGAAACCATAGAATTCCGGATCTGCCCCGTAAGCGCGCCCATAGATGCCCGTGGCCTCGGCATCTCCTTCACCCCTCCGGGTCTGACTCTCCTCGTAGGCCTTGGCAAGAATGATGGTTTTTTCCTTATCCGTACCGGCTCTGATCTTGGCGGACTCTTCCGCGCCTTCGGAACGATAGCGCTTGGAGATCCTTTCACGTTCGGAGCGCATCCGGGCAAAGACGCTCTCCTGCACCTCACGGGGCAAGTCCGCCCGTTTTACCCTCACGTCTACTACGTCAAGGCCAAATTCCGTTGCTTTATCGGCGGCCCGAACGGCGACCGCCTCCATGGCGGGCTCACGTTCCTCGGCGATGATGGCGGCGAAATTTCTCCTTGCCAACTCTTCCCTGAGTTCGGAGAATACGATCTCATCGAGACGGGCACGAGCACCTGGTTCTGCACGAACCGTTTTGTAAAAAAGAAGAGGGTCTTTAATCTTCCAGCGAGTGACATGGTCAACGATCATTCGTTTCTTGTCTTTGGTTAGATACTCCTGAGGCTGCGCATCACTGGCAAGAATCCGCCGCTCGAGCTTCACCACCTGCTGGAGAAAGGGGTATTTCCAGTTCAGCCCGGGCTCTGTAATGGCGCGTTTGAATTCACCCAGTTGAATGACGATGGCCTGTTCCCACTCTCGAACGGTGAAAAAGGTTTGACTCGCGAGGATAACGACGATCACGAGGAGAACGAGTCCTACACTGGAAAATAGCTTACCTGCCATGTTTGCCTCCGTTACTGACCTGCCCCGGTGCTGGGCGCTTGTTTGATAGAGATGTCCTTTAAGGGCAGGAGAGGTACCACTCCTCCTCCCTGGCCCTCTGACTGAAGGATGACCTTCTCCACTTCGGGAAGGACACGCTCCAGGGTTTCGAGGTGGAGCCGCTCCCGGGTAACCGCCGGCGCCTTCTTGTATTCCGCCAATACGGAACTGAACCTCGCAGCGTCACCGCGTGCCCGGAGAATTCTCTCTTCCTTGTAAGCCTCCGCCGCCCGAATGATCTCTTGTGCCTCTCCACGGGCCTTGGGTATGACGTCTTCTCGGTATCCCTCGGCCTGTCGCACCAGTTTTTCCCTATCTTCACGGGCACGAACCACTTCATTAAAGGCGTCTTTGACCTGCTCGGGAGCATCCACGGTTTGGAGCTTCACCGCGGTGATGAGGAGCCCGGATTCGTAGGTGTCCATCAACTCTTGTAGAAACACCCGGGTCTCATCCTGGACTTTCGCTCTGCCAACCGTCAACACTTCGTCTACGGTGGTGTTGCCAACCCGGCTTCTCAGGGCGACCTCGATGGCTGCCCTCAGGGTGGATACGGGATCC
>JABAOE010000366.1_pt1 | contig 14557 bp, 16 predicted proteins | sample 7062141 | NCBI WGS metagenome assembly JABAOE01 (sample SAMN14538627, study PRJNA623070) | marine sediment metagenome | biome: marine biome [ENVO:00000428]; feature: marine pelagic biome [ENVO:01000023]; material: deep marine sediment [ENVO:00002113] | place: India: Gulf of Khambhat ... | reverse complement strand
CGTCCAGCGCAACTCTACAGCCACGCTTCTGGAGACGATGGACGAACCGCTGTGCCTTATCGAACTGACGCACCATGGCCGTCTCCGTGAGCTCGAAACAGAGCATATCCGGCGGCACTCCGCTGTCGACGATCGCCTGCTCGATATGGTCGATGAACTCGGCTTCGGCAAGGGACTGCGCGGATACGTTAATGGCGAACGTCGAGAGACTGACTTCGAGTGACGCCGACGCCTCGGCCAGTGCAGCGAGCGTGTTGATCACGACCCAGCGATCCAGCGCCGGCATCATCTGATACCGGTCGGCCGCCGACAGGAATCGTTCCGGCGGGATCAGCTCGGTGCCGTCACCGCGAAGCCTGAGCAAGATCTCGAAGCGACTCGCTGTAGTTTTCTTGTCGAGTCGGCGGATCTGCTGCGCGTACAGCACGAATTTGTTCTCGAGCAGCGCCATCTGCAGGTAGCCGACCTGGTCGGCGTCGCTGCGCCGTTGAATAATGCTCGCATCAACGGTCTGAAAGACAGCAGCTTGGTTGCCACCGCGCTCCTTCGCACTGCGTGAGGCCACCTCAGCGATCGTCAACAGATCTGCCGCCGATTCAGCAACGAACGGTGCGGTCGCAATACCGATGCTGGCTGACAGCTGCAGGCTCTTTCCCTTGCGCTCGATCGACTTCTTATTGAGTAACTCCAGGACATGCTCCGCGCGCGACAGGGCTACATCACTATCCGTCTGGCGCAGCAGAACCGCGAACCGGTCACCCAACAGATGCGTGATGACCTGATCTTTACCCGTGTTCTCGATCAGCAACTCCGAGACGGTCTCGATGGCTGCATCGCCCGTAGCGTAACCGAACGAGTCATTGATCAGATGAGTCTTGTCGACATCGACGTAGAGCACCGTATGTGGCGAGCCGGACTGGCTCCTCAGGCTGTTGTCGACGGTCTCCAGGAACTCATCCCTGAGCAAGAATTTTGGGCGCCCGCGACTGAACTGCTGGAAGAGCAGATCGATCTTGCTCGAGATCGTCCGCGCTATACGCGCGTCGTCTTCCGCAAAACGCTCGCTGACCGCCGTAAAGAGGCCATAGATCTGACCGGCCGAACCGACGATGGGCGCAGTCAGGGCAGCTTTCTTGGACTTCCCATCGAAGCAGAGGGACTGACTGGACAGATTGATCCGCCCGGTGCTCCGCACGCGCTCGAGCACCGCAGGCAGAAAGGCATCGAGCCGCTTCTCGTCGATAGACGGCCCCGCAACCAGTATCCGCGTGTCGTCGTCGGGCAGCCAGGCCACTGCTGCATCGCAACAGAATCCGTCTCGGCACAGCTCGAGGAGCGCCTGCAGCGAGGCGCTCAGGCTTTCGAGAGGCTCGAGCTCATTCACGGCTACCATGAGCTTGAGCTGCTCGCTGAGCTCCGCCGAGAGTCGCGTTGTCGTGGCGAGCGTCGCCGTTACGGCGAACTGGCGCTCGAGACAGGCGAGCACAGCGGAAACGTCCTTGAAGACCTTTTCGAGACTTGCAGGCTCGATCCGCACGACGAGGATGCCGAGGACGAGCCAATCGCGCTCGGACGACTTGACTGGAAACAAATAGACGAACCGTCCGCCACCGACCTCAGCCCGGCAGGGCCGGCCCGGCTCTACCTTACGAACGAGATCCCGCAGACAGGCCTCGCCGATATCGCTCGTCGACCAGAGCTGCTCGCCATCACCAGTGTGGAGCGAAATTGCGGTCGACTGCTCGACACAGGCCAGAAGCTGCTTTCCGAACCCTTCAATGGTGCCGCGATCGATCAAATTGTCGAGGCGCCGCTGACTCATAATTCTGACCGCTTGGCTGAGTTCACCGTTCTCCCGCTCGCGTCTTCGCCGCAAACAAGCCGGCCATCTCGCGCAGCCGTGCACGGCTGGCGGAAAACGCCGGGAATAGAAGCTCTGTATCGGCACCACTGCTGCAGTCTTTAGCCGGCTCCAGAATCGCCCGGGCCGGCCGATAACGTGGGTTATGGCCGCCAACGACATCCCTCGCGAGGGCCTGAGCGACCGCCGGTCGGGGCGCAGCGCATCGTCTAGCTGGCGCGAGCTGGCCTTTCAGCTGCTCGAGCGCAGCCCCGACGCGCGTAGCCTCAGCCGCATCGTCGATAGCTGCCTCGTCATCCTCATCCTCCTCAACGTCGTTGCCGTGCTCCTCGAATCCATCGAGTCGGTGGGCCTTGCGTTTGCGGACGAGTTTCGCCTTTTCGAGATCTTCTCCGTCGCCGTGTTCAGCATCGAATACGTGCTGCGCATGTGGGTGTGTGTGGAGGCAGACCACGAGATCTCCGATCAGTCAGCCACGAGCCTGCGGCTCAGGTATGCCGTATCGCCGATGGCTATCATCGACCTGCTTGCGGTTCTACCGTTCTACCTCGGTGCCGTCGGGCTGTTAGGCGCAGCGGACATGCGCGTGCTTCGCGTCTTGCGTCTTCTGCGCCTGTTCAAGCTGACCCGCTATGCGGATTCGATGTCCTTGCTCTGGCGAGTCCTTCGCGAGAACGCCAGCAATTTTGCAGCTGCGCTCGGTGTGCTCCTCATCGTCATGATTCTGGCCGCCAGCGGCATGTATCTGCTCGAGCGAGAGGCGCAGCCCGAGGCATTCGGCAGCGTTCCATCGGCGATGTGGTGGGCATTCGCCACGTTGACGACGGTCGGCTATGGCGATGTAACCCCGATAACACCCATCGGAAAAGTCTTTGGCGCGGCAATCACGGTCGTGAGCATCGGTATTGTCGCGTTGCCGGCAGGTTTACTCGCCTCGTCTTTCTCGGCGCGGCTACGTCAGAGTGCCGAAACCTATAGAGACGCCGCCGATCTCGCCGCCGCAGATGGCATCGTCACCGAGGAGGAACGGCGCACGCTCGAGCAGAAACGTCGTGAGCTCGGTCTCGGCGCCGATCTCGCTGCGGACATCCTGGGCGAGGAGCAAACTCGCCGCATGCATGTCATATCGACAGCCTGCCCGACCTGTGGACACGATCCAGTCGCAACACTGGACCGCGACGAGCAGTCTCCGAACGTTCGTTAGCCGAACGGCGAAGTCACCATATTATGTTCGATCGGCGCCGGATTCTTTGACACTCGCGCTCGCGCCGTTCACCGCTCTGGCGGTCAAGCGATTGAATCGGGCGCACGTTCATCGGGCTGGTACGGGACTTGCTTAAAATGGTCATGACGTCTCGCAGCCGACGCGCCAGCAACCCTCAACCGCTCTATTCGCTGCTCGACGATCGCGCGAGCGAAGAGTCGGTACTGATAGACCGGTCGGGCTGGCATTGCGGGCACCGAGCCCCAGTGGAGGAAGCCGGTGCGAAGCACCGTGCGGCCTGGCGCTCCAATAGCGCTGCTCGAGGGCAGAAGATCTTTCGCAGCTTCTAGCCGATTCCCGCCCGCTCGACTTCACGCGAAGCGATACTCGAGCGCTTCTGCGCATACTACTTCGAGTTGCGTCAATACTGATGGCTAGGCCGCTCTTATGAGCGCGCGGGCGTTGCTGCCTATATGGATGCGGTTGTAGATGGCGTTCGAGAACGGCTTGCGCGAGTAGGTTTCCCAGCGCACGAGCTCGAAACCCGTAGCGCCGAGTAGATATTCGAAAGACGCTCGACAGAATTCGTTCGCGTGGCCGATCGCCATATCCTCCGGGTAGACCGGCTTTCTCAATCCGCGACGCGTCATGAAACGCTTTAGCTTCTTGGATATCGATTCGACGTTCGGCAGCTCGATGAGCACGTAGCCGCGCGTCGCGAGCAATGCCTTGATCTTGCGCATCGCGAGCAAGCAGTTAGGCAGATGCTCGAGCACGTGACGCAAGCAGATGACGTCGAACTTGCCCGCGTCTATGTCCTCGGGCTCGACGTCCATGAAGTCTGCGACGACGACCACAGCCCCGAGCCGCTGCCTCACAAGCTTTGCCATGACGGGGGAGAGCTCTAGCCCCTTCACGTCCCAGCCAGCCCGGCGCGCCAGATACATGAGCCTGCCGTTTCCGCAACCGATATCGAGGAAGCGGCCTGGTGGTGACAGGTATTTGCCGAGGAACGCGAAGGATTGATCCTTATCGAGATTCCATCGTTCCGAATCATCCCTCGGATCTTTATCCGGCTCGTCGAAATGCGCCTGCTCGAGCCCCGTCGAGAGATCGTAGTTCACCAAACGGCAACGCGGGCACTTGAAGTAGCGGAACCGCCCGTCGTTGCCGATAGCATGATAGAGCGACAAGTCCTCACCGCCGCAGAGGCGGCACGGAAAGTCTGCTTTGACCAACGCTGCGCGCATAGTGCGAGGGAAAAGAAGACGAGTATAACTCCGACCCGCTCAGCGTTTATTCCTTAGACTATCGCCATGAGCGATGCGCATCACCGCAAGATACGCAGTTTCGTGCGCCGGCCCGGCCGCACAACGCACGCGCAACGCCGAGCGCTCGAGGAAATATGGCCCCGATATGGCATCGAGTTTGCGGATCGCACGCTGGACCTACCGGCTGTGTTCGGCCGATCGGCGCCGATCGTGCTCGAGATTGGATTCGGCAACGGCGAGGCGCTGTTCACCTCCGCCGCCAACAACCCGCAGATCGATCACCTCGGCATCGAAGTTCACGAACCCGGAATCGGCCATTTACTCATGCTGCTCGAACGAGCCGGCCTCAGCAATGTCCGCGTGATCGCTCGCGACGCGGTCGAGGTTCTCGATCGGCAGATCGGTGACGCGACGATCGACGTTGTCAGGGTTTTCTTTCCGGATCCGTGGCCCAAGAAGCGCCATCACAAACGCCGACTGCTACAAGCAGCGTTCATCTCAGCGCTCGCGCGCGTGTTAAAGCCCGGTGGCTTGCTGCACTTGGCCACGGATTGGGCTGACTATGCCGAGCGAACGATCGAGCTCATGGCAAAGAGCGCCGAGTTCGAGGAAATTACACCCGAGGCGGCCGCTACCAATCCTCTCAGTGAGCGACCGCCTACAAAGTTTGAGCGTCGCGGGCGTCGTCTCGGCCACGAAGTTCGGGATCTCTACTATCAACGCGCTTGAGCTGCGCTCGCCAGATGCTCGAGCTCCTGCTCTTGCGCAAACACCTCGCCGTCGACAACCTTCACGCTGAACTTCTTCAGATGTGTGCCCGGACACGGTCCGAATACACACAAGCCGTCGTCTATACGAAACTGCGCACCGTGCGAGCGGCACATGATCAAGTCCCCGTCGCGCGTAAGAAAGTCGTTCGGCATCAGGTTGAGCTCGTGACCCGCGTGCGGGCAGCGATTGACGTAGCCGTAAATCTCACTGCCACGACGCACGATAAACAAGCTCAACGGCCAATCGCCTTCGCCCCAGCTCACCTCGAGCGCACCAGGGTCACCGATCTGCTCGAGCGTACATAGCTTGATCGTCATGCCCGTAGGTCTTGGACCTCTGAGGCGGGCGCGCTCTCATGCGAAGGGAACCACGTACGGAATCGAAGCAATATGAGGATCCCAGGGATCGCAACGAGCGCGGACAAGACAAAAAAGCTTACCCAGCCCATCTGTGTCGCGAGCCAGCCGGTCGGCGCCGTCAGCAGGACGCGTGGCAGCGCTGCCAATGCCGATAAGAGCGCAAACTGCGCTGCCGTGAAGCGCGTGTCCGTCAGGTAGGCCATAAACGCGACGAGCGCAGCCGTGCCCATACCCTGGGTCAGATTCTCGAACGCGATCACAGCCGCGAGCCAGCCGAGGTCGTAGCCCACGACTGCGAGCACGGCAAAGCCCGCCGTAGAGACCCCTTGCAGCACGCCCGCGACGAGGAGTGCGCGATACAGACCGACTTTTAGATTCATCGCACCGCCAATGAAGATTCCGACAAAAAGCGGAAACAGGCCGAACGCCTTGACGACGGCCCCGACCTCGGTATTGGAGAACCCAGTCGCAAGATAAAAGGGGATACTCATGTGGCTCGCGAGATTGTCGCCGAGCTTGTAGATGAGAACGAAAAACAGCACTAAGAAGGCGCCCGTCGGCCTGCCTCTACGCCCGAAGAACTCCAGGAACGGCCCGAGAAACGCCTCCCACAACGTCGCGGGGTGTCCCTTGGGCTCATCGGGCTCCGGCGCGAGAAGCGTCACGATCAGCATCGACACCATGACAGTGGCCATGAAGAGGTACACGCCCCGAAAACCAATGAGGTCCGCGAGGATCAAGCCTCCAGCCGATGCCAGAAGAACGCCGAGGCGATAACCATAGGTATACATCGATGCGCCGAGACCTTGCTCGCTGTCGGCCAGGCTCTCGCGTCGATACGCGTCTACGACGATATCCTGCGATGCCGAAAAGAAAGTAACCAATAACGCCGCCGCGGCCACGAGCAAAAGACTCTCGCTCGGATCTTGCAGCCCGAGCACCGCAATGCTCCCCGCCAGACAGCATTGAAAGATCGCGAGCCAGCTCCGGCGGCGGCCGAGTCCGAGCGGCGTGAAGCGATCGAGCAACGGCGCCCAGAGAAACTTGACCGTATACGGTAAGCCGACGAGACCTGCGAAACCGATCGTCGTGAGGCTGACGTCGTTCTCCGTCAGCCACGCCTGCAGGACCGTGAGCGTCAGCAGGAGCGGCAGGCCCGAAGCGAAACCCATGGCCCCGGCGAGCCACAGCCGCGGAGCGAGGAGGACGCGCCAACTGCCGCTGCCCTGATCAAAGGTCATAATCGATCGTCAGCGGAGCGTGATCGGAGAACCATCTACGTTTATAGATCGCCGCACGACTCACACTGTCCTTCAGCGAGTTGCTAACGATATGGTAGTCGATGCGCCAACCGACGTTCTTCTCCCGCGCACGGCCGCGGTTTGACCACCACGTGTACTGATCCGGTTCCTGATTCACAACGCGGAACGCATCGACGTAGCCGCCACGTGTCAGCAGCGTCTCCATCCACTCGCGCTCCTCGGGAAGAAACCCAGAGTTCTTCTGGTTGCCGCGCCAGTTCTTGATATCGATCTTGCGATGCGCGATGTTGAAATCGCCGCACAAGATATAGGGCTTGCGCCTGCGGCGCAGTCTAGCCAAATGAGCCTCGAAAAGATCCAAGAAACGAAACTTCGCTTCCTGTCGCGCCTCACTGGAAGATCCCGACGGCAAGTAAACGCTAACGACTACGACGTCCTCGAACTCGGCTTCGAGGTAACGACCCTCGGCGTCGAATTCTTCTGAGCCAAGGCCCTTGACGACACGCAGAGGTTCCTCGCGCGAGTAGAGTGCAACGCCGCTGTAGCCGGGGCGTTGCGCATCAACGATATGGCGATGAAAGCCCCGGCGCTCGAACGGTCTTCCGTCCAGCTGCGCGACCTGCGCCTTGAGTTCTTGGACGCACAAAACGTCGACGCGCTGACGCGAAAACCAGTCGAAGAATCCCTTTCGGGCGGCCGAGCGCAGGCCGTTGGCGTTGAACGTCATTACCCGCACGACAGTTCTACCTGTCGTGCTACTTCGATCCGCTGTGCAGCGGCAGTCATCGGCGGCGGCTCCCAAGGCCTAAGAAGCGCTGTATGATACCGGAGCCAACAAACGGATCGTCATGGAAGCCTATAAGACACAATTTTTGGAGCTCGCTCTGGAGCTAGAGGTGCTCAAATTCGGTAAGTTCGAGCTCAAGTCGGGACGCATCAGTCCGTATTTCTTTAACGCGGGCTTGTTCAACACAGGTTACGCTGCAGCCAAGCTAGGTCGCTGCTACGCCTCGGCCATCGAGGCGATGGATTTCGAGTTCGACATGCTTTTCGGTCCGGCGTACAAGGGCATCGGCCTCGTCAATCTCACCGCAGCTGTGCTCGCGGAGCGCTACGACCGCGACTATCCGTTTGCATTCAACCGCAAGGAGGCCAAGGACCATGGTGAGGGAGGCCAAAGCATCGGCGCGCCGCTAACCGGGCGTGTGTTGATTCTCGACGATGTCATCACGGCGGGCACGGCAATCACCGAGGCGATCAATCTCATTAAATCGGCCGGCGCGCAGCCCGCCGGTGTCCTCGTGGCGCTCGATCGCGAGGAGATCGGCGGCCGAAACCGGCTTTCAGCGGTTCGCGACCTCGAGCAACAGCTCGAGATTCCCATCCGTAGCATCATTTCCCTGTCCGACCTCGTCGATCATCTCGAGGAAGACGAGGAATACGCAGATTTCCTGCCAAGCGTGCGCTCCTATCGCAATCGCTATGGGATCGCGCCTTCGCGCGAGGCGAGCTGACTCACCGGTTGCCCAGAAAAAAGGGACCTGGACCCGGGCTCTTGGGGGGTACCCTCAGCCGTTGCTTTTCCAGAAACTGAGGCCCAGTTACCCTTCCCGGGTTGACGAATCTGGTATATCTTGGGATCGGTTGATCATGGTCTTTTTGACATAAAGTGACGGTGCGATTCCATTCAGGACTGCTCTTGGCGCTGTGCTTGGCTCTGCTCGGGAGCCTGGCCCTCGGCCAGGGGCGCCTCTACCGCTGGGTGGACGACGACGGCGTGGTCCATTACGGAGATCATGTGCCGCCGCAGTACGCCAGCCGCAACCGAGACCTCCTCAACACACAGGGCGTGACCGTCGGTTCGGAGGTCGGCGCCCTGACAGAGGAGGAGCGCGCCGAGATCGCCAGGCTTGCCGCGATGGACGAGCAGGCACGCCAAGCCCGAATGGAGGATGCGCGCCGCGATCAAGTCCTGCTCGATACCTATCTGTCAGTCAGCGAGATCGAGCGGCTCAGAGACCGTCGCCTCGAGCTGCTCGAGGCCCAGATCAAGGTGACCGAGCACTACCTGAGCAATCTGCGTAAGCGCCTCGGTCGCTTGCAGCGCGAAGCATCGGACTACAAGCCCTACAGTGATAACCCCGACGCACCCGAAGTCCCAGAAGCCCTGGGACTGGAGCTCTCACGAACGATCGCATCGATCAGTCTCTATGAGCAGACGCTCACGCAAAGTCGCGTCGAGCAAGACGAGCTCTCCGAGGCGTTCGCCCAGGACATCGAGCGATTCCGCGAGCTCAAGGGCGGCTGATCAATCTAGCCGCGGCCCGTGTGGCCGAAGCCTCCGGCCCCACGCTCGCTCTCGGTAAAGTCCTCGACGACCTCGAAGTCCGCCTGAACGACGGGCACGATCACGAGTTGCGCGATCCGCTCGCCGGGATCGATCCGAAAGCTCGTCGAGCCTCGGTTCCAACATGAGATCAGCAGCTCGCCCTGATAGTCCGAGTCGATAAGGCCAACGAGATTGCCGAGCACGATACCGTGCTTGTGACCGAGGCCCGAGCGCGGCAGGATCACAGCCGCGAGGCCCGGATCATCGAGGTGAATCGCAAGCCCCGAGCGAATCAGCTCACAGTCGCCGGGACCGAGCTCCAGCGGCTTGTCGAGGCACGCGCGAAGATCTACGCCGGCGGAGCCGTCCGTCGCCCGCACCGGTAGCGGAAAGTCCGTACCGACGCGCGCGTCGAGAATCTTGAGCTGGACGCGCTGAGTCTGGCGCAGAGACATCCTCGGAAACGAGCTAGGAGCCAGGTGCGCCGGCTTGCGGCGCTGCCGCCTCAGAGCCGCGCACAGCGTGGTACCGCTCTGCGATGAGCGCGACCAGGCGCTGCGCAAGCGTGGCCTTGGGCGCGTGATCGAGCTGCACTTCAGCACCGTCCCAGAGCACCGTAAGCGCGTTCGTCTCCTGATCGAAACCGCAGTCCGGGCCCACGAGATTGGCCGCCATCATGTCGACGCCCTTGTTGGATAACTTCGCTCGAGCATGTCCGATGACATCATGCGTCTCCGCAGCGAAACCCACTGTGAAAGGCCCATCACCGAGTGCCGCGCCCGACACGCTCGCGAGCGTGTCGGGCGAGCGCACGAGCGCGACACTCATCTCTTCGGCCTTGCGCTTGATTTTCTGCGCCGCCGGCGTTTGCGGCCGATAATCGGAAACGGCTGCACAACCGACAAAGATATCCGCTGCACTGATGCGCTCGTGGACCGATTCGTACATGTCCTCGGCGGTCTCGACGGCAACGCGCTCCACGCCGGCGGGCGGCGTCAACGCGACGGGACCGCTCACGAGCACGACGTGCGCACCAGCCTGCCTCGCGGCGTGCGCGAGCGCGTAGCCCATCTTCCCCGAGCTGCGGTTTGTGATATATCGAACCGGATCGATCGGCTCACGTGTAGGACCCGCTGTGATTACCACCGTGAGCCCTTTGAGTGACTGTGAGGCGAGCTGCGCAGGCTCCTCGAACACGGCCTCGACAATCTGCTCGGGCTCGAGCATCCGCCCGGGACCCTCTTCGCCACAGGCTTGCGAACCCGTCGCCGGACCGAGAAACCGTACACCGCGCTCCTCGAGCAACTGCTTGTTCGCCTGCACGGCTGGATGCCGCCACATGACGTGATTCATCGCCGGCGCCAGCATGACCGGTGCCGTCGTCGCAAGACAGATCGTGCTCAGCAGATCCGGCGCAAGACCATTTGCGAGGCTGCCGAGACAATGCGCGGTGGCCGGCGCAATCACAACGAGATCCGCCCAACGGGCGAGCTCGATGTGACCCATTGCCGCCTCGGCCTCGGTATCCCAGATGTCATCGCGCACGCGTCGCGACGAGACCGCTTGAAACGTCAACGGAGATACGAATGCGTGTGCGCCACGCGTCATGACGACCTGGACCTGTGCACCCCGCTCGATCAGCCGGCGCACGAGATCGGGGCTCTTATAAGCCGCGACACCGCCGGTGACCCCCAGCAGAATTCTCGGTCCTTCGTGCTCTTGTGCGCTCACGTCATGCGACCTCCATCGGGTCGATCAGCTTAGCCCCACCGGGCACCGTTTTCCACCGACTACAGCGTGATACCAATAGATCTAAGACGACTAACGCCTGGCGCTACCCCCATCTATAGCAGCTCCGATCGCTACTCGAGGAAAGCGCCGACCTGTCAACGAGCAGGCATCGAGTGCGTTCTATGGAACGTGGGTCGCATTCTGAAACCTGACCACTGCCTATGATTCGAGCATGAACCTCGCGAACCGTCATTACGCCCGGTTAGGCCCCTTCGCGATCGGACTGCTTCTCGCCCTCGGCGCGAGCCCGGGTCTTGCTCAGGGTTGGTACGGTCACATCGGCGCAGAGATCGACGATGCCGATGGCTACGTTCTTTCCGGTGCGTTGGGCGGCGGCTTCTCCGAGCGCACGGATTGGGACGTGTCCGCGTCGCGCTCGGACACGTCTACGAATCTAACTGAGCTCGTTAGAACTGCTTTTCGCGCCAACGTCGGACACGATTTCGGTGCGGTCAGAGTCAGGCTCGGTCTCGGCGGCTGGGGGGACGAGGATTTCGTGCAGACGCAATCGGCGACTGCCTCTCTCGACCTGCACAACGACAGCTGGTCGTTTGCGTTACTGACGGAGTTTCGGAACAGCGACTTCGACCCGATCGAGATCGACCGGACCATCATCCGTCGCGACGGCTCCCAGTACACGATCACGGGGCGTGCCGATTGCGACGTGGATGATTTGGGATTAGGCGCGCGCCTGAGCTACTCGAGCGATGCGTGGTATTTCAACGTTTACGGCATGTCGCACGATTACGATGACTTCGCGTGCAACTTCGACGTCCCAGTGCTCGACGTGCTCAGCAGCGCAACCCGTGACGAGTTCGTACAGCTCGCCGATCGTGCAACGGACTTCCTATCGCTCGGTGCCGGCAGACGCTTGCTCGCCGACATGTCGTTGCTCGATTCGAGCATCGGTACGCGCCTGAGCTACACGCGAGGTCTGCGCACCTACAACCTATCCTACGACCGCGTCGAGGACGTCTTCTTCGGCCGCACGGCCGATACGTTCACGGGAGGCCTCGGCTTTCTGCTCCGCTCCGGCAACGAATTAGAGATCTACGCAGGCGTCACCGACAGTGACGCGTATGCCGAGGTTGTTTTCCTCGGCATTTCCTTGTTTGTCGTGCGCTGAGACGTCGATCAGCTCCATTTCCCACCCAGTTTGCGCGAAATCTGCTCTGGCTAGCAGCCTCTCCTACACTTACGTTGGTAGGACCATGACGACGCAGACACAGTAATGTCGCGGCACGATCGCGCCGCGGGCGAGTGCCCGCGCGAGCGCCTGCTGCGGGCCGGCCCAGCCAGCTTGTCGGACGCAGAGCTACTCGCCGTCCTGTTGGCTGGCGGACCGCGGCTCGGCGGCAGCCTCCGACTTGCCTATGCGATGCTCGAGAACTGCGGTGATCTCATTGCGGCGCTGGCCGCGAGTCCCGCGGAACTTGCGAACGTCGGCGGTCTCGGCCCGGTCCGGATCGCGCGGCTGCAAGCCGCCGTCGAGCTCGGCAGACGCTACCTTACCCAACCGCTAGCGCGTGGCCCTGCCCTGACCGCGCCGGGCGATGCCGCCCAGTTCTTTCAAGCCCAGCTGAGCGATCGGTCTCACGAGGTGTTCGGCTGCTTATTCCTCGATACGCGCCACCGTGTCATCCGCTACGAGGAGCTATTCCGCGGCACGATCGATGGAGCCGCCGTGCATCCACGCGAGGTCGTGAAACAGGCCCTGCGCTACGACGCCGCCGCCGTCATTGCCGGCCACAACCATCCTTCTGGGGTCGCCGAGCCCAGTGAGTCCGATCGCAGTATCACGTCGAAGCTCGCCCAAGCGCTGGGACTCGTTGAAATTCGGCTGCTAGACCACCTCGTCGTGTCGCGTGGCGGGCACGTTTCCCTGGCCGAGCGAGGCTGGATATAGGGCGCGCCAGCGGGTAATATGCCCGGCTCCGCATTTCCGGGCCCGTGGGGCAACGCCATGTCGAGAGTCTGTCAAGTCACCGGTAAGCGTCCGATGTCGGGAAACAACGTTTCCCATGCCAACAACAAGACTCGCCGCCGCTTTTTGCCGAATCTGCACACGCAGCGGTTCTGGCTCGAGTCCGAGCGGCGCTTCGTCAAGCTACGCGTATCACACAAGGGCTTGCGCATCATCGACAAGCGCGGAATCGAAGAGGTCGTCAAGGAGCTGCGTGCGCGCGGCGAGAAGATCTGAGCGGGGTAGTCTAAGTGAGAGAGAAGATTCGCCTAATGTCTTCGGCTGGAACGGGTCATTACTACACGACGACAAAGAATAAGCGGCTGCATCCGGAGAAAATGGAAGTGAAAAAATACGACCCGACGATCCGCAAGCACGTTATCTACAAAGAAACAAAGATCAAATAATCCGGCCATAAAAAAACCCCGCTGCAGAGCGGGGTTTTTCGTTACGCGGGTCGAGACTGCCTCAAGCCGGCACTGCCTGCGCCTGCCCGAACGACCTCAGATAGTCCGAAAAATCCTGCAGCGTTTTAATCCCGCTGGCTTCGGCTTTCGTGCACCACGCCTTCACATCTGCGAGCAGATGCTCGTTGCTACGGTGCGCGCCGCTCCAAAGCGCCTTGAGCTCGGTACGAAACTCGAGCACCGTCTTGAAGCTCGGGTGCTTGCTCGTGAGTTCCTCCAGACGCTGTCGCGAAACTGCATCGAGCATGCTCGGATGCCGACTCAAGAATCTTCGCGCGCGCTTGAGGGCCGCTCCGGCGTTCTCGCCAACACGCTCGAGCTCCGCTCTGAGTACCGGCAACGTGACGCTCTGCGAATAATGTCGCAACACGTGCATTCGGTTGATGATGATGGCTCGAAGCGCTGAGAGATCGAGCGTTCCTGGAGCGCTCGCGAGCTCCGGTTCCGGTGCCACGCGGCGAACCTCGACGAGGCCGAGCGCTGCAAGCAACTTGATATGCAACCAGCCAAGATCGATCTCACCGCGACGTAGGGAGAATTTTGCCGAGCTCGGGAACGCGTGATGATTGTTGTGCAGCTCTTCACCAGCAACGAAAAAGGCGAACGGCCAAAGATTCGTCGAGGCGTCGTCCGTCTCGAAGTTTCGATAACCTTTCGCATGACCCAATCCGTTGATAACACCGGCTGCAAGCAACGGCATCGTGATGAGCTGAATTGAAAGCAAAATGATTCCCGTCACGCCGAACAACGCGATATCGGTGACCGCGAGCAATACGATTCCGCCATTCGGGAAGCGTCTGTAGACGTTGCGCTCTATCCAGTCGTCCGGCGTCCCCTTGGAGTATTTTTCTACGGTCGCCGGGTTTGCCGCTTCGGCACGGTAGAGCTCTGCGCCGCGCAGCAAGACGGTCCGGAGCCCGAAGATCTTGGGACTGTGCGGGTCGCCGTCAGTCTCACAACGGGCATGATGCTTGCGGTGCACGGCCACCCATTCCTTGGTGTTCGCGCCCGTATTCATCCAGAGCCAGAGCCTGAAGAAATGTCGCAGCGCCGGATGGAGATTGATCGCGCGATGCGCTTGATCGCGATGGTAGTAGAGTGTGATTCCCAGCAAGGTAACATGCATGGCGAGTAAGGCCACGCCGACGTATCCCCAGAAGCTTAGGTTGACCAATCCTTGGTAATGGTCGAAAACGAATTGCACGATTTGATCCCGATTCCTGATTCGAAAGTCGCATGACTATAGCCCACACCAACGTGTACTCCAACACGCAACTTT
>JABAOE010011611.1_pt5 | contig 14558 bp, 11 predicted proteins | sample 7062141 | NCBI WGS metagenome assembly JABAOE01 (sample SAMN14538627, study PRJNA623070) | marine sediment metagenome | biome: marine biome [ENVO:00000428]; feature: marine pelagic biome [ENVO:01000023]; material: deep marine sediment [ENVO:00002113] | place: India: Gulf of Khambhat ... | reverse complement strand
TCAGCGGGTAGCAGTACTGCTTGTTACCGAGCATGAACTCGCCTTTGTAGTCGGCGCACCAGAGCTCATTGGGCTGCCTGGCCGCGACCAGCGGCGTGCCTTGAGCCTTGTATCGACGGCGTTTCTTGCGCTTGACGAGGCCGTGGCGATCGAGCACGGCGTGGATGGTGCTGATGGCTGGCGTGTGGACCATTGGGAACTCGTTGATCAGTTTGTCGCGGATCTTTCTGGCGCCCCAGGTGGGATGGGCCTTCTTGATCCCCAGGATTGTGCGCTCGATCTGGTAGGGCAGTTGATTGGCTTGCCGGTAGGGTGCCCGGCTGCGGTCGTTCAGGCCTTCCAGGCCGCAGTCCTTGTAGCGGTTGAAGATCTTGTAGCCGGTGACCCGGGAGATGCCGAACTCCCGGCACAGGGGCGCCATCTTCTCGCCCTCGAGGAGCCTGGCAACGAATCTGAGTCGTTCATCCATCGGTTTACACTCTTTCCAGGGCATCGGGAGCTCTCCCAAATGCCGAAATGTGTAAACCATGTGTCCGGAACAATCTGTAAGCTATGTGTCGAGTAGCTCAAAAGAAGGGGTCCAATGGACCCCTTCTTTTGTTCATCAGTGTCTCGGGACCGGATGAGAGTTCCTCAGTTTGACAAATTCGCAGGACAGCGAATTTGGTCGGCCGCAGGCAGCCCGAAGGGCCGCGGCACAGGGATGTGCCGCGGACAATCTCTCCGCATCCGAGCGCGCAAGGCGCGCGAGTCTTCGCTCACGAAGTCGGCAAGCGGCGCCTACTTCCCCCTTTCCTCGAAACTCTCCAGCGGCACCTTCAGAGTCGTGCACGCGCCTTCACCCGCCCCGGAATTGATCTCCAGCCATCCACCCATGGCCTCGACGCGTTCACGCACGCGGAACAGGAGATGACTCTCGTTCTTCCCGCGCGCCGAGCCGACCGAGGGGTCAAAACCGATTCCATCGTCGCGTACCTCGAGCTCAACGGCGCGCTCGCGCCATCGCATGACGGCGCTGATCTGGGTGGTGTGCGCATGCTCGGCCGCGTTCTGGAGCAGCTCTCGGCTGGCTCCGTATAAGAGCGCCGCGTCCACGTGGCTGAGCGGCGTTGGCTCACCGTCCAACGTCAGATTGAATACCAGGCCGTGCTCGTCTGCGATCTTCTGCCCGAGCCCTTGAAGTGCGGCGGACAGCTCGACTTCGCAGAGAACGTGCGGTCTCACGTCGACAGTGAGTTTCCGAGCAACCGCTGTGGCTTCCTTCAGGAGGTCGGCTACGTGCTCCAGCTCGCCCAACTTTTTGGCGCAATTATCGCCCGAGGCGAGAGCGCTCAATTTATTCTGCAGCCCGGTGAGCGTCTGCGCGATGTGGTCGTGGAGAAAGATCGCGCTCTTGCGCCGTTCACCCTTCTCGCTCCGTACCAGCTCCGACGTCACCACGCACAGGCGCTTTCGTAACTCGAGCGCCAGGGCCTCCGCCGGTTGCGCATCACGACGAGGGTCCGGCTCTACGAAGACCAGGTCGGATTTCGGGGCATCTCGATACACGCCCTCGCGTTGCAGGTAGCGTACGGCTTCGACCTCACCGCCGATTGAGTGCAGCCGGCTACTCACCCCGGCAGCCTCGAGTACGCGGCGGATAACGCGTGCGGTAGCCGGGCGACCAGCGACTAGCAAGATTTGAACCGGGTCCATGGCTTGCCGACCGTTCATCGTCGGCTCTTGGTCACGCTTACTCTAACCTCGGTCCTCGGTCGACGTTCTTTCACGGTCTACCTCCCACGATCGACCAGCCGTCTTGTCTGATCAAATGCAAGGCACGAAACGTGCCATGCGAGGCGAAGACGAACTTTTCTTGTTTAAACAGTCAGCTACGGGCTCCTAGCCCTCCGGACGGCGGCGCCGGGGCGCTCGAGAATCGGCGAAATCTCGTGTCGGGCACGAAATAGCGTGTGCACGCGCAATGTGTTAGAAAGGCGCTGTACTACCCAACGAGCGTCTCACTCTCCCGTTTTGCGGTTGCGGCGAGTGGCGTCTCAGATTCCTGAGTAGAAAGGGCCACCTATGATCTGGAACTCCGTTATCGGGATGACCATTCTCGATCTCATCATCGTGGGCGCGATCGCCCTTGTTGCCGTCGTGGCAGGGAGGGCGCAGCTGCTCAAGTTCGGGATGGGCGCAACGCTGGGGTCGCTACTGATCGTCCTGGGACTCACAACGACCGCGCTCTTCTTCGTCGCTGATTTGATCGTCCTGCACGTGCTACCCGTTTTTGTCGAGCGGGCGCAGGCCATGACGGTCATGGCCTATCTCCACCTCAATTTGCAATGGTTCGCCACCCTGGCATCCGTGGTATTGCTCTGTGTCGGATTCAGTTTGGCGATCGCCGACAGGAAGCGTCTGGAGCGGATCGCGGATCAGAGTGAGGCGCGTTACCGCACGATTGTCCGGGACCAGGCGGATTTCATCGTTCGTTGGCAGCCGGACGGCACCACGACATGGGTCAACGACAAATACTGCGACTTCTTCGGGAAGCCCCGCGAGGAGCTGATCGGCACGAGCTTCTTTCCGCTGATATCTAAAGCGGAGAGCGCGCGCATCCAAACAGAGTTCGAAGGTCTGACGCCAGAAGCTCCTGCAAGGAGGGGCGAGCATCGGGTCGTATCTCCGCACGGCGATACCGGATGGTTGGAATGGACAGACCGCGCGGTCTTCGATAAGACAGGGGGCATCATCGAGATTCAATCTGTCGGACGGGACATCACGGCTCGCAAGCAAGCTGAGGTGGCGCTGATAGCGAGCGAAACGAAATACCGAAACCTGGTGGAAAGCACGCAGGACTGGGTCTGGCAGATGGATCTGAGCGGTCGATACGTCTACAGCAACCGGCAGCTGCAAAAGGTCCTGGGCTATTGCATGAAGGACCTCGAGGGTCTTCGTCTGGAGAATCTCATTCATCCCGAAGACCGAAGAGAGGTGCGGGACCGGTTACCAACGCTCATCGCCAACAAGCGCGGCTGGGAGGGATGGGTATTACGTTTCGTCCACAAGAATGGAACCTATAGATACTTGGAAAGCAGTGCCAGTCCCGTGTTCGACTCCGCGGGTGTTATCTCGGGCTTTCGGGGTATAGACCGCGATATCACTTTTCGTTCCCTTCTCGCCGAGAGCTCGACCAAGCTACTCGAAAATGCGATCGATCAGGCCCTGCTCGATGAGACCCTCGGCCGATTCGCAGCCTATTTCGAAGTCGATCGACTGCGCTGCTGGTGGCTCGACCGCGAACGTCAATCGGTCTCCGTGGCCTGCCAGTGGGTCCGGGATGGGGCGGAAATAGGACCTACATTCCATTCGTTGGACGACGTGCCTTTTGTCTCGAGCCGAGTAGTGGCCGGGCAGGTAGTGCGCGTGCCCGACGCCGCGAAACTCCCAGTTGAAGCGGCCGCCGAACGAGCGGTTATGGAGCAAACTGGCCAGACTGCTGCGCTGCTGGTGCCGCTAACGCTAGGGAATCCTCTCAATCTGGTCGGGTGCGGGACCGCATCGCTGCACGGCGGGACGCGAAACTGGACGGACGAGGACGTTCGCGATCTGCAGCTGGCATTCAACACCATCGCGGCCGCGCATGCGCGGATGCGCGTGGAGCTCGACCTCCGGCACCGCGAGCGGGATCTCGCAAGATCCGAGCGGTTGGCGCGCGTTGGGAACTACTCTTTCTACCCAGGCGCTGCCGTAACAGGGGCCTCTCGGATCCGCGGCGAAGCAATCTTCTCCGAGGAATTGATCGCCATACTGGGACTTAGGCCCGCGGCGGCATCGTTCGGCTTCTGGCTATCTCGCGTCCACGAGGAGGATCGTGAGGAGTTTGCCAGCTTGCTTCGCCAGGCACTCGTCGAACCGGGCTCGAGCTACCTGTTCAAGTATCGATTAGTGCACCCGGATGGCTCGACGGTCTATATCGAGGATCGCGGGGAGGTCGATCGCGATTCGCAAGGCATTGCGATGAGAGTCTTCGGCTCCGTTAAGGACATCACTGAGACCGTCCTAAGAGAACAGAACCTAAAGGACGCCCTGTCAGAAATCCAGGAACTGAAGGACCGTCTCGAGGAGGAAAACGTTCAGCTTCGAGATGAAGTCAGGATGGCGCATGGGTTCAACCTCATCGTCGGGGACAGCCCGAACCTCCGGCGATGCTTAGCGCAGGTTCGAAAGGTCGCGCCGACGGATACGACTGTGCTGATTCTCGGTGAGACAGGGACAGGCAAGGAGCTGCTAGCGCAGACCATTCACGATCTAAGCCCTCGACAAGACAAACGCATGATCAGCGTCAATTGCGCCGCTCTGCCCGCGGAGCTGGTGGAAAGCGAGCTTTTCGGCCACGAGGCGGGCGCTTTCACCGGGGCGGGATCACGGCGCCCCGGTCGCTTCGAGCTCGCTGACGGCGGCACGCTGTTTCTGGACGAAATCGGAGATTTCCCGTTAGAGCTGCAAAGCAAACTGCTCCGTGTGGTGCAGGGCGGAACCTTCGAACGCCTCGGCGGAACCGAGACGCTACGCGTCGACGTGAGACTGATCGCTGCCACCAACAGGCAACTCAAAGAAGCGGTGGACCGAGGCGAGTTTCGGGCCGACTTGTACTATCGGCTTAACACTTACCCCATCGAAGTGCCGCCACTGAGTCAACGCCCCGAGGACATCCCCTTGTTGGCCGAGCACTTCGTTCGCAAGCACTCGGCGCGTCTTGGTAGATCAGTTCGAGCGATCTCGAGTCGAATGCTTCGTCACCTGCGAGAAAGAGATTGGCCGGGCAACGTGCGCGAACTCGAGAGTTTCATCGAGCGAGCCCTGATTTCTACAACTGGCGACGTTTTGACGATGGGATCGCTAGAGGAATCCGGGTCCAAGCGTTTGCCGGTCAGCACACGTTCCAGTGACGCGACGAACCTACATGCCGTCGAGCGCGATTACATTGTTGAGGTCCTCGAAAGATGCGGGTGGAGAATCGGCGGAGAGCGCGGCGCTGCTGCCGTGCTCGGACTCCCGCCCAGCACGCTCAGATCGAAGATGAAAAAACTCGGAATCGAGCGCGCGAGCTGAGTCAGTCCTGAGCAGGTGCGGGCCTCGCGACTCAGGGCTCCTGAGGAGAGCGTCGGTGGCGCGCGACGAGCGCTTCGAACAGCGGGTCGTCGCGAATCGGATCGAGGCCCGGATCGGGTAGCAGTCCTTCGATCGAAAAGAAGCCGGGGTTCGACAAAAGCGCGTCCAAGGTCTCAACGGCGAGCTCGACCGCACCCGCGGGACCGAAAACCTGGAGGACGAGGTCCTCGCGGAATATCTCTACTATGTCGGGGTCGACGAGCGTTGCTACGATCTCCAGGGCAGCACGACCGGCGTCGATGGCCGCCTCATGCTGCCCGAGACCAGCTAGGGCGGCAGCCTGGTAAGTCACGCTGCGGACATCGTTCGGGTCCGCTGACAAGACAGACATCGCTACCTGAAGCAACTCGTCGAAACTGCGCGTCGCCGCTTCTTCTTGCCCCGACAAGCGATACGCTCGTGCGCTCCACAAGAGCCGGTTGCGATCGCTGATGGTGCCCGGCCGAAGATCCTCCAGAAGCGCCAATACCGCGGAGTAGTCGCGATCGTACATGGCCGCGCGGACACCTCCGACAACCGCAAAGCGGCCGAGGTCGACCGGTGGCTCGGAAGCCAATGCGTGGAATGCGCTAACGTCCCCGTCACGCCAGAGCGGGACCAGGGTCTTCGCATAGTGCAGCATGGGATTGTCCGGCAGGATCTGCACGGCACGGTCGAGCGTCTCGGCTGCTGCGTCGTAGTCGCGCATGCGCGCGTAGGTGCCGGCGCCAAGACTCACCAGCGCATCGGTATTTCTGGGATCCAGCTCCATGGCTCGAACGCGAAACGCGAGCGAGTCCTCGTAGCGGCCGGCACGACGATAGGTGCTCGCGAGCGAATTCAGGACGTCGGCGGAGCCGGGAAGTTGACGTAGTGCCTGTTCGAGCTCGGCGATCGCGGCCTCGAGGTTCTCGTTAATGAACATCTGGTACGGGCCCGATGCCGCTTGCACTTCGGGCGCATCGGGCGCGAGCGCTCGCGCTCGGTCGAGCGCGCGGGTTGCTCTCGAGGCGCGCTCGGCGCTGCGATCCCCGCCATTCCGGTACATTTCAGCGTGTGCACGCGCGAGCGCGGCCCAGGCGATCGCAAACGTTGGATCTAGCTCGACGGCGCTTTCATACGCGGCGACAGCAAACGGCATGTTCTCGCGCTCGTTCGGCTGACGCGCAAACTCGTTGCCCGTGTAAAACGCTTGCAGTGCTGGCTCGCTCCGCGTCGGGATCCGTTCGAGCTCGGCTTGCTCTTCAGGTGTCAGGTTCGCCCGCAGCAGGCCGGCGATCGAGATCGCCATCTCCCGCTGCACGGCGAAGATGTTCTCCGCGGTTAGCTCTCGCTCGAAGATCTCACCCCAGAGGTGCCCGTCCGTTTCGCCGTTGATGAGCTGCGCGTTGATCTGTAGCCGGTCGCCCGACCGCAGGACGGTTGCCTCCATGACCGTTGCGACACCGAGCTCGGCTGCGATCTCTGGAATGCTTTTCGTACGGTTTTCATACTCGAGCACGGAGGTTCTCGAGATGACTTTGATCGCACCGAGCTTGGCGAGCTGCGTCAACAGCGCATCGTGCATGCCGATTGAGAAAAACTCCGCGCTGTCGTCTCCGGATTCACTCAGATTCGTAAACGGCAGGACGGCGATCGATGCCTCGCTCGGGGCATCGATCAACAAATAGTTGTCGACGACGAGGAAGCCGATGGCGACGATCAGCAGTGCGATAATCGCGAGGTTGACCTGCCCTGCCGTGAATCGGCGCTTCGTGCCGGCCGGTAGCCCCGCATCGGCTTTGATCCCCTCGGGCGTGAGCTCGAACAGCCATGCCAAAACGAGCACAACGGGGAAGCCGACGGCCGCAGAGACGATCAGGACTTGGATGATCCACTCGGGCGCGCCGAGGTTTGAGAGAACGAGATCGGCGACTTGGAGCAGCGCCCAGACAGCCGCCGAGTAGGCGATGCCTACCCTGACGACGTTGCGTCGTTTGAGCTCATTCCAGAACGAAGACATGGATCTCCACAGGCTCGACGCGCTGGATGCGCTATTCTACAGCTACCGGCCTTTGTCTGGGTGGGCTCCTAATCCATGCCGTTGTAGGTCCACTTCAGGACGCGATGTCCTTCGTTGACTTCACCCAGATAGACATTGCCATTCGAATCCGTCGCGATCGAATGAATGTGGAAGAACTCGCCGACGCCTTTGCCCCCACGTCCCCCGAAGAAGCCGACCAATTCCATCTTCTGGCGATCCACAATCTGTACTTTCTTGTTGCTGCCGTCTGGCACATAGAAGAAACGCTGCTCCGGGTCAGCGGAAAAGCCTACGTCGAAACCCGTTCCCTCCCTGGCGGTGGTGTGCCGCGCGATATAGACCTCGTCGATGTAGGTCCCGTCCACCCTGAAGGTCTGGATTCGGTTATTCACGCGGTCGCCGACATAGACGATGCCGTCATTGGATACGGCAATCCCGTGTACGAGATTGAATTGCGGTGACCCAGCCCCTTCGAACGTACGCGTCCGCGGTGCGGAATCATCAGGCCTATTGCCGTAGGCGCCCCAGTGGCGTTTGTAGGCGCCCGTCTCGGCATCGAAGACGATGACGCGTCGATTCGCATAGCCGTCGGCAACGAAAACCTCGTTCGTCGGCGCGTAGACGGCGAGTCCAGCCGGCCGCCCGAGGTTCGCCGTGTCGTTGCTGCCCTGCGATTGGCCGTGCTCTCCGATCTGCAGCAGGAACTCGCCTTGGCTCGTGAACTTCAGGACATGTGCATCGTCGCCGCCGTTGCCGGTGATCCAGACGTTGTCCTCGTGATCGACGAAGACGCCGTGCTCGTTATCCGGCCAGCGGTAGCCGTCTCCGTCGCTACCGCCCCACGCCTGCAGGACGTTACCTTCAGCATCGAATTCGATCACCGCAGGTGCTGCCACGCAGCAATCCGCCATGCCACTTTCGCCGTAGAGGTCGTGCGCGACCAAGGTCCGCGGGCGCTGCAATACCCATACGTGATCCTCCGAGTCGATCGCCGTTCCGGAGACCTGGCCGATCATCCAGTTGTCGGGAAGCGGCTTCGGCCAGTACGGATCGGGCTCGAACTGGGGGACTGCGCTCTGGGCGAAAAGCGCCGTAGGCACTATCGCGAGGAAACTCCAAAGAAAGGTCCTAATCAGCGTGCTCATCAGCCGCCTCCTTCTGGCGCTCTTCGGCGCTTCGCGTGTGGCTCCGGGGCACCTGAGATGGGCTGACGGTTCTTTGAGCCTGGGCCCCGTCCTCTGACGTTCAGCATACCTGGCTGAGGATAGCGCTTTCAAAGGCGCAGATTCCTAGCTTCTAAAGCGGTACTGTTCGTCATGAGCTCAACAGGCGTTTGCGAATGAGGAGTAAAAGCGTGGCTGAAGGGTCGACGTCGACCGGAAAATGCATGTGCGGCGCGATGCTGTGCATGGTGCGCTCATCGATGCTGCTGGTGCTGATCCTCGGCCTCGCCGGTTGCGCGGGCACCCAGACTTTTGCTGAGTCCTGTGCGAGACCGACGGAGCAGTCGGCTTTGGTAACCGAGCAATACAACCGGTCCGCGTGTACCGAGCGCGCTGTAGGGTACGAACGCGTTGCCGCGTTGGGCGCGGTTGGCCAGACGGGCTCTCAGACGCGAAGGGTCGGTGTGCCGCAGGGGTTTTTGGTGGCGATGATCGTTCTGATCGTTCTCGTTAGCCTGCTCTAAGTCAGCGTCAAGACCAGATTGCCAAGCAGGCTGCCTTGCTCTATGAGCTCGTGTGCCTGAACAATCTGCTCCAGCGGCAACTGTTCGACGACGTTGTGGCGGAGGCGATCCTGCGCGAGTTGCTCAGTCAATCGGGCTTGTACATGTGCGCGGACCGTCGGCGAGAGGTTGTAGACGATAAAGAAACGATACGTGACGTTGCCGAGTATCGACGGCAAGAACGGCACGGGAATTTCAGGCGCGCCGCTGCCGTAGACGACGATGTCACCGTCGGCTCGGATGATCTCGACGTCTCGGGCGATGTTTGCAGCCAGATCGACCTCGATGATGCGTTCGACGCCGAGCCCGTCTGTCGCCTCTCGGCAACGGGCGATGAGATCTTCCTCGCGGTAATTGACGATGAGATCTGCACCGGCTGCACGTGCGAGCTCGGCTTTCTCCGAGCCGCTGATAGTGGCGATGACGCGGCTTGCACCCTCGATCTTCGCAATCTGCACGGCGTAGTGGCCGACGGCGCCCGCACCACCGGCAACGAGCACAGACTTTCCCGCAACGCCGCCTCCGCAGGTGACGGCGTGGTACGCCGTTAGCGCGGGAATGCCGAGACAGGCGCCGGCGGCGAGATCGACGTGGTCGGGCAGCTCGACCGCTTGTTCCTGCGGCAACGTCACGAACTCGGCTGCCGTACCGTCGGCACGTTTCCAGCCGGCGTTCCAAATCCAGACGCGTTCGCCTATGCGGGACGCGTCGACGCCCGGACCGACTGCATCGATGACGCCCGCTCCATCGCTATGCGGCACGATGCGAGGGTACGGAAGCGCACCGCCGCGTAAGCCGTTGCGCGTCTTGACGTCGGATGGATTGACGCCCGAAAAATGCACGCGAACCCGAACCTCACCGGGCCCGGGCTCTGGCGTCGGCAGCTCGCCCACATGTAGTACGTCGTTGGCGGGTCCGAATTTCTCGTAGTAGGCGGCGCGCATGTTAATTGGGGGGGTCAGAGTAAATTAGGTTCCCCAATTTACTCTGACCCCAATTTACCGCTAGGTATTTTCTTTGGGCGCAAATACCAAGTCGGGGGACAGCATGTCCTCAGCCGGCTCTTCGAACTCGGCCGATGGTTGTTCGGGCGGCTCTTCTTTTTCGCTGTCGGGTGCAGCGCTCGCGTCGGCGAGCAATGCATCGATAGAGGTTTCGTCGCCGCCGCCTCGGGTCCCGATAGCGGGCCCTGAGTTCATCGACGCCATGAGGTCCGCACCGGCGCTGAGGCGCTCGATCCGTCCTTGTGCCTCTCTTAGCTCTTGCAGCGCCTCGTCGCGTTCTTTCTCTATCTCGGCGGTGCGGGCTTTCTCAGCTTCGATTGCGTGTTCAGCCTTCTCGATTCGGTTGCGGGCGTCCTCGAGCTGCTTGGCATAGCTCGTCTCCAGCGTCTGAGTCTGGAACCGCAGCTCATCGATGGATTTGCGCAGACCCGCTGTGTGCTCGGCCTCCTCCGCGAGCTCGCGCTCCAGGCGCTCGATCGTCTTATCCCGCTCGTCGGGCGCGTTCGGCTTCTCGGGCGGAGCCGCCTTTTTCTTGAGCGTCTGCAGGTACTTGAGAGGCGTGTTGGACATAGCCGGGCAGCTTGGACCGTTCGTCCAAAAGAATAGGCCTGATGCGACCATCACGGCACCGAATTACGTCACATTCCCATTCGTCGATGGTTGCGTAGCGGTGACGTCCGGCCGTGCCCGGCAGTGGCCCGCGTCGCCGGAGCCACTCTGGGACTCGCCACTGTGGCAGAATGTCGCACAGCAAACGCCAGAGGTGGGGATGAGCTCGTGAATCGAAGAAGAAAAAGTGCGTTGCAGGGCATTGCGGGAGTTCTGATTGGTTTATGCGCGGCCTTCGCGAGTATGAGCGCTATGGCTGTGGAGCTTCGAATCGGGCTCGTGGGTGCGCCCGGCCAGGTCTGGGTCGTCGCCTCACAGCGCCTCGCCGAACGACTGGCCGAGGAAACCAACGGTGAGCTCACGCTGGCTGTCTTTCCTTCGAGTCAGCTCGGTCGCGACTCGGAGATGCTGCAGCAGCTCGAGATTGGCGTTCTCGATATGCATCTTGGCGCACTTCGCTCGCTGACGACGCGTGATCCGGCGTTGAATGCGTGGTTTACGCCGTTCCTTCTGCCTGATGTCCCATCGGCGGTACGCGCGGCCCAGACGCCGGCAGCTCAAGAGATGCTTACGCGCATGGAGCGCTTCGGGATGAAGGGTTTGGCCTACACGTTCGGCGGTTACCGCCACGTGCTCATGCGCGACACCCCGTTCGATACACTCGCCGACCTGAACAACAAGAAGATTCGAATCTCCAACTTCCAGGCGGCACTGACGTGGTATCAGGCCGTCGGCGCGGCGCCGACGCCTGTTCCGCTTGGCGAGACCTACCACGCGCTGCAGACGGGTGTGCTCGACGGCGTCGATATCGACCTCGATGCGCTCGTCAACCTCGAGATGCAGCGTATTGGCCAACACCTCACGATTACGAATCACATGATCTACCCGGGCGTGTTTCTCGTCTCTGAGGTCACGTGGAACAGCCTCTCGCCGCAGCACCAGGAGATACTGCGTCGGCTCATCATCGAGGCCGCCGACTGGGCGAATACCGAGCAGGTGAAGGCGGATGCGGCGAGCCTCGCCAGGCTCGAGGCCGAGATCGACGTGCGACACCTCGAGAACCCCGAGTCTGTCTTCGCCGAAGCGNNAGGCGCTCGTGGAGGCATTCCAGGAGCAGGTTCGACAGCAGCTTGCCGGTGCGCCTTAGGCGGCTAGCCTGGCACCGATCGTAAAGCCGTTCACGCTGAGCTGCTGATGCTGGGCAAAGTGCTCGAGCGACCCGGTGCAGTTGTCGGCTGGATCAGCGACAAAGCGGCGCTGGTCGAGCGATTTCTCTGCGCCGTGCTGATTTCTGTCTTCACGCTGGTGCTGCTCGCCAACGTTATCTCGCGCTACCTATTCAACGCTCCGCTGTTTTTCGCCGAAGAGCTGGCGTTGTTACTGCTCGTTTGGATGGGCTACCTCGCCGTGTCCTATTCGATCTATAGGAGCGATCAGATCGGTATGGGCCTTCTCGTCGATAAACTCTCGGAAAAGAACAAACAGCGCGTTGCGATCGTCGTCGATCTTATTCTGATCGTGATCTCAGGCGTTCTGTTCTGGGCGGCTCTGCAATGGCTGCAGTCGTCGTCTATGTTCTTCGAGCGGGCCGTGACACTGGACGTTCCGAAATGGCCGTTCTACCTCGTAATCCCGTTGTTCTGGTCGCTCATGCTCGTGCATCTGCTCGATCATCTGCTCAAGAAGCTCGCGATGATCGGTTCCGGGGACGCATGACGTGATTACAGGGCTCGCGTTCCTGATTCTGTTGCTGCTGCGCGTGCCGATCGGCTTCGTGCTGCTCGGGTCTTCGATCGTATTTATTTTCGCTTCGGGCAATCTGAGGTTGCTCGCCGCGACACCGCAAATTCTGTTCAACGGGCTCGAGGTTTACGGCCTGTTGGCGATTCCGTTGTTCATTCTGCTCGGCGAAATCATGAATGAGGGCGGCATCACGGGCCGTCTGATCACGGCAGCGCGGGTGTGGTTGCGTCGCGTGCCTAATGAGCTGTCGTTCGTCAGCTTGTTCTCGAATCTCATGCTCGCCTCGATCCTCGGCTCGGCCACGGCGCAGATCGCCGTCATGAGCAGAGTCATGGTGCCGTCCATGGAGCGGGCCGGATACGACCGTTCCTATGCCGCTGCGATTACGGCGGCGGGCGGGCTACTCGGGCCGATCATTCCGCCGAGCATGGCGTTCATTATGTACGGCGTCGTGAGCCAGGTCTCGATCGGACGCATGTTCATCGGCGGCATCATTCCGGGACTCTTATTATTCGTGTTCATGTGCGTCTACATCGCACTGCGCGGAGCCAAGGCGAGCGCAGGCGTCGAACCAGTCGCGACGGACGAGGCAGCAGGCGGTCGGTGGCATGCAACGAGGAATGCCTTGCTGAGTCTGTCCATCCCGGCAATCATTGTCGGCGGCATCGCGCTCGGCATCGTTACGCCGACCGAGTCTGCCGCACTTGCGATATTCGCCGCGACCCTGCTCGGCGCAATCGTTTTCGGTGAGCTCAAGTGGAGCTCGATTCCAGGCATTTTAGAGCGAACGACCGTGAACTCAGCGCTCGTGTTCTTTCTGATCGTCTCCGCGAATATTTTCGGTTTCGTCCTCATATACAACCAGGTTCCGAACCAGGTCGCCGCGGTCGTGCAAGGATTCACGGAAAACCCGACCGTGTTTCTCGTCCTCGTGTTTCTGCTGCTCGTCCTCGTCGGTATCGTCCTTGACGCCTTCGCAGCGTTGATCATTCTCGTGCCGATTTTGCTGCCGATGGCGCAGAACAGTTACGGCATCGACCCCATTCATTTCGGCGTTGTAGTGTGTCTGACGCTCATGTTGGGTCTATTGACACCACCCGTCGGTGCCGGGCTCTACGTTGCCGCTGCGACGTCGCGTGTCGAGATCATGGCACTGAGCCGGGCGTTGTTGCCGTTCTTTTTGATTGCTGCGCTCGTGATCCTCGTCGTGATATTTTTTCCGGCGACCGTTCAGATGTTGCTATAGCGCCGACTCGATTTTTTCGAGGACGACCGCGATTAATGAGTAATAACAGATGAGTAAGCTTCAACTGTCCGTCGCCATCGGAAACTACGATCGCATGCGGCCGATCATCGACGGGCGCGTCCCGATTCAAGGTGTCGATCCGGTCGTCATGATGCAGGAGCCCGAGGAGCTGTTCTTTCGTGCGTTCCGTAACGTGGACTACGATGTTTGCGAGCTCTCCCTGTCGAGCTTCACCGTCCGAACGGCGCGCGGCGACTGTCCTTATATCGGTGTGCCCGTGTTTCCGTCACGTTTCTTTCGCCATACGTCGATCTATATCCGCACGGATCGTGGCATCGAGAAGCCTGAGGACCTCAAAGGGCGCCGCATCGGGACGCCCGAGTATCAACTCACGGCCTGCGTATGGGCACGCGCTTTGCTTGCGGACGATTACGCTGTCCAGCCCTCGGACGTCACTTGGGTGCGCGGTGGCATCGATGAGAAGGGCCGGATCGAGAAGATCCGCCTCGACCTGCCGGCCGACGTTACGATCGAGGATATCGATCCCGATATGACGCTCAACGAGTTGCTGGAGGCCGGAGAGATCGACGGCATGGTCACGCCGCGGGCGCCATCGTGCTTCAAGCGCGGCGATGCGAACGTCGGGCGGCTGTTCGCCGACTCCGAAGCCGCAGCGCGCGAGTACTACGCCCGTACCGGTATCTACCCGATCATGCACTTACTCGGTATTCGCAAGCCCTTGCTCGAGCAGCATCCGTGGCTGNNAGCGTTCGAGGAAGCCAAAAACGTTGCAGCCGCCGATCTCATCGACATCGCGGCCCCAAAAGTCATGTTGCCGTTCTTAGCCGAGCACCTCGAGGCGCTGCAGAGTCTCATGGGTGAGGACATCTGGCCGTACGGCGTGGAGCAGAACCGCGAAGTCCTCGAGACCTTCCTACGCCACCATCACGCGCAAGGTTTGTCCGAGCGCCTCGTTGCAGTCGAGGAACTCTTTCACCCAGCAACGCTCGACACTTTCCGAATCTAGGACACCACCGGCAGCGATTACTGGGGTCAGAGTAAAACTGCGGT
>JABAOE010008218.1_pt2 | contig 14568 bp, 13 predicted proteins | sample 7062141 | NCBI WGS metagenome assembly JABAOE01 (sample SAMN14538627, study PRJNA623070) | marine sediment metagenome | biome: marine biome [ENVO:00000428]; feature: marine pelagic biome [ENVO:01000023]; material: deep marine sediment [ENVO:00002113] | place: India: Gulf of Khambhat ... | reverse complement strand
GATGAACCTGAACGGCGACTACCTCTCCGATGCGCTGGCGGCCCAGGTGGGCGGCATCGGCATCGCCCCGGGCGCCAACATCAACTACGAGACCGGCCACGGCGTCTTCGAGGCCACCCACGGGACCGCGCCGAAGTACGCCGGCCAGGACAAGGTCAACCCCTCGTCGGTCCTGCTGTCGGGCGTGATGATGTTCGAGCACCTCGGGTGGCAGGACGCGGCCGACGACATCGTCGGCGCGGTCGAGGCGACCATCGGCGACAAGATCGTGACCTACGACTTCGCCCGCCTCATGGAGGGAGCGACCGAGGTCAAGTGCTCGGAGTTCGCGGCCGCCATCGTCGATCGTCTGTGAGCTGAGATCGCCCGTCGGGCGGGCCGGGGCCCCGGCGTCGCGGTGAGGGCGCACCGGTAGCGTTGCACCCGTGGGCGACCCGGGGGCCGTGAGCGAGGAACACGTGTGGCGCCGGGGAGCCCGGCTGATCGCCCGATCGCTGCGGGCCCACCCGGGTCCTCACCTGATCGCCATGGTCGGTGCACTGCTGTTCGTGTTGGCCGCGGTGGGCGGGGCCTGGGTGTTGCGGGGGGTCACCGACGACCTGATCGTGCCCGCGTTCGAGGACGGCACCGTCGACGGTGGCGACGTCTGGCTGGCGGTCGCGGCCCTCGTCGGCGTGTCGATCGTGCGGGGGATCAGTGTCGTGACCCGGCGCCTGTTCCTGTCGATGGCCGAGTACCGCACCCAGCGGGACTGGCGGCGGGGCCTGCTGTGGCACTACCTCGACGTGCCGCTGCGCTTCCACCGGTCGAAGCCGACCGGCGAGCTCCTGGCCCACGCCGACATCGATCTCGTGCAGGCCACGATGGTGCTGAAGCCACTCGCCTTCTCGATCAGCGTGGTGCTGCTCGTGATGGTCGCGATCGTCAGCATCCTGTTGATCCACGTGCTGCTCGCCCTCATCGCCCTGGTGCTCTTCCCCGCCCTGGCGCTGATCAGCCAGGTCTACACCTCGAAGGTCGAGGCGCCGGCCGCACTGGCCCAGCAGCGGGTGGGGGAGGTGTCGACCGTCGCCCACGAGAGCTTCGACGGCGCGCTGGTGGTGAAGACCCTCGGCCGCCAGGACGAGGAGGTCCAACGGATGCGGGAGGCATCGGATCGCCTCCGTCAGGCCCGCATTCGGGTGGGCCGGCTCCGGGCCGCGTTCGAGCCCGTCATCGACGCGTTGCCGAGCGTCGGGATCGTGGCGTTGATCCTCGTCGGCAGTTGGCTCGTGTCCCGGGGGGAGGCCACCGCCGGTGATCTGGTCCTGGCCGCGACGCTCTTCGGCCTGCTCACCATGCCACTGCGGGTGTTCGGGTTCTTCCTCGAGGAGATGCCCCGTTCGGTGGTCTCGCTCGAGCGGGTCGATCGGGTGATGGCCCACCCGACCGAGGACCGTGGGGGCGGCGGCTCCCTGCCGGAGGGGGCGTTGACGGTCCACGTCGACGGCCTCTCCGTGCGTCACGGCGATTCCGACGTGCTGGTCGACGCGACCTTCGACGTGGAGGCGGGGGAGACGGTGGCGCTCGTCGGGCCGACGGGCGCGGGCAAGTCGACGCTGGTCGAGTCGATCGTGGGTCTGCTCGACCCCGAGAGCGGCACGGTGCGCATCGGCGGCCACCCGGTCGAGGACCTGGCCCCGGCCGAATTGGCGCGCGCCGCCGCGCTCGTGTTCCAGGAGGCGTTCCTGTTCGCCGAGTCGGTCGAGGAGAACGTCGGGATGGGTGTGGCCGACCCGGCCGAGGTCCCCGCCGCGCTCGCCATCGCCAACGCCGCAGGGTTCGTCCACGACCTTCCGAGGGGGCCGGCGACCATCGTCGGCGAGCGGGGACAGACCCTCTCGGGTGGTCAGCGCCAGCGGGTGGCGCTGGCCCGGGCCCTGGCCCGCCGGCCCCGCCTGCTCCTGCTCGACGACGCCACGAGCGCGGTCGATCCCGTGGTCGAGGCCGAGATCCTGTCGAATCTGCGGGAGGCCGTCGACACGACTCTGATCATCGTGGCCCACCGGATCTCCACCATCATGCTGGCCGACCGGGTCGTGTATCTCGACGAGGGGCGGGTGGTCGCCACCGGAACCCACGAGGAGCTCCTGCAGCGCGACGACTACCGATCGCTGGTGACGGCCTACGAACAGGCGGACCGGACATGACCGCCGTGTCGTCCGAGGGGACCGACGAGGCCCTCGCCCTCCTCGACGGCGACGCCGTCCCCGACGTGAGCGCCCTCGAGGTGCTCCGGCGGGGGCTGGCCATCACCCCCGAACTCCGGACCGGCATCAGGGTCACCGTTGCGATGGCGCTGGTCGCCGCAGCCGGCAGGCTCGTCATCCCGATCATGATCCAACAGGTCCTCGATCGCGGCATCCTCGGCGACGACGGGTACCGGGCGGGGGTGGTGTGGGGGATCTCCGCCCTGGCCTTCGTGGTGGTCGTGGTCACGGCGTTCGCGTCGCGCGCCGCCTACATCCGCCTCGTCATGGCCGCAGAGTCGGTGCTGCTCGGTCTCCGGGTCCGCGCCTTCGACCACATCCATCGTCTCAGCCTGGCCGACCACACGGAGAGCCGGCGGGGGGTGCTCGTGAGCCGGGTGACCTCCGACGTGGAGTCGCTCGCCCAGTTCAGCCAGTGGGGGGCGATCAGCTGGGTCGTCAACACGGCCATCATCACGGGCACCCTCACGGTGATGCTGATCTACAACTGGCAGCTCACGATCGTGGTGGTCCTGTGTCACGTGCCGCTGGTGCCCTTCCTCAAGTGGGTGCAGCGGCGCCAGTTCGCGGCCTACGGCCTGGTGCGGACCAGAGTGGCCGAGACCCTCGGGGAGACCTCCGAGGCGGTGACCGGCGCATCCGTGATCCGGGCCTACGCCTACGACGAGACGGTTCGTCGTCGCCTCGACGACGCCATCGACCGCCAGTACCACGCCCAGATGCGCTCCACGATCTGGTTCGCCGGGATGCTGCCCGTGGTCGACTTCTTCTCGTCGCTGTCGCTGGCCGCGGCGGTGGGGGTGGGCGTGTGGTGGAGCGACCTGGTCGATGTGGGGGTCGGTGAGCTCGTCGCGTTCGTGTTCCTCGTGAACCTGCTGACCCAGCCCATCGCCGAGCTGGGCGAGGTGCTCGACCAGACGCAGACCGCGTTGGCCGGATGGTGGAAGATCCTGCGGGTGCTCGACGTCCCCGTGGAGGTCGAGGAACCGGAGCTGGGTGCCCCGCTCCCGGAGGGTCCACTGTCGATCGGCGTCGAGCACGTGGGGTTCCGGTATCGCACGGGCGAGCAGGTCCTCCACGACGTCGACCTCGAGGTGCCGGCGGAGACCAACGTCGCGGTGGTGGGGGAGACGGGGAGCGGCAAGACCACCTTCGCCCGCCTGCTGGCCCGGCTCGTCGATCCGACTCAGGGGACGATCAGGATCGGGGGCGTGGACCTGCGCACCGTCGACCCGGCGTCCCGGCGTCGCAGCATCCGGATGGTCCCCCAGGACGGGTTCCTGTTCGACACCACCATCGAGGAGAACATCCGCTTCGGCAGGGCCGGGGCCACCCGGGCCGATGCCGAGGCCGCAATCGAGGGTCTCGGCCTCGGATCGTGGTTGTCGACGGTTCCGGGGGGCCTCGACGCGGTCGTCGGCGAGCGGGGTGGGCAGCTGTCGGTCGGTGAGCGGCAGCTGGTCGCGCTGGCCCGGGCCCAGGTGGCCGACCCCGGGCTGCTCCTGCTCGACGAGGCGACGTCGGCGGTGGATCCGGAGACCGAGGAGGCGCTGGCCGTCGCGCTGGCCCGCCTCGCGGAGGGCCGCACCACCGTTTCGATCGCACACCGCCTGTCGACGGCGGAGCGGGCCGACGTGGTGCTGGTGTTCGACGGGGGACGGTTGGTTCAGCAGGGGGCTCACGCCGACCTCGTGGCGCTCGACGGGGTGTACCGGGAGCTCTACGAGTCCTGGATCGGCAACACCCGTCAGCGCTGAGCTGCGACCGGGCCCCGCAGCTGGAGCACGGTGACCAGTCGCGCGACGTCGCTGGGGGCGACGATCCCGACGAGCCGGGAACCGTCCATCACCAGCGCCCGGCCCTCGCCGTTGGTCTGCATCACCTCGAGCAGGTCGGTCACCACGGCGCCCGGCGCAACGACGAGAACCTCTGCCAGCGGGGTCGCCAGGTCACCGACCGACGTGGTCGACCAGCGATCCCGGCCGAGCCCGCTCACCTGCCGCAGCGTGATCAGGCCGCCCACCGCGCCGTCACGATCGACGACGGGATAGGCGGCGTGGCGGCCGGCGGCGGCGGCCAGATCGACGAACTGCTCGATCGTCATCGTTCCCGTGGCCACCCGGGGGTCGGGGGTCATGACCTCGGTCACGGGAACGGTCCGCAACGGGGTGTCGAGCAGTGCCCGCTGGGCCTCGGCCCGGGCCGCCTCCCGCACGAACCAACCGATCAGCATCAACCAGAGTCCGCCGATCGCTCCGGCCACGACCGCTTCCAGGATCCCGAGCACCACCAGCGCGCCACCGATGGTGCGGCCGAGCGCGGCGGCCCGGACCGTGGCCTGGGCCTCGTCACCCGAGCGGGCCCACAGCCAGGCCTGGTACAGGCGGCCACCGTCCATGGGGAAGGCGGGGAGCAGGTTGAACAGGGCCAGGAGCAGGTTGATCGCGCCGTACCAGGCGATGGCACCGCCGATCAGGCCGGTGAAGGCGAGCGAGACGGCCACCGCGAGGACGCCGAGCGCCCCGCTGACCGCCGGGCCCGCACCGGCGATGCGCATCGCGGCACGCGGATCCCTCGGGCTCGAGGCGAGCTGGGCCACGCCGCCGAAGAGCCAGATCGTGATGCTCGTGACCGTCACACCCTCCCGGGCGGCCACCAGCGAATGGCCGAGCTCGTGGGCCACGAGCCCGGCGAGGAAGGCGACGGCCAGCACCGCGGCCGCCAGCCAGTACTCGCCGGTGCGGTAGCCGTCGATGGCCTCGGGGAGCACCTGGTCGGCGAGCGACCACGTGACGATCGCCACGACCACCAGGACACTCCAGTTGGCGCGGATCTCGATGCCCCGCACCCGACCGAGAAGGAAGCCGTCGAACAAATCAGCTCGACTTCGTGATCGGGATCCGTGCCGTCTCCGTCCCTGCGGAGTCGACCGGGATCCTGACTTCGAGGATGCCGTCGTCGTAGGTGGCGGTGATGTCGTCGGTCGCCGCGCCGCCCGGCAGCGTCAGCGTCCGGCGGTAGGAGCCGTAGCGGAACTCCGACCGCACCCGTCCGTCGTCCTCCTCTTCGGTCTCGCTCCGGCGCTCGGCGCTGATGTGGAGCCGGCCCTTGTCGACCGTGATCTCCACGTCGCTCTCCGGATCGACGCCGGGGATCTCCGCTCGCAGGGTGACACCGTCGTCGTCGACCGATTCCTCGATGCGGATCGTGTGCCCGAACGGTTCGGGGAGCCGCGATGCGAGGCCCTCGGCCCAGCGGTCGAAGAGGTCCTGGAACAGGCGCGGTGTCGTGGCGGGGGTGTCGCTCGTGAGATCGGGCGCGGCGCCCTCCTCGAGGGTTTCCGTGGTGCCCATCGGTGCACTCCTTTCTGCAAGATCCTGACCTGATTCGACCCCGGAGGGGCTCCCGTGTGAAGGGGCGAAGGTCCTGTCAGTGCAGTTCGAGCGGCGTGGGAAGGTCCCGAGCCGGGGTCGGGACCGGCTCCTCGAGCCGGTAGGCGTCGGCCCGCAGTTGGAACGCGATACGGGCCACGTCGGCCAGGGTCTCGATGTAGGCGGAGGGACGGACCCGGCTGTCGTCACAGTGCGACCACGCCACCGGGACCTCGAGTACGTGGTAGCCGAGCGCCCGGGCCAGTGCGAGCGCCTCGACGTCGAATGCCCATCCGTCCACACGACAGCGCGGGAAGATGCGGTCGGCGGCTTCGCCCGTGAACACCTTGAAACCCCGCTGGGAGTCGTCGATGCCGGGCAGCACGAGCCGCTGGATCACCCGGTTCCCCATCCGGCCGAGCCGGCGCCGGAAGGCCGACTGGTGTCGCGTCACGAGTCCGTCCGCCGCGGCGATGCTGCCGATCACGACCGCCGGTTCGACCGGTTCGGCCCGGGCGGCGGCCAGGAGACGGTCGAGCTCCCCGATGTCGGTGCTGTTGTCGGCGTCGAGGAACAACCGGTGCCGTCCCGTGCCGGTCAGCATGCCCATCCGGACCGCCCTGCCCTTGCCCCCGTTGAAGCCGCACGGCACCACGGTCAGCCGGGCGAAGTCGGTCGCGTGGTCGCGCACGACCTCGATGGTGGCGTCGGTGGAGCCGTCGTCGACCACGATGACCTCGCTGTCGAGGTCGGCCTCGCGGAGGTAGCGGGCCACGGAGTCGAGCGTCGTGGGGATGCGATGCGCCTCGTTGAAGGCCGGGATGACGACCGAGAGGTCACGCATGGGCCATCACCGCCCGGGGTGGGGTCGGACGGGGATCGCGGCGGAGTCGGGTGACGGCGAGGACGAAGACGGTGATGGTCACGAGCGCGAACGGTGTGGCGTCGAGCACCCCTTCGAGCACGTGGGTCAGGCCGAGCGCCCACACGCCGGCGATCCCGGCCACACCCAGGCGCCCCCGATCGTGCAGGACGAGCAGCGTCAGCGTGAGGAGGCCGGCGTCGTAGAACATCGCATGAGGGCTCGCCAGGACGATCCCGGTGGCGGTGATCGCCATGCGGGCGTCGAGGTCGAGTCGCCCCTGCCACCAGATCATGCCGAGGACGGCGACCACGGCGACCGTGGCCAGGCCCCCGACGATCGTGGCGACCGGTGAGTCCACACCGAACAGGGCCTGGAGGAACCCCACGGTCGACACCGAGTTGCCGGCGTTGACCTCCGCGTCGGTCTCGAGGAAGGGGCCGACCCGGTCGAGCCAGGTGGAGACCCACGACCAGCCGAGAAGGGCGGCGTTGGCGACGTAGAGCACGCCGGCCCCGGCCGCGGCGGTGAGCACCGCGGTCCGCCGTCGATCGAGCAGGAGGAGTCCGATGACGGGGACGGCGTACTGGGGACGGAACAGCAGCAGTGTCGCAGCCAGGCCGGCCGCGACCTCCCGGTCGTCGGCCAGTGCCCGCCACACGGCGACCAGCAGCAGCATCGTGAGCGCGGTGTTCTGGCCGCCCCCCAGTGCCATGAACATGGGGTAGGAGGTCACGGTGGCGGCGAGGACCAGGGGGAACCACCGGTCGACCACGCCGACGAGCGGTCGCAGGAGGTGCAGCGCGGCCACGAGTGCCCCCACCATCAGGAGCGTGTGGACCACATAGCTGAGCCGGTAGTCGAGCGTGCTGAGCGGCGCATACGCGGCGGCCACGTGGGGGGCGTAGGCGAACGCGAGGTAGCCGTCCTCGTCGTCGAGCAGGCCCTCCTGGGCCGCGGCCTGCGCGGCGGGGTCGTAGAGGTCGTCCACGTCGCCGTCGGCCACGATCGATCCCGCGCCGTAGAACGCCGGGTAGTCGCCCCCGACGCGGCCCGACGCGGTCGAGGAGCCGTCGCCGCTCAGGATGACGAACACGAACGCGGCGACGAGCGCCGTCAGCACCACCAACGGGTAGTGCCGGAGCCGGCGGTCCCGCGCCGCGAAGTCGTCGGTCGTCCCCACCCGTATCAATCGGCGCCGGCGGAGCCGGGTTGAGTTCGGGGTGCCCGGGTCAGTGCACCAGGCCGGCCCGGCGCTTGCGGGTCTGCTTGACCGCGTACATGGCGTCGTCGGCGGTGGCCAGCAGCCGGGCCGCGGTCGGATGATCACCGGTGGCCGCGGCGCCGATGCTGACGTCGACCTCGACGAGTTCGTCCCCGGCGAGGATCGGTTCGGTGAGGAGCGCGCGGATCCGTTCGGCGACCTCGTCGCAGACGGCCTGGTCGGCCCGGGGCAGGATCACCACGAACTCGTCGCCCCCGAGGCGACCCACGAGATCACCCGGCCGCAGCGCCCGTTCGAGACGGCGGGCGATCTCGACCAGCACCTGGTCGCCGGCGGCGTGGCCGATGCGGTCGTTGACCTGCTTGAACCCGTCGAGGTCGCAGAACAGCACCACGATCTCGTGCTGGAAGCCCTGGTCGACGACCGCGTCGAGCCGGGTCAGCAGCGCCCGCCGGCTGAGCAGGCCCGTCAGTGCGTCGTGGTCGGCCATGTGACGAAGGGCCTGCTGGGTCATCTTGAGGTCGGTGATGTCGGTTCCGCTGATCACGAAGCCCCCCACGAGGGGGTCCCGCCGGAGATCGGTGATCGACACGTCGAGGGTCAGCGTCGAGCCGTCGGGTCGGTCGAACAGGAGCTCCAGCCGGGTGGTCTCGCCGCCGCCGGCGAGGGCGTCGCGGAATCGCGGCCGATCCGCCGCGCTGATCAGGTCGGCGAGCGGTTTCCCGGCGATGCAGGCGAGGTCGTGGTGGAGCAGTCGGGACAGTTCGCCGTTGGCGGACACCACCCGACCCTCCGGGTCGAGACTGACCAGCAGGGCGGTGGCGTGGTGGACGAGCGCACGGAGCTGTTCGTGGTCTCCGCCCGCGAGCTCGAGGTGCTGCCGGTCGGCGACGTCGCGCATCACGATCACGATGAAGTCGTCGTCCGGGTCGCCGGTGTGGACGTAGCGGCCCCGCAGCTCGAGCTGACGCCAGCGGCCCAGGCCGTCCTCGACCCTGACGTCGATGAGCGCCCCCCGCTCCCGTGTCCCCACCGTCTCGAAGGCGTGGAAGGCGAGCGCGTGGTCGTCGGGGTGGAGCAGATCGAAGACGGTGCGACCGATCCAGTCGGCCGGGTCGAGGGCGAGGAGGTCGACCGACGCCGCGTTGACCGCGGTGATCTCGCCGTCCGGCGCCAGGATCACCAGGGCGTCGGGCAGTTCGCCGGCGATGCGGCCGAGCTCGGTGGGCAGGCGGGTCATCGCTCCTGGTATCGGTGTCGATCGGGCGGCGCTCAATGGGCCGCTCGGCTCAACGGGTCGGTCGTCCCGAGTCGGCGCTCCGGAACGGGAACGGGCGGATCGTGCTGGTACGGTTCTCGACGGTTTCCACACGGCCTCGAGGGGAGAACCACCATGAACGAGCCCGTCCGCGTCGCCGTCACCGGTGCCGCCGGCCAGATCGGCTACAGCCTGCTGTTTCGCATCGCGAGCGGGTCGATGCTCGGTCCGGACCAGCCGGTGACCCTCCAGCTGCTCGAGATCCCACCTGCGATGGGGGCCCTGGAGGGTGTGGCGATGGAGCTCGACGACGGAGCCTTCCCGTTGCTGGCCGGGGTCACCCTGACCGACGATCCGAAGGCCGCGTTCGACGGTGCGAGCATCGCGCTGCTGGTGGGATCGCGCCCGCGGTCGAAGGGGATGGAGCGCAAGGACCTGCTCGAGGCGAACGGCGCCATCTTCACGGTTCAGGGGCAGGCCCTCAACGAGGGTGCCGCCGACGACGTCAAGGTGCTGGTGGTCGGCAACCCGGCCAACACCAACGCGTTGATCGCGATGAACAACGCCCCCGACATCCCCGACGAGCGTTTCACCGCCATGACCCGACTCGATCACAACCGGGCCAAGGCGCAGCTCGCCCGCAAGCTGGGTGCCACCGTCAACGACATCACGAAGATGACCATCTGGGGAAACCACTCCGCCACCCAGTACCCGGACCTGTTCCACTGCGAGGTCGACGGGGCGAACGCGGCCGACGCCGTGGGTGACCAGGAGTGGATCGAGGACACCTTCATCCCCACCGTGCAGCAGCGGGGGGCGGCGATCATCGAAGCCCGGGGCCTCTCGTCGGCGGCTTCCGCGGCGTCGGCGGCGATCGACCACGTCCGTGACTGGGTGCACGGCACACCAGAGGGCGACTGGGTGTCGATGGCCATCGCGTCCGACGGCAGCTACGGCGTGCCGGAAGGCCTCATGTCGTCCTTCCCGGTGACGTGTTCCGGCGGCGCCATCTCGGTCGTCGGGGGTCTCGACATCGACGACTTCTCCCGGGGTCGGATCGACGCCACCGTCGCGGAACTCGTCGAGGAACGGGGCACCGTCGCCGAGCTGGGCCTGATCTGACGCCGTCGTGCACCACTAGCCTTCCGGCATGCCGGAGCTGCCGGAGATCAGGGCCCACGCCGAGCGGCTCGCCGGCGACTGGACCGGCCGGGAACTCGTCGCATTCCGGCCCCTCCACCTCAGCGCCCTCAAGACCTACGATCCGCCGACCTCGGCGGCCCATGGTCGGCCCCTGACCGGCACGGGTCACCGCGGCAAGTACCTGTTCCTGCACTTCGACGATCTGACCTTCGTCGTCCACCTGATGCAGGGGGGCCGGCTCCGGCCCGACCCGACGAAGGCGAAGAGGCCACGGGGCGGCATGGCTCGCTGGGAGTTCGCGGACGGCGGCGCGCTCCTGCTCACCGAGGCCGGCACGGAGCACAAGGCCGGTGTGTGGCTCGTCGCCGGCGATCCGCTCGGGCGGGAGCCGATCGATCACCTCGGCCCCGATGCCCACACACTCACCCGGGAACAGCTGGTCCTCGCCCTCGGTGAGGAGAACACCCGGCTCCACGGGTTCCTTCGTGACCAGCGCCGGGTCGCGGGGCTCGGCCGTCTCCTCGCCAACGAGATCCTCCACGAGGCCGGGCTGTCGCCGTTCGCCATGACCTCGAGCGTCGGCCCCGAGGAGATCGACCGGCTGCTCGACGCGATCCACCACCAGATCGACCACCACCTCACCCACGAACGGGCACTCGACGACATCGGGAGGTCGGCCGATCGGCCCAACGCCGTCCATCACCGGGTGGGCTTCGGTTGCCCGGTGTGCGGCGACGAGGTCCGCTCCGTCGAGTACCGGCGCTACACCGTGGCCTACTGCCCGACCTGCCAGACCGGCGGCAAGGTGCTCGCCGACAACACGACCAGCCGGTTCCTCAGGTAGCGGTCGGCCCGGCGGACGGCGGGCGGGCCGCGATGACCGCGGCCAGGAGCTCCCGGGCGGCGAGCAGGGCACCGACGTCGCCGCCGATGCGAAGGTCACCGTCGAGGAAGGCCCGCTGGGCCGAGCGGTGCCCGTGATGGATCGCCTCGGCCGTGGCGCGGTCGACGGTGAGCGTGACCGTCGGCCGAGGGTGAGGGCCCTGTCCGACCTCGGCCCGGCCGGCCGCCACCTCGATGTGCCAGACCGCCTCGGCGGGCCCGGTGACCCGCTGCTCGAGAACGACAGCCACCTCGGAGCCGAGGGTCACCGACCCGAGGCTCTCCGCCAACTCCTCGATCCACTCCGGCGTCGTGAACTCGGCCACCTCCGCAGGCTAGGGCCCGGGGTCCCCGACCTCGCCACCCCCACCGGCGGTAGCCTCGGCCACTTGCGGATCGGGACCGACCCAGCGGAGCTCCCGGCCGGTCTCGGGTGGCGGATCGGTGCCCGGCTGGTCGACGTCGTCGTGTTCACGTGGCTGGTGGCGTTCGTGGTGGTCGAGATCGACCAGCGTCTCCTGGGGGGCGATCCGTTGGGGGTGCAGCCGGGCCGGCTCGCCCTCGACTCCGCCCGCCCGATCGTGCTGACCCTCGTCCTCGCGGTGTGCTACGAGATCCTGCCCAGCGGGTGGTTCGGCGCGACCGCGGGCAAGGCGATGTTCGGGCTGCGGGTCCGGCCGATCCACCGGGCCGTGCCGATGGGGCCCGCGGCGACGGTGCGGGCCGTGCTGCTCTACGGCCCTGTGTTGTTTCTGGGTCCCTACGGCGGCATCGTCGTCTTCGTGTTGTTCGTGAGCGTGGCCGTCCCGGCCGACGGACGGGGTGTGCACGATCGCATCGCCGGCACCGTCGTGGTCGGCCTTCCGTCCGGCGACGATGGGTGACCCCCGGTTCCGCCTCGCCGGGTTCGTCGCGGCCCTGACCGTCGTCACCCTGGCATGTGGGGGCGACGGAGGGGACGACGCCGGATCGATTCCGCAGCTGGTGGCTCGTTCGGGCGGGATGACCACGACGTTCGATCAGGGTCCACGGGCGCTGAGCGTCGCGTCGGTGAACATCAACCATCACGAGCGACGGATCTTCGCGGCCGGCAAGACCCTGTTCGAGGCCGAGTGGGAGGCGGACCCGGACGCGGAGTTCGCGGGCCTCGGCCCCCACTACGACACGACCTCCTGCGCGAGCTGTCACACCCGCGACGGCCGGGCGGCCGGCCCGGACGGCGACGGGCCCCTGCCCACCGGGTTCATCGTCAGGTTGACGACCGACGACGACACGGTGCGGGCCCGGCTGGGAACGCAGCTGACGAGTCGGGCCGACGGCGTGCCGGCCGAGGCCGTCGTGTCGGTCGTGTACGAGGAGCGGCCGGGCTCCTTCGCCGACGGCACGCCCTACTCGCTCCGGGCGCCGACCTACCTGGTGGACCTGGGCGAGGGCGAGCTTCCGGACGACGCCGTACTCGGTGTGCGGGTGGCGCCGCACCTCTCGGGACTGGGGCTCCTCGAGTTGATCCCCGCCGACACGGTCCTGGCCCGGTCCGACCCCGACGATGCCGACGGCGACGGCATCTCCGGCCGCCCGGGGGTGGCGGTCGACCTCCTCAGCGGGTCGAACGTGCTCGGCCGGATCGGGTGGAACGCCACCCAGCCGGGCGTGGAGCAGCAGTCGGCGGTGGCGTTGTTCCACGACATGGGGTTGCAGTCACGCTATTTCCCGGACGACGGCTGCGATCTCGGCGGCCCGTGCCCCCGCCGAGGGGACCCGGTGACCCCGACGTTCGGTTCGGCCGGCGTCGGTGCGGAGGTGGCGGGCGGTCCCATGCCCGCCTTCACCGGGGAGATCGCGGACGAGGACCTCTTCAGGATCACCGTCTACGCCCAGGCCCTCGCCGTGCCGGCCGTGCGGGACCTCGACGACCCACAGGTCCAGCGGGGATGGGAGCTGTTCCACGAGGTGGGGTGCGCCAGCTGCCACACGGGGGGCTTCACGACCGGGCAGGGTCCGATCCAGGGACTCAGCGATCAGACGATCCACCCGTTCACCGACCTCTTGACCCACGACATGGGCGAGGCGCTGGCCGATCGCACGGTCGGGGGTGCCGTGGTCCCGACCGAGTGGCGGACCGCGCCGTTGTGGGGGATCGGGCTCGTCGAGACGGTCAACGGCCACACCGACCTCCTCCACGACGGCCGGGCCCGCGACCTTTCCGAGGCGATCCTCTGGCACGGCGGCGAGGCGGCGTCGAGTGCGGCCGCCTTTCGCGAGATGGGCAGGGCCGACCGGGCCGCGCTCGTCCGCTTTCTCGAATCGCTGTAGTCGCCGCGGGTCAGGCGCTGGGCTCCGGGGCCACGAGGGCGTCGAGGTCGATCTCCATCGGGAGCCCGACCGCCGGCTCCGCCGGGTCGGTGGCCGGGTCGCCGGGCATGTTGTCGAAGTCGTATGCGGGCGCCGGGAGCGCCATGAAGTCGGCCGCCTCGAAGTCGTCGATGTTGAACTGCACCAGCAGATCCGTCAGGGGGGGAAGGACGGCGGTGTCCGCGCCATCGCAGGGCAACACCGACTGGGTGTCGGCGGGGATGCTCGCACCGAAGGTGTTGCCGCTGTAGCAGTTGCCCTGCCCGCCGGCTGCGGGGTCCAACTTCGCCAGGAGGAGATCGGCGTCGAGGAGCGAGCCCTGGATCCGGTTGTCGCGGATGACGTTGCCGATCGCGGGGAAGTCGGTCGACCCTCCGAGGACCTCGGCGATCCAGTCGACCACGATGACGCCGGCCCGCTCGTTGCCGACGAGCGTGTTGCGTTCGACGATGTTGCCGTCGGTACCGGCCATGACGATGCCGGAGCCGACGCCGATGGTGTAGGTGTCGCCCTTCCGCGGGACCATGCGGTTGTTGTTGTTCTCCACGAGGTTGCCCACGATGAGCGATCCGGTGTGGGGAGCGAGCTCCTCGCCGTCGGAGCTGTTGTTGACGATTCCGATCATGTTGTCGTGGAACCACGAGGCGGCGATGGTGGTGCCGCTCGAGTTGGTCCCCGAGTAGCCGAGCTGACTGGTGGTCCCCTCGACGTTGTAGACCAGCGCGTTGCACGGCTTGCACTGTCCGACGTAGAACGGCGAGTCGGCCGCGGCCGCGCCGAAGGAGTTGTCGATCTGGCCGTTGACCGCGTTGAAGGCGTAGACGCCGTAGTCGCCGACGTTGTGGACGGTGACGTAGGAGGCCCGCCAGCCGTCGACGAAGAAGTCGTTGGCGTAGTCGCCGGTGAAGAAGATCCCGTTGCGGACGTAGTTGCGCACGGTCAGGTTCTCGACCGCCACGCCGTTGCCGACGATGAGGAATCCGTTCTCGAGGGTGTCGGACGCCTCGCCGTCGAGGATCACCGTGTTGCGGTCGATCCCCCGGATGACGAGGTTGTCGGTCTGGACGATGACGGCTTCGTTGTAGACGCCCTCACCGATCAGGACGAGATCGCCTTCCGCGGCCGCATCGACGGCCGCCTGGATGGTGGCGTATTCCCCGGGTACCTGGCGCACACCGTCGGCGCCGGGATCGTCCGCCGTGTCGTCTGCGTCGTCTGCGTCGTCG
>JABAOE010000431.1_pt3 | contig 14578 bp, 15 predicted proteins | sample 7062141 | NCBI WGS metagenome assembly JABAOE01 (sample SAMN14538627, study PRJNA623070) | marine sediment metagenome | biome: marine biome [ENVO:00000428]; feature: marine pelagic biome [ENVO:01000023]; material: deep marine sediment [ENVO:00002113] | place: India: Gulf of Khambhat ... | reverse complement strand
TCAACAAGATGTGCGGCTCGGGCATGAAAGCGGCCATGCTCGCGCACGATCTTATCAGTGTCGGCAGCAATGACATCATGATTGCAGGTGGCATGGAGAGCATGAGCAACGCGCCATACCTGTTGCCAAAGGCACGTACTGGTTACCGAATGGGACATCAGCAGGTCATTGACCACATGTTCTACGATGGTCTCGAGGATGCGTACGACAAGGGGCGATTGATGGGCACGTTCGCCGAGGATTGTGCTGAAAAGTATGGCTTTACCCGCAGCCAACAGGACGCTTTTGCCATTGCATCGCTCAAGCGCGCACAACGGGCAAACGAAAATGGCAGTTTCGCGTGGGAAACGATACCCATCGCAATCAAGGCGGGCAAGGAAGAGCGCTTTGTCGAGCGCGACGAACAGCCGTTCAAGGCGAATTTTGAGAAGATCCCTTTGTTGAAACCGGCATTTCGCAAGGACGGTACCGTAACAGCGGCTAATTCCAGCTCTATTTCCGACGGCGCGGCGGCGCTGGTGATGATGCGTCGCTCCACCGCCGACACGCTTGGTGTCACGCCGCTCGCCACGGTCATTGCACACGCAACGCACGCTCAGGAACCAGGCTGGTTCACGACGGCGCCGGTTGGAGCGATACAGAAGCTGTTCGACAAGACGGGCTGGACAACGGATCAAGTCGACCTGTTCGAGGTCAACGAGGCGTTTGCAGTGGTGACGATGGCAGCCATGAAGGAGCATGCGATTTCCCATGACAAGGTCAACGTGCACGGCGGTGCATGTGCACTCGGGCATCCGATTGGTGCATCTGGTGCGCGGATTCTGGTCACCCTGATCGGCGCGTTGCGGGCTAACAGTGGACGTCGCGGTGTCGCTTCACTTTGTATTGGCGGTGGCGAGGCGACTGCGGTGGCGATCGAGATGGCTTAGTCGAGCAAACCACGCCGCAGCAAGCGAACACCGGGAAAGAACGTATGGCGGAAAGGAAAATGAGCGTTATCGGGTTCCGGACGATGAGGCACAGCATGGCGAATGAGTTGATGGGGAAGAGGAGTCTGACCACCAGTAACGGCCATTGCAACTGGGCACCGGTGGAAGATCTCGTCGAGCGCGTCGCGACGCGTTTGGCGCAGCACACGCACTTTAACTAGCGAGGTCCTCATGGCTGATCCAACTGCAAATCAACCGACTACCAAGAAGCCACTTGAGTTCTATTTCGATTTTTCATCCCCATACGGTTATTTCGCCGCAACGCGCATCAGTGAGCTGGCGAAAAAATATAGCCGTGATATCGTGTGGAAGCCGTTTCTGATTGGCGCGGTTCTGAAAGTAACCGGTGGTTCACCGCTACCGCTCGTACCCCTCAAAGGCGAGTACCACCTGCGCGACATGCAACGGCTATCGCGGTTGTGGCAGATTCCCTACAAAAAACCATCGAGATTCCCGATCGGCGGGCAGGCGCCGTCGCGAATCATATATTGGTTGCAGGACAACCATCCGGAAAAAGTAGAGCGCGCGATAGTTGCGCTGTTTCATGCATATTTTGTGGAGGATCGTGACATTTCTGACCCGGAGATCGCTGCCGATGTCGTTGCGTCGCTGCACTTGAGCAGGGATGAATTAGTAACGGTCACGCAGGCACCGGAGATGAAGGCCAGGCTCAAACAGGAGTGCGATGCGGCAATCGAAAAAGGCGTGTTCGGGTCACCGTTCATCATCGTTGATGGCGAACCTTTTTGGGGCACAGACAGGCTGATGCACGTCGAAAGGTGGTTGGAAACAGGTGGTTTCTGAAGGGATTGAAATGTCTCTAACAAAAGGTTGCGAGCAATTGGTTTCCGAAGCAAACGCGCAAATTCGCACAATTCCAATACCGGAAGCCATTGCACGCCACGGTAACCCGAATACCGTGTTTGTCGACGTTCGGGATGTTCGTGAATTGGAGCGCGAAGGCATGATTCCCGGCGCATTCCACGCACCGCGCGGGATGCTCGAGTTCTGGGTCGATCCTGACAGCCCGTACCACAAGGAGATATTCGCTAGCGGCAAGGAATTCTTTTTCTATTGCGCTTCGGGGTGGCGGTCTGCGTTGTCCACCCATGCGGTGCAGCAGATGGGTCTAGAGCCTGTTGCCCACATCGAAGGCGGATTTACTGCGTGGAAGAAAGCCGGTGGCCCAGTAGGCCAGAAACCACACAAACCGGTGACGAGTCGATAACTTCTGGTAACCGAATGCCCGTAATTAACAGCAAGCTCAATCCGCGGTCGGCAGAGTTCAAGGCTAACCGTGACAACATGAATGGCCTGGTCGCGGATTTGCGCGAGAAGTTCGCGATGGTCAGTCAGGGTGGAACCGAAGCAGCGCGCGCCAAGCACACGGAGCGTGGCAAGTTGCTGCCGCGCGAGCGCGTGCGCACACTCCTCGACGTTGGTTCACCATTTCTGGAATTGTCGCAGCTCGCTGCCTGGAATATGTATGACAACGCCGTGCCCTCAGCGGGAATTATTACCGGAATTGGCCGTGTCGCGGACCGCGAGTGCGTCATCGTTGCCAATGATGCAACCGTCAAAGGCGGCACGTATTATCCGATTACCGTCAAGAAGCACTTGCGTGCCCAGGAGATTGCTCGGCAAAACCGGCTGCCTTGTATCTATCTGGTTGACTCTGGTGGCGGTAATCNNCCGCGAACACTTCGGCCGGATCTTCTTCAATCAGGCCAACATGTCGGCCGAAGGTATTCCGCAGATCGCCTGTGTCATGGGCTCGTGCACCGCAGGTGGTGCTTACGTGCCGGCGATGGCGGACGAGGCGGTCATTGTCAAAAACCAGGGAACCATTTTTCTTGGTGGTCCGCCATTGGTGAAAGCGGCGATCGGGGAAGTGGTGAGTGCCGAGGCGCTTGGCGGCGCCGACGTGCATGCACGCACCTCGGGGGTGGCCGACCACTATGCACTGAACGACCAGCATGCGCTGGAAATGGTGCGACGAATCGTGACCCATTTGAATTTGCGCAAGAGCGTTCCGCTCGATGTACAGTTGCCGCGAGAGCCGGTATGTCTAGTCGACGAAATGCACGGCGTGATCCCTATGGATACGCGTAAGCCTTACGAGGTCAGGGAAGTCATTGCACGCATCGTCGATGGCAGCGAACTGGATGAGTTCAAGCCCCTTTACGGGACGACCTTGGTGACCGGTTTCGCGCACATATTTGGTTATCCGGTTGGCATTGTCGCGAACAACGGCATTCTATTCTCGGAGTCTGCGCTCAAAGGCGCGCACTTCATCGAGCTGTGCGCGCAGCGCGGCATCCCGCTGGTGTTCCTGCAGAACATCACCGGCTTCATGGTCGGCGAGAAGTACGAATCGGGCGGCATTGCCAAGGATGGGGCCAAAATGGTGACCGCAGTCGCGTGTGCGCAAGTGCCGAAATTCACCGTCATCATTGGCGGTAGTTTCGGAGCGGGCAATTATGGCATGTGCGGGCGCGCGTACTCGCCGCGTTTTTTGTGGATGTGGCCAAACGCGAGAATCTCGATCATGGGCGGTGAACAGGCGGCAAGCGTGCTTGCCACGGTGAAACGAGATGGCCTGGAAAAAGCCGGCAAGAGCTGGAGTGCCAAAGAGGAGGCGGCTTTCAAGGCGCCGCTGTTGCAGCAATATGAAACCCAGGGTCATCCCTACTATGCTTCGGCTCGGCTGTGGGATGACGGCGTGATCGATCCCGTCGATACACGGATGGTTCTTGGTCTCGGTATTTCCGCCGCTTTGAACGCGCCGATTCGCAAGACGCGTTTCGGCGTGTTTCGCATGTAATTTGGCAAGTCAGAAACGATGCAAGATACCGTTTATACAACGTCCGAGCATGAGGCATTGCGCCAGCAAGTCGCCCGCTTTCTGGAGCGCGAGGTTGAGCCGGTTGGCGATCAATGGGAGGAGCAAGGATTCACACCGCGCGAGGTGTTGCGAAAAATGGGTGAGCTCGGTTGGCTCGGCATGACATATCCTTCACAGTATGGTGGCGCAGAAGCGGACGTCATTACCTCCGTGGTATTTCAGGAAGCGCTTTCGCTGTCAACTTTCGGCGGTTTTGTCGTCACCGTACTGGTGCATACCGATATGGCTTCGCCGCACCTTGTTAACGCTGGCAATAAAGCTCAGATTGAAAAATACCTGCCATCGATCATTGCCGGCGAAGCGATTACCGCCGTGGCCATATCAGAGCCCGATGCGGGCTCTGATGTCGCCGGCATTCGTACGCGGGCACGGCGGGATGGGAATAAATGGGTTATCGATGGCACCAAGATGTTCATTACCAATGGTGTGCATGCCGATGTCTATTTTGTCGCCGCGAAGACTGATCCGGAGGCAAAGGGCTCGCGTGGTATTTCCATGTTCATTGTTGAAAAAGGCGCGCCGGGCTTCCAGGTCGGGCGAGCACTGAAGAAACAGGGCTGGAACTCATCGGATACCGCCGAACTGGTTTTCGAAGGCTGTCGCGTGCCTGCCGAGAACCTGTTGGGTAACGAAAACCAAGGTTTCTACGCGGTGATGAAGAACTTTCAGATCGAGCGCATCGCGCTTGCAGCGATGGCAGTTGGACATGCGCGCACCGCTTTGCGCCTGACCGCGCAGTGGGTGATGCAGCGCAGGGCATTTGGCGGCGTACTGTTTGAAAAGCAAGCAATTCGCCAGCGTCTGGCGATGCTAGAGGCGAAGACGCAGGCGGCTCGGGCGTTTTTGTATCACTGTGCGTGGTTGGTTTCGCAGCATCGAGAAGCCGTACGTGAGGTATCGATGTTGAAAGCGTTAACTGGCGAACTGGTAAATGAGGTGATGTATTCGTGCCAGCAGTTTCATGGCGGCATGGGATACATGTGCGAGATGCCGATTGAGCGACTGGTCAGGGATGCACGTGTCCTCGCGATCGGGGGAGGGGCGACTGAAATCATGCTCGAAGAAGTCGCAAAGCGTTTCTATTTCGACTGAGGTGATACTCAAGAACAATCGATGACTGCTTACCAGACACTGGAACTCGAAACGCATAAGGAAGTTGCCGTCGTGTGGATGAATCGGCCGCAGGTGCGCAACGCATTCAACGACGCGATGATTACCGAGCTCACGGCGGTGTTTCAAGCGCTCAGTGACGACGAGGCTGTGAAGGTGGTCGTGCTGGCTGGGCGTGGACCTTCGTTTTGCGCCGGCGCCGATCTGAACTGGATGAAAAAAATGGCCGAATTCAATGCCGAAGAAAACTATAAAGACGCGCTTGGACTGGCAAAAATGCTCTACACGCTGTATTCAATGAACAAACCGACGATCGCGCGTGTCCATGGCCATGCGCTCGCAGGCGGAATGGGTTTGCTATCGGCGTGCGACATGGCGGTGGCATCATTCGAAGCCGAGTTTTGCCTATCCGAGGTAAAGATCGGCCTGATTCCGGCAACCATTGGCCCGTATGTGGTTGCGGCTATGGGTGCGCGCGCCTGTCACCGGTATATGTTGACCGGTGAGCGTTTTAATGCTGCGGAAGCGTATCGTCTCGGCCTGGTTCACGAAATCGCACCAGGCGAGAAGATCGACGAGAAGATCGACGAGTTGTTGATCCATCTCGTTGTGGGCGGCAATACGGCCCACGCGCAAACCAAATCTTTAATCGGCTTGATTGCCTATTCATCCTTGGGGCAAGCGTTGATGGACGAGACCGCGCAGCGAATAGCGCGAGTGCGCGCGTCCGAAGAAGGCAAGGAAGGTATTCGCTCATTTTTGGAAAAGCGCAAACCAAACTGGGTGCCAGGAGATTAACGTGCACCAGTGGACAACGCCCGATCGGCAAAAAACCAAGCTGCTGCTATTTATTTACGCGCCGGGAATAACGGGATTGATATTTAATCTGCTGGCTGGGCGTGGGCCTTTGGTCGTACGCCGGTCCGGGTCGGATCGAGGCGCCTGCCTATGACGGGTTTGTCGAAAAGTTGCAGTTCACGAGTGAGTCTCGGCTACCAGACCTCGCCGGGTCGACGTTTGAAAAATGCTCGGCGTGCGAGTTCAAGCGCAATGGCTCGACCACGGTTGCGATTTACGCTCTCGTTACTGGTTCGATTGCAGGGATTGAATTTTTTTGCGGTTCGCATGCTACCAGGCTGGCAGGCGAATCGGAAAGCGAGCGCAATTTCCAGCGGTGTTATACCGCTGCAATGCGCGGAACCAGCCGATCACATCTGGCGTGAGCGGCGGTAGATCAATGATGTGTTTGCGATATTTCGTCAATGTTTGAAAAGCTTTTGATAGCTAATCGGGGTGAAATTGCAGTACGCGTGGCTCGTACCGCGAGGCGTCTGGGCATTCGCACCGTTGCCGTATATTCTGAAGCCGATGTCGGGGCCCTGCACACCGAAGTCTGCGACGAGGCCTATCTCATCGGCGGTGCGGCAGCACGGGACTCGTACTTGCGCGGTGAACGCATTATCCAAGTAGCCCGTCGCACGGGCGCACAGGCAATTCACCCGGGCTACGGATTTCTCTCGGAGAATGCCGCTTTCGCTCGTGCCTGCGGTGAGGCCGGGATTGTATTTGTTGGTCCGCCGGCGGGTGCAATCGAGGCGATGGGCTCGAAAAGCGCCGCCAAGACAATCATGGAAAACGCCGGCGTGCCGGTACTTCCGGGCTATCACGGCGACAATCAGGATGATGGACTCCTCGAACTTGAAGCCGATCGCGTAGGCTATCCGGTATTGATCAAGGCGACTGCGGGCGGCGGCGGTAAAGGCATGCGCGTTGTCGAGAAACGCGAAGCGTTCCCAGAAGCGCTCAATGCTGCCAGGCGCGAAGCGAAAGCTAGTTTTGGCGACGAGCGTATATTGATCGAAAAATACTTGTTGCGGCCCAGGCATATTGAAGTGCAGATTTTTGCTGATCAACAGGGCCGGTTCGTTTACCTGTTCGAGCGCGACTGTTCGGTGCAGCGACGCTATCAGAAAATAATTGAAGAAGCGCTCGCACCGGGCATGAGCGAGTCCCGTCGCCGGAAGATGGGAGAAGTCGCCGTGGCGGCCGCGAAAGCAGTCGGCTACGTCGGTGCGGGTACAGTCGAATTCATCGCCGACGCGAACGGGCAGTTTTACTTCATGGAGATGAATACCCGGCTGCAGGTCGAGCACGCGGTAACCGAAATGATTACTGGAATCGATCTGGTTGAATGGCAGTTGCGGGTCGCGGACGGACAAAGTCTGCCGCTGACGCAGTCGGCGCTGCAACATCATGGCCATGCTTTCGAAGCACGCGTCTACGCGGAAGATCCCGATCGCAATTTTCTGCCGGCTGGTGGCACTATTAATCATCTTCGTCAGCCAGCAGAGTCTGTTCACGTTCGTGTCGACACCGGCGTACGCGCGGGAGACGATATCGGCACCAACTATGACCCGATGATTGCAAAAGTGATCGCGTGGGATGTTGATCGTACCTCGGCGTTGCGCAGGCTTCGTGGAGCGCTTGCTGAATTCGAACTGTCTGGAGTGAAGAACAACATCCCGTTTTTAATGAATTTGTCTTCGCTAAAAGCTTTTGTGGATGCTGACGAAGACCCCTCTGCACTGGATACGGGTTTTATCGAGCGTCACCGCGAAGACCTGTTTCCCAACCCGCAACCCGTCCCTAACTCAGTACTGGCTTTGGCGGCGCTGTCCGAATTGTTACGTGACCGTGAGTGTGCCAGCCAACTTTCCGGCAAGATTGCCGACCGATACTCGCCATGGAATCGTGGCGACGGCTGGCGACTAAATGAAGACAATCACCATGCCTTCGTATTCCTCGATAATCGGCGGCGTGTGACGGTGACTGCCCACTACCGAGAGGGCAGTTTTTTGCTCGAACTGCCTGACGGCAGCATGCGGGTATGCGGAGAAGTGGAAGGCGAAAATCGCATTATCGCGGATCTCGATGGTGTGCGTGTCACTGCGACGGTCGTGCGAGAGCCAAATGCCCTCACTTTATTTGTCTTTGGCGCCTGCTATTGTCTTGAACGGGAGCAACTCTCGGGTGTCGCAGACGAAGAGCCGGGCGGGTTGCTGGTATCACCGCTGCCGGGCAGTGTCGCGAAAGTGCTAGTCGAAGAAGGCCAGACCGTCAGCAAGGGACAGGCGTTGCTCATCGTGGAAGCCATGAAAATGGAACACACTATATCGGCGCCACATGCGGGGCGAGTCGTGCAGCTATACTTTTCGGCTGGTGATCAGGTCGCCGAAGGCGCGCAACTGCTGGCAATGGAGGAAGCGCAGACATGAGATATCCCACGCGCGTAAAGATGGTCGAAGTCGGACCACGTGACGGTTTACAAAATGAGAAAAGGACGGTTCCCACTGCGGTCAAGGTCGAATTAATCAATCGGCTTGCTGCTGCGGGGCTGCCGGTTGTTGAGGCCGGTAGTTTTGTATCACCTAAATGGGTTCCGCAAATGGCCGATACTGGTGAGGTGATGGCGCGCATCGATCGGCGTGAGGGTGTGTCTTACCCGGTGCTGGTGCCGAATTTGAAAGGTTTGGAAGCGGCGATTGCGGCGGGAGCGACGGAAATAGCCGGCTTCGCTGCAGCGACCGAAACGTTTTCGCAAAAGAACACGAATTGTTCTATCTCGGAGTCGCTCGAGCGTCTGGAAAGTGTATGTCACGGAGCGCTTGATGCTGGCTTGCGTGTGCGTGGTTACATATCGGTCGTTCTTGGATGTCCCTATGAAGGCGAAGTTACCCCGGCTCAGGTTGCGGTCGTAGTTCGGCGCCTTTGGGAGATGGGTTGTTACGAAGTTTCCCTCGGTGATACGGTGGGCATGGGCACGGCAGCGAAAACACAACGCATGATCGAAGCGGTCTGTGCGCATGTGCCAGTTGAAAGACTGGCCGGTCATTTTCACGACACCTATGGCCAGGCCATCGCAAACATTCTCGCTTCACTGGAACTGGGAATGGCAACGTTCGATAGTTCGGTGGCGGGGCTGGGGGGTTGCCCTTACTCGCCAGGCGCGACGGGCAATGTAGCCACCGAAGATGTGTTGTACATGCTCAATGGCATGGGGATCGAAACCGGCGTTGATATGGGCGACTTGCTCGATGCCGCTGAGTTCATCTGTACGCACCTTGAACGACCGACGGTGTCGCGCGCTGGGCGTGCGCTGGCGCTCAAGCGCCGCAAAGCAGCTTAATCGAGGCGAACGGCCTGCGCCAATTGACGGGCACTAAAGCAACATTCAGTTTGGGCGCAGCTGACAGAAACAACGGTATGGAACAAACAACAGGGCAAGTCGCATCACCATGCGTGAACATATGCCAGATGAATCCCGACACGGGCTATTGTGTTGGCTGTTTGCGCACGATCGATGAAATTGCCGAATGGCTTGAGATGTCAAATGAGGAAAAGCGAAAGGTGTTGAATCAGCTTGAAGAACGACGAAAGGCAGCCGCGTGACTGAGAGCCCTTTGCCACAACCCGCTCCACGCCAGCCGTTGCACACCCGCCGGGTGCAGTGCCAGGGTTACCGCCGGAATGATGGTCTGTATGACATTGAAGGAGTCCTGATCGACACCAAGAACATTGATTTCAACAACATGGACCGCGGCCACGTCAAGCCCGGTGGGCACATACATGAAATGTGGATCAGGTTGACGGTGGACATTGATCTCAACGTGATTGATGTCGAGGCGAAAAGCGTGTTTGGGCCTTACATGATTTGCGGCGACATCACCCCGAATTTCAAACGGCTCAAAGGTTTGGCCATCAAGCAGGGTTGGACGAAGAAAACCCGCGAGTATTTAGGTGGCACCAAGGGATGCACTCATATGGTTGAGTTGCTTGGCCCTATCGCGACGACGGCCTTCCAGACGACCTACCACGATCGCGTCGAACGCGATAAGGGCGCGGGCAGAGAAGAAGAACCGGCGCTGGTCGGCTCCTGCCATGCCTATGCGCCGGACAGCATCGTTGTCATGAAACGGTTTCCGAAGCTTTATAGCATTCAAAAAAACAAGTGAGTTAAGGCAGAGCGCGCCGCGACACGGCGCTCGTGATCGTTCGCTTGCGCGTCGTAATCTTGATTTGTGTGTTAGCGGCGGTAACCGTATAGCCAGTGGCTGGTTACCGAACCGACATTACGTACGGTGTGAGAAGCATGTGCTGGAATCACCAGTTGTTCACCCGGTTCTGGACGAAATGATTTGCCGTCGAACTCGAACTCGACTTCGCCGTCGATCACCATAACCAACTCATCGACATCGTGAATGAAGTCCGGCCACACCTGTCCGGGTGGATCGGTCCAGACTGTACAACTGAAGCCGCGTGCGTACCAGTCAGCTTCTATTTCTTTGACGCCAAGCGGGAAACTCATTCCGTCAAATACTAAATGTCTCAGAAAAGAGCGAGGCTGGTGCGCCATGTTCGAATCGGGTCGCAGGACCGTTTTTCGGCCTTAGTCAGCGTCAATCCAGTACTCGACTGTGTACGGATGACTGGCCATCCATACTCGGGCCGCAACATCGGGGGGCAGCTTCTCGACACTGATCATATAGTCGAGTTCGGTGACCCACTTCACCGACAGTTCCATCCGTTCTAAGATTTCATAAATATGCGGAGCAATTTTTGCCTTCGCTGACTTGTGAGCAACCAGCCAGGCCGTGTCCGCTTCGCCGAGAATATTATGGGGCTCTTCGAGGATGCGCAACTTCGCCACTTTGTTGAGGTATTGCGGTTGCCAAAGTGGCATCACAAACCATTTTTTCGCGTCGATGTTTCCTTTGAAGTTGGCGATCCAGTCCTCTGCCTCGCCCGGCACCAGCTCGTAGCCTGCCTCGGACAAGGCGTATTTTTCCATCAACTTTTTCGAGCGCATCATCAGTCCTGAATCGGCACCGGGCCCACGAATGGTCTTGTCCATCCTCGTTGCGACATCGGGCTTTGCCAGATCGGCGACGCTGTTAACAGCTGACGCGGGGATGTAGTCGGGTACCGCCCAGAACAATTTCGCATCTGAATACAGGGGTGTGACCAAAGAAAGACTCTCGCCATAGTCAGCCCAGTACTTTTGGTGCGTATTGGGGAGCCAAGCCGCTACGAACAAATCGAATTCTCCCTCCGCCAGCATTGGATAGATAACACTGTGGGGGCCTTTCTTCATTGCGACGTTATAGCCCGATCGCTCCAGCGAATGCTTGAACAAGGCGGCGGTCGCCTCATAAAAAGACAAATTAACGTGCCCGATTACAATCGTTGCCGCGTTGGCGCCTGATGCAGTGAACAGAGCGACGGTCAAGATAGTGCAGTACAAGTGCGAAACAAACTTCATTCGATGAATCTCCTCAAATTTCTCGTAATGACGATGATGTTGTAAGTTTACCGCCTGGTTGGATGGCGCCAGGCCGTGCAGGTTCCCTGTCGCCGCGCTCCGAGATTGTCGACATTGCTAACTTCTGGCGAATTCTCTCAATTCCTCGAGGGTTGCGTCGATGAGCCGGCGCGAAATACTGATGGTGCTAGGCAGTTTCTCCGGGAGCCGGTCCAAGGTAAACCACTCGGCGGCTTCGATCTCGGTCGGATCGGGCGTGATTTCGCCCGCGACATAGTCGGCATGGAAAGCGATCATCAGTGAATGTGGAAAGGGCCACGGTTGGCTGGCGAAATAGCGAATGTTATTCACCTCGATGCCGACTTCCTCCTGCACTTCGCGTACGAGCGTTTGCTCCAACGTTTCGCCGGGCTCTGAAAACCCGGCCAGAGCCGAATACATTCCAGGCGGGAAATGCGGTGATCGCGCCAGCAGAAATTCCAGGCCGCGTCGAACCATGACCATCACGGCTGGCGCAATTCGCGGGTAATGTAACTGCCCGCAAGAGGGACACACCCTCGAGCGTTCGCTTTCCTGCAGGACGGTCGGTGTGCCACAGCGGCCGCAATATTGGTGTGAGCGATCCCAGTCGATGATCTGGAATCCGCGGCCGGAAAGAGCAAACAGTGTATCGTTCAGCATGCCATACAGAGCTCGTAATCCCGACCATTGCATTCCTGCCGGGGCGGCGGTCGATTCGTCTACCTCGGCGGCAAAGCAGTGCCTACCAGCAAGTTCTCCTAAGTATTGTTCACGCAATGGAATCAGGCCGAGGTCGAGCAGATTGCGGGCGGCCGGAATCTGTGCTGCTGTTCGCATGTTCTCGCCATGATCGCGGTGAACAATAAGGAGCAGATTGCCCTTGTAGATAAACCACAGGGCGTCCTCATGCAATTCTTGCGGCGCGTTGGTGGCTCCGGTGAACTCCGGTGGCACAGACAAAATCATCATCGCCGTCTACCTTGCCATAAATTTGGGTAGCGCACTGACGGCGATAAAACAAGCGGTACCCAGTTTGCTCACACTGCTAACGCCGCTTCGGCATGTAAAGATCGGTAATCGATCCTTCCGCGATTTCGGCCGCAAAGAACACGGTCTCCGAGAGTGTCGGATGCGGGTGGATGGTCAGTCCGATGTCTTCGGCATCGGCACCCATTTCGAGCGCCAGCACTGTTTCAGCGATCAGCTCACCTGCATTGGGTCCGACCATGCCCGCGCCGAGCAAACGTTTGGTGTTCTTGTCGAACAATAATTTGGTTATGCCTTCGTCACGTCCCGTCGCCAGTGCGCGTCCGCTCGCTGCCCAGGGAAATACCGCCTTTTCGACCGCGATTCCCTGTGCTTTCGCCTGCGTTTCTGTTACGCCCATCCAGGCAATTTCGGGGTCAGTGTAGGCAACTGAGGGAATGGTACGCGCATCAAAAGCGGCCTTGTGCCCGGCGATTACCTCGGCTGCGAGCTTGCCTTCATGAGTTGCCTTGTGGGCGAGCATTGGCTCGCCGACGATATCACCAATCGCGTAAATATTTTCGACGTTGGTACGCATTTGCTTGTCGACCGGGATAAAACCACGCTCGTCAACCTGGATCCCTGCCGCTTCGGCAGCGATGTTCTTTCCGTTTGGCCGGCGACCGACGGAGAGCAATACACGATCATAGACCTGCGGATCTGGTGCGTTTTCCCCTTCAAAGGTTGCCTTGAGGCCGCTTTTCTGTGCGGTGAGCGAGGTCACTTTGGTCTTTATGTAGATGCCTTCGTAGAGCTTTTCCAAACGCTTGTGCAGCGGCCGAATCAGATCTCGGTCTGCGCCGGGGATTAAACCGTCGGCGAGTTCGACAACGGTAATCTTGGTGCCGAGAGCATCGTACACCGTGGCCATTTCCAGTCCGATAATGCCTCCGCCGATGACAAGCATGTTTTTGGGCAGCTCGGTGAGTTTCAGCGCGTCGGTCGAATCCATCAGGCGCGAGTCGTCGTAGGGCAGGCCGGGAATACGCGCGACCTCCGAGCCAGCCGCGATAATTGCAGAGTCGAATGACACTTTCTTGACGCCGTCGCCTGTTTGTACTTCGATCATGCGCTGCGAGACGAATTTGCCGGTGCCGGCAACGACTTGTACTTTGCGTTGTTTGGCAAGTCCGGCGAGGCCTTTGGTCAACCGCTCAACGACACCGTTTTTCCAATTGCGCAACTTCTCGACCTCGATCTTGGGTTTGGAGAAAGCGACACCGAACTCGCTCATCTCCTCAGCCTCGGATATCACCCGCGCAGCATGCAGCAGCGCTTTTGACGGAATGCAACCAACGTTCAAGCAAACGCCGCCGAGTGAATCGTAACGTTCGATCAGCACGACCTGCATCCCGAGGTCGGCCGCCCTGAATGCCGCTGTGTAGCCGCCAGGTCCCGAGCCAAGCACCACCACTTGGGCATGAATGTCGCCTTTTTCTGCCGCCGCCAGCTCAGCCACTGCCGCCGGTTGCGGCACCGCTTGTTTGGCGGATGCTTCTTGCGGCGCGGGTGTCGTGGCCGGTCGAGCCGATGCGGCGGGTTCCTTATCTGCTTTTTGCGTGGTGGCGGGCTCAGGCTGCGCTGTTTTGCTGGCGGCCTCGAGAGTGAGGATCACGCTACCTTCGGAAACCTTGTCATCTACCTTGACCGTCAATTCCTTGACCACGCCCGCCTCAGGGGAAGGCACATCCATCGTCGCTTTATCAGACTCGAGCGTGACCAATGAATCTTCCTTTTCAACACGGTCGCCCGGCTTGACGAGAATCTCGATGACTGGAACGTCCTTGAAATCCCCGATATCCGGGACTTTCACCTCAATCAATGCCATATCGTTCGTTCTTCTAGCGCTAGTTGATCAAAAATTCTACGATGACAATGCTCACATCGAACTTCGTGCTTGCGAACTTGTCGGTGCATCCGCGGCCGTTTGATTGAAGTAATGCAAAACAAGCCGGCCGCATTGGGGGGCGTCATGATGTCGTACCGGGCGCCACCGGCAATTGCTGCGTTACCCAATCGTGCAATCGCGTCAGCTGCGAATATGTCCTTCACCTAACACGATCCACTTCAATGATGTCAGCCCCTCAAGGCCGACAGGACCGCGGGCATGCAGTTTGTCGGTCGAAATACCAATCTCGGCACCGAGGCCGTACTCGAATCCGTCGGCAAAGCGCGTCGATGCGTTAACCATAACCGAACTCGAGTCGA
>JABAOE010007691.1_pt1 | contig 14581 bp, 11 predicted proteins | sample 7062141 | NCBI WGS metagenome assembly JABAOE01 (sample SAMN14538627, study PRJNA623070) | marine sediment metagenome | biome: marine biome [ENVO:00000428]; feature: marine pelagic biome [ENVO:01000023]; material: deep marine sediment [ENVO:00002113] | place: India: Gulf of Khambhat ... | reverse complement strand
AGCCTGAAGCTGACCGTCGATTACGGCTGGCTGACGATCATCGCGCAGCCATTGTTCTGGCTGTTGAGCAAGGCATATGCGTTCGTCGGAAACTGGGGTGTGGCCATCATCCTGGTGACCATTCTCATCAAGCTCGCGTTCTACAAGCTGACCGAGGCGAGTGGGCGCTCGATGGCGAAGATGCGCGAGATACAGCCGCGCATGAAGGCGCTGCAGGACCGCTACAAAGATGACCGCCAGGCGCTCAGCCAGGCAATGATGGAGCTGTACAAGAGAGAGAAGGTCAATCCGGCCGCCGGCTGCCTGCCAATCCTGATCCAGATGCCGTTCTTCCTGGCCTTCTACTGGGTGTTGCTCGAGTCGGTCGAAATGCGCCAGGCACCGTTCGCGCTCTGGATTACCGACCTGTCCTCGCGCGATCCGTATTTCATCCTGCCGCTGATCATGGGCGCGGCGATGCTCTTTCAGCAGAAGCTGAACCCGGCACCGGCCGACCCGGTGCAGGCCAAGGTGATGCAGATCATGCCGATCATGTTCACCGTGTTTTTCGCGTTCTTCCCCTCCGGCCTGGTGTTGTACTGGGTGACGAACACCGTGCTCTCGATCGCGCAGCAGTGGTACATCAACAAGATCGTTCACGAGGAAACCACGGCGCGCAGCGGCAAGAAAGCGAAAGACAAGCAGAAGTCCTGATCCGAACCTCCGGAGAGCGAGATGCCGGAATATTTGAGGGACACCATCGTTGCTGCAGCCACACCGCCCGGCAAGGGCGGCATCGGCATCGTCCGCATTTCCGGTGACGATGCCGCGCAGCTCGCAAAGTCCCTGATCGGCGAACTGCCCGAGCCGCGTGTCGCGACGCGGGCGACTGTAAGTGACAAGGAAGGCAATCGACTCGACGATGGCATCGCCTTGTACTTTCCGGGCGCTGCCTCATACACCGGGGAACCGGTACTGGAATTTCACGGACATGGCGGGCCGCTCGTCGTGTCGTCGGTCATCGATGCCGCGATCGAGCTCGGTGCGCGCCGCGCGGAGCCCGGCGAGTTTTCGAAACGCGCGTTCCTGAACGGCAAACTCGACCTGGTGCAGGCGGAAGCGATCGCCGACCTGATCGACAGCGGCACCTCGCAAGCCGCGCGCGCGGCCTTACGCTCGCTGTCGGGTTCGTTCTCGCACGCGGTCGAAAACCTGCAGCAGCAACTAATCGACCTCAGGCTGCACGTCGAGGCGGCGATCGATTTTCCAGAAGAGGAAATCGATTTTCTCTCGGACAGCGACTTGCTCAAGAAAATAGAAAACTGTGCCGCGGCTTTGGCCAGGCTCCGGCGAGAGGCCGGCATTGGACGCGTCCTGCGCGACGGCCTGCAACTCGTCATCGTCGGCAAACCGAACGTCGGCAAATCCAGTTTGCTGAATCTCCTGAGCGGACAGGAAGCCGCCATCGTCACGGAAGTCGCCGGCACGACGCGCGACATCTTGCGGGAACAGATCGCGATCGACGGCCTGCAAGTGGAACTCGTCGATACGGCGGGACTCCGCGAAGACCCGGACCGTATCGAGGCCGAAGGCATTCGCCGCGCACGCGACGCGCTGACGAAAGCCGACGGCGCATTATGGATCCAGGATGCAAGCGAAAAGACGCCCGGCGAACTGGATGAAGACCTACCGGACGACATACCGATCATTATTCTGCGAAACAAGATCGATCTGACAAACGACGCACCGGGATTGACGAAACAAGACCCGAAGACGTTGAACGTGTCCGCCAAAACGGGCGCTGGAATAGACGTCCTGCGAGACACCATTCGCAGGCTCGCGGGTTACCAGGACCTGGGCGAGGGCGCGTTCACCGCACGCCGCCGGCACGTCGATGCAATCATGAAGGCGGAAGAGCATTTTCGACGCGGCACGGAAGCGCTCGATCAGAACAAGGCGGGTGAGCTGTTGGCGGAAGACCTGCGACTGGCTCACGATGCACTCGGCGAGATTACCGGGACGGTCACGAGCGACGATCTGCTCGGCCGGATTTTCTCGGAGTTCTGCATCGGCAAATGACAATATTCAAAATGCGTTGCCCAAAAACGACGACTTAACCGAGTAATCCCTCTCGTCGATACAGTCGCGCGCAGATCAAGGTAAGGATTGCGCCAACGGCGAGTGTGCCGCCGACGGACACGGCCACGTGGAGCATGTTGATTGGTTCGTTGCGGATCAGGCCGACGAGCAGCAGGTGCTGGCTCAGGCTCGGTACGAACATCAAAGCCGTGCTCGGGCGCACCATCAGTATCGACACGATGAGTATCGGCAGGGTCGGTGCAAGCAATACGACGCTCACCCAGGTCTGTGCCTCCTTGAAACTCTTGGTGAACGATGCGACCAGGGTCATCAAGGACGCACCGACCAGCGCGAACGGGAGCAATAACAGGAACGCCATGACGACGACCGGCGGACTGAAATTCGGCGTCATGCCGAGTTCGACGAGCGGCATGAACTTCAGCGCGAAGTAGAAACAGGTAAGGCTCAGGCCCAGGGATATGCCCATGAACAGGCAGGTCGCGAAGATCTTGCCGAATATGAGGTGGTCGCGTTTCACCGGGAGACAGAGGAGCGGCTCCAATGAGCCACGCTCCCTTTCGCCCGCGGTGGCGTCGATCGCCAGGTTCATGCCGCCGGTCAAAAGCGCGAATATGAAAAAGTAGCTCAGCATGCCGAGGAGCATCGCGGAGCGGCCGCTCGGCGTCGAGACGTCGACCTCGTCGATATTGAGCGGCCGCATGACCATCGGGCTGATACCGCGAACCGTCAGTCGCAATGCGGCGAGCTCGCGGTTGTATGCCTGCAATGCGCGGCGTGCACGGCGCGCTTCACGTTCGGCCTGGTTGTTTGCCTGGTCGGTAATCAGCTCGATGGTCGCCGGCACCAGGTCGGCCAGGTCCTCGCCAAAAGTCTGCGGGATGAAGATGATCACGTCACGCTCGCCGTTGGTCACCGACTCGATCGCTTCCTCGCGGGTGTCCGGCCCGTCGACAATGTTGATGTTCTCGCTCTTGAGATAGGCGATCAGGTTTGGTGCGTGTTCCGCGCCGATGACCGGCAGGTCCAGCGCTTCCTCTTCGGTCGTTAGCGACCTTTCGACGGCGAGGTTGATGACGAACGCAAAAAGGATCGGGCCGAAGAGTGGTCCCATGATCAATGCGGTCAAGAGCGTACGCCGGTCACGAAAATTATCGACGACTTCTTTGCCGAACACGGTGCGAATAGTTTTCATTCGGCCGGCTCCACCATGTGGATTGCCTTGACGAAAGCCTCTTCGAGATCATCGCAGCCGGTGGCATCGCGAATGCCGTCGGCGCTGTCGTGCAAGGCGACCAGGCCTTCGGAGATGATGACGATTTCGTCACAGAGCGCCGCCACTTCCTGCATGACATGGCTCGAGAACAGCACGCACTTACCGACGGCACGAAGGTCGCGAATGAGTTCGCGAAGCGCTCGCGTCGACATGACGTCGAGGCCGTTGCTCGGCTCATCGAGGATGATGTTTTGCGGTTCGTGCACGAGCGATCGCGCCAGTGACACCTTGGTACGCTGGCCCTGTGAGAATCCCTTTGTGTGCCGGTCGGCGAAATCGTTGATGTTGAGCTGATCGATCACCTTCTGTACGCGCTCGTCGATGATGTCCGGCGACATGCCATAGAGCTTCGCGTAGTAACGGATGTTCTCGCGCGCGGTCAGGTGGGGATACAGACCCGGACCGTGCGGCAGCGTGCCGATGCGGCCGCGAGCGCCGAGCTCATCCTCGACGACATCGACGCCGTCGATCCTGGCCGTACCGGAATCCGGTTTCAGCACCGTATAGAGGATTCGCAGGGTGGTCGATTTACCGGCGCCGTTCGGCCCTAAAAGCCCCGTAACGCGACCGTCTTCGGCGTCGAAGCTGACGCCGCGCACCGCCTTCACCTCGCCGAAAGACTTGTGCAGGTCGTCGACGGAAATCATTCGGCGGGCCCCGAAAAATCCAGAAAGAACGGCATCGCGTGCAGGCGCTCGAGGCAAGCCACCTCGAGACTGCTCGGGTCCGCCGCCACGACAAAGTCCGCGATGATGTTCGGCACGCAGCCACGCGGCGCCTGGCCGTGGCCCTGTTTCTTGCCCGTCAAAAGGCGCGCATTGGCAAAGTCGACCGCGGCGAGTTCGGCATATCGCGGTGGCGTGATCGGGTCGGCTTCGCCGGATAGCAGCAACACCGGCACGTCGCTTGCGACCGGAACCTTGAATTCCTCGTCTAGCACGCCCGCAGGCCATACGGAACAGATCGCCTCGAGCGCGTCGAGTTGCACCGGGCCGATATAGGTCGCATCAAGCGCGTCACGGACGACATTTTCCCCGGCAAAATACGGCGCGTCCTCGGTGCAGACGACGGCATTGTGCATGCCGATGTTTATCGCATCGGACATGGATTCCGAAATCATCAGGAACTGCGCCGCAAGCGGCGCAAAGTTGCCCCTGATCGCTTCGTTGATCAGCATCGGCATCACGGCAACCGAGCTCGGGTGGTAGCTCAGCAGACGCAATGCCGCGGCCATTTCCTGGCGGCCGAAGTCGAGTTCCTGCGGTTCGCCTGTCAGAGGGTTCGGCAAAGTGACTGCGACGGGCTCCTCGTCGAGTGAATCGCGCAGCGCCTCGAAATCCTCGCGAATGTCCGGGAATGCGAGCGCACAGTCACTGCTTTCCGCGCAGCGATCAAAAATCGCTTCGAGCGCATTCTGTGCCTCGACGGCGATGGCGGGACCGAGCGCCATCTGTGGCGGAACCACGCCGTCGAGGACCACGGCCCTCGTCGACTCCGGGTAGCGCCGCAGGAAATGCTGGGCGACACGCGAACCGTAGGAGATCCCGTAGAGGTTGAATTGCGTGGAACCGAGCGCTTCACGCAACGCCTCGAGGTCACGCACGGCCACGCTGGTTGTGAAAAATCGTGGGTCATGGGGCAGCGCGTCGAGGCATTCCTCGGTCTCGGCGATCGTTTGCTCGCGCGAGAACCGGCCCTCGATGATCTCATCATCCGTTTCGCATTCCATGGCCGCCGACTGACCGGTGCCGCGCTGGTCTAACAGCACGATGTCGCGATTCCTGCGTACCAGCTCGAACGCCTGGCTGTAAGCGGCATAGAATTCCGTCGAGGCCTGGCCGGGACCGCCGGCAATGGGCACGAAGGGGTCGGGCTCGGGCTCGAGCGTCAGGGCCGGCACGACGGCGACGAACAGCTCGAGGCTCGGGGAGTCCGGGTCGTCGGGATCTTCATGGCGTTCGAGCGTGCCGCAGCGGGCCTTGATCCCCGGAAAGCCGCGACCGGCGCGAATGCGGCAGTCTTCGAGCTCGAGCGCCGGTTCTGCTTCTGCAAGGGGAGCATCTGCCGGCATGACCGCGAGCAGTGCGGCTGCGAGTAACGCTAAATATCTCAATGCGGATTCCGGTTTGGACGGCGTCGCTATATTCCGCATATGCCGATTCCGTGTAAAGCGTTATGGAACCGGCCCCGTGGCCCGATTAGAATAGCCGCCCCGGATTCCTGACCAATAATTGAGCAATGCCCGCGGACACGAAATTCGATGTCATCGTCATCGGCGGCGGCCACGCCGGCACGGAAGCGTCTCTCGCTGCCGCGCGCGCCGGTGCGCGCACGCTGCTGGTCACGCAAAAGCGAGCGACGCTCGGGCAGATGAGCTGCAATCCGGCGATAGGCGGTATCGGCAAGGGGCATCTTACGAAGGAGATCGACGCGCTCGGCGGCGCCATGGCCGAAGCCATCGACCGCGCCGGCATCCAGTTCCGCATTCTGAACGCGAGCAAGGGACCGGCCGTACGGGCGACGCGCGCCCAGGCGGACCGGCAACTCTATCGCCGGGCCATCCAGGGCATTCTGCGATCGCAGCCGGGCCTCCAGATCTTCGAGGCATCGGTCGACGACCTGATCGTCGACAATGGTGGCGTCCGCGGCGTCGTGACCGGCGAGGGCGAGCAGTTCCTCGCGACGACGGTGGTGCTGACGGTAGGCACCTTTCTCGGCGGCAGGATTCTGGTCGGCAACACCGAAAAGGCCGGCGGCCGCAGGGGAGATCCGCCATCGATCAAGCTCGCGGAGCGCCTGCGTGAAATGCCGTTTCGCGTCGCGCGACTGAAGACCGGTACCCCGCCGCGCATAGACGGAAAAACGCTGAACTACGAGGTAATGCGCGAGCAGCCAGGCGACGATCCGCTGCCCGTGTTTTCATTCCTCGGCAGGCAGAGCGACCATCCGCAGCAGGTCAGTTGTCACATAACAGGGACGACCGAAGAGACGCACGACATCATCCGCGCGTCGCTGCACGAGTCGCCGATGTTTTCAGGCGCCATCGAAGGCGTCGGGCCGCGCTACTGCCCGTCGATCGAAGACAAGATCGTGCGCTTTGCAGACAAGGATTCGCACCAGATTTTCGTCGAGCCCGAGGGACTCGACACCGACGAGGTGTATCCGAACGGCATTTCGACCAGCTTGCCGTATGAGACGCAACTTCGTTTCGTGCGCACGATCAGGGGTTTCGAGAACGCGACGATTACCCAGCCGGGTTACGCGATCGAGTACGACTACTTCGATCCGCGCGACCTGAAGCCCACGCTCGAGACTCGATTCGTTCCGGGACTCTATTTCGCGGGCCAGATCAACGGCACGACCGGCTACGAGGAAGCGGGCGCGCAGGGAATACTCGCCGGCATCAATGCCGCCTGCCAGGCGCTCGATCGGGACGAGTGGTATCCGGCACGCAGCGAAGCGTACCTCGGCGTGCTGGTCGACGACCTGATTACGCGCGGCGTTAGCGAGCCGTATCGCATGTTCACAAGTCGCGCCGAATATCGTCTGCTGCTTCGCGAAGACAACGCGGATCTGCGCCTGACGCCCGTGGGTCGCGAACTCGGTGTCGTCAATGACGCTCGCTGGCAGGCGTTCAACGTGAAACGCGATGCGGTAAGCAATGAACAGGAACGGCTGCAGGGCATCACAGTGCGCCCGGAGGCGTTGAACGGCGACGACGGCAAAATCCTCCGCACGCTGCAAAGAGAATGCCGTGCACTCGACCTGTTACGCCGGCCGGAGATCGGTTACGCGGATGTCACCGCCCTGTCGACAGTCGGCAACGGTTCTTTCCGTGGACAGATGTCCGCGGAACAGGCCGCGCAGGTCGCACAGCAACTCGAGGTACAGGCGCGATACCAGGGTTATATCGAGCGACAGCAGCGCGAGATCGACAAACACGCACGGCAGGAGGCCTTGCTGCTTCCCGAGGACATCGACTATGCAAGTGTCACCGGCCTGTCGACCGAGGCGCGGCAGCGGCTCGAGCGTGCCCGGCCACTGACGCTCGGCCTTGCGTCACGGCTCGAGGGCGTCACGCCGTCGACCGTCTCGCTTCTGCTCATCCATCTGAAAAAGCGCAAGCTGCAAAAATCTGCCTGAAGTGCCGCAGGGCCAAAAGTTGAACCGATAGACAGTTTCGGCAGCCGGTTGCGGTATGCTGATCGCCTCTTCTGGCTTCAGGAACCGTGCATTCCGCCGATGAACCCAGGGTCTTCTCTTATTAAAGGGCTCGCCAGGCAGCGGCTGTCGGTCCTGCTATGCATCGCAGTGCTCGTCTCCGCATGCGGGGGCGCCCAAGATGCAGCAAGGGAGAGCGTGCTCAATCGTGGTCTCGGCGCCGAGCCGGAATCGCTCGACGTTCACAAGGCGAGGACCAACCAGGCCGGGGACGTGCAGCGCGATCTCGGCGAGGGGCTGACGGCTTACACGGCAGACGGTGAACTCGTGCTGGCCGCTGCCGAACGCTACGAGTTGTCGGAAGACGGCTTGCAGTACACGTTCTGGTTGCAACCCGAGGGAAGATGGTCGAACGGCGACCGTGTTACGGCGGAAGACTTCGTCTTCGGTTTTCGGCGCCTGGTCGACCCGCAAACCGCAGCGTTTTACGCGGAACAGTCCCTCGGGGCCGTCGTCAACGCGAGCGAAATCATTGCCGGCGAGAAACCAGTCGACGAACTCGGCGTGGAAGCGATCGACGAGCTGCAGTTGCGCATCACGCTCAACTATCCGGTGCCGTATTTTCTCGCACTACTTACACACCCGAGTACATTTCCCCTGCATCGCCCCTCGGTCGAATTGCATGGCGATGTGCACGCACGTCCTGGCAACTTCGTGTCGAACGGCGCCTACAGACTGGAACACTGGGAAGTCGGATCGTATATCGATGTCGTTCGCAACGAACACTACCGGCTTAATGGAGAGACGGCTATCGACCGTGTGCGTCACCACATCACGCCGGAAGATACCGTCGAACTGAACCGTTACCGCGCCGGGGAGCTCGAGATTACCGCGAACGTACCGTCGGAATCGTTCGAGCTAATGAAACAGGAGCGCCCGGACGAGCTCAAGGTGTCGCCTTACCTCGCGGTCTATTACTACGGATTCAACCTGACCAGGTCACCGTTCAAGGACAATCCGAAGTTGCGCCAGGCGCTGTCGATGGCGATCGACCGCGAAACCATCGCCGAAAGCGTAACGGGCCGGGGAGAAACCCCGGCCTACGGCTGGGTGCCACCCGGCACAAATGACTACGAACCCCGCGAGTTTCTGTATGCGGACATGACGAGGGAGGAACGGCACGCCAAGGCACGCGAACTCTACCGCGAGGCTGGTTACAGCGAGGCTAATCCGCTGCGGATCGAAATTCGCTACAACACGGCAGAGGCACATCGTCGCATCGTGCTGGCCGTGCAAGCCATGTGGCGCGACGTGCTCGGTGTCGAGGCGACACCAATCAACGAAGAATACCAGGTGTTGCTCCAAAACATTCGCATGCAGCAAGTCACTCAGGTCTTTCGTTCAAGTTGGACCGGCGACTATAACGATGCACATACTTTCCTTAGCTTGATGGAAAGCGATAATCCGTCGAACCTGACCGGATACAACAACCCGGAATATGACGAGCTCATGGACAAGGCGGCGAACCAGACGGATCCCGCGCTTCGCCAGGTGTACCTAGAGGAAGCAGAAAGATTGCTTTTGTCCGATCACCCGGTGATACCGCTCTACTTTTATGTCAACAAGAACATGGTGAGTCCGCGAGTCCAGGGCTGGGGAGACAACGTGCTGAATTACCATTACAGTCAGCACCTGAGTCTCTCTGATAGCGACTGATTACTGTGCTGCGTTACGCGTTACTGCGTATCTTCGGAGCAATACCGACCCTGCTGTTGGTGATTGCCATCGCTTTCCTCATGGTGCATGCGGCACCGGGCGGACCCTTTGATAACGATCGTGTACTGCCTCCGGAAATCGAGGCGAATATTGCGCGCGCTTATCACCTCGACGAATCCTTGCCGCAACAGTTTGCTCGTTATGTTTCCGGTCTGTTCCGCGGCGATCTCGGTCCGTCGTATCGGTATCGCGATTACAGCGTCTCCGACCTGATCGGCGGCGCGTTGCCCGTGACCGTGCAGCTCGGCATGCTGGCGATGGCGCTCGCGCTCGTGGCGGGCATCGCCGCAGGGCTGACGGCCGCGCTTCGCAAGAACTCCCTGGTGGATCGCTTGGTAACCGGCATCGCGATGACGGGCATCTCGGTGCCGGTGTTCGTCGTCGCACCGCTGATGGTGCTGATCTTTGCAGTGTATCTCGACTGGCTGCCGGCAAGCTGGACCGGCGGTGGCACGGTATCGCGCCTCATCCTGCCGGTGCTGGCACTGGCACTGCCGCAAATCGCGTATATCGCCAGGTTGACGCGGGCGAGCATGATCGACGTGCTGTCGAGCGATTTCGTGCGCACGGCCAGGGCCCAGGGGCTGGGGACCCGCTCGATCATTCGCTACCACGCATTGAAGCCCGCGATGCTGCCGCTGCTCTCCTACCTGGGTCCGGCAATCGCCGGCATCCTGACCGGCTCCGTCGTCATCGAGGAAGTGTTCGGCATCCCGGGCGTAGGACAGTTCTTCATTCGCGGTGCCCTGAATCGCGATTACACGCTCGTCATGGGCATCGTGATTTTCTATGCGACGCTCGTCATCCTGCTCAATCTGATTGTCGATCTCCTGTATGGCGTCCTGGACCCGAGGATTCGCAACCGATGAGCTACCTCGCCGCCATCAAACCGATCGTTAAAAGGAGCCGCGAGAACCGCACCATCGTCGTGTGCCTGAGTATCCTGCTGCTCGTCGCCGTGCTTGCGCTGATCGGTCCCTGGCTCAGCCCGCATCATTATGCGAGCACGGATTTCGAACATCGTTTCCTCGGGCCGTCGTTCACCGACTGGCATCTGTTCGGCACCGACGATCTCGGCAGGGACCTGTTCGTTCGCACCATGCTTGGCGTCAAGGTCACATTGTTCGTCGCCATCATCGCGAGCGTGGTCAGCCTCGGCATCGGCGTCGCGTATGGCGCCATCGCCGGTTACATCGGCGGCAACATCGACGCAATCATGATGCGATTCGTCGATGCGCTATACGCACTGCCGTTCATCTTCTTCGTCATCCTCCTCATGGTCGTCTTCGAACGAAACTTCCTGCTCATATTTGTCGCGATCGGCGCGATCAACTGGCTCGACATGGCGCGCATCGTGCGTGGTCAGACCTTGAGCCTCAAGCGCCGCGAGTTCGTCGATGCCGCACGCCTAATCGGCGTATCGACGCGTGGAGTTATCTTTCGCCACATCACGCCGAACCTGTTCGGCGTCGTCGTCGTGTACATGACCTTGACGATTCCGCAGGCGATCCTCGTTGAATCCTTCCTGAGTTTTCTCGGCCTCGGTGTCCAGGAACCGCAAACTTCGCTCGGCGCGCTCGTCAACGGTGGTGTCGGCACGATGGAGCGAGCGCCATGGCTGCTCGTGGTACCCGCTGTCGTCCTGGCATTGCTGCTCTTTTGTTTCAATTTTCTCGGTGATGGCCTGAGAGACGCCGTCGATCCGAAAAAGAAAACCTGATGAGCCTGCTCGACTTAAAAAGTTTAAGCATCCGTTATACGGACAGCGGGAAACCGGTTGTCAAAGACCTGAGTTTTTCGATCGAGGCCGGCCAGTCGCTCGGCATTGTCGGTGAGTCGGGATCCGGCAAGACACAGACGGCGATGGCGGTCATGGGCTTGCTACCGGCCAACGCAATAACTGAGGGCAGCATCCGCTTCGACGGCCAGGAGTTCCTCGGCGCGAACACGGAAGTCCTGAATCGTTATCGCGCGCGTCGCATCGCGATGGTGTTCCAGGATCCGATGACGGCGCTGAACCCCTACGTCAGGATCGGCGATCAGCTGCGGCGCATCCTGCTCGAACACAAGATTTGCGACAAAAGCGAAGCGAAAGAACGTACGCTCGACATGTTGAAAAAAGTCGGCTTACCCGATGCGGAGCGTCAGTACCGCGTCTTTCCACACCAGCTGTCCGGCGGCATGCGCCAGCGCGTCATGATCGCCGCCGCCCTGATCGGCGAACCGGACCTGCTCATTGCCGACGAGCCGACCACGGCACTCGATGTCACGGTGCAGGCACAGATCCTGAGCTTGTTGCGCGAGCTGCGCGCGCAATCCAACACGGCAATGTTGTTGATCACACACGACCTCGGCGTCGTCGCCGGCAATTGCGATCGGATCCTCGTGATGGACAACGGGCGGCTACTCGAGGAAGGAACGACGAAGGACATCTTCGCGTCACCGAAAAATGAATGTACCGCGAAACTGATTGCCACCTCGCCGCGCCTCGACGTGACGGCGAGGATCAGGGCGCTGTCAGGCAGCCAATCGCCGGTGGTCGAGATCGACAACGCCTCGGTCAGCTTCCGCGAGAACGGCGCAGACGGACAGGGGCAATTACATGCCGTGCGCGGCCTAAGCCTCGACCTCGCACCCGGGGAAACGGTTTCCATCGTCGGCGAATCCGGCTCCGGCAAAACGAGCCTCGCACGGGCCGTCCTCGGCCTCATTCGCCTGCGTGACGGTACGGTCAGGTTCGACGGTAAGGAGCTGGCGGAGCGTGTGTACTATCGACCGAATTCGATTCGCCGCCAGTTACAGATGGTTTTCCAGGATCCTGCGAATTCACTGAACCCGGCCATGCGTGTCGCGGAGATCATTGCCGAACCAATAAGGATTCATGAACCGAAAAAGAAAAAGGCCGAACGAGAACGCATGGCGAACAACATGCTGCAGTTCGTCGGGCTCGGTACAGATTTACGCGAACGTTTCCCGCACGAACTGTCGGGCGGCCAGGCGCAAAGGGTCGCGATCGCGCGAGCCCTGGTGATCAAACCGAAAGTACTGGTTTGCGACGAAGCCGTCGCGGCGCTCGACGGCACTATTCAGAGCGACATCCTGCACCTGCTGCAGGCGGAACAGGCGGATTCCGGCCTGTCACTCATATTTATTACGCACGACCTGTCTGTTGTGCGACAGATCAGCCACCGCGTGCTGGTCATGTACCTGGGTAGAGTCTGCGAGCTGGCTACAAACGAGGATCTGTTCAAGCGACCGAAGCATCCGTACACAAAAGCACTCTTGAGTTCCGTTCCGGTACCGGATCCCGACACACCACCGAAGGACGTACCGATCGCTGGCGAAGTCTCGTCGATTCTGAACCCGCCGACTGGCTGCCCGTTCCACCCGCGTTGCCAGCATACCGTCGCACGTTGCAGCGCTGAGGTCCCGCGACTCGAGTCAATCGACGGCAGCAGCGTTGCCTGCCACCGGGCAAAAGAACTCGATCTGAGCTATTAATCGCATATCACCTGATTCGGAGAAGTGAATGGCAACGCAAAACGTAGCAGTCGTAACTGCCGCAGGTAGCGGTATGGGTGCGGGCGCCGCCCGCAAACTGGCAAGCGATGGCTTCAATGTCGCAATCCTGTCGTCCTCGGGAAAAGGAGAAGAACTGGCGCGCGAGCTCGGCGGTGTCGGCGTTACCGGGTCGAATCAGTCAGTCGATGATCTCGCGACGTTGATCGATCTTGCAGTGAACGAATGGGGACGGATCGACGTGCTGGTCAATAGCGCAGGACATGGGCCGAAAGGGCCAATACTGGAGATATCCGACGAGGACTGGATCCAGGGCATGGAGACCTATTTTCTCAATGTCGTTCGTCCAACGCGGCTCGTTACACCAATAATGCAGCGACAGCAGTCCGGCGTGATTATCAATATTTCCACCTATGCCGTATTCGAGCCTGACCCGGCTTTTCCCACTTCTGGCGTATTCAGAGCGGGGCTTGCAGCATTCACGAAATTGTTTTCCGATCAATTTGCATCGGACAACATTCGCATGAATAACATCCTGCCCGGCTTCATCGACAGCCTGCCAGAGAAAAAGGAATTTCGTGATCGTATACCGATGCAGCGTTATGGAAGAACGGAGGAAATCGCTGATGTTGTTTCGTTCCTGGCGTCGGATGGCGCAGCTTATATAACGGGACAGAACATACGGGTGGATGGTGGCATCACCCGGGCTGTCTGAAGCCCGGTCCGGGCAGAGACTAGCGGGTTAGAAAAATCGCTAAGCAGCGACTAAGCTGATGGCATATCCCGATTGACTAAAACAAAGACGAAAGGACTACAGGATGGCCCATTACCTGATCGCGCAAGTCAAAGTAAACGACGATAGCTGGATTCCGGATTACGCGGCGAATGTGCACGATATAGTGCATCGACACGGCGGCAAATACCTGTCGCGCAGCGGCAATATAAAGACGCTTGAGGGCGCCGAGTCTACTGCAAACCTCGTAGCCGTCATCGAGTTTCCGACAGAGGACGCAATGAACGCTTTCATAGCCGATCCGGATTACGCGCCGTACGCGAAAGCGCGACAGGATGGAACCGACAGTCATTTCATCGGCATCGACGCAAGCGACGCCGCGGGAACGATTCCGTATCTGACGTGAGGCGGGAGACCTTGGTAAACGCTACATCCCGGGCATCGGGATCGGCATCGGCGCGCCGTTGACGTTCAGCAATCCCTGTGCGTACTCGGCGATCATGACGAAATCATCGCCGTCTCGCTGCAAGAAACCCATCGTTACGAGGGTGCCTGCCTGCGGGTTCATCAGCTGCATGTATTCGAAAAGGGTCGCGGGCATGCGAACGTCGGCATTTGCGGTCATCGCGAGCAAAACGTTGCCCCATGAAAAATCTGCAGTGGCGTCACCTTGCGGGATATCGATGATCAGTTTGGTCGACACCTTGCCCTGCGGCAATGTAACGTCGAGTTGATCGATACGAATCTCGGCGCCGGCAGTAATGATCTTCTGTATTTCGTCTTCGGTCTTCGACAATACGTCGAGCATCGCTGCCTCGGGATCCGCGGAACCCTGTACTTCCTTGAATGCATCGGCGATGACCGCGACAGATGTCGGCTCCAGTTGGTTCAAGCCTAAGTCCATGGCGAAGTCGAAGCTGCCGACGCCGGGAACGGCGATTTCATCGATCATTATCTGGGTGCCGATGTTCAACCGTTCGTCGATAATGCTTGCATCGCCGGCCAAAGACATGTTGCCCATGGATACGGCAGGACCGCCG
>JABAOE010007274.1_pt5 | contig 14593 bp, 6 predicted proteins | sample 7062141 | NCBI WGS metagenome assembly JABAOE01 (sample SAMN14538627, study PRJNA623070) | marine sediment metagenome | biome: marine biome [ENVO:00000428]; feature: marine pelagic biome [ENVO:01000023]; material: deep marine sediment [ENVO:00002113] | place: India: Gulf of Khambhat ... | reverse complement strand
GGAGATCCTGCATCATCTGCGGGCCAATAAGAACACCGTGGTGGTGGTGGAGCACGACCCTGAAATTATCAAAGAAAGCGACTACGTTATTGATTTAGGACCCAAGGCAGGAGAGGAGGGGGGCAAGACCGTTTTTGCCGGCCCCTATGAAGGGTTGCTAAAGAATCAACACTCCCTTACCGCCGCCTACCTCACCCGACGCAGAACCATCCCCTTCCCTTCCAAGCATCGCCAACCCAAGTTGAACCGAGTCATCACAATCCAGGAAGCAAAAGTCAATAACCTCAAGGACCTGGATGTGGAAATTCCGTTGGGGCTTTTCACCTGCATTACCGGCGTATCCGGGTCGGGAAAATCGAGCCTGGTGGACGAAGTGATCTACCGAAATGTCCGCAAGCTGAAAACTTCACCCATGGCCACTTTGACCCATTGTAGCTCGATCCAGGGGGCGGAAAGGGTTTCGGACATTATCATGGTGGATCAGTCCCCGCTCGGGACAACTCCCCGCTCTAATCCCGCCACGTACATGAAGGCCTTTGATGCCGTCCGCCGTCTGTTTGCCGCCGCCGAGATCTCCCGCCTCAGGGGTTATACGCCTTCCACTTTTTCTTTCAACGTCGAAGGGGGACGGTGCGAATCCTGCCAGGGGGAAGGCTTCGAAAAGATCGAAATGCAGTTTTTGTCCGACGTCTACACTCCATGCTCCGAGTGTAACGGGGCCCGTTTCAGGGGGGAGATTCTGGAGGTCTTCTTCCGGGGCCGAAACATCCAACAGGTGCTGAATATGACCGTCTCGGAGGCGATGGACTTTTTCCATGATTGTCCGGAGATCCAGGACCGCCTTCGCCCCTTGCGGCTTGTGGGTCTCGACTACCTTCGCCTGGGACAGCCCCTCACCACCCTGTCCGGTGGCGAGTCTCAACGCTTGAAGCTAGCGGCGCATATCTCCCGGGCCAAGAAGGCTGCGACCCTCTTTATCTTCGACGAGCCCACCACCGGTCTGCATTTTCACGATATCGAAAAGCTACTGATTGCCTTCAACGAATTGCTGGATGAAGGGCATACGGTGGTCGTCATTGAGCACAACATGGAAGTGATAAAATGCGCGGACCGCATCATCGATCTCGGGCCGGAGGGAGGGAACCGGGGCGGGGAGATCGTGGCGGTTGGTACACCGGAAGAAATCGTAGAAGTCGAGCGCTCCCACACGGGCCGCTACCTGAAACCCCACCTGGTACAGGAACAAGAATCTCCCTTTGAGCCTCTTCTCGAGAAAACTCTGAAGGTCAATGGCAACGGGTCTGGTCCGGAGCAGCGTGCCATTGCCGTTGTGGGCGCCAAGGAACACAACCTGAAAAACATTAATTTAGAAATCCTTCGGGATCGTTTCGTAGTGATCACGGGCCTCAGCGGGTCGGGCAAATCGTCCCTGGCCTTTGATATCATTTACGCCGAGGGGCAGAGGCGCTACATCGACAGCCTCTCCGCCTATGCACGCCAATTCATCAAGGTCATGGCCCGTCCCAACGTGGATCTCCTGCTCGGCATACCGCCCACGGTTGCCATTGAGCAGCGCCTCAGCCAGGGCGGAAAGAAATCCACCGTAGCCACGGTCACCGAGATCTACCATTACCTGCGGCTGCTCTATTCGAAAGTCGGTAAGCAGCATTGCCTGCAATGTGATCGTCCCATCACCTCCCTCACCAAGAGTCAGATCCTGGACCGCATCTCCCGGGGGCACCGGGGAAAGGATGTCACCGTCATCAGTCCCATTGTGAGGGCGCGCAAAGGTTTTCATAAGGAGGTCATGGCCAGCGCCAAGAAGCTCGGCTACCGCAGGGCAAGGATCGATGGCGAGATGATCGATCTCAGGTCACCCACCCTCCTGTCGGGACTCGAGCGCTATCAGGAGCACGACGTCGACGTGGTCATAGGAACCGTAAAAGCCGGGGGACGGGGCCTCGAGACTCTGGTGGACCAGGGTTTGCGCCTCGGCAACGGAGTGATTCACCTGCTTTCGGCGCAGGGTGAGCAAATTTTTAACCAGCGCCATTTCTGTCTCCGATGCGGCATTGGCTACGAGCCGCTGGACCCCAGGCTGTTTTCCTTTAACAGCCGCCACGGTTGGTGCCCTCAATGCACGGGCATGGGTTACGATTGGGATTTCGACCCCGACTTGCTTGTGCCGGATCCCCAAAAAACCGTCGCCGACGTCTTCTCGTCTCTATGGTCCTCATCAGCAGAGCACGGTGCACTCAAACCAGGTCTGTCGAGGCTGTTACGTGAAGCCAAGCAGAAGCACCGAATCGACATTGGCACGCCCTATTCACGGCTGTCGAAAAAAGATCGGGAAGTTATCCTCTTCGGCAAGACGAAACCTTCGCCCTTCACCGGGCTTGTCCCGCACCTGAGAAAGCTTATGGAAAAGGCGGAGGAGGGATCGGAAGGACCGTTGTTGGAATTCATGAGTGAATATCCGTGCAGCGTCTGCAACGGGAGCAGACTCAACCGACGTGCCCAGGCCGTCAAGGTCAACGGCAAGTCCATTTCGCAGGTGGCTGCGCTGCCGGTCAAAGAAGGCTTGGAATACTTCCAGTCCCTGGAAAAGGCAGGGACAAGTGAAAAAACACGTTCCGAACGCGATCAAACCATCACGGAAAGAGTGCTGAGGGAAATTCAACACCGGCTAAGGTTTCTCCATGAGGTGGGACTCTCCTACCTGACTTTGGACCGTCGCGCCGACACCCTCTCCGGTGGAGAGGCCCAGCGCGTTCGGCTTGCCGCGCAGCTTGGGTCAAATCTCAGGGGTGTTTGTTATATCCTGGATGAGCCCACCATAGGTCTTCACGCCCGGGACAACGGCATGTTGCTGAACACCCTCGGAAGGCTGGTAGGCGGAGGTAATACGGTGCTGGTGGTGGAACACGATGAAGCAACCATCGATTCGGCGGAGCTGGTGGTAGACCTGGGACCCGGCGCGGGAATTCATGGCGGAAACGTTGTAGCCATGGGTAGCCCCAAGCAGATCAAGAACAATCCCAACTCTATCACCGGGGCGTTCTTGAAGGCCAAGAAGGCAAGGAAGTGGCCCGAGCGCTTGGTATCCAGCTATCCCTGGCTCACCGTACACGGGGCAAAGGCCAACAACCTGAAGAACATCGACGCCCGATTTCCCATTGGAGCCTGGAGCTGTGTCACCGGAGTATCCGGCTCCGGGAAAAGCACCCTGGTCAAAGAAGTTCTCTATAAAGGGCTCAAGTTAGGCCTGGGGCAGACCGCAGGCCGGCCCGGGGAGCATCGAAAGATAACCGGCGGCGAACTCCTCCAAAGGATCGTAGAGGTAGATCAAAGTCCTATCGGTAAGACTCCAAGATCGATCCCCGCGTCGTACGTGGGCTTTCTCGATGAGATCCGGCGGATTTACTCTCTCACCCCCGAAGCGAGGGTACGTGGTTACGCCCCCAGCCGGTTCTCTTTTAACGTTCGGGGCGGCCGGTGCGAAGAATGTGCGGGGCAGGGCAAGATCAAAAAAGAGATGAGCTTTCTACCCGACGTCTTCATCGAATGCGATCAATGCGGCGGGAACCGATTCAATGAAGAGACTCTCGCAATCCGATTTAACGACAAGAGCATCGCCCAAGTTCTGAACATGACCGTCGAAGAAGGAGTAGAATTTTTTCGGGCATTTCCTCATGTTCACCGTCCCCTGCAAGTCCTCGACGAGGTGGGCATGGGTTATATGACTCTGGGGCAGTCCAGCAACACCCTATCCGGCGGTGAGGCTCAAAGAATTAAATTGGCCTATGAGCTGGGTAAGGAATCTCGCGGGAGAACTCTTTACGTGCTGGATGAACCCACCACGGGACTTCATTTCGCGGACGTCGAAAAGCTCATCAATATCCTTCACCGCCTGGTGGAGGCCGGGAACACCGTGATCACCATCGAGCACAATCTGGAGATCATCAAAGAAGCCGACTATCTGCTGGACCTCGGCCCTGAGGGAGGAGAAGACGGAGGCCAAGTGGTCGCCAGCGGACCTCCTCTCGAGGTCATCAATGACGGCAAACGCTCCCACACGGCCCGCTTCCTGCGGGACTACCTCAAAGTCCAATCTCACCCGGGTAAACGTCGGTCCCGTCCTTCGGAATCCGCCCGGGCCATCTAAACCCTTTTGGGGCTGTTTGTGATCCTCAAGTCACTGGGATCAACCGAGGTCAAGATACCTGAAATCGGATTTGGCACCTGGCAGTACAACGGAGGTGTCGAGCCGTTGCGAAAAGGTATCGACCTAGGAGCATTTCTGATCGATACGGCGGAAATGTACGGCACTGAGGGAATCGTCGGTTCGGCGATCCAAGGGTTGGGGGATCAGGTTTTTGTCGCGACCAAAGTCTCGGGAACCCACCTGAAACACGATGAAGTGTTGAGGGCGGCAGAGAGTAGTCTAAAGAGACTCGCCACAGACACCATCGACCTCTACCAGATCCACTGGCCCGATCCGAGGGTTCCTGTAAAGGAAACCATGCGCGCTATGGAAACTCTGGTGGACCGGAAAATGGTCAAATTCATCGGCGTCAGCAACTTCTCGGTCAAGCAGCTGCAGGACGCCAGAAAGTCCATGGATAAGTACTGTATCGTATCCAATCAGGTGGAGTATCACTTGATGGACAGAGCTATCGAAGAGAGCCTGCTACCCTACTGCGAAAAGAATGACATCACTATACTTGCCTACAGCCCCCTCGCACGAGGCCGCCTTACTTCAAAACCCATGTTGAGGCATCGAAAAGCCATGGGCGTCCTTCAGGAGGTCGCCAACCAGACCGGAAAGACCATGGCCCAGGTCGCTCTCAACTGGTGCAACGCAAAACCCAACGTCGTCTCTATTCCGAAGACAGACAAAGTCGAGCGTATCATAGAAAACTGCGGCGCGTCCGGATGGAGGCTTTCCGCCGAACAGGTACGCTCCTTGGATCGAGCCTTTCGATAGGATCAATGCGGGTTGCGACCAAGGGGCAGAGAGGTTCACGCGCGGGATTGGCCGTGGAATCGTCTGAGGGCCAGGTCGCCGAGGAAAAATAATAGTCCCAATCCCGACAGGGCCCACCAGGTTTCCTGGGCCGACTGCCGGCTGGTTTTGCGCGGGGTAAAGAGTCTTTCGAGACCATCCCTTAAATTTTCGGGTCGCAGGATCTCCCCACCCGTTTGCTCAGCCAGCTGATTCAGCAAAGGCGTATTGGGTCTGATCTCACGGTATTCTTTCGAGTAGGGAGCCACATAGGGTACTGTGGTCGCAGTCGATGCGGCATCTTCCTTCGCGCCGCCTTCGACAATGGTCATGAAATAGGTGCCGCTGGATGGGGCGCTGAAGCGCGTTTCATACCTGCCCGGGGCAATTTGGAAAAATGACCTTTCCTGACTGCTACCCACCGGACCCGTGAGTATTCCCGTCGGAGTGAGCTGGTTCCTGAACCGACCATCGGCGGAAAAGAAATCCACCTGGGCCCTAATCTCGTCTCCCTCCTGATGGAACTGAGTCACCAGTTGGTTTTCCGAAACTCTTTTCAGGGCGCTCCGGGCGAGCTGGCTTACCCAGCGCGGAAATCCATCCCACCGGACCCATTCCCTTCCCCAGCGACCCGTCAGGTCCGACGTGAAAGCCGCAACGGTTCCCAATCCGTATCGCCAGGAAATCAACAGAGGATCGTCTTCGACTTTCATATAAATTTCCGAAACAGGTTTTGGGTGAGTCAGGACATAGCCTTGCACCGCAGGAATGCCTTTTGTGGAAAGCCCTTTCATAGGTCCGCTGGTTTGAACGACTCTGGGGTGGACGACCTTTTCGACCAGAAGGTCCTGCGAGATCAAAAGAGTCTCGGTGGTAAAAATCTGCGGAATGGTTCGTGGGTCCACCGTCGCGTAGCCTCTACCTTTACCGATCCTGGCAATTTGCGCCATGAGGGCACGGTCCGCATCCCCGCCCACGGAAACCGTCGAAACCGTCGTCGCCTTATCCGCCAGTCTCTTCACCAGATCTCGAAAGTCGCTCTTATCCGTGAGACCGTCGGAGAGGACCAGCACATGCTTGATGGCGGCCTCCTTGCTGGAAAAGGCCCGCTCGGCTTCAACCATGGCTTTGTAGAGATCGGTACCGCCATCGGATTGGAGAGACGCGATCCGTTCCGAGATCCACTGTCCCCGTTCCACCCGCGTAAATGGGATCACCCACTCCCATTCGGCGTCAAAGGCAAGGATCCCCACTTCGTCAGAAGGGTTGAGCAACTCGGCCGAGGCGATGGCCGCCGCCTTGGCCAGGTCGAGTTTCGTCGCCCCTCTCTCTCCTTCACCCATGCTGCCGGATTTATCCAGTATAAACAGGAGGGCCACCTGGGGGAGTTCCAGACGGGCGGGAGGCCTCATTTCCACGGGGAGAACCCGTTCCAAGGGTGTGCGATAATAGCCACCTGCCCCATAGCTTTTGGGCCCGCCGATAACGATCAAACCGCCGCCCAGATCCCTCACGTACTTTTCCATCACCTCCATTTTCGCCTGGGAGAGTTGATAGGCGGGGACATTGTCAAGCACGACGAGATCAAACGCGGAAAGCTCCGCCAGGCTGAGACGTCTTAGAAGAGCGGAGGACTCTACCAATTCATAGCCCTGGACTCTTAACGCCCTGGCCATATAGCGTTGGTCGTGGTCCGGGGAATGTAAATAGAGAATTCTGGGGGGACCTTTCACTTCCACGACCCCCTGAAGGAGATTGTTCTCCGGCAGGGTATCGTCCCGGGCTTCCACCAAAAGCTCCAAGGTATGATTGCCCCTTTCCCTCAAAGCCTCCCTGAAGCTGATCCAATTGGTCCCCGGTTTTAATGTTGTCTCAATTTGCCGTCTGACCACGCCATCGAGCATGAGCTGGACCTGAACCGTCGTGTCACGCAGGCTCTGGATGGCTCCGCGAATTTCAAACGTCTCCGCACTGTCCACCCCATGAGGCAATACCAAGTCTTTGACGTAGACCTCGTTTCGCCCGCGGAAGAAACTCACCGGGTAAGCCCAGACCTGGACCCCATGGGACTTGAGGAGCGGGATGATGTTGGAAGCGCTACCACGATTTTCATTGCCGTCGGAAACAAGGAGCACCCGTCCTTCGCGCTCGCCCCCCAACTGTGCGTGTGCCGCCTGCAACGCGGCGGTGATGTCCGTCTGCTCCCGGCCTCCCGGCGCAGCAAAGTCAAATTGAGGAGAATCTCCCCGTGGGAAGAACTCCCACGCCGGGTGTTGAGCAAAGGTCAGCAGACCAACCCTCGTCTTGGTGCCCTTGAGTCGCTGGGCCTCATCCAAGAGCGGCAGCGACTCTTCCTTGGCCTGTTGCCCCACGCTACGTGAATAGTCCACCGCAAATATCACGTCCAGTTCGTCCACCACCTTGAACCAAAAGTTCGGGTTGAACAGAGCCACCAATAGCGCCGCCAGAGCAGGGACTCGGACCAGCAAAGGGTAAAAGGTCCCGCCGCCGCGAAATACCAAATAGCCCTCGAGCAGCAACAGGAGCGCGACAAAGGCAAGCAGATAGGGCCAGAGGGCCATACCTCGTTGAGTGTTTTCAAGGCTCACCGTTTTCGGTGACACCACCGGGGAGCCGGCAAAAGCAGAACGGATCTCCGACTCCTGTTCACTGAAGAGATTGACCGCAAATTGACCTGTGCTTTCCCCGGCTTTGTATTCGTAGAATCCGGCCTCACGAGTGTTGGCAAAGACCAAGGTTCTGCTTTTTTGCTCCAGGGTTTCGTTCCGCCGGGAAGGAGTCGTAATCTCAACCGTATCGTAAACTTCTTTGAGGAGCAGGGTATGAGGGATCCCGGCCTGAACCTGAATGGCAGGAAACTCGGTCTTGCCTGGCCGAATCCATGAAAACGCATTGCCAAAAAGAATCGGGAAAGAAACCCTAAAGGGTAAATCCGAATTCATCAGATCGAAACCAATCACCAAAGCTCTGATACGATCCGTCTCCAGTGCATGGATTAAAGGGGTTTCGCCGGATCGTGACAGAGTCACTCCATCGCTCAGGGGAATCAAACGGAGGGCTTCTCGGATATAAAGGTTTTCGAGGCGCAGGCCATCTGCCAGGGGATGACTCTCGGACCAGGGAATAGGTCTTGGGTTGAGCACCCTTCCCTGGGCCCTCAATGGAATGCCCTCAGCCACGGTATTGATCAGTATAAAGTTTCCTTCCAGCAGCCGGGGGACTTCGATACCGTTGACGATGATCACATCGTATTGTTCAACCTGCTGGGCCAAAGAAGTCTCGTCCAATTGATCCGTTCGGGTGACTCTGAGTTGAGGGAAGGATCGGAACAGGTGCTCTAAGTACACATTGCTTTTACCTGCGTACAGGACCCGAAGCAGAGGCGTATCGGACAGCGAGAGGAACGCCCGGTTATCCGTCGGAAAATCGTCGTTCACAGCCAAGAACGCGGTGGCTCGACCCTTTAAGGTTCCTCGGTATGGATAAATCAGGACCCTTCTCGCTTCTGGGCCAATTTCGACTTCCTCCCGTACCGGATTGTCATTTCCAATCATGACCGTCAGGGGGGCTTGGACCGGTTGCGAAGTGAAGTTTTTAATACTGAGCATGATTTCATACTCATCGGCCCCGGAGGAAACCCGTCTCAATTCAAATCCCGTGACGGCAACGTTTTGATTGCCTCCGGTTACCTTAACCCACTGAAGAGACGGTGAATCCCATGGAAGCTCATCGATGCCTTCGAAGGCGCCATCGCTGATCACCAACACCCGGTCACCGCTTCCCCGTCGAAGAAAAGAATGCGCGAAAAGGATGGCCTGTTTTACCTTGGCCGGCGCGTCGGTTGCGCCCACCCTGCGGGCCAGGTCCCGCAACCTGCTCTTGTCGGACGTGAAGGGCATCAAGACTTGAGGTGTTGGACCCGCCTCGATGATCATCATCCGGCGGCCTGAGGTCTGTTTCTGAATCAGGGACAGCAATTCTCTACGGGCCTCTCGGAAACGGCTACCGGAACGCCCTTTCGCCTTCATACTCGCGCTGGTATCCAAAACCACCACCGTGTCTCCTCCCCTCTGGCCGAACCCAAGTAACGAAGGATCCGCCAAGGCGGAAACCAGGATGATGGCAATGAGAATCTGTAATAGAAGGAGAAGGTTTTTCTTCAGCAGCCAACCGAGTCGTTTTCCGACGGGTTGTTCCTGGAGAATCCTCTCGAGCAGGAACAAGGTCGTGCTCCGGATCCGGTTCCCCTTCGGCCTAAGGCTATGGAGAAAGATGATCAGCGGGATAATACCCAGGAGCGAGAAGAACGCGTAAGGAAGTCCCCATTGCATGGCTGCTACCTGACGGTTCTCCCCTGACGCAGGGTACGCAGCACAAAATCTTCGAAGGGAATCTCAGTCGTCGTGCGAAGATAGTCCATATCGTGGTTTCGGCAAAAAGAGGCCGTCTCCTCGAGGTAACGCTCAACTTCTTCGTGGAAACGTTGGACCAACGCGTTATCAAGAAAGAGCCTCCTTTCTCGGCCGCTTTCCACGTCCAAAATGGCGGTATCGCCCACGGGTTCCAGCCTGATCTCCGATCCGTCCAGGATATGGACCACGAGCACGTTATAACCCTTTCTCATCAACTCTTCGAAACCGGCTCGACATCCCTGGGGATCGAATAGATCGCTCACCAGTACCACCAACCCGCGGCTGGGATACCGAAGGGAAAACGTCCTCGCGGCGGCCCTCAAGTCCGTCTCACCACCGCTGGGAACCTCCCGCAGGAACTTGAACAGGGCGAGTATCTGCTTTCTCCCTCGGCCCAAAGACAAGTGAGAGTCCATATCCTGGGAAAAACTCGCCGCGCCCACTCTGTCATGGTTGGTTAATCCGATGTATCCAATAGCGGCGGCCACACTCTTGGCATAGTCAATCTTTGGCGGGTTGCCCTCGGACATGGATTGGCTACCGTCCAGAAGGAGATAGATGTTCATCTCCTCTTCACCGATGAACACCTTCAGCAGCAATCGCTCAAGCCGACGATAGACGTTCCAATCCACATAGCGGAAGTCGTCACCCCGGTGGTATCTTCGATAGTCGGAGAATTCGAGACTTGAGCCCCTCCGTGACGACAGGTGATCTCCCTTGCCCCTGGCGGACGAAATCCTTTTCGCCACCAAACGCAGGCGTTCTAGTTTCTGCAAGAACTCCGGCTCGAGAAAGGTTGGTTGGGACTCATCGGCCATGGCTACAAGGTCTCCGGCACCCGCTCCAGGACTTCCTCTAAAATCTTTTCCGCCGTCATTCCCTCCGCGTCCGCCGCCAAGTTGAGAAGAATGCGATGCAGCAAGCTGGGCATAACAACTGCTCGAATATCCTCGAAAGAAACATTGGGCCGTTCAGAAAAGAAGGCCCTGGCCTTGGCTGCAAGAATAAGGCTTTGCAGCCCCCGGGGGCTGGACCCGTACAGGACAAACTTCTGAGCCAGAGGCAGGCTCCACGCTCCCTCCGGATGAGTCGCCATGACCAACCGCACGGCATAGTCCTTCACCACATCAGCCAGAGGCATCTCCCGCAGTGCAGAGCGGATGGTCAGGATTCCCTCACCATCGAGGACCTTGCTGAGAGGTTCCGGTGGAGCAGCGGTCGTAAGATCCGCAATTCTCCCCATCTCAGCATGGCTGGGGTAGAGCACCAGCAATTTAAAAAAGAACCGGTCTACCTGAGCCTCTGGTAACGGATAGGTTCCTTCCATCTCTATCGGGTTTTGCGTGGCGAGGACCATAAACGGATCCTTCAACGGATGTACCTTTCCCGCTACGGTGACACTCTTTTCCTGCATGGCCTCCAGCAGAGCGGATTGCGTCTTGGGGGTGGCGCGGTTGATTTCATCCGCCAGGACGATATTGGCAAAGACGGGACCCGGTTGAAAATCAAAGACCTTTCTGCCGGAGGGATCTTCATTGAGCACATTGGTTCCCGTAATATCGGCGGGCATGAGATCAGGAGTGAACTGTACACGGGAGAAGGTCAAATTTAACAGTTCCCCCAGACTACGAACCAACAGCGTTTTTCCCAGACCGGGCACACCTTCGAGCAGACAGTGTCCGCCACAAACCAGGGCTGTAAAGACTTCTTCAATCAGCTTCTCATGCCCCACCACGACCCGGCTCATCTCGGATTTGACCCTGTCAAAGATAGTGCGTGATTCGGCAATTCTTTCCCGTAGTTCAACCGTGGCTTCCAATGTCATTCCTCCTCCATCCGGACGCGCGCCACTAAAAATTAGTTAACCATTTATTTCCGTCGGTTACCGGTGCCGAATGATGGCAAAGCGCAGAGCGCATGGCGCATAGCGTTCGGATGTTTGTTTTGACTTTCTCTCGATCTTCCATCCTCAATCATCAATTCTCAATCTTCTTGACTCCCTGCTCCCCCTCCACTTGAATTCGACAGGTCCGGAAAAGACGCTTTGCGCTCTGCGCTTGGCGCCTTACGGCTCCTATTGTTGCTCGCCGCTCATACCCAGGGAGAGAAAATAGTTTCTTACGGTTTCCCTCATATCCTGAGGGATTTGTTCAGCGGAAAGCTCTCCCTCCACCTGTCGTTGATACGAAGTTACGATCTCCTCCTGGGGAACTTCACTATCCTTCGCCCGGAACTCACCCCGCAAAGTCACCCCTGCACTGGGACCTTCCCTGAAGAGTCCTTTAAGATGGGTCTCAGCCTGCGCCCTGAACTGGGGGTATTGGACTTCCGGGCCCTTTTTTCCGGGTTGGTCCCCCGGTTGGCTTCCTTTTTTAGCGTCTTCTTTCGATGGCGAGGAGGAAGCCATGGGTGATTGCCTATCCATGGGCCGTGTCGTTTCCCCGTCCATCCCGTCCAGCATGAGCACAACGAACTGTTCCGCTTCCATGAGGCTGCGGCGGTCCATTTCCGTGGCCGCCTGTCTATTAAGCTGCTCGATGAACTCTCTCAACTGGTTCTCATCCATGGACTCACCCGAAGAGGGATTGTTTCCCATTTCCCTTCTGAAAGGGTCAAGGCGATCAAACTTTTTGAGGACATCGCCTCCGCGCATGCCCTTCCCTGGGAAAGCGTTGGGGCGGCTCAAGGCGTCTTTGAGGTCACCGACTTGCGATTTAAGGTTTTTCAAAGCTTCCTTCGAGAGCTTTGGAAGCGAGCCCTCGCCACCATGGAAGGCCTTGAGCCGGTCACCGATACCCTGGGCGACATCCGTCAGATCGTTTCTCAACTCTTCTTCATCAACCATTCCCCTGAGTCCCTTGTCCGCCACTTCTTCAAGAGCCCGGGCCACGTCCAGACTTTCGGTTAAATTTTCCTCTTTGGCCTTGTCCTGGAGGCTCATCGAGTAGTCTTTGATTTTTTTCGCCATGGTCAGATCCCGGGAGCCTTTTCCCCAGTCCAGGTGAAAGTCCACACCGAACCACGCCATCAAAGCCCAGATCAGAAGGACCGGTGGAGCCGCGTACAGATGCCAGGAACGCTGTCGGGCAAAAAGACCTCTCACGTCAACGGACTTCAGCCGGGCAGCCGTTTCTTCGAGAACCAACTGCTCGGGTAGTTTGCTCACCGGGCGCTTGAGAATCTCCCAGGCCGTCACTGCCCCTTCCTGGAGTCTTAGTGTCCTGTCTAAACGTAAAACCGCCTGAAGGGTTTCCCTGTTTCCCCACGGGTGGGCGAGCATTAACGCCAACATCGAGATGAGAAACAGCAACGGCGTCAGGGAAAGGGGGCGCGCCCAGAGGGGAAAGAGGTCGCTTAACGGCAACATCAGCAGGGAAGCCGCCACTGAGTACACCAAAGCCGCAACCAGGATGGCCTCCCTTCTCTTAAGCCTCTCCCAGCGCAGAAGCTCAAAAAGCTTCTCCTGGACGAGTTGCTGGTGGTTATTCAAGAGTACCCCTCCCTGAGTCTCCTCAGTGCGATCCCGTAAAATATCAACCCCGAAACCAGGAGCGTCAGGTGAAAGGCGAGGTGAACGGTAGCCGGATCCCATTGTAACGCTCCGAGCCTCAGCGGGCTGAGTTCCAGGCCTTCCAGGAGATGCAAAAGGAAGGCGACTGGGTTGAGGGGAAGATACAGGAGTCCGGAAACCAAAAGCAAGCAGACCAACAGACACCGGATAAACACCCGTCGGCTGTCCTCCCTGTGATCCCATAGCGCTAACGCAAACAACCCCCACACGCTGTAGGTAAAGCCGTAAAAGTACAGCAACAGAAAGGCGGTCAAGATGGTCCTGAGCGGCGCGTGCTCAATGGCTCCGGCCCAGCCCAGAAGAGGTGCGGAAAGGAGAAGAAAAATCAGCAAGTGAAGGCAAAGGAGAGAAATCTGTCCCAAAGCCACCGAGGTGATCTTCATCTTCCGCTGCGAGAACCAGTGCTTGGTCAGTTGAAAACCTGAGGTCAAAAACTCTTGATTTGTGATGCGAAGGCTAAAATAAACCAACAGGAGCAGAGAGGCCACCGACGACAGCTTAAATAGATAGGCCGGCCCCATCCAGAAGCGGGGGTCCCCTGTAGGTAGTACGAGAACCAGGAACTGGATGAGCGAAAGGATAACCAGGTAGAAAAAATAGATCATGAAGCCGCGACCTTCATCGAAGTAGACTCGAATGCCTTCGTTGAGTACCGGATTGGTCAAGCCTTTCACAGCTCCTCCTCATCTTCGACTTGCAGCGGTATCGGAGCCCGAAAGAGTGTATAACTGTGGGACAGCATACGTTTATCGTTGGCCCACACCCTGCGAGAGTCACTTTCGACCCAACCCACAATGAAAGCCGAGTTCTCAGCCCAGCCGGTGAGTATATGGTCGGGAGGAAAGACGGAATTTCTGAACAGGGCCACACGCAGCCGGTCGTTAAACGGTATCTCCCGGAGATCCAATTTCTCCCCCGGCCCATCCAGCTGCTTACCATCCGGCGAAAGTGCAAACTGCCGCACAAGATTCGAGCCCAGGGGAATGTCACCCAGACGGTATCCCTTTCCAAAGTAAACGAGCCAGCATTCGGTAAGGTCCCTAGGACTTAAATTGGTCACCTCCAGCTGAAGGGCGTTGTCCTGTCGCGTAGCATCAATTCGGAAGGGGAAGGGACTCACGGAGCGAATCCTAAACAATCTGAAATCCCACTCTTTGGACGGAAATCTAATTGAGGTAAACCGAATTCCATCCTGGATTTCTATGGGCGAGGTTATCTTTTTGGTGACCCGGGGCTGGACCAGCTCGAGATCGCTCCATCCCCGTTGCATCCGAAACCCATAATCTTTTCTACGAGTCGAAAAAAGACCCACATTGGATTGCACTTCCGCATATCCATCGGGTTGCCCATCCAACAAGGTGGATGAAAAGAGCACTCCGTCGATGATTTGCGACCCGCGGTCAAAATATAAGTAGCCTCCCACGGAAAAGAGAGAAACAACCACAGCAAATGAGACGGATAGCATGACTCGTGAAACCTTTTGGCGGTACCAGAGCCGCGCGAGGATCAACAACAGAGCAACGTAGGAAAGCAAGGACACAAGGAACGGCACTAGAGGGATACGGGTAGAAAAAAATGTGGAAT
>JABAOE010003466.1_pt2 | contig 14598 bp, 10 predicted proteins | sample 7062141 | NCBI WGS metagenome assembly JABAOE01 (sample SAMN14538627, study PRJNA623070) | marine sediment metagenome | biome: marine biome [ENVO:00000428]; feature: marine pelagic biome [ENVO:01000023]; material: deep marine sediment [ENVO:00002113] | place: India: Gulf of Khambhat ... | reverse complement strand
CTCTTCCTGGTCGTGGGTCACGACGATGAACGTGATGCCCAGCTCTTCCTGCAGATTCATGAGCTCGAACTGGGTGTGCTCGCGCAGTTTCTTGTCGAGGGCCGCCAGCGGTTCGTCCAGCAGCAGGACCTTCGGGCGCTTGACCAGGGCCCGGGCCAGCGCGACGCGCTGGCGTTCGCCGCCGGACAGCCTGTCCGGCTTGCGCTTCGCGAGGTCGGGCAGTCGCACCAGCTCGAGCATCCGCGAGACCCGCTCCCTGATCTGGTCCGACGGCAGATTTTCCTTCTTGAGCCCGTAGGCGACATTCTGTTCCACGGTCATGTGCGGAAACAGCGCGTAGGACTGGAACATCATGTTCACCGGCCTCTGATACGGCGGGACGTCGGTCATGTCGACGCCGTCGATCAGGATGCTACCCGCGCCGGGACGCTCGAGGCCGCCGAGCATCCGCAGCAGAGTCGTCTTGCCCGACCCGGAACCGCCCAGGATGGAAAACAATTCACCCCGATAGATGTCGAGGTCGACCTGATCGACGGCGGTGACGCCGGAGAAAGCCTTCGTCACCCCCTGGATCCGGATCAGCGGCTGCGCGTTTGGGTCCAGCCAGGGCGTGTCCGCGTAATCCGCGTCCGCGCGCGAGTCCGTTGGTGTCGTGTCGTCCGTCATGTTCGCCGAGAAGCTACAGGCCGGTCTTGATTCGTGACCAGGCGCGCGTGCGCCGGCGCTCGAGCTTGGGTCCGAAAATGAAGCCGACGTTCATCGTGTCCAGTTGCTCGCCGGGCGGATAGACGGCGGGGTTGTCGGCGACCTCGGGCGGCAGCAGCGCCATCGCGGCACGATTGCCGTTGGCATAGTGAACGTAGCTGCTGATCTTTGCGATCACGTCGGCACGCAGCAGGTAGTTGATGAACAGATGCGCATTGTCCGGATGCGGCGCGTCGGCCGGAATGAATAAACCGTCGAACCAGATCACGGTGCCTTCCCTGGGCGTCGAGTAGGCCAGCCTGATGTCCACGCCGACCTCCACCGCCCTCTGCATGGCCTGCGCGTAGTCCCCGGACCAGCTCATCGCGACGCACAACTCCTTGTTCGGCAGGTCGCTGATCATGCGCGACGAGCTGAAATACCGCACGTACGGACGCACGGATTTCAGCAGTTCCTCGGCCTCCTTGATATGCGCCGGCTCCATGCTGTTGTGATCATGGCCGAGATACAGCATGGCCATCGGTATCACGTCCGTCGGCTCGTCGAGAAGACTGATGCCGCAGTCCGCGAATCGCGCGGCGATCGCGGGATCGAAGATCATGTCCCCGCTGTCCAGCGGCGCGTCCGGCATGCGCTCGCGGATCATGTCGATGTTATAGGCGATTCCCGTGGTGCCCCACATGTACGGGACGCCGTACAGGTTGCCCGGGTCGTAGATCTCCATCTTCTCGAGGACCCAGGGATCGAGGTTGTCCCACAGCGTCAGCCGGCTGCGGTCGAGCGGCTGGTACACGCCGATCGGGATCAGGCGCGAGGAGTACCGCGCGCCGTGGACGACGACGTCATAGCCGGTCTTGCCGGTCAAGAGTTTGGCCTCGACGATTTCCGTCGAATCGTAGAGATCGTAGTTCACCTCGATGCCGAACTCGGCTTCGAACTCGGCGATGGTCGTCGGAGCGATGNNAGATGTCGTAGTTGACCTTGATGCCGGTCTCGGCCTGAAACTTCTCGATGATGCCCGGCGCGATGTAATCGGCCCAGTTGTAGACGTTGAGCACCCGCTCTTCTTCGGCGAGCGCGCTCAGCGCCGCCAGCAGCGCACAGACGCAGGATGAGTGCCTGAACAACGTCAAGAGCTAAATTCCGTCGAGACCTCTTTTCTTCAGCGCCCGGGCGATGATCAGGCGTTGAACCTCGCTCGCGCCCTCCCAGATCCGGTCGACCCGGAGTTCCCGGAAGAAGCGCTCCGCCGCATTTTCCCGCATGTAACCCCGTCCGCCAAATATCTGAACCGCGCGGTCGGCAATCCGGTTGGCGGCTTCGGAGGCGTGCAGCTTGGCGATCGAGCAGTGAGCATGCAGAGATTTCACGTCGGCGCCGCGATCGTGAGCCTCGGCGGCGTGATAGGTGATCAGCCGGGCGGCCCAATAGTCGGTGACGCTGTCGGCAAGCATCGCCTGGATCAACTGTTTGTCGATCAGCGGCTCGCCGTCGACGATGCGGCTGCTGGCGAACTCGCGCGCCTCTTCGATCAGGCGGGCCGCGGCACCGCAATTGCGGGCGGCGATCATCAGCCGCTCGCGACGGAACCAGGCGTGGGCGTACCCCATGCCTTCGCCTTCTTCGCCCAGGCGATTTTCGGCCGGGACGAATACGTCGGTGAATCGGTAAGTCGGATGGTGGGCGTCGAAGGTGTGACTGAACAGCGGCGTCGCGACGATGTCGACACCCGGGGAGTCGATGTCGACCAGGAACAGCGTGTCGGTCCCGGCATGCGGTCCGTCCGCCAGTCGTGCCTGCAGGAAAAAGAAATCGGCGTGATTGGCGCTGGTCACATACCACTTTTCGCCGTTGATTCGATATCCGCCGTCGGTGCGATGCGCGGTGGTGTCAATGCGCACATCGGAGCCGGATTCCGCCTCCGTGATCGCATAACACTCCTTGCGCGAGCCCTCCGCGAGCGGCAGGACATAGCGCTGCAGTTGATCGTCGCTACACGCTTCGAACATCCACCGGTGGGGCTCGGAAAAGCACCAGCACAGCGCGTTGGTGACGCGCCCGAGCTGCTCCCAGACCGCGACCTGGTCGACGGTGCGCAGTTCGAGGCCACCGTATTCGGCGGGCACGTCCATTGCGCTGAAGCCGAGTTCGATCGCCCGTTTGCGATGCCGGGCCCTGATATCGGCAGGCAGCTTGCCGGCATTCAGCTCCGCTTCGACCTCGAACGGAATCAGCTCCTCCTCGGCGAACTTGCGCGCCTTTTCCAGCCACTCGTTGGCCTGAACATCCAGATTTAGCTGCACCTCGTCGCTCCTGCCGTCGAGCGGGTCACTGGCCGAAATGCTCGGGAAAGACGCCGGCCAGGTAGGCGAGGCAGATCGACCTCGCCTGCTCGCCGCTCATCGAATCGGGACTGACCAGCATATCCAGCCACAGGCCTTCGCTCATTGCCGCGAGGCCGGCGGCCACCATCCGCGGGTCGGTGCCGGGGTAGGGGCCTTCCTCGATGATCTCCTGGCAGAGTCCGATCAGCATCCGCTCATAGCGCTCGTCGAGTTCGGCGCAGATCTTGCGGTACGTCGGTCGCGACTTGCTCTCGCCCCAGAAGGCGAACCACACGGCGATCTTGTTCGCCTCGCAGGCAGGCGGGGAGAAGTCGGCGTCCACGATCGCCCGCATCCGCTCGACGCTGGACGGCCCGGCGTTCGCCAGGGCGGTTTCCCAGGCACGCGTGTATTCGTCGGCGACGTAGCGGAGCGTCTCGACCAGCAGACGCTCCTTGCTCTGAAAGTGCAGGTTGACGATCCCCTGGCTGAGCTTGGCCTCCCGCGTCACGGTCGCCAGCGTCGTGTCCGAGAGGCCCCGCCGCGCGATCGAACGAATCGTGGCCCGGATCAGCTGGACACGGCGCTCCTCCTTCGATGCCGTGCGTCGCTTCGGTGGGCGTGTGGGGCTCGATTCCGCCATGTCAAATCAATAAAAACAATAAGTTAGCCATCATGCCGACTCGTGCGACAGGCCCATACTAACGCTTCGTGGCGGCGATGCAATGAATGAATGGCCATTCATTACATTGGACAGACGGCAGGCCGTGTGCGACCCTGTCGGCTTCTGACGGTATCCATGGGGGACGCATGCGCCGCTCGTTGGCGAGTTCGAACAAACATTTCGAAATGGCCCTCACCCGGCTGCCGCTGGGGGTGACCTCCAACTTCCGCTATTGGGGGAATGACCGGACGATCTACGTCGATCACGGCAAGGGCGGGCGCATCTGGGACATCGACGGCAACGAGTACGTCGATTATCGGCTGGGTTACGGCCCGTGCGTCCTCGGCTACGCCGACGAGCGGGTCGACGCGGCGGCGCGGCAGGGCATGGACACCGGAGGCGTGTTCGCCTTGTCCACCGAGCTCGAATACGCGGTCGCGGAGCGCATCTCGAAAATGGTGCCCGCCGCCGAACTGGTCAGATTCTCCAATTCCGGCACGGAGGCGGTGATGGCGGCCCTGCGGCTGGCGCGTGCGCATACGGGCAAGGATTCCTATGTCATGGTCGAAGGCGCCTACCACGGTATTTTCGACGCCGTGTTGTGGTACACGCCGATGAAGAGCTGGGATCCCTCGCAAGGGGAACCCGATGTCGAGCCCGCGAGCGACGGCGTGCCGGCAGCGCTGAGGGACCTCGTGCACATGGTGCCGCTGAACGACGCGAATCGGCTCGAAGACCTGTTCAAGGCGCATGGCGATGAGATCGGCGCGTACCTGATCGAGCCGATGATGGGCAATTGCTGCTCGATCACCGCCACGCGGGACTATGTTCGCGATGCGCGCGCGCTCTGCGAGCAATACGACGTCATCATGATCGTCGACGAGGTCAAGACCGGTTTCCGCGTCGCCCGCGGCGGCGTCCAGGAGCTGCTGGGATTCAAGGCCGACCTGTGCACGTTCGCCAAGGCGATGGCCAACGGATATCCGATCTCCGCCGTGGCGGGGCGCGAAGACATCATGCGCCAGTGCGGAGACGTCGTGCACGGCGGCACCTACACGTGTCATTCGGTGACGCTCGCGGCGGCGAACAAGACCCTGGAAATCCTCGACGAGACGCCGGCGATCGAGGCGCTCGCCGAATACGGCGGCGATTTGCAGCGGGGGATCGCGAACATCCTGTCGCGGCACGGCGTTGCGCACTCCTTCGTCGGGCACCCGTCGATGGGGGGGCTGTTCTTCAGCGAGACTCCACCGACCAACTATCGCGACTGGGCCGACACGGATTACAGCTTCTACGAGGCGCTCGCGCCGAGGCTGCACGACCTGGGCGTGCTTTGCGAGCCCGACTCCCGCGAGCCGTGGTTCATCTGCGAAGCGCATGATCCGGCATGCCTGGAGAAAACGCTCGATGCATTCGAACGCGCAGTGCCCGACGTGGTCGAGCAGCTGGGACAGCGGCCGCACGGCGTCGCCGGCTGACGGGGGCGACGCGTGAAGACGTACGATGCCATCGTCATTGGCGCCGGACACAACGGCCTGACCAACGCCGCTTTTCTCGCCAAGGCGGGTCTCGAGGTGCTGCTGCTCGAGCGTAATCCGTATATCGGCGGCGCATCCGTCAGTCGAGAGATCTATCCCGGGTTCCTGTACTCGAACTGTTCATACGTCTGCAGCCTGCTGCGACCGGAGATTTATCGCGGGCTCGATCTGGCGAAACACGGCCTGCAGATCGTCCCGTACGGAGGCAGCGTCACGTTCGCCGAGAACGGCGACATCTTCGGCAATTACATCGATCCCGACGTCAACCGTCGCGAGATCGAACGGCACAGCCTGCGCGACGCGAGCGCGATGGTCCGTTTCGATCGCGACGTCATGCGCCAGTGCCGGTTCATCCGGCCGTTCCTGATGCGCACCCCGCCGGATCCGACCTCGTTCCGTCCCCGGGACATCCGGGAGCTGATCCACCTCGGCAGAGAGTTCTACAAGCTCGGCGAGGAGGTCATCTACGACACGATTCGTTTCTATACGATGAGTATCGCCGAGTTTCTCGACGAGTATTTCGAGACCGGACTCATCAAGGCCTCGCTCGCCGGCTCGGGAACGATCGGTTCCGCGCTCGGTGTCATGTCGCCGGGCACCGCGTACATCCTGCTGCATCATGCGATGGGCGAGGTTGACGGCAGCATGGGCGCCTGGGGTTTCGCGCGCGGCGGCATGGGCGCCATCGCGAACGCGCTGGCCGGCGCATTTCAGGCGCACGGCGGCGAGATCATGACGGAGGCGGGCGTCGCGCAGATCGTCTGCAAGGGCGGGCGCGTGACCGGCGTCGCGCTCGAGAACGGCGACGAGTATCACGCGCGGACCGTCGTCTCGAACCTCGACCCCAAGCGCACCTTCCTGAAGCTGTTCGACGAGCAGGACCTCGATCCGTCGGTCGTCGAGAAGGCGCGCAATTTCAAGATCCGTGGTTCGTCGGGCAAGCTGAACATCGCCCTTGATGGCGTGCCGGAGTTTCCGGCACTCGGCAGGGACAACGAACTGATCCGGGGCGACATGCATTTCATCGATTCGATCGAGCGGTTCGAGCGCGCGTACGACGACTGGAAGAACGGGACCTGGTCGCAGGATCCCTACGTCGACATGCTGATCCCGACGCTGACCGACCCGACGATGGTGCCGCCCGGCAAGCACTTCATGTCGGTGTTCGTGCAGTACGTGCCGCCGAGTATCGAGGGGCGCGACTGGACGGATGAGGATCGCGACGCCTTCGCGAAGACCGTCATCGACCAGATCGCGAACTACAGCCCGAATTTCAAAGACCTGATCCTGCATGCCGAGGTCAGGACGCCGCGCGAGCTGGAGGCGGAGGTCGGGCTGACCGAAGGCAATATCTTCCAGGGAGAGCTGACGATGGATCAGCTGCTCTTCAACCGGCCGTTCCCCGGTTATGCGCAGTACCGCGGACCCGTCAAGGGGATGTACATGTGTAGCGCGGCGACTCACCCGGGTGGCGGCGTGATGGCCGCGCCCGGCGCGAATGCCGCGCGGGAGATCCTGGCGGACCTGGGGCGGCCGAATACCGTGCCGGAGGGCTGGCTCGATGACTGAGTCGCAGCGCATCGTCGTCGTCGGCGGCGGCCACAACGGTCTCGTCTGCGCGGCGTATCTCGCTCGGCGGGGCCGCGAGGTCGTCGTCGCGGAGGCCGCGGCTCAGGTCGGTGGTGCCGCCGTCACCCGCGAATTCGCGCCGGGCTTCCGCGTATCCGCCTGCGCCCACCTGGTGTACCTGTTCGACGAGGGCATCGGCAAAGAACTCGGCCTCGCATCGCACGGACTGCGCTACTCGAAGCAGGACCTCGCGACGGTCGCGTTGGCTGAAGACGGCAATCACATCACCTATAAGGCCGATTCGGTCGCCGGCGGCGACCTGTCGAGCGGCGACCAGGCCGCTTACCTGAGCTACCGCCGCCGCATGGAAAAGTTCGCGGGCGTGCTGGCGAGCCTGCACAATCGCAAGCCGCCCCGGCTCGGCACCGACAACCGCGACGATATGATCGGCGCCGGCAGGCTGGCCCTCGATATCCGGCTGCTCGGTCGCGACGACATGCGAGAGTTCCTGCGCATCGCCGGCATCAATATGTTCGACGTCCTCGAGGAGCAGTTCGACAGCGCGTTGCTGAAGGGGGCACTGAGCCTGGACGGCATGCTCGGCGGCGGTCTCGGGCCGCGGTCGAACAACGGCGTGTTCGCGGCGCTGCACCGGCTCAGCGGTCGCGTCGGCGCCAGTCGGGGCGCCCTGTCGATACCCGCCGGCGGCCTGGGGGCCGTGACGGCCGCGCTGGCGCGCGCCGCGGAACAAAACGGCGCGACGATTCGCACGTCGAGCCCCGTCGCCAGTATCCTGACAGACGGCGCGGGCGTCTGCGGCGTCGAACTGGAGGGCGGTGAACGTATCGACGCCGGCTGCGTGGTGTCGAATGCCGATCCGCGCGCGACGCTGCTGGGGCTGCTCGGGGCGCGCCATCTCGAGGCGAGCGTCGTGCGGCGCGTCGGGAATATCCGCCNNCGGCGCGCCGCGGTTCAGCGGCCTCGACGCGGGGCAGCTCGGCGAGCGGCTCGTCATCGCGCCCGATCTCGCCTACGTCGAGCACGCGTTCGACCATTCGAAGTACGGCGAGCATTCGGTCGACCCGGTGCTGGAAATCACGATCCCGAGCGCGCACGACGACGGCCTGGCGCCGTCCGGGCAGCATGTCTTGTCGGCCGTCGTGCAGTACGCACCGTACGACCTGAAGGGGGGCTGGACGGATGCGGCCCGAGACGGGTTCCTCGATCGGATCATGAGCGTGCTGTCCCGCTATGCACCGGGCATCCGCGACCAGGTCGGGCATGCCGAGTTGCTGACGCCCGTCGACATCGAGCGCGAGTTCCGCATCACCGGCGGCCACTGGCATCACGGCGAGCTGACCCTGGACCAGGCGCTGATGCTGAGGCCCGTTCCCGGCCTCGCGCAATACGCGACGCCGGTCGACGGCCTGTATCTCTGCGGTGCCGGCAGCCACCCCGGCGGCGGCGTCATGGGTTCGGCCGGGCGCAACGCGGCGCGGCGAATCCTGAGTGGAGCCTGATGAGATGAGATCCCGAGCACACTACCAGCACAACGTCTATCCGAGCCCGTTCCACTCGCGGCTCGAGCCGCTGAACAAGCTCAAGCAATGGGGCCGCTGGCACGATTACCTGTCCGCCGACGCGTATTTCGACGATTCCAAGGAATATTTCGCGGCGCGCAACGCCTGTGGCGTCTTCGACCTGACGCCGATGGAAAAGCAGCGCATCACGGGTCCGGATGCGCTGCCGTATCTCGAACGGTTGCTGACCCGCAACGTCGAGAAGGTCAGGCCGGGCCGCGTCGGCTATTGCGTCTGGTGCGACGAGAACGGCAGGCTGCTCGACGACGGCACGCTGTTTCATCTTCGCGAGGGCGACTATCGCCTGTGTTCGCTGTATCCGCAGCTCGACTGGATGCTGACGAACGCGACCGGCTTCGACGTCGAGATTGCGATGGAGACCCACGAAGTCGCCGCGCTGGCCCTGCAGGGGCCGACGAGTTGCGCGGTGCTCAAGCGCATGCAACTCGAGGATATCGAGAACCTGAAACCGTTCGGCATCCTGCACTACGAATTCGGCGGGGTCGAGCTGATGGTGTCTCGCACCGGCTATACGGGGGATCTGGGCTACGAGCTCTGGATCGACCCGTCGATGGCCGAATCCCTCTGGGATCGACTGTTCGCCGCAGGCTCCGATCTCGGCATCACCCCGATGGGCGGTCACGCGCTGAATCTGTTGCGAATCGAGGCGGGCCTGCTGCTGTGCGACGTCGATTTCCTGCCGGCGCACGCGACCGTGCGTACGGATCGGACCCGCTCGCCGTACGAACTCGGGCTCGACTGGCTCGTCGATCTCGGCAAGCCGTGTTTCAACGGGCGGCGGGCGCTGCTCGAGGAGCGGCAGAATGGCTCGCGGTACAACTTCGTCAAACTCGACGTCGACGGCAACAAGCCGGCGCATCACTCGTTCATCATGCTGAAAAACGAGACCACCGTCGGTTACGTCACGTCGGCCATGTGGTCGCCGTCGGCCAAGGCGAACATCGCACTGGCATCGCTGGAGGCCCCGCACGGACAGGTCGGCGAGGAGTTCCTCGCGGAAATCTACTATCAGCGGGAACTCAAGTGGCAGCGTGTGCTGGCGCCGTGCCGGGTCATCGACGGGAATTTCTACGAGCCGCCGCGGCGCAGGATGACGCCGGCGCCGGATTTCTGAGCGGGACGCGACGCGCTCAACCGGGCATGCCTCACCGTCTCGATCCACTGCTCAAGCCGCGTTCGATCGCGGTCCTGGGCGCCACCGAGCGGCCCGGGTCGGTGGGCCGTCAGACCGTCACGAACCTGCTGCACGGTCGGTTCGCGGGCGAGTTATACGCGGTGAATCCGAACTGCGACGAGGTCCTCGGCGTGCCGTGCTATCCGTCCCTGGAAGCGTTGCCGGCGCGCGTCGAGCACGTGATCTTCGCGGTCGGTGATGCCCGGATCGAAGCCGCGCTCGACGATGCCATCGCGCACGGCGCGGCGGCCGCGACGCTCATGTCCTCGCTCGTGCTCGAGCGGGATTCCGAACCGAAGCTGAAACGCCGCGTGCACGGGAAGATTCGCGACGCGGGCCTGCTGGTCTGCGGCGGCAACGCCATGGGCTTCTACAATTTCCGGGATCGGGTCTGGGCCTGCGGATTCGACACCCGCGGCAATCATCGCAGTGGCAACGTGGCGTTCATCAGCCATTCGGGTTCCGGCATGGCCGGTATCGTCGATGTCGACGAACGACTCGATTTCAATCTCGTCGTCAGTTCCGGCCAGGAACTGAGCGTCTCGATGGACGCGTATCTCGACTATGCCCTCGACCTTCCCGAGACCCGCGTCGTGGGCCTGTTCATGGAGACGGTGCGCGCCCCCGACGGCATGGTGGCCGCGCTCGAAAAGGCGAACCGGCTGCGGATACCGGTGGTCGCGCTGAAAGTCGGGCGCACCGAGTTCTCGGCCCGGCTCGCCGTGTCCCACTCCGGCGCGATCGCGGGCAACGATGCGGCGTACCGGGCCCTGTTCGATCGCTACGGTGTGCAGCGCGTCGACGACATGGACGAACTCGCGACGACGTTGATCATGTTCGCGCAGCCGCATTCGGTCGCGGACGGGGGGCTCGTCGCGATTCACGATTCGGGCGGCGAGCGCCAGCTGCTGATCGACCGGGCCAGGGAGTTGGACGTGCCGCTGGCGGACCTGTCTGCGCACACCACGGCGCGGCTGGGCGAATTGCTCGATCCGGGGCTGCCGGCCGTCAATCCGCTCGACGCCTGGGGCGCGGGCGGCCCGGATGCCGACCGGGTCATGCGGGATTCGTTCGCCGCGCTGATGGCCGACGAGAACGCGGCGCTGGGCGCGGTCGTGCACGATCGGGCGCCGGGCGGCACGATTTGCCCGGAGTACCTCGATTACCTGCGGGCCGGCCATAATGCTTCCGGCAAGCCGGCGTTTCTCGTCGCGAACCGGCAGGGCACCGGTGCCGATGCGTCGGTGACATCGGCCACCCGGGCCGGATTCCCGGTGCTGGATGGACTCGGCGCCTTTTTGCGCGGCGTCAAATGCCTGCTCGATTACCGCGACTTCAGCGCGCGGCCCGCGCCGCGGTCGCCCGACTTCCAGGCCGGTAGCGACGACGAATGGCGCGACCGGCTGCGCGCAAGCGGCGCGCTGGACGAACTCCAGTCCGGCGCGTTCCTCGCCCGGTGCGGCATGCCGGTCAATCCCGCCCGGCCCGCCTGCACCGAGGCGTCGGTCCAGGATGCGGCCGCGGCCATCGGCTTTCCGGTCGTGCTCAAGACGACCGGCGCCGGAATGAACCACAAGACGGAGCGCGACGGGGTGCGGCTGAATCTGCGGGACGCCGATGCCGTGCGGGCGGCCTACCGCGAATTGGCCGGACGCCTGGGGCCGGACGTCCTCGTGGCGCCGATGCTGGACGGTGACGGCGTCGAGATGATGATCGGCATGACGCGGGACGAGCAATTCGGGCCGCTGCTCGTGATCGGCTTCGGCGGCGTGAACGCCGAGGTTCTCGCGGATTGCGCCTATGCCCTGCCGCCGGTCGACGCACTGATGGTGAGAAGACTGCTCGAGGGACTGAAACTGCGCCCGTTGCTGGACGGTTACCGCGGTAACGCGCCGGTCGCGGTCGACGCGTTCTGCGACGCCGTCGCCCGGTTCTCGTGCATAGCGGCGAGCTACGGTGACGTGATTTCCGAAATCGACCTGAACCCCGTTATTGTGGACGGGCACGGGTGCGTCGCGGTCGACGCGCTGGTCGTCGGCCGCGCCGCGAGCGATGTGGATCGAGTATCGACAGAGACACTGAGATGAGCCTGGAAACAATCAGGAACTACGACGCGACGCAGTGGCAGGACGCCGCGGCGAGGGCCCGGGGGCGGATCGAGACACGGCTGTTCATCGACGGCGATTTCGTCGACGCGGCCGACGGGGGGCGCTTCGCGACGGCAGATCCGGCCACCGGCGATACGCTGGCCGAAATGTCGGAGGGCAACGGGCATGACGTCGATCGGGCGGTCGCCGCGGCCCGTCGGGCCTTCAGGTCGGGTCGGTGGTCGCGTCTGGCGCCGCGCGCCCGGATGGAAGTCCTGTATCGCTTCGCCGACCTGATCGACGCCCACGCCGAGGAACTCGCGGTGCTCGATACGCTCGACATGGGCAAGCCGATCGGTGACATGGTCACGGAAGACCTGCCGGCCGTGATCGACACGATTCGTTTCATGGCCGAGGGGATCGACAAGATCGAGGGTGCCGTGACGAATACCGCGGACGACGTCATGCACATGGTGCTGCGCGAACCGCTGGGTGTCGTGGGCGCGATTTCCCCGTGGAATTACCCGCTGCTGATGGCGACGTGGAAAATCGCGCCGGCGCTCGCCGCGGGCAATACGGTCGTATTGAAGCCGGCCGAGGAGGCGCCGATGAGTTGTCTGCGCCTGGCCGAATTGTTCGTCGCCGCGGGTGGCCCGCCCGGCGTGTTCAATGTCGTGAACGGCATCGGCGAGGTCGCCGGCAAGGCGCTCGCGCTGCACGATGACGTCGCGAAAATCACTTTTACCGGCTCGACCGAGGTCGGCAAGCTGATGCTGCAGTATGCCGGCCAGTCCAACATGAAACGGGTGGCCCTCGAGTGCGGCGGCAAGTCGCCGAACATTTTCCTGGCCGACCTGCCCGATATGGATGCCGCGATAGCCGCCGCCTGCGGTGGGATATTCGCGAACCAGGGCGAGGTCTGCAGCGCGGGGTCGCGACTGCTCGTCGACCGGCCGATCTACGCCCGCTTCGTCGAGCAGTTCGCCGCCCAGGGACGGCACGCATACGAGCCGGGGCCGCCTCTCGATCCGGAGACGAGCATGGGGCCGCTGGTGACCCGCGAGGCGCAGCAGCGCGTGCTCGGGTTCATCGAGAGCGGCAGGCGGGAGGGCGCCCGGTTGCACTTCGGCGGCGGCGTGCCGGACGGTCTCGACGCCGGGGCCTATGTCAGCCCGACGCTGTTTTCCGACGTGAACAACGCCATGACGATCGCGCGCAACGAGATCTTCGGGCCGGTCGCCAGCGTGATCCCCTTCGATGGGGTCGACGAAGCGATCGAGATCGCGAACGACACGATTTACGGATTGGCGGCGGGCGTCTGGACCCGCGACCTCGACAAGGCGATGCGCATGATCAAGGGGATCGAGTCCGGCATGGTCTGGGTCAACTGCTATGAAGGCGGCGACATGACGCAGCCGTTCGGCGGCTACAAGCAGTCGGGCCAGGCGCGTGACGCGTGCATGGAGAGCCTGCGGAGCTACACGCAGCTGAAGTCGGCATGGATACAGCTCGGCTCGGGCCGATGATGCCAATGACCGAATCGACCGTCATCTACGATGCACAGCCGCCCGTGGCGACCCTGACCCTGAACCGTCCCGACAAGCTCAATGCGATCGATGCGGCGATGGTGGGCGATCTGAACCGGGCGCTCGACCGTGCGGAGGCCGATGAGGCGGTGCATGTGATCGTGCTGGCCGGCGCCGGCCGCGCGTTTTCCGCGGGGTTCGACCTTAATGCGGAGGCAGGCGCAACCGGCCTCGAGGCGCTGCGCACCGAACTGACCGACGGTTTCGACATCATCATGCGGTTCTGGGACTGCCCAAAACCCACGATCGCCGCGGTCCATCGATATTGCCTCGGCAGCGCGATGGAAATGGCGGTCGCCTGCGACATCACGATCGCGGCCGACGACTGCCGTTTCGGTGCGCCGGAGGTGAAGTTCGGCAGCGGCATCGTCGCGCTGGTGCTGCCGTGGCTGGTCGGTCCGAAACGCGCCAAGGAATGGCTGCTGACCGGCGACGACCGGGTCACGGCGGAGGACGCCCGGCGGTGCGGGCTCGTCAACCGGGTGGTGGCGGCGGACCGCTTACTCCACGAGGCGCAGTCGCTGGCGATCGAGATCGCCAGGAACGATTCGCTCGCCGTTCGCATGACGAAACGGGCGATCAACCGGAGCTATGAGATTGCCGGCATGCGCGACGCGTTGCGCGAAGCGCTCGAACTGGACATCGAGATCGAGGCCACCGAGACCGAACACTCCCGTCGGTTCTACGAAATCCTGCGCACGCAGGGCATGAAGGCCGCGATCGCGTGGCGCGATGGCTTGTTCAGCCGGGGTTCGTCGGCCTCACGGACAAAATAATCTGGAACCAGGAACGCGATATGGTTAGCGAAAGAGGCGACCGCGAATTGCAGGGCTTTCTGCAGGCATACCCCGATACGCAGTTGCTCGAGCTGCTGCAGCCGGACATGAACGGCGTCTTTCGGGGCAAGCGCCTGACGTTGGACGAATTCCCGAAGGTCTTCGGCGACGGCGTGAACTACTGCGCCAGCTCGGTCTTCATGGATACGAAGGGCCGCGCATTCAACAGCGTGCGTTTCGGCAGCACTGACGGCGATCCGGACGTCATCGGGCATGCGGTCGCCGGCTCGCTGGCGCCGGTGCCCTGGGCGCTGCAGCCAACGGCGCAGGTCCTGCTGCGCCTGAACGATACCGAGGGTGCGCCATTCTTCGGCGATCCGCGCACGATACTGAACCGGGCGCTCGCTCCGCTGACGCAGGCCGGGCTGAGACCGGTCGTCGCAACCGAGCTCGAGTTTTACCTGATTGAGCACGACGGTGAAAAATTCCGGCCGAAGGTCGGGACGTTGCCGGGCTCGGACATTCCGCAGGACGGTCTGCAGTTCTCGACGCTCGTCGACCTGGAGCTGGTCGA
>JABAOE010007851.1_pt6 | contig 14628 bp, 11 predicted proteins | sample 7062141 | NCBI WGS metagenome assembly JABAOE01 (sample SAMN14538627, study PRJNA623070) | marine sediment metagenome | biome: marine biome [ENVO:00000428]; feature: marine pelagic biome [ENVO:01000023]; material: deep marine sediment [ENVO:00002113] | place: India: Gulf of Khambhat ... | reverse complement strand
TCACTTTTTATCCGCCCTCGCAGAACGCCATGGGAGTGAGCCTGTAGTGCAATGCTACCGTCGGATCCACCGTAGCTCAACGAGCTAAAGAGAATGCTTCGGCGGATTCCGCCGAATAGAGGAAGGATGCACGGGCATGAGCCAATGAAGGCATCATCCGCCGTTGGACAGAATAACGCTGGTGAGATCAGGGAGGATTCATGGAGACGTTCGCCTCAAGTCCGTTGTGGCATCGCCCCGCGCCGCGGAAAGGGTCAATTGATTTGTGAAACCGAATTCAATAGTCTGTCCATGGGCATAATTAGGATGCGAGACACCCTTCAGTTCTCACCGGGATGATGTATGGTCAGTCGCAAAAGGACTTTATTTATGGTCGATCCGCCCGTTAGTTTTCGCCGATGGGTAGCAAACGTCATCTGCCGTTTGCTTTTGGCTTCAGTGGCGACGGCGATGCTGCCAGAACTCGCGCGTGCCTTTTGCCATGAATCGGAAGTCGCCGATCATTATCCATATCGCATTGTCCCAGTAGCCGTCGGGTCGAGGAGCCTGACGATCCAATGGTTGGGACATTCGGCGTTTTACCTGACTTCCTCCCGCGGCACGAAAGTCCTGATGGATCCTCACGGCGGGGAAACACCGGCGATGGACATTTCGCCTCATGTGGTGACAACCAGTCATTTCGGTGGAAACCACAGCTATATCTGGATGGCCAAAGGCAAGCCGGTTGTACTCCATGGGCTCAACATGGAAGACGGGAATTGGATTCGCTTGCACCGGACTATCCGCGACGTTTCGTTTTTTACGGTGCCCACCTACCACGACAGCGAAATGGGAATGCTGCGCGGAAAAAACACCGTCTTTGTCGTTTCTATGGATGGCTTGTGCATCGCTCATCTGGGGGACCTGGGTCATTTGCTGGATCCTTCACAGGTTAAGATGATGGGTAAAATCGATGTTCTCCTGGTGCCCCTGGGTCAGGGAGGGTATCGGATCAGCTCGGAAGACGCTCTTAAAATTGTTGCGTCGATAAAACCAAAGATCGTTATTCCGTACCACTACCGTTGGGAAGGATATGCCGAGGAGTTTGCCCAGTTTTTCTCACGGGTGCGTCATATGGAAGGAAACGGCGTCAGGCTTTCTAAAACGATGCTTAAGTCAGGGACTGAGATCATCGTCCTCAGAAACCTGACGGGTGACCTGGAATGAAGCCTCCATGGGCTCATCCAGCCTTCGTAGCCGTTGGCTACTACGGCGGAGTAGGCCGCCCATGGTTTTCTGCGAAGGCGGATACAATACGACGAGAAGTGAACCTTCAAAGCCAGCCCGCGAAGCTTAACTGACGGCCCGTGTCCTGTTTTGTCCCATAACCATCACGGCGATAGGAAAAGAAGTCATCTGGAGAACATGAGGTACAGGGGCCGATGGTAAAAATTCGCTCCGATGGCACCCCGGCTTCTGCCAGTAACAATGAATTGAGCTTTCTCAAATCCACATAAGATTTGCCGTTGTCACTCCGCACGCATGCTTCAGCCATCCCTTGCCACCTGGCCAAGAGAGGCTCTGTGACGTCGTCTCTAACCTCGTAACAGCACGGACCGATGGCCGGGCCCAGGGCCACCTCGATGGATTCCGGCTTTACCTGAAATCGGTCCCCTAGATGGGCCACCATCTTGGGCGCCAGCCCCAACAACGTCCCGCGCCATCCCGCGTGGACGACGGCGGTCAGTCTCCGTGACGGTAAGGAGATAAGAAGCGGAACACAGTCAGCGGTGAGCACCCCGAGAAAAACTTCCCTTTGTTCCGTTACCATCCCGTCCGCCGGGCCGACGTCTTTTGTGCGTGTGTCCAGAACCTCGGCGATATGGTCCTTGTGCATCTGGGTCATAGTCACAACCCGCTCGTCGTGCAGGCCCGCTGCTTTCTTGAGATCGCACAGGTTGTCTTTCACGGTTGATATGTCGTCACCGACGCGAACGGATACATTCAAGCCCGCGTAGGGTCCAATGCTTTTGCCCCCTTTGCGGCCAAAAAAGCCGTGAATGAAACCGTCTCTCTGTTCCCAGTGCGGTACTTTTAACCAAACAACGTCCATCACTCAGGCCATTATGAATTGTCCGGAGTATCGCTGCAAGCACCCGCTTTGAGTATTGTCTCCATGTTTAATTTTGATATGATAGGGATTACCCCGGAAATACCCGGTAAGAATGGCTGACTCGTTCTGAGTTCCGCCGACTTCATTGATTAGAATTTGTGTTTGCAAATTGAGGAGGAATGATGAGTTCGACCGAATCCCATGACGATCGGATTGCCGCATTTTCACGCCTGGCCAATGGCCTGGTCGATGAAGTCGGACGCGTGCTTGTGGGGCAGGAACCGATGGTCTCTCGTCTGCTAATCGGGTTGCTGACAGGGGGGCACGTGCTGCTGGAGGGGGTGCCCGGGCTCGCGAAGACCCTGGCGGTTCGTTGCCTGGCCCAGGCCATCGACACGGGGTTTTCACGAATACAGTTCACCCCTGATATGCTGCCCGCGGACGTAACCGGTACGGAGATTTTCAATCCGAGGGAAGGAACCTACAGCATCAAGAAGGGTCCTATATTTTCCAATCTCATCCTGGCGGATGAGATCAACCGTGCTCCAGCGAAGGTTCAGGCGGCACTACTGGAAGCCATGCAGGAAAGGCAGGCCACCATCGGAGAGGAAACCTATGAATTGCAAGAACCCTTTCTCGTGCTGGCCACTCAGAATCCCATTGAACAGGAAGGAACCTATCCCCTACCGGAGGCCCAGGTGGATCGATTCATGCTCAAGGTAAAGGTGGATTATCCGAACCGGGACGAAGAGTTGAAGATCGTCGATCGTATGGCCGGCGGACGGGCCATGGAAGGGGTCAAGAAGATAGCGAACCCAGCGCAAATCCTGGAGATGCGGGGAGTGGTGGATCAGGTATTTGCCGATAATAAGGTTCGCGACTACATCGTGGACCTCGTCCGGGCCACTCGAAACCCGGTCAGTTCCGATCTCAGCGGTCTTCAGGGGATGATCGAGGTGGGCGCAAGCCCCCGGGCTTCCATCAACTTGATGAAATCCGCAAAGGCCCACGCCCTGCTCCAGGGCCGAAACTACGTGACTCCTCATGATGTCAAATCCCTGGCGCCGGATGTCATGCGCCACCGGGTGGTCATATCCTACGAGGCGGAGGCGGAGGGGAAGACGTCGGACGACATCATTCGCACCGTGCTCGACACCGTGCTCGTACCCTGAGTTGATGTTATCCGCCTTCGCAAAAGAGCGCGGCCATGAGGCCGTGAATGAATTGAACGGGCGGTTCCGACGATGCTCTGAGAGCGCCGGAGAATGCTTCGGCGGATTCCGCCATTTACAAAGGAGTTTAAAAGTAAGTAGCCACAGGACCACCGAGGGGCGAGTCCAGGAGAGCGTGGGCATAGGAGCGTACAGGTTGCGTTCAGGCCGGGGCGGCGGCAAACGCCGCCCGGGAGCGGACGGGGTGGAGGCTTACAAGGTACAGGCTTATTGCCCGCGCTCGGATGGGTTCGCCCCGAGGGTGGTCGGCTCTTTTCATTGTCTAGGTCCTAATGAAATCTTTAGTGATTAAACGCCACGTATCGCGCGCGCTTTTGGAGGCTCCATGTTAGCTCGCGAGATCATTCAGCGGGTGCGCCAGATCCAGATTCGTACGGGCCGTCAGGTGGCCGACGTGCTCGCAGGGGAGTATGTGTCCGTTTTCAAGGGAGCCGGTGTGGAGTTTGACGAGGTGCGTCCCTACGTGCCCGGGGATGATGTCCGGACCATCGATTGGAACGTGACGGCCCGTACCGGGACCCCCTATGTCAAACGCTACGTCGAGGAACGTCAGCTCACGGTCATGTTGATGATCGATATTTCCGCCTCCCAGGATTTCGGCTCCGCCCATCGTTCAAAACGGGAAGCCACCGCGGAGCTGGGGGCTCTGCTGGCTTTTTCTGCCATTCGCAACGACGACAAGGTGGGGTTAACCCTCTTCCATTCCGGCATTGAACAGTACATCCCCCCACGTAAGGGGCAAAAGCATGTCCTCAGGGTAATCCGGGAGATCCTCGCCCATGGACATGAAGAGGTGAATACGAGGGACATTACACCGGGGAAAGGTTGGCGTCGCTTCTGGAAACCCGCAGGTCATGAATCACAACCGAGGGGACGTTACGGTACCAATATCGCCGGTGCCATGGAATTTCTCCTGCAAAGCGCCAAGCGAAAAACCGTTTGCTTTGTGGTGAGTGATTTCTTCGACCATGGGTTTGGAAAGTCCATGCGCACGGCCAACCGGAAACATGATGTCATTGCGGTCCATGTGACGGACCCACGCGAAAGAGAGATTCCGGACGTGGGATTGATCTCCCTCTCGGACCCTGAAACCGGCGCGAGAGGAGTCTACGACACGAGTTCGTCTTCCTTTCGAAACGTCGTGGAGGCTGCGGCCCTTAATCATTCCGATGAACTGGCGGGTCTCTTTCGTAGCAGCGGTATCGACTTTGTGACCGTTGATCCGTCGGGGTCGGTGGTGGATCCACTGGTGAAATTCTTCCGGCTGCGGGAGCGGAGGATGCATCGGTGAACCGGATGGGTGGTGATCCTATCCGATTCGGCGGTCAAAACTTCCGCACCCTCATGGGCCGGGCGGCCAGGGCCCTGCTGGCTGTTGTTATTTGCTTGCAAGTGGCGTGGGCCGATGAAGGTTTAAAGAAAACCTCGCGTAAAGGCCCCGTGGAAGCTACAGTGCAATTGGAACCCCTTCAACCGCGGATCGGGGATGCCGTAACTTTGACCCTCGAGGTCGTGGCGGAAAAAGGGATCGAATTGATCATGCCTGAGTTTGGACAGGTCATGGATCGGTTTCCCATCATCGATTTTGTGAAGGACGAAAGGATCGACGATCAAGGGCGTACGATTGCCACCCACCGATATACGTTCCAACTGACCCGCTCCGGAAAGCAAAACATTTTGCCGATACTGGTTGAGTTTGTGGACCACCGTTCAGGCTCCAAGCCTGCACCGGACGGTTTCGACTCCTATGAACTCCTCACCGATCACCTTGCCTTCGAAGTCAAATCCGTTCTGCCCAATGAAACTGATGGAAACCTGAACCCCAGCCTCGGTAAGCTATCATTGTTGAGGACCACCGCCGTGAGCCCATGGGTGTGGATCGCAGGAATTTTGCTGCTAGTTACGGCGGCGTATATCAGCTGGCGGTACTGGCTAATGTCAAGGCAAAAGGCAAGGAGGCAAAGCGCCTATGAGGTCGCCATGAGGAGGCTGACGGAGTTGGTGGCCCGGTCCCGCAACGATCCCGGTCAAATTGACGCCTTCTTCGTGGAGCTTTCTGCCATCGTGCGCTGGTACCTTGAGAATCGATTCGATCTTCGCGCCCCGGAGCTCACCACGGAAGAGTTTCTGGAGTCCATGAGTTGGTCTCCTGACCTGACCGATGAGCACCAGGCCATGTTGCGCGAGTTCCTGCGACGTGCAGACCTGGTCAAATTTGCCAACTTCGTTCCTTCGGAGCAGGACACGGAGGAATCCGTGGCGGCCGCGCGCCGTTTCCTCGAAGAAACAAGGCAGGAGGAACCGGGAGCTGAATCCTCTGGGGCTTCCCCTACCGTGGGAGAGGTGGCCCGTGTTTGATCTTGAGTTTCGCGATCCCTGGTTTCTCTGGCTCGTGGTGTTGGCTCCAGCAGTTTATTTCCTGCTCACCAGGAGCCGACAGTCGGAAGTGGGCTACTCGACTTTGACTTTGCTTAATCGCTCCCGGCCCACCCTAAGGACCCGACTGTCCAATACACCTGCTGTTCTCCTTGCCTTTGCCCTCGCGGCCATGGCTGTTGCATTGGCGGGACCGCGCACTCCCCATCACGAGACACGGGTGAGACGCGAGGGCATTGCCATGGTTATGGTGGTGGACCGCTCGGGGTCCATGCGTGCTCGGGATCTCGTGAAGGGGGACACGAGTCTGGATCGTCTCGAGGTGGTGAAAAAAATCTTCCGCCAGTTTGTCCTGGGTGATCAGGAACAAGGCGCCTGGTCCCGGGGGTTCGGTGAGGGACGGAGGGACGATGTCATTGGCCTGGTCGCTTTTGCGCGCTTTGCGGACGGCCTGTGTCCTCTGACCCTGGACCACGGAAATCTTCTTAGCATCGTTGATGATCTGGAAATTGTTCGTGAGAGGGGTGAAGACGGGACGGCTCTGGGTGAAGGGCTTGCTCTGGCCGTCGAGCGTCTGCGTCAGCACCCTGCGAAATCCAAGGTGGTCATTCTGTTAACGGATGGCGTCAGCAATGCGGGGGATATATCGCCTCTTCAGGCGGCGGAGCTTGCTTCGTCTCTGGGCATCAAAGTATACGCCATTGGCACCGGCACTCAGGGGCTTGCACCCGTACCCATGCAAGATCCGTTCACCGGGAGGGAATTTCTTCAACCCGCGCGTGTGGAGATCGATGAAGACACTTTGAAGGAGATCGCACTTAAAACCGGTGGCGAGTACTTTCGGGCCACGGACGCTGAAGGGTTGGCCAGCATTTATCAGGAAATTGATCGCCTGGAGCGGACGGAAATTTCGGAGGTTCGCTACTTACAGTACAACGAACGCTACGGCGCTTTAATTTGGGTGGCTTTGACCTTGATGGGCAGCAGCGGGGTCCTGGCGGGCTCCGTATTCAGGAAACTTCCATGAGTGATTTTCAATTTGCCGAGCCTCAATGGATCCATTTGATCTGGGCGGTGGTACTATTTTTAGCACTGCTCATCTGGTTGGATCAGCGTGCAAACGTCAATTTAGACCGCTGGCTTTCTCCGTTGATGCAGAGGAGGTTGGTGGTGCGGCCAACCCGTTGGCGCCGGCTTACGGTCATTGGGTTGCTAGGGCTTTCCGCCTTTGCGCTGGTGCTGGCTCTGATGCGGCCTCAATGGGGTTTTCACTACGAACGGACACCGAGAGTGGGAGCGCAATTGATGATTGCGCTGGACGTATCACGCTCTATGCTGGCTGAAGACGTGGCACCCAACCGGCTTGGGCGCGCCAAGGCGGAGATTCAGGACCTCCTCACCTACCTTCGCAGAGATCACGTGGGCCTAATCGCCTTTGCGGGTAGGGCAACAGTGCTCTGTCCGTTGACCCCGGACTTTGGTTTCCTGCGTTTGGTTCTGGAATCGGTGGGCCCCCACAGCGTTTCCCGTGGTGGGTCCAATCTCGAAGCACCCATTCGAAATGCGCTTGCGGGCTTTCGCGGCGAGGCTGACCTGTCGCGGGTGATCTTGATGATCACCGATGGTGAGGACCATGAATCCTTTGCTTTGGAAGCCGCCAAAGCCGCAGCGGAACGGGGGATCCATATCATCACCATTGGAGTTGGGGATGCAGCGGGCAGTCGGGTGTCCGTGACGGATGACAAAACAGGTGCCCGGACGCAACTGCTGGATCGCAGCGGCAGGCCGGTGGTGACGCGTTTGCAAGGAGACTTACTTAGGAAAATAGCCCTGGAAACCGGCGGAGTTTATATTCCGGCAGCCACGGGAGCCCTGGACCTCAAATCAATTTACCAAAGCCATATCGCGCCACTGACCCGAGGTCCCTTGGAAGACCGGGGACGTCTCGTAAAGCAGGAAGGATACCAATGGGCGGTTCTAATTGCGCTGGTCCTGCTGATCACAGCCACTGTTGTGGCCAGTGGAAGGCTAGGTTTTCGACCGGGAACGGCGGAAATGCGGGGGGCCACCACCGTTGCGACAGTGTTTTTCATTTTACTCCTGAGTTTAAATTTCGCGCGGGCCCAGGAGTCCTCAGAGCCGCCGGCGGCAGCGGTTCCCGACCCACCCAAGGTTAGCGATGATGAAAGTTGGCAGAACATGCGGGCGCGTCAGCTTTACAACGATGCAGTCTCTTTGCTGGATGCTAAGAAATGGGAGGATGCCGAAAAACGGTTTTCCCTGGCACGGAAAAAATCCGGTTCCGACGGTCTCACCCGTTACCGTTCCACCTACAACCTCGGTTGGTTGGAGGTTAAACGGGCCGATGGACTCATCGAGAACCAGCCCCAGGAGGCTCTCGCTCGACTGCAAAGCGCGGCGGATTGGTTTCGGGAGGCGGTACGTCTGGCACCCGATGAGAAGGGAGCACGGGAAAATCTCGAACTAGTGAGCCGCCGGGTCCTGAGTCTTTCTGATCAACTGGACCAGGGGGACGATAAGGATGTCAGGGAGCGGTTGGATAACTTGATCAAGGGGCAGCGGGAGATGGTCCGTCAACTGCAGGGTACGGTGGAACGGGTTCAGCCGTTGGAGCAACCCAATTTACCGGAGCATTTGAGAGATGAGTTTCGTCATCTCAAGATCGAGCAGGGCAAACTCCTGGCAGGGTTGGAGGAACTGGCGGTGACCTTGCGCGGGGAGACGGACCGGGTGGAATCCACTGCGCAGGAAGACCGAACGCCGGAACAAAACATTCGTCTGGTCCAGTTGAAGAATGTGATGGTCTACCTCCATGGGGCGGGTCAGCGTATGGGGCAGGCACGGCGCCAGCTGAGGGAGCGACAAGCCCAGCGGGCGTATCGACGCGCATCTTCGAGCCTCGGTGAGCTTAAGAGAGCGCGCGATCAGTTGTTGAATCTTGTTCAGGTGCTAAAGCGTGTGATCGATGACGCTATGATTCTCACCCGGCAGACAGGCGAGTTTGCCGATAGCGCCGGAGCTCCTCCCGGAGTGGCTCAGGTCGACGATACCAATCCGGGTTGGCTCACCTCTGAGTTTCTGGCGGATTCCTTAACGGACGTTGAGGAACGCACCGGTGAACTGGTGGCGCGGGTGGAAGCCGGTTTGGAGGCAGGTGATAATCCGGTGGCGCAGGAGGCGGGTGAAAATAACCCTAAGACTCAAATTGAACAGAGTCGAAAGCAAGCTCTCATTCAGGTCTTGCAGGAGGCTCAACTGGTGATGCAACAGGCGCAGGATTCGTTTAAGCGAGCCCGGGGGGACTTGGCTGCCAGGCGGTATCGCGATGCTTACGATGAAGAAGCACGGGCGACTTCGCTATTGATCAAGGCCCGGGAGCTTTTTCTGGATATCCGCGGACTCATTGAAGTGATCTATGCGGATGAGACCGTGATCAAGACTCTCCTTCATCCGTTGGATGGCGAGGAAGGGAAAAAAATTGCTAAAATTGGCGAAAGCCTCCCCCTCGTGGGGGAAGTGCAAACCAACAACATCCAGCGTGCGAAACGGTTGGAAGATATGCTTGACCGTGAACTGGAGTTACCGCACCCGTCGGGCGACGGGGATGACCAGGCGGAGGCGGAAAAGCGTGAGGCTGCCCGGCGCCAGCAGATTCAGTTGGCGAAGGACGTTCTTCAACAGACGTTGTCGTCCTTTTCCGGCATTGAGGCAGCGATCAAAAAAATGGAAGGCAAGGCCATTAATCCGCCGGAGCTGCGAAGCTTGAGGGGTTCTGTGGATGATGGAATCAAGCATGTGGAGGCCCTGCGAAGAATTTTCTTTAGCCTCCTTGAGCACCTGCGGGAAACCGCCGAACGTCAAGCAACGCTGACGGATGAAACCCGCGATGTGGCGACTTTGGCTGAGGAAAAGGATTTGGCAAAGAAGATTGCTCCCCTGATCCCGCGCCAGCAAGAGCTAGCCAGCATCTCACGTCAAATCGCAGATTCTCTTAAAAAACAATCGGAGCAGAGCCCGAAAAACCTTGCGGGAAAGGGGAGTCCCGGCCAATCAACGGGGTCGGAGCCTAGAGACGCCGCCCACCGTTTGGCCCGGGCGTCCCGGCATGTCACCGCTGCAAGGGAAGCCATGGAGCAAGCGGCTAAAAAGATGACCCATGAGGTGAAGGTGCTTAAGACCGTGGAGGAGGATCAATCCACTGCCGTGCAGAAGCTGGTGGAGGCCATTCAGTTGCTGAGTCCGCCGCCGCAGGAACAAAAACAGGAAGACCAACAACAGCAACAAAACCAACAACAGGCGCAGCAACAGAATCAGGGGGCGTCCCAGCAGCAAAAAAATCAACAGGCCCGACAAACGGACATCAATCAGCTGCTTCAATCCGTGCGGGATCGGGATGCTCAGCGGCGCCGGGACAAACGGCAAAGGAGTAACGCAGGCTACCTGCCGGTGGAGAAAGACTGGTGAAGCGGCTGACGACGATATGGATCGGTTTGGCGTTCCTGGCAGGGTTCTCCGTGCCCAGCATGGCCCAACAGGCCGTCGTCGCTGTGCAGCGTGGGCCGCATTATCTTGGCGAACCGGTGTTGGTCCGCGTATCCGCCGACGGCTTCGACGAGGAACCGCAGCCCACCTGCCAACCGGGACCCTTACCCGCGGGGGTCTCCCTTAAAGAGATCGGTGTGCGGCCCAGTGTGACCAGCGTCACCCAGGTAATCAACGGAAAGATGACGAGCTACCGTAACGTCGTCTTCCAATTCGACTACCATCTGGTCGCGAACAGGCCAGGTGAAATTCGATTGCCGTCCTTCAAAGTCACTCAAAATCAGCGCGTTGTAACCACCAAACAACTCGCCCTCCGCGTCCAACAGATTCCCACCGCCAAGGACATGAAGGTTGCTTTGGTTCTCCCTTCGCATCCCGTCTATCCCGGGGAGCGTGTGCGGGTGCGGATCGAGTGGTGGTATGCGGGAAACCTCAATGAAGTTCGTGATCTTACCTTTCGCTCACCGTTATTCGATCAATTTACATTTATCACGGACCCTGTGGACCGTAACGAGATGTTTCTCCCCGTGGAGACCGAGAAGGGAACCCTCCGGCTCAAGGCGAAGATGGACAAGCGCAAACTCGATGGTCGTGAGTTTACGGTGGTCACCGCAACGCCTCTGATGGTGGTCAGCCAGCCGGGCGAATACGAAATCAAGCCCATCTCCGCTACCATGAATAGAGTAACGCGCTGGAGACGGGACGTGTTCGGCCGGCGGGAACCGGCAGCCCTTGTGCGTCTCAGGGTCGTGGACCAGCCGAGGAAGCTTGTCATCCGGCCGTTACCCCTGGATCAGGCACCCGAAAGCTTTGCGGGGGCCATTGGCCGCGGTTTTTCCTTAAGGGTGGAAGCGGACCGGACCGTGGTTCGCGTGGGGGATCCCATTAGCCTCACGATTATTCTCAAAGGCGAGGGCAACCTTGAGAGCGCTTCGCTGCCGCCGTTATCCGTAGAGGGAGGCTTGGATCCGAAACGGTTTCGGTTGCCCGACGGGGAAATGCCTGGAACGCTTTCCAGTGACAGTAAAACTTTTTCCGTGACGGTGCGGGTGTTGGATGAGTCGGTGGTGGAAATCCCGCCGCTGGCCTACTCCTGGTTTGACCCGCAGGCGGGCCGTTTCCAGACCACCCGATCTGATCCCGTCGCGTTGCGAGTCCAAGCCACACAGATGGTGGGAGCTCAGGACGTGGTGAGCGCCGCGCCAAAGGGTGAGATAAAAGAACCTGCGCAAATTCCTGCGGCATCCCAGGAAAAGCAGCCACGAGTTGGGGGCCACAGCATGGGGTATGACCTCACAGGCGCCGATCTGGCCATCGAAGCCGATACCGCAGAGCTTCTGGTTAATGAGTCAGGCCGCTACGGCGGAAAGGTTGTCCAAATCGGCCTTTATCTATCCTCCCTATTACTGGTGTTCGGCGCGTGGTGGTGGCGGAGGGTCGCCGAGGTGGATCCCGGGGTTCTTAGACGACGGCAACTGGTCAAGGAGCAGCTGAAGCAGATTCACCGTGCCGGCAAGCTCCCCCGCAACGAGGCCGCCCGACAGATTGCCACGGCCATGCGAAAGATCACCGCCGACGTCAACGGTCAGTTACGTGGCGAGATGGAAAACCTCCTGGTGGAATGCGACAACCTGAGTTATGCCCCAGCCGGGGATGAAGGGAGAGCATTGGATCAAAGCCTATATGAGCGTGCGGTTAAGGTCGCGGAGGCCGCTGTCAAGGAGAGTTCATGAAGCGTGTCATTTCGGCAACGATCGTGACACTCTGCCTGGCCTGGGCCGTTGCGTCTTTTTCCGATTCTCGCGTGCCGTTGGTTCAGGAGGCTGTGAACGAGTACCAGAAAGGTCTTAACACGAAGTCCACGGATAGGCGTCTCGAACATTTCCGTAGGGCGCAGCGACTGTTTGCCCAGATCACTGGGGAGCAGGGCCTGAATAACGCCGGGCTGTACGTCAACTTGGGAAATGCTGCGCTGCAGGCGACGGACCTGGGCAACGCCATCCTTGCCTACCGACGAGCTCTGGTACTGGAACCTGGTAACCAACGCGCGCGGCAGAATCTCAGCTATGCCCGGGAGCTCCTGCCGGATTGGATTCCCCGTCCAAAATCGAGGACTCTGTTGGATACGTTTTTCTTCTGGCACCAAACTCTATCCGTGGGTGCTCGTCAATTTGGCGCTTCCTTAGCCTTTGCAATGGCGGCGGTGCTGCTGGCCATGGGTATCCGCTGGAGGTGGGTGTGGGCAAGAAACCTCGCCTTGCTGCCCGCTGTCGTCTGGCTGGGTCTCGTCAGTGTGCCCCTATGGACATCGAACCTAGCAAATGAGGCGGTGATCACTTCCGTGGAGGTTGTGGTTCATGCCGCGGATTCGGCGGGAGCACCCCCACGATTCGCCGAGGCCCTCCCCGGTGGCGCAGAAGTGCGTATCGTGGAGCGGCGCAACGACTGGGTGCAAATTCGTCTGGCCGATAGCCGTGACGGTTGGGTGCGAGGGTCGAGCCTCACACCCGTTGCTCATTAGTTAAGTCAACTGATCCGACTGGCAAATTGGACCGTCGGCAACCGAAGTATCCCTTGCGCGCTTCTACTCCCTCTGATCTGACAACGGATTAGGCCGCCTTAGCGGTGGGTACCAAAGGACTCACCGTCCCCACAGGAATTCCATAGATTCGCCTTAAGAAAAGCACCGCTTCTCGGAAGGCATCGTCCGCCGGCTCCGCAACGTAACGGGCACCGCCGGGCAAGGTAAAAGCATGATCACAGCCGTGGTAAACCTTGAGTTCAAAGCGCTTACCTTTCTGGTTGAGCTCCTTGGTCAGATCGTAAACCTTATCGATGGGTACAGGTGTATCCGATGCCCCGTGTATGATTAGCATGGGTGCCTGGGCATTGAGAGCCGCCTGAAGGTTGTCACCGGAAAGCCCTCCATGCCAGATGACACCAGCGGAGAAACCTGGGATCTTCGCCAGAGCCTGGTACGTGAGACCTCCCCCTTTGCAGTAGCCGCCCACGGCGATACGAGCCGGGTCCACCCGGGATTGAGAACTGAGGAAACCAAGGGCGCCTTCCGTGCTTTTGTTCATTTCCTCCAGCGGGGGTTCTTCCTTGTGGGTCATGTAGTTGACCGCGAGGCCGACGATGCCTTCTTCCGCAAAACGGTTGGCAACGTCCCGGAAGCTATCACTGGGTCCGTTGCGCCCATGAAGCAGCGCGATGGCCGGATAGCGTCCTGCCTCCGTCGGGCAAGCCAGCCACCCCTGAATCTCCCCACCACCACCTGGAAAATGAACTTCTTCTATTTTCGCCTGGACCATAGGGCACCTCCTATTCCATAAGTCTTACGCAGGGCGTTAGCATATGCAGATCAAAGTTTACATTCAATAGCCGGTTCGTTTTTTACCCGACAGATATTGATTTGTCCCATTTATCAGGGTGTTTTGAGGCAATTTATTCCAAGGTTAAAATCCGAAATCCGAATATCGAAATACGAAACAATTTCAAAATCTCAATACTCAAAATCCAAAACCAAGTTCGCGTTTTAATTGTTTTGAATTTTGTATTTTGAGTTTTCCCTTTTTATTTCGAGTTTCGAATTTCGTGCTTCGAATTTGTGACTTAATTTGACACCTGGTGTCCCTTGCGCCTTTGCCCCTCGATTTCCCTCGGTGTCCTGAGGCTCTCGAAGGACGCGAGTCATCTTGTTTATTGTTCCGCGAACCGAAAATCGCCCCGAGAGTTTAAGTTACATTTGAAACACCAGGGATTTAATCGTAACGGGTACGGTTCCGGAGGGCTCCAGGACTTTTCCTAAATCAATGAAATCAAAGTCCCGGAGCGTTACCCCATCGATGGAAAGGATTTCATTCTCCAGTTTGAATTCTTCCTTGAGAATATTTCCCACCAATCCAGCGAGGTCGTGGTCGAAAACCAGGTAGATGGCACCGCCGTTGTTTAAGGTTCGCGGTAGACCCTCCAACAGGCCGCGACAGAATGCGTCGATACGAATGGCTGCCGGCGGGCCTTCCCATTGAAATACCAGGGCCACTTCGGATTCGCCTTCTTTGAGGTCAAAGGTTTGAAAATGATTCCGGATCTCATGCGCTACTTCAGTTGCGTCAATCTTGTCGCTCAGGTTAACGGGAGGACGCAACACCTGGAGGTTTTTCCGGGGCAGTAGATCATCGTTGGAGCGATAGATGGTATTTCCGCTTACCTGCACGGTGTATTGAGAGGCGCCCATGACCGTGGCACGGATGCACTCCCGGGCGGGCACCAGCGGCCAGGTAAAAGAGGGTTGTTTCGTATAACGTTGGAGCGCTCTTCCCAGAAAAGCGCCGATGTCGCCGAAGGATTTGGACTCGTTGC
>JABAOE010001967.1_pt4 | contig 14630 bp, 15 predicted proteins | sample 7062141 | NCBI WGS metagenome assembly JABAOE01 (sample SAMN14538627, study PRJNA623070) | marine sediment metagenome | biome: marine biome [ENVO:00000428]; feature: marine pelagic biome [ENVO:01000023]; material: deep marine sediment [ENVO:00002113] | place: India: Gulf of Khambhat ... | reverse complement strand
CCGCGGCCCCCCCTGGTGTTGGGAGCCGTCCTGGGACGGCTCATGGAAAAGTATCTTTTTATCTCCGTTGCCGCCTATGGTATCGGCTTTTTGACCCGTCCTGGAGTTTTGATTCTGTTCCCACTCATTGTGGTCGGATTGATCATTTCTTTACGCGCTCGGAGCTCAGGCAGTGGGGCGGAGGAATCATGAGTTTCAAACCGGAAAACCTGGTTAGCCTCGCCTTTGTAATCTTCTTCGCCGCTTCAATCTACCTTTCGAGAAACTGGCTTCTCCAGGCAAGTCTTTTTCCATGGTCCATCGGGATCCCGGGTCTGGTGCTGGCACTGGTCCAGTTCTGGAGGGATTCCACCGGATGGTTACAAAAGGATCCAAGCCGCGGACAGGGAACCCAGGTGGACGAGGTCTACGAGCGAGCCGTTGCCCCGAAAGTGGAGATGGTACGCACTCTCGTGTTCTTCGGCTGGATGGCGGGAATCACCGTGGGTGTCTGGCTGCTGGGGTTTGCCAATGCAATTTGTCTGTTTGTATTTTTGTATACGAAGGTAGAAGCCCGTGAAGGGTGGGTGTTCTCGTTGTCAATGACTGCCGGAACGGCTGGCTTGCTCTGGGGCATTTTCCAATACTATTTGGGAATGCACTGGGCTCCCGGCGCCCTTGAGAATTGGCTGACACCCGTTTAAATGGATTCCAATGATATCGGTTGAAAATTTGGTTTCCTGATTGAACCCTTCGTGATATGCAATTAAGAATCAATCGGTATCCAATTCATCGCCGTCCGGCCATACCATGCCTCAAAACGAAGTAACGGCTGGAACTTCTGAAGCGGCGGTTTCATCCGCCGTAACGGGCTCGGCGGCCGAAGAGCCGAGCCCATCGCAGAAGACCTTCATTCTCGGACTTGTCTGTTCGTCGCACACACTCAACCATATTCAATCGGGCGTCACATCGGTGCTTTTCCCAGCCATGATGAAGGACCTTGGCTTTGGTTACCTTCAACTGGGTATCCTTTCGGCCGTACACCATTTTTCCGCCCAGGGACTCCAGGTGGTTTATGGTTTCCTCGCTGCGTTCATGAAACGAGCCGTAATCCTAGGCGTAGGGAACACGATTCTTGGAGTGTCGGTGTTTGTTCACGCTTTTCTTGGAAGCTATGGCCAGCTCCTCGGTGCGCGTGTCTTTTCCAGTGTCGGTGCAAGCGCTCAAAATCCTATGGGCGCCAGTATCCTGTCGGGCTATTTCCCGGCGGCACGTGGCCGGGCGTTGATGATGCACCATACTGCAGGTAACGTCGGATCCTTTCTGGCCCCGGCCATTGCCGCCTCATTGCTGCTCATTATGGGATGGCGGCAGGTGTTTCTGGTGCTTGGCGCCCCGAGTATCCTCATGGGTGTCTGCTATTTTCTCCTTCGCGACCGGGTGCCGAGCAGCGCCCGTATGGGAAAGAAAAAAACGGCAAAGGCCGGCCTGGATGCCTATTGGAAGTGTCTCAAGAACCGCAACATCGTTTTCACCGCAATGATCTTAATGGTCGGAGCGGCAGGTCGGGGTACGGGATTTAACGTGGCTTACCTCGTGCCCTACTTTATGTCTCGGTTTGATCTCACGGCTTCGCAAGCCGGATTTCTGCTCATGGTTCTCGAGGCGGCTGGAGTCGCAGGTCCATTGGCTGTCGCCTGGGTTTCGGACCGGGTGGGGCGAAGGGCCCTGGTGGTCCAGAGCACCTTGCTACTTTCGGCGTTGTTTACCGTTTGGCTAGCCCACCAGACGTCCATCGGTGTTCTGCTCTTTATCAATCTCATCCTCTATGGAACATTTGTTCAGGCCCGGGGAACATTGACCCAGGCCATGATCGGGGACTTCGCTACCGACGACATCGCTGACGCTGCCTTTTCGCTCTACTACTTTATTGGTTTTATGTCCGGTCCGTTTTGGACCCTATTGTCAGGATTTGTCTTGGATCGCTACGGGTTTACCCCTGCATTTTACCTGGCTGGCGCATCCTACATCCTGGGAATGATTCTGTTGGCCCTCGTGGGCGGTCGAAAGAGTTCCCCCATGTCCGCGGACGCTTAGAATAAGCCTCTAAAGTGCCACTGGACAATTATGTGGCCTTTTCATCTCATCGAATTAGAGAATCTGTTCCTGGCCGTCCTGCCTATTACCTCCTAAATATTCTCTGACATTCAAGCGTGTTGTTTTTCAGTGGTTTAGGCATCGCAGCTGCGCAGCGACCCGTGGCATAGGGTTTGCTCTATTTGCTGCATATTCAACTAGTTGAATCTCAATTTCGCGCTGGAATGTTCCGAAAGCATTAACAGTTTCCGGAGGTGCAAAATGAGTTTGATGGGCGTGAAGTGTGTTAAGTGCGGATTGATTCAAATGGCAAAGGACACTTGCAAATCCTGCGGCAGTCCTTTGGTCAACCCTTTAGATCCTGCGGCAACGCAACCGACCGCTGCAAAGTTTGTAGCGAAGCCCGATGTGCCTTCCGCGGATGGCACGCAATGCTGCAGTTGCGGGCAACAGTTCTCAGAGGATGACATGATTCGATATGAGGACTCGTGGGTGTGCGCGCGCTGCAAACCGTTGTTCGTGCAGAAACTCAAAGAAGGCGTCAGTTTGCCGGGAGTTATGGAATATGCGGGCTTCTGGATTCGTTTCGGAGCTAAATTTATTGACGGGCTCATTGTTGGGGTCGTGAGCCTGATCATAACCATGGCGGGAACGATGTTTTTGGTACGTGCGGCTGCAACCTCTGACCCACACATGCTCATGGGCATACAATTAGTGATGAGTTTGTTTCAGTACGTGCTTGCCGCAATCTATGCGACTTGGTTCATCGGAAAACATGGTGCCACTCCGGGCAAGATGGCCTGTCACCTCAAAGTCATAACTGCGGACGGTGGAAAGATCAGCTACGGAAGAGCCTGCGGACGACACTTTTCCGAATATCTAAGCGCGTTGACTCTCTGCATAGGGTATCTCATGTCTGCGTTTGACGAGAAAAAGCGCGCACTGCACGACCGGGTGTGCAATACGCTGGTGGTCCGAGCCTAAATCCTGAATCCATGAATCCGTCTTTTGGTTACTGCACAAAATGCAACGGACCCCTGCCTCAAGAAGTGTTCAACGCTAAAAATTTCATCGAATGTCCTTCTTGTAAGTCCCAGGTTCGCACAGATGTTTTCCCTGCGCTCATCGCCAACCCCACCACCGGTTCCACGGGGCAGGTGTTGCTCGTGGATAGCGAGGCGAGCTGTTTTTATCATGAAAATAAGAAAGCTATGGTCCCCTGCGATCACTGCGGCCGGTTCCTATGCTCGCTGTGCGACGTTGAGCTCAACGGAGACCACTTTTGTCCATCCTGTGTTGAATCCGGCAAGAAAAAGAACAAGCTTCGTAACCTCCAAAGCCATCGCACGCTGTACGACAGCATCGCCTTGAGCCTGGCGGTCATTCCGGCCATCTTCGTGTGGCCATCCATCGTGACAGCTCCCATGGCTCTATACGTTGCGCTGCGGTATTGGAAAACCCCGCTGAGCATCGTGCCGCGCAGGAGATGGCGATTTGTACTTGCCATGGTTCTTTCCGTGCCACAGATTCTCGGATGGAGCGTGGTTCTCTATTCGGTATTTACCTAGACCAAGGGCGATAGTTGATGCTTGCAAAGGAAACAGAATATCAGTCTTTGCCCGGAAGCGGTATTCGCAGCGGCCGATTCTTTGCCGTTGCCCCCACACGGTCGAGGTTGTGGTTGGCGAAGGATCATTTGCTTTGTGTGGACAACGATCACTTCACCGAGAATTACCGAAGGTTTTATTATAAGGACATCCAGGCCATTTCTATACGGAAGACCTATCGATGGGAGACCTGGAGCATTTTGTTGGTTGTCCTTGCCTTGCTTACGGCGGGATTGGCTCACCTCCTGGGGGACTCCACCTTGCTCTGGACCGTTGAGGGTGTGTTTTGCGTATTTCTTGTCATCAACCTGCTTCGTGGACCAAGTTGTATGTGTCACCTCTATACTCAAGTTCACACCGAAGAGCTTTCGTCACTGGGGCGTTTAAAAAACGCCTTGAGGACAAGGGAACATTTGATACCCCGAATCCAGAGCGTTCAGGGATCCCTGAGTGGGATCGACGCTGAGGAGTTTCCCAGCAAGGTTGTTAGCAAGCGGGCGGAAGCATCGAGATCATCCAACCCCGGGTCCCGTCCTCACTTGAATGCAAGAACATATAGAGGCGGTGCTCACAGGTTTCTCTTCGCGCTCTTGCTCTGCGCCGGATTGGTCAATTTAATTTTGCTCCAGAACCATCGAATGAGCGTTTCTATTTTAAATATTGCGCTGGGAGTAGGTCTGCTCGTGAGTGTCATTGTAGCGATTGTGCGCCAGTATGAGGTGCCGATTCGAACCTCGGTCAGATCACTCACGTGGGTCACTCTGGCATTTACCACCTCAGTTTATGTCGTAGGCATGGTTCGATACATGATGGTAACCCTCTCCAACCCCAATATCGCGGCCAATCAGTGGGAATTGTTAAAAATCTATGCCACTCCGGCGCCGGTGGAAGCTCCTATCCTGTTGGGCTTGAGAGTCGTTTACGTCGTGGTGTCTCTCGCATTGGCCGTCCCGGGGTTGCTGTTGTCATGGAATTCGGTGCCCGGGGGCCGGGAGTAAACCGTGCAAGACCTGGCAAATCAACGGTGCTTCAACCATGGATTGCGTGAGGCCGTCGCTCGGTGCCCTGAATGCCGCCGATTTTTTTGCCGTGAATGTGTCACGTCATACGACGATCGGATCGTCTGTTCTTCGTGTCTGAAGAAAATCCCGTCTCCTAATTTGAGTGCCAGCAGCCCCTGGGGGATGGTGGCTGCTCTGTTTCAGTGCCTCATGGGTACGGTAATGGTTTGGCTTTTCTTTTACTTTCTGGGTCAGGCACTGCTCTCTCTGCCTACCTCATTCCATGAAGGGACGGTTTGGCAACCGAGCCGTAATTCGAGCAAATGAGGGCAAAAAGACGTCAAGTGCCGGCCCGGGGGGCGCTGGAAATCATTGAAGAGGCGGTCCACCTGCTATGCCGGATCTCGGCTTCACATCTTGCCCATTATTATGTGGGAACCCTGCCTTTCGTTTTAGGGTTTTTGTACTTCTGGGCGGATATGAGTCGAAGTGCTTTCGCCGAACAACATTGCGTTCAGGCAGCCGTGGGACTTTCCGGTCTTTTTCTCTGGATGAAATACTGGCACGCCGTCTTCGTTCAAGGATTGAAGGAGGAGATCTGCGGCATTCCAAAAAAGTCCTGGAGCTGGAACCGAGTTTTGCGCATCGTGAAGACTCAGACAATGATTCAGCCTTTGGGATTGTTTTTGCTTCCCCTGGCGCTGCTGGTGACCATTCCCTTTGGTTGGGTCTACGCTTTTTTTCAGAATGGCTTGATGGAGGGGGGCGACGATGATGATTGGCGAAGCATCTGCAAAAAATCCTTGCGGCAGGCATCCCTCTGGCCTGTTCAGAATCATATCTTGCTTTCGATCATGTTCCTCTTTGGCTGGTTTGTGTTTTTTAATCTTACCATTGCGCTTTGGTATTTGCCCCATCTCGTGAACATGCTTCTGGGTATGGATACCGTGTTCACCCGAATGGGAGAGCACTTGTTGAACACGACTTTCTTTGTAATCGTTTTCGGCTTGACTTTCCTATGTGTCGATCCCCTGGTCAAGGCATGCTACGCACTGAGATGTTTTTACGGAGAGTCCCTCACCACCGGAGAGGATCTAAGGATGACCGTCCGGATGTTTGGGGAAAGAAATAGAGTTCTCGCTTCGCTATTAATTGCGTTGGCGTTAGGTTTGGCAAGCATCGTCGGCAATTCGACCAGCGCCCAGGCTGAAGAAGTGGGAGTCCAAGAGGTTGTAAGGCCGCTCCATGCAAATGCCGTGGGTGCAAAGGAGCTAGACCTATCCATCGGTGAAATCCTGAGTCATCGAGAATATCGCTGGCGCATACCTCGCGGCGCCGATGACTCAGAAGATGGGCCGGTCAAGTCATTTGTGGGGGAAATCCTGGGCTGGATTGGAAAAATATTCAGTTCGCTGTGGGACCTAGTCGTAAAATTTGTCCAATGGATCAGAAGCCTGTTCCCAGAACGAACCGCGTCATATCAGGATGGGGAAAAGAGCATATTCAATTGGATGAATTTGACCCGCGCCTTGGTGTTATTCCTTTTGGCTACCGTCGTTTGCTCCTTGGGCATTTTTCTCTGGCGTTTCTGGCGCCGTTCAAATCAACGACCCGTTGACACCAATCTGAATGTGGTCAGTCCCGAACCCGATGTCGCGGATGAGGAGGTTACAGCCAATCAGCTCCCCTCCCAAGAGTGGGCGGCCATGGCACGGGAACTCATGGATAAGGGAGAGCTCAGGTTGGCCCTGAGAGCGCTTTATCTCGCTACCTTGGCTTACCTTGGGGAGAGAGACATGATCTCCATTGCCAAATTCAAATCCGACCGCGAATACGAGCGTGATCTGCGCCGTCGGATCCATGTGAAACCGGATTTATTGAAAGCCTTTCGCCATAATTTGCTTGTCTTTCAACGCGCCTGGTATGGGAAGCACGATTCGTCACAAATGGATTTTCAAGCTTGTTTTGCCAATCTGGAGAGGATGAAGATCAGTGTCTAGAGGCCCTCTGCTAACCTATGGCTGTTTTTTCCTTCTGTTGATCCTGTTTATTGCGGGAGTCGGCCGGTTATTCGTATTACGTTTCGAAAAGGGGGACGTCTATCCCCCGTATTCCACGCTCCGGGCGGATCCCCTGGGGTCAAAGGTCTTTTACGAAAGCCTCAAAATCCTTCCCAATTTGGAGGTGAAGCGAAACTACAGCCTGAGGGATTTGCGAACCAGCACGTCGCCGGACACCTGGTTCTATCTAGGGCTGTCTAGGAGGGAGATGGATTTTTTCGACTTAAAGATCGCAGAGGCTTTTGAGGAGCGGATACAATCCGGAGGCCGCCTGTTCGTTTCTATCGTTCCAGAAGATCGGTTGCCAAAAGAAAATAAGAAGAACAAGAGTGGTCAAAAGAGTGAACTCAAGAAAAACGACCCGAAAACTCCATCAGACCATTCCAAGGATAAGGATAAAGTGGGCGAGGGAGAAAATGGATCGCAACTAATGAGATATGTCTTTCTTGCTGAGCGTTGGGGATTTGCTTTGGAGAACGTAGCCTTCAAGACGTCCGCAAGCAAGAATACTCAGGCCAACCTCGCGGAAAGTCCTGCCAACGGTTTGCCTGAATCCATCCTCTGGTTAACAACCCTCGTGTTTAAGGATTTGGATGAAGCATGGCGAGTTATCTACCAACGGGACGGCCGTGCGGTGCTCGCGGAGCGTTCATGGGGAAAAGGGAGCGTGGTTTTATCCACGGATTCTTATTTTGTCAGTAATGAAGCGCTGATGTCGCACCGGTATCCCGGGTTGCTTGCCTGGACTGTCGGTCATCACCAGAGTGTCGTCTTCGACGAAACACACTTCGGCGTTACGGAAAAGATCGGCATCGCAGCTCTGGCACGGAAATACCGACTCCACGGGTTGTTTTTCGGCCTTTTGGTGCTTGCGGTGGTTTATGTGTGGAAAAATGGTTCGGGGTTCGTGCCGGCCTATTGTGCTGAAGACAGAGGCTCTTCGATGGGGGGCGAAATACTCGTGGAAGGCAAAGATGCGGCGTCCGGATTTAATAACCTGTTGCGGCGGTCCTTGCCCTCCAACGAGCTTTTGAGAGTGTGTTTCCAGGAGTGGAAAAAGACCTTGCCCAAGTTTATGAGCCGCGCGAGGTCTCGGCTGGAGGCCATGGAGGCGGTGTTGAGACAGAATGGCGTTCAAAAGACAAATCATAGTGACCCGGTATCCGGTTACCAAAAGATGTTGCAAATCTGGACAGAAGGGAAACGGTGACATGAGTATCGATATTGATCGATTGAAGGAAGTCCTGGCTCAGTCCAGGCAGGAAATATCAAAGGTAATTATCGGGCAGGATGAAGTCGTGGAGCAATCCCTTATCGCCATATTTACGGGACAGCACGTTCTCATCGAAGGAGTCCCGGGCATTGCCAAGACGCTGTTGGTCAGAACTCTGGCTCGTGTCCTGGGTTGTGAGTTCTCCCGTATTCAGTTTACCCCGGATCTCATGCCGGCGGACATCACCGGTACAAATGTCTTTAACCTTCAGAAGAACGAATTCAATCTGGTTCGGGGACCGATATTCACGACTTTCCTGCTAGCAGACGAAATCAACCGGGCGCCGGCAAAAACTCAATCCGCACTCCTGCAGGCGATGCAGGAGCGCTGTGTGACCATTGACCGTGAGACCCACAAGCTCTCACCTAACTTTACGGTGTTCGCAACTCAAAATCCCATCGAGTACGAGGGGACCTATCCTTTGCCGGAAGCGCAAAAGGACCGGTTTATGCTCAAAATATCCATGAGCTACCCCCAGGAGCAGGAGGAGTTGGCTCTTGCGCAACGAATGCTGGGACAGCAATCGCCGGAGGTCACGTTAGAAAAAGGCGCTGTCAATCAAGTGATTACCTCGGAGGATTTGACTCATTTGCGGCAGTGTCTGGAAGGAATCCTGGTTCGTGACGAATTGCTCAAGTATTTGGTGGATATCGTCCGCCGGACCCGAACCGTGGACAGCGTTCTTGTGGGGGCGGGGCCAAGGGCTACCCAGGCTCTATTGCTTGCGTCACGCACGTATGCGGCGCTATCGGGACGGGACTTCGTCACTCCAGACGATGTTAAACTCATGGCCCTCCCGGTTTTGGAACATCGTGTAACCTTGAGACCGGAATACGAGATAGAAGGTATGGGGGTGGCTGAGGTGATTGAAAGAGTATTACAGGACATCGCCGTGCCCCGATGATCTTCCCACGCTCAAGATTGATTTGGGTGCTGGCCCTAGCGCTTATCCCCTTTGCCGGGTTAGGGGCCTCTTCGCCGCAAATTGTCCTTGTCTCGGCTGGATGCGTTGCGGTTCTATTTGCCTTTGCCCTGCTGGATGCGGTGCTTGTCTATGGGAGCCTCGATGGTATCTCGGTAGATATTCCTGACGTGGTCTATCTATTAAAAGATCGCGAAGGTTGCATCAATCTTCGAATCAAAAAGCAAAGCGCGAGGTCGCTCAAAATCCAACTGGGTTTGCCTTTACCCGCCGCCATACAGTCCAGGGAGAAAGAGTATTCGGCATTTTTGCCTGCCGGCGACGAGACTTTTAGCCTCTCGTGGATTTGTACGGCCATCAAGCGTGGCAAATATTGGATTGACCAATACTACATCGAAGGGTCGTCGCCGTTGAGTCTCTGGTCGGTTCGCACCGTTACGCGGGCCGACGCGGAGGTTCGGGTCTATCCTAATCTCATGAATGAGCGCAAGACGCTTGCGCCGTTCTTCCTAAAGCAGGGCAAATACGGTGCGCACGCACAACGGCAAGTGGGTCGAGGGCGTGATTTTGAAAAGCTGCGTTATTACACTCCGGGCGATAGCTATGATGAGATCCATTGGAAGGCTACCGCCAAGCGAAGATTCCCCATCACAAAGGTGTTCCAGATTGAGAGGACCCAGGAAGTTTATGTTGTTGTTGACGCCTCAAGATTGAGTACGCGAAAACTTCCTATTCCAATCCCCGATCCGGGCAAAAACAAGCAGCAAATTGTTCAAGACGCGCAATTAGAGTCGCATCGCCTGATCAGTGATACGACCCTGGAGCGGTTCGTGACCGCGGCGTTGGCGCTTGGCATGTCGGCGGAACAGCAGGGAGATCATTTTGGGTTGTTAACCTTTGACCATAAAGTCCAGAAATTCCTGCGTGCCAAGAGCGGCAAGGGACATTATAGCGCCTGTCGGGAGGTCCTCACGACCCTGCAGCCGCAAGCCATCAGTCCCGATTTCGATGACATCTGTTCATTTATCCGTGTTCGATTGCGGCGCAGGGCGCTTTTGGTGTTCCTGACTTCGCTGGACGATCCGGTCCTTGCGGAAGGGTTCATCCGGAATATGCGAATGTTGTGCCGGCAGCACCTCGTAATGGTCTGTATGGTGAAACCGCCGGGAATGCAGATGCTGTTCTCCGAGGGGGATATGACATCCGTTGATGATCTGTATCGCAATTTGGGGGGGCACATGCAGTTACAGAGTCTCAACGAGATGGGAAAGGTATTGCAGCGGTTCGGGGCTCACTTCTCCCTTTTGGAAAATGAGCGGCTTATCTCCCAACTGATTTCGCAATACGTTGCGTTAAAGCAAAGACAGCTTTTATGATTATCAATTTGCAAAAGTTTCTTGCAGAAGGCCAAAGGTCGTGGTCCCAGCTGGAAGCGATCCTCCATAAATTGGAAAATCAGGCGGAATACCGCTTGAACCTCGAAGAATCGAGGCAATTTTACTACCTCTATCAGAAGGTATCCGCTGACTTGGCCAAGATCGTGACCTTTTCGTCGGAGCCGGAAGTGCGGCGTTATCTGGAATCCCTCCTCGCCCGGGCCTATGGGGAGATTCATGAAACCAGAGAGAAACCGCATCGATTGACCTTCCTTCATTGGTTCTTTCATACCTTTCCGCAAACCTTTCGTCGCCACATACAGGTGTTTTGGTTGTCCCTGACCATCACTTTGGCCGGCGGCGTATTTGGGGCTTTGGCTCTCGGTTACGATCCTGCAGCCAAAGAAGTGATCATGCCTTTTTCCCATCTGCTGCAAGATCCATCGAAGCGTGTAGCGGACGAAGAAAAAGTAAAAAGGGATCAGTTAAAAGGAAGCAAGGCGATATTTTCCTCTCAGTTGATGACTCACAATACTCGCGTAGCGATTTTCGTGTTGGCCATGGGAATCACATGGGGAATAGGTTCGGTTATATTGCTCTTCTACAACGGGGTAATCCTGGGTGCCGTCTCCCTGGATTATGTGGCTGCGGGAGAAACAGAGTTTCTCCTTGCCTGGTTGCTGCCCCACGGTGCCATCGAGATCCCGGCAATTCTGCTGGCCGGCCAGGCGGGGTTGTTGCTGGCCCGTGCCATCATTGGAAGTGGGGATCACGTTAATTTGAAGATGCGATTGCGAAACGTGTCCGGGGATCTCGTAACGTTGATTGCGGGAGTTGGCATCATGTTGATTTGGGCAGGGTTGATCGAATCCTTTCTGTCCCAGTATCACGAACCCGTTTTGCCTTATTCCTTCAAGATCGCTTTCGGTGCAACTGAGTTGGTATTGCTTATTTGTTTCCTGGTTTGGTCAGGTGCCAAATCTGAGAAGGACGTGGATTCGACTCATGTTCAATGGGAAAACGGGCACCCTGCGTATTAGAACCCCGGAGGGCGTGGCCTTCTCTCTGCTGTTGGCCGGACCGGTAACCCGATTTTTGGCCTGGGCGATTGATCTGGCCTGTGTCTCGGTCGCTGCCACTTTTCTGGGAATGGTCCTGGTCCTGTTGAAGTTAATCAACTTTGATTTTGGTGCCGCACTTCAGATTATCGCCTACTTTTTGATTTCCACCGGCTACGGAATCGTGGCCGAGTGGTATTGGCGCGGACAGACCCTTGGTAAACGACTCTTACGGTTGAGGGTAATGGATGCGCAAGGGCTGCGCCTGCAGTTCAGCCAGGTGGTTGTCCGCAATTTGTTGAGATTCGTGGATTTGTTTCCGGCCTTTTACCTTGTCGGTGGTCTTGCCTGTCTTGTCAATCGCCGTAATCAAAGGCTGGGTGACCTTGCGGCGAATACCATTGTGATTCGACATCCTGTTATTCTCGAACCTGACGTGGAGCAGTTGATGGCGGGAAAGTACAACTCGTTTCGTGAGTTCCCGCTGCTGGTGGCACGCCTGAGGGAATCGGTTTCCCCGGAGGAGGCAGGGGTAGCGCTCCAGGCAATCATGAGAAGGGACGAGTTGGATGACCCATCCCGCGTGGTTCTGTTCAACGATCTGGCTTCACATTTTCAGGCGGTAGCCCGGTTTCCGGAGGGGGCCACGGTTGGACTTGCAGATGAGCAATACGTGCGGAACGTTGTCGATTTGCTCTTTCGTAGGGAAACGACTCCTCGGTTAAGTGCTTCGAGCCTCCAGGTAGGTAACTGATTTCGTTTCACCTTTCACCTGACCGGAGGGGGACCTGTTCTACGGTTTTAACCTTTCTGGCCCAGTACCCGGTGAATGCACCAATCTCCGCTAAGGTGGCAATTTTTAAGGTGCCTTGAATTCTCGAAGGTTTTGGGTCGGGGAATCGGCCCAGCGCGATGGTGAAGTCCAGGCCATTCGGTTTGACATTGGGCAGGTTTTCCATTAAAAATGCACGTTTAAGGTGGTTGATCCATGTATGCAGTAGTCAAGACCGGTGGGAAGCAATACCGAGTGGCCCAGGGGGACACGGTAGACGTCGAGTTGCTGGGCGGTGAGGTAGGGGAGCAGGTGACGCTTGAACCCGTGCTTCTCGTTGGAGGGGAGGGCGAGGCCAAGATCGGCACGCCTGTGCTCTCGGATGCTAAGGTGACCGCCGAGATCGTTGAACATCGGCAAGCGAAAAAAATTGTCGTCTTCAAAAAGAAGCGGCGAAAGGCCTATCGAACAAAACAGGGACATCGTCAGCGGTTGACACGGGTCAAGATTCTAGAGATTCAGGCGTAGAGGTACATTTATTTATGGCTCATAAAAAGGCAGGGGGCAGTTCACGCAACGGGCGCGACAGCCGGGGGCAGAGGCGAGGGGTCAAGGTCTTTGGCGGCCAGCAGGTTCGCTCGGGTAATATCATCGTCCGCCAGCTGGGTACCCGGATCCACCCGGGGAGAAACGTCGGAATGGGACGGGACTACACGATATTCGCAAAGATTGATGGTTCGGTGCTTTTCGAAAGGCTTGATCGAGATCGAAAAAAGGTAAGCGTCGTGCCCGCATAGTTGACGCTGCCGGATTGAAAAGCCCCGTATGGGGCTTTTTTTTTGCCTATCGGGGACAGACGTTATTCGAGTAAACGTTAATCGTAATTCGGAGGAGTCGATGGAAGGCTCCACGGCTTATCCGTGGACTTTCGTGAAGTCGAATAAACGAGTATACATGTAACGAGTAACAAAATTTATGAAGTTCGTGGATGAAGTAAAGATTAAAGTCAAAGCAGGTGATGGCGGGCGCGGGTGTGTGAGTTTTCGACGGGAAAAATTCGTGGCCTGGGGGGGACCGAACGGTGGAAACGGTGGGAAGGGGGGAGACGTGCGAATTGTCGCGGACCCACAGCTTTCCACTCTCTTGGATCTCCGGTACCAGAAGCAATATCGAGCCGAGCGTGGCGAGCATGGCCGGGGCAAGGACCAACATGGCAAAAATGGTCAGGATAGAAATATCGTTGTGCCCGTGGGAACCATCATAAGGGATGCCCAGACGGATGAGCTGTTGGCCGACCTCCAGGAACCGGATCACCAGGTGGTGGTGGCGGCTGGAGGAATGGGGGGAAAAGGGAACGCCTATTTTGTTTCCTCGACGAACCAAAGCCCCCGTCACGCGCAAACTGGACTGCCCGGTGAAGAAAGGGAGCTTCAGCTGGAGCTCCGACTCCTGGCGGACGTTGGCATCGTGGGTCTTCCCAACGTCGGGAAATCCACGCTCATTGCCGCCCTGTCCGCGGCTCGTCCGAAAATAGCCGATTATCCTTTTACGACCCTTGTGCCGAATCTAGGCGTGGTTTCCTTTGGTGACGACGGTAGCTTTGTTCTTGCGGATATACCCGGTTTAATCGAGGGGGCCCATCGCGGTGAAGGGCTGGGGGACCGCTTTCTCCGGCATGTAAGCCGTACGAGCCTATTGATTCATTTACTGGATGGGTCGACACTTCGCAGTGATGACCCTCTTGCCGACTTTTCCGCCATCAATCGTGAGCTGGAGCTTTCGGGGCTGGATCTCGGCCGAAAGCCGCAGATCGTGGTGGTCAACAAGGTGGATTTACCGGAGGCGAGGGAGAACCTGAAGCTTTTGGAAGGAAAACTATCCTTTTGTACGATTTCTGCCGCAACCCGTGAAGGGTTGGACAAGCTCAAGCACCTCATTGGCATGAAGCTGGAGCAGATCAAATCAGAGAAAGATAAGCCGGATGTCGCAAAAGGAATTTAAGAAACGCTTGCTCTCCAATGCGCGTCGCGTGGTGATCAAGATCGGCAGCCAGATCCTCTCCTCTTTTGATGGAGTGGAAGAGGAGAGGATTCGCGGACTCGTGTCGGATCTATCGACCCTCCACGATCAAAAAAGAGAAGTCGTGGTGGTCTCCTCGGGGGCCGTTGCCGCGGGGATGGCGCGGCTTCGCTTGAGGTCAAGGCCGAGAACGATCCCTCAGAAACAGGCCCTGGCGGCCGTTGGGCAGATCAAGCTCATGGCTCTGTACGAAAGGCTATTTTCCGATCATAACAAAAGCGTGGCCCAGGTGCTTCTCACCCACGAGGATCTTTCCAACCGTCTCCGCTACCTGAACGCCAAGCATACCCTCTTCACTCTTCTGGAGTCGAAGATTATTCCAATCGTCAATGAAAATGATACCGTGGCGGTGGAAGAGATGAAGTTTGGTGACAACGATCACCTTTCCTCCTTGGTGGCCACTCTA
>JABAOE010007238.1_pt2 | contig 14632 bp, 13 predicted proteins | sample 7062141 | NCBI WGS metagenome assembly JABAOE01 (sample SAMN14538627, study PRJNA623070) | marine sediment metagenome | biome: marine biome [ENVO:00000428]; feature: marine pelagic biome [ENVO:01000023]; material: deep marine sediment [ENVO:00002113] | place: India: Gulf of Khambhat ... | reverse complement strand
GGAATCGACGTTAGGCGTCATCGAGGTAGACATACAAACGCTCCTTACACTTAAACCGGTAACTACTGTCGCTTAGGTTCGCTGCCGGGGCAGTGGACGAGACGATCGAGGATATGGTCTCCCCTTTCTGTGATTCTCATAGACATTGGATTCTACCGAATTCGTACCCAAAATCGTCCCGTTTCCGGATGTATTCCGGTTCTAGCGGCTGCCCTGGCTACGACACGATGTCGCTAATCGTCTTGAAAGCGGTCATTTGCGACCGGGCGGTTGACCTATGGCGAAGGTTGGCTGTGGGCCGGCCGGCGACGATCGCGCACTGCTGACCTCAGGCGGTGTCCTTCGCCGACGTTTGACAAGAATACAGGTGGCTACAGCCCGGTCGCCCCAGGCTGCCCGATATTTGCGCATTACCATCGCGTTAACAGGCTTCAAAGCGTCCGCTTTCGAGGGTAAAGTGGACATGCCGATGGCATATTCCCGAAGCTAGGTAAAGCGGCAGCTACTGGCCGAAAGCCGGGGCGAGGCCCGAGTACACGTCGGACTATTTCCTGTGAAACTTCCAAGCTTTAACTATATCCGGCCGAACAATGTAAAAGAGGCGATAGCGCTGTTGGAAGGGGCCGATGGCGAAGGGAAGCTAATTGCGGGTGGACAGACTTTGATCCCATTGTTGGCCTTCCGTATGGCCGCCCCTGAGTTGCTGGTCGATATCTCGAGGTTAGAAGACCTGCGCGGTATTCGTGTCAGTAGAGCCTGCATAGAAATTGGCGCTACTACGCGTTGGTGCGATATTGAAAGGGATACTAGGCTGAAGACCGCGCATCCGCTGTTGTTTGAAGCAATTTCCCACGTAGCGCATTACCAGATTCGGTCACGAGGTACCGTGGGTGGCAGTATTGTCCATGCGGATCCCGCAGCAGAGTTTCCCGCAATAGCAATAGGTTGTGATGCGAAGATCACTATTCAAGGTAGTAGAGGTGTCCGAGAGTTAGCAGCCTCAGACTTCATTAAAGGCGCGCTTATAACGGACATATACGACGACGAGATAGTGACCGCGATCCGTTTTCCAAGCTGGGAGAAAAATCGTCGCTGGGGATTTGAGGAGTATGCTCGTCGGCGTGGGGACTTTGCAATGGCCGGCGTGGCCCTATATTTCGATCTTGACGAAAATGGTCTGATAGAAAAACCTCATATTTGTGCGTTTGGGGTAGGCGACAAAGCCGCACGAATTACTGTTGCAGAATCCTATCTGGAGAAAAAGAGACCCTGTGCTGAACTGATACGTGAGAGCTCCAAACTGGTCTCTGAGAGTGTAGCTCCAGACGATGATCTTCACGCATCCGGTGAATACCGCAGCGCATTGGTAGGCAAGCTATGTGGACGAGCAATGATGCGTGCGTCAGGAATTACGCTATGACAGCTTCGACAGACGAAGTCAGCAAAACACAACTCGTAAGCCTCCGGATCAATGGTACGCGGTATGAGGCAGAAATTGAGCCAAGAATGACGCTGGCAGACTGCCTTCGTCATGAACTGAGTCTCACGGGAACACACGTTGGCTGTGAACATGGTGTTTGTGGTGCTTGTACGGTAATTATAGATGGACAGGCGGTCCGCTCGTGCTTGACGCTTGCGTTTCAAGCTCAGGATTGCGAAGTGACGACAGTGGAGGGTCTGTCTTCGAGCGACGGTCAACTGGCGCCGCTCCAACGAGCCTTCAGAAAACATCACGCATTGCAATGCGGCTTCTGCACACCGGGGTTTCTTATGAGCTCGCATGCTCTACTCACCAATGAACCCGACGCAGATGAACGGCGTATTTTGGAAGCGCTTACCGGAGTTATCTGCCGTTGCACTGGTTATGTTGGAATTATTGCTGCCGTGAAAGAGGCGCAAGGCGCCTATAGTATGCCGGCGGATACGCCGCAAAGATCGTCAGATCAATCTACTTTCTCTTTGTCAGGTATTTTTCGAAAAGTGTTACGAGCAGTTAAGAGTTAGCCTAATTCTGATGACTAACCGACGTCCAAACATCGGTCAGCCTCTCCAACGGCATGAAGACCTGCGTTTCTTAGCTGGTACCGGAAGATTCGTTGACGACGTAACGCCAACGGGAACTCTTCATGCGGCTGTTTTGAGGAGCCCTGTAGCTCATGGTGAGATATTGGCGGTGGACCTTGATCGCGCCAGAGAGATTCCCGGAGTTGTTCGCATCATTACTGCCGCTGACATTAGTGCAGAGATCCCTACTATCCCGATCCGATTGGCGCCTTTGGAGAGCTATGAACCACTACGTCAGCCTGTTATTGCCAAGAGACGTGTGCGTTATGTCGGAGAACCAATAGCTGTTGTTGTCGCCACTAGTCGTGCGATTGCAGAGGACGCGCTGGAGGTGATTTCCATCGATATAAACATGGAGCCCGCAGTAACTCAACCGCTATCTGAATCAAAAGGTGCGCTGTTCGATGAGGTCCCGGACAACGTCGCAGCACACTATCAAGCGGGTTTCGGCGAAGTTAATGACGCATTCTCTCAGGCCGACTATTCTCGCGCTGAAACGTTCTACGTACACCGGCATAGTGCGATTCCAATCGAGACTAGAGGCCTCGTGGCAGAGTGGCATGGAGAAGAGCAACGACTCGTTGTATCTGGCGCCGGTAAGGTGCCCTTCTTTAATCGAAAAGTACTCGCCGAAATGCTTGGCTTAGATCTTGCGCAGATTGATTTGCTAGAGGTTGATATTGGTGCAGGTTTTGGGGTGAGGGGAGAATTCTATCCCGAGGATTTCTTGATCCCCTTTTCCGCCCGCCATCTTGGCCAGCCAGTAAAGTGGGTGGAGGACCGCCGTGAGCACATGCTGGCGACCAATCACTCGCGTGATATCCGCTGTACGCTCGAGATCGCCTGTACTAAAGAAGGCGTTTTTACCGGTCTGCGGGGAAAGATAGTATCTGACATGGGAGCGTATATCCGCACGAATGGTGGGGTTGTTCCGGGAAAGGCCGCACAGTTCTTACCTGGACCCTATCGTATCCCGAACGTCGAGGTCGAAGTGACCGTTTGTGTTACCAACAAGACGCCTGTCGGGACGTTTCGCGGACCGGGGAGATTTGAGGCCAATTTCTTTCGTGAACGGCTAATCGATATGATCGCCAGAGATCTGGCTATTGACCCCGTAGAAATTCGTCGCCGCAACCTTATTACCGGCGCGGATCTTCCGTATTCGATCGGTAAATTAGTGCCCTATGAACCTGAGACGGCTTACGATACGGGTGACTATCTGGAAACGCTTGAACGCTGTCTGTCAGAGATTGATTGGACCAATAAAGCACGCCTTCACGGCAATCGGGATGACGATGGTCGCTACCACGGCATTGGACTGGCTTGCTTCGTCGAAAGTGGTGGACATGGCCCGAGGGAGAACGTACGCCTAAAGCTGTCTCGAGATGGCACGCTGGAAACCTATGTGGGCTCTTCCTTCCTCGGACAGGGACTGGAAACCGTATTTGCTCAGATAGCAAGTGATCATGTTGGCCTGCCAATGTCATCCATCAAAGTGTTTCATGGATCGACAACTTATGTCGATGAGGGATTTGGCACCTACGCTTCCCGCGCAGTCATCATGGGCGGCAGTGCAATAGTAGATGCCGCTAAGACGCTCAAGAAGAAACTCAGGTCAGCGGTGGCAGCGATGTGGGGCGAAGATGATGCTGCCATTCACTTCGATGAGGGATATATCAGATCTAGTGACCGGGCGACTTCGTTCAAAGAGCTTGCGGCTTACGCGGATGAACAAGGAATTACGCTGGAAGCTAATGGCAGCTTCTCTCAGAACAAACGGACGTACAGCTACGGAGCTCATGCGGCACATGTCGCTGTCGATCCTGAAATCGGCGATGTAAAGATACTAGATTACGTCGCAGTCGAAGATGTCGGTCGCGCAATGAATCCGCTCATCGCCCATGGACAGGCCATCGGCGGTATCGTGCAGGGACTGGGCGGTGCCTTCCTTGAGCATTTCATCTACGATGAACAAGGTCAGCTTTTAAATGCATCATTCGCTGATTACTTGTTGCCAACGGCGACAGATTTCCCGAATGTGCGCGCAGTAACACTTGAAAACTACCCTTCGCTAACCAACCCCCTCGGCGCCAAGGGTGTAGGAGAAGGCGGTATTGTAGCGGTCGCTGGGGCAGTCGGTAACGCCGTCGGCGCAGCTTTGGCTCCACTTGGGATAGAGCCGCGCGAACTGCCGTTATCACCACCGAATATTTGGAAACTTGTGCAGGAAGCAGGACTCGATAAGGCAACAGATAATGACAATTGATACTCATTCACACTACATACCTGCGCAGCGGTCACCAACGTGGCCTTTCGTCTCGAGGAGCGGCCATGAATCTAATTATTCGTAACGCGCGGGTTTGCGGCCACGACGCGCTTGTCGATATCGCGATCGACGGAGATCGGATCGTGGAAGACCGGGCGACCGGGAAGCGCGTGCGCAGTCTACCGCTGCGAAAGCATGACTTGAGCTGGATACACTAGAAGGACGGGAGGCGTTCTATGAGAATGGTCGATCTTTCCCACATGATGAGCATCCACACGCCGGGCTGGGTCGGGTACGCCGGCAACAAGATGTATTACGCGCAGAACCTGCAGGGTGGCGGTATCGTGGCGCAACGGATCGACACGGCACTGCACGTGGGAACCCATCTCGACGGCGCGATGCACGCGACCGACGCCAAGGGCGATATGGGTTCATATTCCATGGATTATCTGGTCAGCCCCGGCGCGGTGGTCGATGTCTCAGAGCATATGGACGACTGGGCGGTCATCACACCGGAGATGATGGAGTCGGCCCCCGTCGACATCATGGACGGCGACATCCTGATCATTCACACCGGGTTCCACCGGTACTACGAGGGGCAGCCACAGCAGGATCTGGTGCGCTATTTCTGCATGCACCCGGGTGGCAGTCTGGCGTTACTAGAGTGGATGCTGGACAAGAAAATCAAATGGTTCGGCATCGATTGCGGTTCGGGCGATCACGCGATGAACACGTCGATTCGAAACATGCGACCGGACTTGCGTGCCGAGTTCGAGGCAAAGGTAGGGATGACCTGCGAGGAGTTTTTTGGGGATTACAGCTACACGCACAGCCTGTCGGGCCGCAAAGTGACCACCAATATCTTCCCGTTCCACAGCTATGCCTTCCAGGAAGGGCTGATCCATGCCGAGAATGTGGGCGGAGATATCGAACTGATGCTCAACAAACGCTGCGTGATCGGTGCTTTTCCGTGGCGTTATGACGGGCTCGAAGCCTGCCCCTGCCGGATCATCTGTTTCGACGACGTGGGCGATGATGTCCAGGCCATCGGCGACGTGGCCTCGGCGGTGCGAAAAGAATAGCGAATGTCCATCCCATTGCTTTTGGCTGCGGTTTCCTTACTCTTGAGAATATATCATCCAAGGGTCCACTATACCCGCAAAAGCGGACGCTCGCCGGTACGTTGCTGCTAGATTAGCGGGCTTCGCCCGTCGGCCAAATGCAATGCCGCTCGCTCATCGCAAAGTCAGTTCCCACGGAACGGAAGTTTGTCCTCCGGGACGAAGACCGGCATCGAGTCTTCCCACCGGCTGTTCGTCAACTGGCGCGCGCCGGTGCCGTCCGCGTTCATGATGAAAATCTGTGCGTACGGCTGCGGTGAGAAGTCGTAGAGCGACGCCTCGTCCTTGAATCCGCTACGTGCGCTCATGAAAAAGATGGACTGACCGTCGGCCGTCCAGGTCGCATGTCCATCGGCACCCGGAGACGTTGTGATCCGCTTGAGGTCCGTGCCGTCCGGTCGAATCGTATATACGTCGAAATCCTGATCTTCGCTCCTCTGCCGCGTGAACAGGATCAGCTCGCCGTCCGGCGACCAATAAGGAAAGTTGTCCCAACCTTCGGTTAGCACCTTGACGGAATCGTCTCGAAGGTCGAGCAATCTCAGACCTTGCGCTTCACCGCCTTGACCGTCGTCTCCCCAGACGCGGTAAACGATGAAATTGCCGTCCGGCGACCAGTCCGGGAAACCGGCATTAGGCAAGTCCTCGGTGAGATCACGTCGATTCGAGCCATCAGCGTCGATCATGACCAGCTTCGCGGGCCGTGCATAACGCGCGCCGAAGAAGCCGCCGAATCCGAAGACGAGACGTTCGCCGTCCGGCGACCAACTCGACATCATCGCGGCGCCCGATTGGTCGTGGAAAACTCGCCGCTCGTCGGAACCGTCGGCATTCATCGTCGATATCGGCGTCTGCGGGTTACCGAGCGTGGCACTCAGTCCGGTCGTCGTCAGTGTCCCTTGCGGCGAGAAACTCGGAAACACGTCGGTAAATCGATACTCATAATCGGGATTCCAGCTGTATAGGCGTTGGTTCTGCGGTCTCGGCGCATAGCTTGTCTTCTCGTACACGACCAAGCGGCCATCACTGGACCACGAGGGATTGCGCATCGCTCCGGGCGCGACCTCACCGTCGGTGTAAGCCAATCCGGGCTCCGGGCCGTCGGCCGGCGCGGCTTTGGTCAGATAGGCCACGCGATCCATTCCAACAAACTGAGGCTGGAGCTTGAGACCGGGCCCGCTCGTGTGCTCGACGCGCTCTCCCGTGGCAAGATCCACCGAGACGATCTGGGCAGGTACGTTTTCAGGGTGCGGCATGCGCGCGATGAAGGTCTGAGCGGGATCGATCTCATAGAAAACCAGTCGGCTCCCGTCAGCGGACCATTCCGGCGAGCCGGCCGCCAAGCCGGGTTCCGTGATGCGCCGCAGATCCGTGCCATCTGGACGGATGATGTAGACGCTGAGCGCCTGGTAATGACCGGCCCCGGCACCCCGCTCATGCCCCCGCCAGGTCGTGTTACGGTCCGAGGAAAATGCGAGCCACTCCCCGTCGGGCGACCACGACGGCCTGAAATAGCCTCTCGGCAAGCCGTCGACTTCACCATCGAGGTCACCCGTCACGTTGTGCAGCGCCTGCGTTTCGAGGTCCAGTACCCAGATGTTTGTCGTAGCAGTATCGCGCGTGGAAACGAAGGCGAGCTTTGTGCGGTCCGGGGACAACGCCGCCTGATCGTCCATCGCCGGACCTTCGGTCAGACGTTCGCGTCCGGAACCGTCCGGGCGCATACGATAGATATCGGCTTGACCGTGCGCGTCGCGCTCCGACGTAAACACGACCCACTCACCATCGGCGGAGAACCTGGCGTTGTACTCGAAGTCGGAACCGGACGACAGCTTGCGTTCACCGCTTCCGTCGGCATTGGCGATATACAGCTCGCTCATCGACGGACCCAGACGGTTCATCAGCATGATGCCCTGGGGCTGCACGTTGCCGAATCGGTCCTGTGCGTAGCCACTCAACGAGAGAGCAATTAACGCCGTCGTGATCGCTGCGTGTCTGACCGACCTCAGCGCTTGTCGATTATTTTTCATGCCATGCCCCCCCGTTATCGCTTGCTCAACGGAATCGTACTAGTTAGTTTCGCCGCTCTAGCGACTCCCGAAGCAGTTGGATCTCCTCGCGAACGGCCTGCAGCTCTGCCTTGAGTTCCGAGTCGTCCTCGGAACGTTCTGCCGCTTCGATCTCGATTCGAGATTGGATCGAGCTGACGACTACGCCTATTACGAGGTTCAGTACTAGGAACGTCGCGATCAGGATGTAGCCAATGAAAAACGCCCAAGCCCAACGATGCTGAGTCATTACCCGAGCGGCGATATCAGTCCAACCTTCGAGCGTCATGATCTGAAAAAGAGAAAACAAGCTGATGCCCAGATGGCCGAAGTTCTCTGGCGCAACGTCCCGGAACAACATTGTCGCCATGACAGCCGAAATGTAGAGAATCAACAACAGCAACACCAGGACGGACCCAATGCCGGGTACTGCATGCAGTAGACCATCGACCACGCGACGCAGACTCGGAATGGTCGACACCAGTCTCAATACCCGCAAGATTCTGAGCGCTCGTACGATCTGAAACGGGCCCGCTGGCGCAATCAGTGACGCCGTGACAATCACGAAATCGAACAGGCTCCAATTGTCCCGAAAGAAAGCGCCGCGATGAGCCAAGATGCGCAGTACCACCTCGATAACGAAAATTCCGAGAATTGCCCGATTGAGACGGTACAACGCGTCAAATGCACCCTCCGGAAGGTCTCGTACCGTTTCGAATCCGAGAAGGATTGCGTTCAGAACGATCAGCACGACGATGGTTTGCTTGAACCAATCGTGCTCGACGACCTGCAGCAGCGTGAGCGATCGCCCTTTGACAGCAGTGACTTCTTCGCTCATCTCGCTCTATTCCTGCTTGCCGCCGCCTTCGCGTCGGTAGTTCGTATCCATGTACCAACTCATGTAATCGTACATCGTGACAGGATCGAAGGCTGCAGGTCGATCTTCCGTGACGCATGTGGGCAGGGGCGTAGCAACGGTCTCGGGATTCGGATTGAAGAACATCGCCATCGAGTAGCGGTCCGTGTTCGGCATAATGACGCGATGCGGTGTTGCCAGGAAGCGGCCGTTCGTCCAACGCGAAAGATACTCGCCCGTATTGATGACGACACCGTTTGGCACGGGATCCACGGGCACCCACTCACCGTCTGGCCACATGACCTCGAGGCCTGAGACGTCTGAGATCGGCAACATCGTAATGAAGCTATGGTCACAGTGCGGTGCGATGCCGAACTGGTTGTCTTCGGGCTCGATCGCCGCGTAGTGTGCATTGCGCGTCCACCAAAGCGGCTCGGTGAAGTACGGTTCGAAGTAGTCGGGCGGTAGGTCGAGCGCACGCGCATAGATTGGCAGCATCGCAAGACCGAGTCGCGATAATGCTGTCTGATAGGCAATCATGGCCTCGCGGAATTCAGGCATGCCTTCCGGCCACGGATTCGGGCCGACAAAACGCAAGCCCTGCTTGATAGCCGGGTCGTCGGCCGGTCGCTCGCGCGCTAAGCAGATGACCTCGTTCAGATCCTTCTTCGTGTTCTTGTGCACGGTTGCGGAGACGTACATCGTCGAGCGAGGCGGAATGTAGCCGACTGTGTTCTCGTTAATGCGCACGCGCATCTTCTCTTCCTCGGGCAACGCGAAAAATCTCGCGAGCTCCGCGTAACCGCGTTCAATGATGTCGCGCGGCACACCGTGGTTGACGACGACGTAGAAGCCCACGTTCTCCTGCGTGTAGCGCAACGTCTCGGCCAGGGCCTCGGCGGCCGACTCGTCGCCAGCGAGATAGTCGCCCAGATCGAGGATCGGGATGGAACGACTGCTATCGGCCGATGGAGCAACGGGGTTTTGCACGTAGAGCGTATCCGCTGGATTCTCTGATAAAGACTCCGCGAATATTACTTGCTGATCAGACGCGCTGCACGCGTGATAGCTAGCCTTGCTCCAGCTCCAGCAGCCGCTGCTTGCGCCAGAGGCTGCCGGCGTAGCCCGCCAGACTGCCATCCTTACCGATCACGCGATGGCAGGGAATGAGGATCGCGATCCGGATGCATGCAAAGTGCCCGTAGACCCTCATCGGTCCAACGACAGGCAGGGTCGGCGTCCACAGCCTCGACGAGCGCTCCGAGCCACGCCCGTGTAGAAGACACCATCGTAGCTCGCATCGCGCGAGTAGAAGGCATCCATGAGGGCTTCGGTTTCTGGTAGGCTCGCTGCGACCATGGGCCAACGATGCGTGCGTGGCGCGTGAAAGTCTACCGAAAAATTCGCGCCGAATTTTCGGTCGGCCCGAAGACCGAATAGCAAGAAGGAGCGCAGCTCGATGTCGAACAAGGAATGGAATATCTATCTATCAGGCGAGATTCATAGCGACTGGCGAGAGCAGATCGTCAACGGCTGTAGCGAGAAGCGGCTGCCCGTCGCGTTCTCGGGACCCGTGACGAATCACGATGCGAGCGACATGGTCGGCGTCAACATCCTCGGCAGCGAGGACCAGGAGTTCTGGCGAGATCGTAAAGGCGCCGGCATCAACGCGATCCGCACCTCATCGCTGATCGGATCCGCTGACGTCGTTGTCGTGCGCTTCGGGCCGAAGTACAAGCAATGGAACGCAGCGTTCGACGCAGGATATGCGGCCGCGCTCGGCAAAGCGCTCGTTATTCTCCATGACGAGGAACACAACCACGCGCTCAAAGAAGTCGATGCAGCCGCAAACGCGACGGCCCGCTCACCCGCGCAGGTTGTGGAGATCCTCGACTACGTGATCAACGGTTAGCTCAGGAATCTTGCCCGGCTAGAAGATCTCGGCTAAGAAGTCCTCGAGCATCTTCCACGAGCGCTGGGTCGCCGACTCGCTGTACTGAAATCCGTTCTCCGGATCTTTGGCCTGCGGGTTCGTAAATGCGTGCAGCGTGCTGCCAAAGCCGTGGATCTGCCAGTCGGCGCCCGCATCGGTGAGCTCCTCGGCAAGTGCAACGACCTGATCGGGCGGCGCCAGCGGATCACTCCAACCGTGTAGCGCGAGCACCTTCGCCGAGATCTGTGTACCGCTCGTATTTCCGGGCGGCGCGAAGATACCGTGAAAGCTTGCGACACCGAGCACGTCCGCGCCCGTTCGTGCGAGATCGAGCACGCACAGGCCACCGAAGCAGTAGCCCATTGCGGCGACCTTGCTCGCGTCGACCTCTTCTTGCTCTCGAATGACCTCGACAGCGCGATGCATGCGGCTCTGCAATAGAGGGCGATCACCCAGGAACGGTTGCATGAGCTTGGCGTTCTCTTCCGGATTGGACCCTCGGATGCCCTTGCCGTAGAGATCGAGCGCAAAACCCGCATAGCCGAGCCCGGCCAGATCGCGCGCGCGTTCTTGCTCGAATTCGCCAGCGCCGCCCCACGCATGCGAGACCACCACGCCCGCACGCGGTCCGGTTAAGCTGTCGTCCCACGCGAGATACCCCTCAAATGTCTCGCCATCCTGGCTGTATTCGATCACCCTTGTTTGTATCGTCACTGCTCCGCTCCTCGCGACCGGCCATCGGTCAAAGGGGCCTATTATTGGAATCTGGGCGGACGCTGCAAGCCTGTATCTTAGAAACGGCGGCCGCGGCCCGTGCTTTGCTGGAACGGACTACTAGAGCCGAAGCGTTGCTGAATTCGCTCCTGCAGGAAGGCCTGCTGCTCGAACAGACTTGTGCTCGGCAGCAACAACACCTCATCACCCGGGCTCAAACCTGCGACGACTTCGCTATAGGATAGATCGGTCACACCTGTACGAACGGCGCGGGCCGTCGGCTCGCCGCCCTCGAGCGCAACGACCCAAAAATCTCCGCCGAACTGATAGTCCAACGTTGCCCGACGACTGCCACGACCGCCGCCCATGCCGCCACCATCCGCCGGCCGCCAGCTTCCCCCTTGCGCGCGAGAGGCGCCGCCCGCGCCTGCACTCGGCGTACCGAGCTGAACTCGTAACTGCTCTTCAGGAATTCCGAGCATCGCTGCCGTGGCCGTGATGTCGTCCGGTACACGCAACGCCATCGTCGGCACCGTTGGCACCGACTCACGGCTCGCAATCTGGATCTCGACCTCGGCGTTCATACCGGGCATGAGCAGATCGCCGCGATTCTGCAGACGGATCAACACGGCAAAACGCGTGACGTTCTGCTCGAGGATGGCCTGCGGCTCGATCTTGAGGACCGTGCCTTCGAACGGCTGATTCGGATAAGCCGCGACCGTGACACGCGTGCTCATGCCGGGCCTGATCTTGCCGATGTCGATTTCATCGACGAGCGTGCGTACCTGCACGGAGCTTAGGTCCGCCATGCGCAGCAGTATGCTGCCGCCGGCGACATCGCGGGTTGGCGAAGAAATGACCGTGCCCGGCTCGACGCGCCGCTCGATGATGGTGCCCGTGATTGGCGCGCGTACTTCGGTGTCGTCCATCGCGATGCGCGCGTTCTCGAGCGCGACCTCCCTGCCGATAACATCGGCTTCGGCGTTCGCATACTCGAGCTGGCTCTGCTCGAAATCGGTCTGTGTCAACGTCCCTGTTCCATAGAGCGTCTCGGCCCGCTCCATTTGCGTCTGCGCGATCTCGCGCCGTGCGCGTGCGGCAACGAGCGCCGCTTCTGCCTCGGCAAGCTGGTTGCGCGGCGTGCGCTGATCGACTTCCACGAGAAGGAAGCCAGCCTCGACGACATCGCCGGTCTCGGCATGAATCGCCAGGATCTCACCCGAAGCCTTGGACTTGACCTCGACGAGCGTCTCCGGCTCGATGATCCCGGCCGCGTCGACGGTCACTTCGATCGGCCGTGTCTCGACCGGTGCCGTCTCATAGATCGGCGCGGCGGGCTCCGGCTCCGTCTCGGTGCAAGCCACCAGCGCGGCGAATGCAGACATGACGATGGTTAAACGCGCTGTCATTCAGTGACTCCGTGCCGCCGTCGGCTCATCGACCTCGATGCTGCCGTCGCGTAGAACGATCCTGCGCCTTGCGTGCTGAGCGACATCGGGCTCGTGCGTCACGAGTATGATCGTGTGCCCCGCCGCGTGCAGGTCGTCGAACAACGCCATGATGTCCACGCTCGTTACCGAATCCAAGTTTCCCGTCGGCTCATCGGCGAGCAGAATGCTGGGGTCTGTGACCAGGGCTCTGGCAACCGCCACGCGCTGGCGCTGACCGCCCGACATCTCGCTCGGCCGATGACCCATGCGATCGCCCAGACCCACGCGCTCTAGGGCGGCTTCGGCCCGCTGCAGTCGCTCCTGGCGTCTTATACCACCATAGATCAACGGCGTCTCGACGTTATGCAGCGCATTCGCGCGCGGCAGCAGGTTGAATGTCTGAAAGACGAAGCCGACTTCCTTGTTGCGGATCCGCGCGAGCTCGCGATCGGAGAGCTCGGAGACGAGCTTGCCGTTGAGCCAGTATTCGCCCTCGTCAGGCGTATCCAAAAGGCCGATGAGATTCATTAGCGTCGATTTTCCGGAGCCCGACGGGCCCATAATTGCGACGTACTCGCCGCGCTCGATCTCGATGTCCACACCGCGCAGCGCATGAATGACCTCGCCGCCCATATCGTAGCGGCGCTGCAGATTCAGCGTGGCGATCATCGACTGCGCAGGAGCTTCTGTCATGGAGGGTTTGACCTGCAGCGGCCCAAAAAAATCCTACGCGGGGCAGGCGCGCAGTGCTGTAAGCAAATGTTACACGCGCTCAGGCGAGCCTCGTCGCCGCGCGGCGACGAGACCTTACGGCGTTGCGGCCCGGCTCAGGCGCCGGTAGTACTCGGCGACGGCTTCCTCGTAAGCCTCGGCAACCTGCACGGGCGCCTCGGTCCGCACACCCGTCTCAGCCAGTCCGGAACCCTCGGCGGCCAACTGCAACTCGAGTTGCTCGATGAGACTCAGCATCGCGAGATACTCTTGCTCTATGAGCTCGGGATTGCCCGGCAGACCCTGGCGCAATGCCGTACCCAGCCGCCGTAGCGCCTCGAGCTCTTCTGCCGTTAGGCCGTCGTCGCGTAGCTCTGTGCCTAGCGCGATGAGCTCCGCACCCGCATCCTCGAGCCCGTCCTCGAGGCGCTCACGCGTCTCAGGATCGAACGTTGCGATGCTGCGCGGATCCCACGCGCCCAAGCCGCTGCGGGCGCGATTGTAGTAACCGCCGCGCGCACCGCCGGCGTTCGTGTTATTGCCGCCATATGCGCCACCGGCCTGCTGACCACCGTCCTGCGCGGACTGGCCCGGTTGACCTTGTTGGCCGGGTTGACCCTGCTGACCAGGCTGGCCTTGCTGACCCGGCTGGCCGGGTTGTGAGTTAGGCAACGCGTTGGCGAGATCGCGGCGCAGCTCCTGTAGCTCGGCGACGAGCTCAGCCGTCGGATCGAGCTCCGGCTGCACGCCGTCGCGCGCCTCGCGCATTGCGACAGCTAGCGCTTCTTCGGTCGCTTCGCGAAGGTCGTTCAATGCGTTGGTTGTCACGCCCTCGAGCGCGGCGGCCTCCGCTGCGGCACCGCGACGAATGCGGTAAGCAGCCGTGGACAAGCGCGCACCGACCTGCGCGCGCTGCAGCTCGCCCAACGCCCGTTGGAGCTCGTCACTCGCCGTCGGCGTCTCGTTGTTGAACTGCTGTGCGACGCGTTGAATGTCCTCTTGCAGCGCCTCGAGGTCCTCGGACATGTTCCATTTCCGTTCGGAGAGCTCGTAAGCCTCGTCGGCACTGAGCGGGTTGACAAGAAAACCCTGCTCCTCCCGACCCTGTAAGGCCTCGCGCGCTACTCGCTGGAGCTCCGCTTCAGTCTCGCGCTGCTCCTCGAACAGCGACTGCGACCGGTCGGACAAGTCGGAGAATGCCTCTTGCACCGCGGCTTGGCGCTCTGCGGTCATCTGCTCGAGAGCGCGGTCGAGCTGACGCCGCGCTTCTTCCATCGCTCGGCTTATCTGCTCGGGCGTCATGCCCTCGCTGCCCTGACCGCTCGCACGATTCATGGCCTGCAATGCGTTTTCGAGCTCTTCGAGCGCCTCGGCCGTGCTCTGCTGACCCTGGCCACCGCCTTGAGCGAACTGGCCGGGTTGACCCTGCTGACCGGGCTGACCTTGCTGACCCTGTTGCCCTTGCTGGCCTTGCTGGCCTTGTTGACCC
>JABAOE010021170.1_pt1 | contig 14644 bp, 14 predicted proteins | sample 7062141 | NCBI WGS metagenome assembly JABAOE01 (sample SAMN14538627, study PRJNA623070) | marine sediment metagenome | biome: marine biome [ENVO:00000428]; feature: marine pelagic biome [ENVO:01000023]; material: deep marine sediment [ENVO:00002113] | place: India: Gulf of Khambhat ... | reverse complement strand
AGATCGACGGCGAGTCCGGGGCGCGTGGGTGCCTCGCCGTCAACTCTTCGACGGAGCTCGGTCCGCGCGACGACCGGATCGCCGGGTTGTCGGACCGCTACCGGGGCGTGCTGGCCTCGGCGGTGCGGCCTCCACTGGAGCGGGCGGCGGCAGCCGGGGAGATCGACGCCGGACTGGTCGACGTGTACACCGACACCTTCGTCGCGTTGGCGGTCGCGTTGAGCGTGGCCGCCCGCAGCGGGATGAGCCGCGAGGATCTGCACCGCCAGATCGACTCGATGGGCCGGCTCGTCGACAGCTGGCGTTGCTGAGCCCCACGGGGGCGGGGGATCAGCGCACCAGCAGATCGGCGATGCTGGTGAGGGTGTCGACGTCGTGGACGTCGCGCCCGAGGAGGGGCACCCGCACGACCGTGGCCTGCGGGGTGTGGGCGGTCAGCCCGGTCACCCGCTCCTCGTCGCCCGCGGCTGCGGCGGTGAAGTCGGCGAGGGCGGTGGCCGGCCCGGCCAGCGGTGTCCCCGCGAACTCGTCCCGCAGCTCGGCGGCCCGGGCCGGCGAGGTCGAAAAGGAGGGCAACATCCGGTTGACCACGACCGCCTCGACGTGCAGTCCGGCATGGGTCAGCTTGTCGAGGAAGTAGCGGGCCTCGCCGAGCGTGTCGGCCCGGGGTGACGCGACCAGCACGAACGACGTCTGCTCGTCGCCGAGCAACGCCAGCGTCGTCATGGCCCGCTCCCGGAACCCGTCCTCCATGCCCTCGAACGCCTGGAAGAAGGCGATCGCCTCCTCGACCACGTCGGCCCCGACCACGCGCGACAGCCGGCGCAGCACGGTCTGGGCGGCCTTGTTGACGGCCTTCAGGGCCCCCCGGCCCGGTGCGGTGAGCATCCGGTAGATCGGGTTGTCGAGCAGGCGGGCCAGCAGGCGGGGTGCGTCGAGGAACGCGAGCGCGTCGCGGGTGGGCGGTGTGTCGACGACGACCAGGTCCCAGTCGCCGGATGCGTGCAGCTCGCTGAGCTTCTCGACGGCCATGTAGTCCTGCGTGCCCGACAACGTGGTCGACACGTTGCGGTAGAAGCGGTTGCCGATGATGCGTTCGGCCTGGCGCTCGTCCGGCGCGTAGCGCCGCACCACCTCGTCGAAGGTCGACTTCGTGTCGAGCATCAGTGCCGACAACGTTCCCGGCCACGGACCCGGGATCTCCGTCGGGGTGTTGCCGAGTTCGGCGATGCCCAGCGCATCGGCCAGCCGCTTGGCCGGGTCGATGGTCACCACCGCGGCCCGCCGGCCCGCCCGGGCCGCCGCCAGCGCGGTCGCGGCGGCGGTGGTCGTCTTGCCCACCCCGCCCGTGCCGCAGCACACGACGACGCCCCGTTCGTGCACGATCCTCGAGAACTCGGTCATGCCCAGGCCTCCAGGGAGCCGACTCCCTCGAGGAGCGCGTCGCTGAGTGTCCGCAGCTCGTCGGGCCCGAGCGTCGTTCCGAACACCTGCGGCAGTCGGAGCTGCTGGAGGGGAAGCCGCTCGGCGAGGCGGTCGAGCTGCTCGCCCTGCAGTGCCACCCGTTCGCGACGCAACCGCGCCGCCGCCCCCATCTCGGTCAACTCGACGTCGGACACCCCCGGCGGTGGCCCGCTCGGAAGGGGTTCGTCGAGGCCCTCGAGCGGGGGGACGATGCCGTTGATCACCACCGGACCGAGAGCGAGGCCGATCTCGTCCTCCACCGCGAACGACGTCTCCACCAGTTCGTTGACGGGGGTCTCCTCGGGGATGCTCACGAGCATCACCCGGCAGCGGCTGGGGTCGCCGAGCATCTCCAGCACCTCCCGGGCCTGGCGGTTGAGCACGCCGGTGCGGGCGGTGTCACGGACGCCGACCGGTGCCCGCAGGAAGCCGAGGGCGTGACCGGCCGCGGGGGCATCGACGATGATCAGGTCGGCGTCGTCGTCGGCCTCGAGCGCCTTGATCCGCCCCAGCACCAGCAGGTCCTTCACCCCGGGCGTGGCGGTGGCGATCACCTCCAACAGGCCCGACCGGGCCATCCGCCGCACGATCCGCCGGAACCCGTGCGTCGACAGCCACTCCACGAGGGCGTCGTCGGGCGTGATCGAACGGCAGCGCACGGATCCGCCGTCCGCGTCGTCGTAGACCTCCCGCTCCTCGTAGCCTGGTGGCTCGGCGCCGAACATCGGTGCCGTCGCCGACCGTCCGGCCACCTCCACCAGGAGTACGGAGCGGCCGGTGCGTGCCGCAGCCAAGGCGAGCGTCGCCGCGGTGGCGGACTTTCCCACTCCACCTTTCCCCGCCACGATCAGGACCCGCGACGATGCGAAGAAATGACCGGGATCCATTCCCCTCCTCGAGGTGGGATCGCGCCGCGCCGGGTCGCAGCGTGCGCCGACGGCTCACGCTAGCGGTGAGCCTCGTGGCACTGGCGGTGCTCGTGCTGGCGGCCTCCCCTCCGGCCGCCGAGGCACATGACGGCGAGCACGACCTCGACCCGCTCGTGTTCGACGTGATCCAGGTGTCGGGCCTGGTCGACCGCATCCTCGCCGACTTCATCGAGCGCTCGATCGACTCCGCCGAGGCGGACGGGTCGGGCGGCGTGATCCTCCGGGTCAACAGCTCGGGCGACGTGATCGGCGACGAGCGGCTGCGGGAGGTCGCGGAGGCGATCCACGACGCCGATGTGCCCGTCTACGCGTGGGTCGGCCCGTCGGGGGCCAAGGCCGAGGGTGGCGTGGCCCAACTCGTGGCGGCCACCGACGAGATGGCGGTCGCCGTCGGGGCCCGGTTCGGCAAGACCGGCGAGCTGGTGTTCCCCGACCTGCTCCCGGAGCGCTACCTCGACGTGGCGCCGGGACTCGTCGACCGCACCGTCGACGAGGAGGGCGTGATCGAGCTCGGCCTCGCCACCCGCGACTCACCGACCCTCGGGTTCTTCGCGCTCGACCTGCCGGGATTCGAATCCGAGATCGACACGAGCGGCGACGAGCCGGTGCGGGTCCCGGTCTCGCCGGTGCGCTTCACCAAGCTCTCGTTGGTCAACGGCTGGATGCACAACTTCGCCAGCCCGGCGATGGCCTACCTGATGTTCCTCATCGGGGCCGCGCTGTTGATCTTCGAGTTCTACACCGCCGGGGTGGGCATCGCCGGCGTGGTCGGCGCGGTGTGCTTCATCATCGGCAGCTACGGGCTCGACGTGTTGCCGACCCGGGCGTGGGCGCTGGCCCTCCTCGTGGTGGCGATGCTGGGCTACGCCGTCGACGTGCAGGTGGGGGTGCCGCGGCTGTGGTCGGCGATCGCCACCGCCTGCCTCGTGGTCGGGTCGCTGTTCCTCTACGACGGGATGGCCATCTCGTGGATCACACTGGTGGCCGGGATCCTCGGGATCTCGTTGGGGATGATCTCCGGGATGCCCTCGATGATCCGGACCCGGTTCGGGACGCCGACGATCGGCCGGGAGTGGATGGTCGGGAAGATGGCCGAGGCCGCCCACGACATCCGCAAGGAGGGGGTGGTGATGGTCGACGGCGCGCCGTGGCGGGCCCGGGTCAACCGCACCACCCCGATCGCGGCCGGCGACCCCGTCCGGATCGTGGCCATCGAGGGCCTCTACCTCGAGATCGAACCCGAGGAGGGTGGCGCCCGCGACTATCGCGAGATGCGGGGCTGACGGGGCGCCCGGCCCCCTCCGCGTCCGTGCCCGCCGGCGTGTCCGGACGGGACGGGCGGGCCCGGGGACATGACCTCGGGGACGCGTTGGTGCCATGGACATACTGAAAACGGTCGATCCGTGCGGTACGTGGTCGAACCGGGGATGCACGCGCGCTGTGCGGTTGTGGCGCACGCTGCACGTCTGCTAGGCCTCAGTTGGACGGAACGGGGGTCGGGAATGTCAGTGCACAGCGACCATGTCGACTGGCAGTTGCGGGCCGCGTGTCGAGGCCCGCAGTCGGCGGTGTTCTTCCCACCGTCGACCCCGGAACGGCGGGACGAGAAGCGCTATCGCGAGCGCCACGCGAAGGCGATCTGCGAGACCTGCGTGGTGCGTGCGGACTGCCTCTCGTACGCGCTCGCCATCCGCGAGCAGCACGGGATCTGGGGTGGGTTGAGCGAGAGCGAACGGCGCGAGTTGCTCGCCGTCACCGTCTAGGCACCGCGCGCCGGGCGGTCCGTCACCCGGACGCGCCGCCTCCCCACCGCTCGCGCACGGTCGTGTAGACGCCCTGGTCCCACGAGTACTCGACGGTGTTGCCGTCGGGGTCGCGCAGCATGCAGATGTAGCCGATCGGCGGCGGCATCATCGTCGGCGGCAGCGCCAGGCACCCGGCCGCCTCGCCCCGCGCCGCGATCTCGTCGACGTCGGACTGCTCGGGCATCTCGATGCCGAAGTGGGCGAACGGGGCGAGGGTGGCGTAGGGCGCGCCGGCGAAGGGGTCGTGGCCCTCGAAGAACTGGGCCACGACGAGGATGAACGGGTTGTCGACCATGTCGTCCATGCCGAGCCATGCGCCGAACCCGTCGGCGTCCTCGCGCTTGTCGAGCAGCTTCATCGGCGTGTAGTCGGTGTACCAGTCGATGGTGGCGTCGATGTCGGTGACCCGGAGCGCGATGTGCGTCCACCGGGCCTTGGACGGGTGCACGTCGTAGGTCGCCTCGGTCATCGTCCCTCCCGTGATCCGTGGGCCGTGCCGACCGGCCGTCGTCGCACGCTAACACGGTCCGATGGTCAGACCATCCCGACGGAGACTACGGTTTGTCGGTCCGACCGATGGCCCGATCGGGGCCCCGACCGACGATGCCCGACGGAGGCTGGACGTGGCGACAACCGAGAGCGCCGAGGAGTTCGCCTTCGAGCCGATCTCCCGGGAGACGGTGAGCGCACAGATCCGGAGCCAGCTGATGCGGCGTATCGTCACCGGTGAACTGCGACCCGGTGCGCGTATGCCGTCCGAGCGCGACCTGGCCGAGCAGTTCCGGGTGGCCCGGACGTCCGTGCGCGAGGCGATGCAGGGTCTGCTCTCGCTGGGTGTGGTGGAGCGGCGGGGCAACCGGTCGTTCGTGGCCGAGCATCTCCCCGACGTGGTGGTCGCGCACGACGGCGACCAGCACCGCAACGACTTCGTGGCACAGCTGTTCGAGACGCGCCGGGTGCTCGAGGGCCCGATCTTCTCCCTGGCGGCGAGCCGGGCCGACGACGATGCCCGGGCCGCGGTCGCGGCCCTCGCGGCGCGGTTCCATCCCGACCTCGGGATCTCGGAGTTCCGCCGCCTCGATCGCGAGTTCCACACCACCGTGGCCTCGGCGTGTGGCAACCCGTTGCTGATCGAGCTGTACGGGAAGGTGCTCGATCAGCTGTTCCGTTCGGCCGAGTTCCACGACATCCTGAGCGACCGGCGCAACCGCGACGCGGTGCGCCGCATCGTGGCCGACTCCGGGAAGGCCCACGTGGCGATCGCCGAGGCGTTCTGCTCGGGCGATCCGGAGGCGATGGACCGGTGCGCCCGCGAGCACATCGGCGCGGTGGCCCACGCGATGGCCGACGTACTCGTCTGACCCGCCGCCTCCGGGACCGTGGTCGTCAGTTCATGCCGAGGCCGCGCAGGGCGGTGGCAGCCGTGTCGTCGACCTGACGCAGGAAGGCGGCGCTGTCCCAGTAGTCGGTTCGGTGCGTGATCAGGCCGTCACGCACGACCAACCGCTGTGCGCCCCGCACGGTGAAGTCGCGCGCACCCTGCCAGCGCCCGGTCATCGTGTAGAAGACGGCCACGGTCTCGCCCCGGGCGACCACGGCCTCAACCTCGTAGTGCAGCCCGGGCATCGAGGAGAGGAACTCGGGCAGGCGGCTCCGGTACTCCTCACGCCCCACGCAGCCGCGGCCGAGCGCGGCCGTGTGCTCGTTCACGAAGTCGTCGCTCACGTGGGCGGCGATCTCGTCGGGGTCGGCCCGGTCGAACGCGGCGAGATAGGACCGGACGACGCCGGCCGGGCTTGACGGGCTCTCGCTCACGCTTGCACTGTGACACGAGCGAGGCCGAGTGCCGTCGATACGTCGCCCGACACCAGGAGCACCCGTGGAGTTCGTCCGTTCGGAAGCATTGCGCGACCACTGGTACCCGGTGGCGGAGGGGACCGATGTCGAGCCCGGCCCGCTCGGCGTGACCCTGCTCGGTGACCCCTACGTGCTGTTCCGGGGGAGTGACGGCGGGGTGGTCGCCGCGCCCGACCGCTGTCCGCACCGGGAGTCGCCGCTGTCGCTCGGCACGATGGGGTCCGACGGCCTCGTGTGCCCCTACCACGGCTGGACCTTCGGCGACGGGGGCCGCTGCGTCCGCGTGCCCTCGTCGGGGGAGGGCGGCCCCGTGCCGCCGACCGCCCACCTGCCGTGTGTGAACGTGGAGGAGCGCTACGGGCTGGTGTGGTTGTGCCCGGGCGCGCCGGCGGCGCCGATCCCGACCATCCCCCAGGACGCGGATCCGGCCTTCCGCCGCATCAACACCGGCGTCGAGACCTGGAAGGTGGCGGCCACCCGCATGGTCGACAACTTCCTCGACATCAGCCACTTCCCGTGGGTCCACACGGGCACGTTCGGTGCCGGCCAGGCCACCGAGGTCCCCACGCTCGAACTCGACGATCTCGACAACGGTTGGTACGGCTACGCCTACGAGGTCGACGCGAACAACCCGGAGGAGGCGCAGGTCATCAGCAGCTCCACCGAGCCGGTGGTGCACCGGTGGATGACCACCGGCTACGTGCTCCCGTTGCTGGTGCGCAGCACCATCCGCTACGCCGACGGCCTCGAGCACATCCTGTTGCTGATCAGCACGCCGCTCGACGACGTCACGAGCTACTTCTCGTTCGTGGTGTGGCGCAACGACGACCATTCGGTCGATCCCGAGGAGACGATCGCCTTCGACCGGGCCATCGGGGCCGAGGACAAGGCCATGCTCGAGCGGGTCCCGGGGCCCCTGCCGCTCGGGCAGACCGATCTCGTGAGCGTGCAGTCGGACCGGCCCTCGGTGGACTGGCGCCGTCGCTTCCTGTCGCTCGTGACGTCCACTATGGTCTGACCATCAGTCCACCGCCCGCCGCCGAGGACGGAGAACGACCATGCCCATCAACGGGATGAACCACGCCGTGCTCTACGTGCGCGACGCGGCCCGCCACCAGCGGTTCTACGAGGACGTGCTCGGGTTCGTCACCGTGATCGACGGACCCGGACCGTTCGTGTTCATGCGGGGCCCGGCCTCGCCCAACCACCACGACATCGCCTTCTTCAGCATCGGTGACGACGCGGCGCCGTCGGAGGCGGGCCGGGGGATGGTCGGCATGTACCACATCGCCTGGGAGGTGGCGACGCTCGAGGAGCTCGAGCAGGTGCAGGCCCGCCTCGCCGAGGCCGGCGCCCTGGTCGGGGCGTCCGACCACGGGGCCAACAAGTCCGTGTACGCGAAGGACCCCGACGGGCTCGAGTTCGAGGTCATGTGGCTCACCCCGGCCGACTCCTGGGGCGACGAGGAGAACCAGGCGATCGTGCGCCCCCTCGACCTGGAGGCCGACAAGCAGCGCTTCGCCCACCTGGGGTCGGACGACGCGTGAACCTCGGCAACCAGTTCTGTCACTTCTACGACGAGGACGCCTTCCGGGAGACCGATCGCCCCGGCTTCCGCCGCCGGGTCATCACCGGCGACCGGCTGCAGCTGTGCTTCTGGCGCATCGCCGGGGGCTCGACCGGGTCGTTCCTCCACAAGCACGACGAGCACGAACAGCTCGGCGTGATCGCCCGGGGCAAGCTCGACTTCCGGATCGGTGAGGCCGAGGACGACCAGACCCGGGTCGTGCTGGAGGAGAACGACCTCTACCTGGCCCCCGAAGGCGTGTGGCACGGCGACAGCGTGTTCGTCGGCGACGACGAGTACGGCGAATGCTGGATCCTCGACGTGTTCTCGCCGCCCCGCGACGACCTGAGGGGGGGCTGATGGCGGCACCGGACTGGCGCCTGGCCGTCGACATCGGCGGGACCTTCACCGACGTCGTCCTGCTCGACGGTGCCTCCGGCCGGGTGGTGGTCGACAAGACGCTCACCACCCCGAGCGCGCCGCTCGACGGCGTGCGCACGGGGGTGACCCAGCTGCTCGGCAAGGCCGGCGTCCACCCGAGCGACATCACCCGCCCGATCGTCCACGCCACCACGCTCATCACCAACGCGCTGATCGAGGGCAAGACGGGCCGGGCCGGCCTGGTCACCACGAAGGGGTTCGGTGACACCCTCCTGATCCGCGACGAGCACCGCTACGACATGTACGACCTCCAGATCGAGTTCCCGGCCCCGCCGATCCCCCGGGAGCTGACCTTCGAGCTCGACGAGCGCACCGGTGCCGAGGGAGCGGTGCTGCACGAGCCCACGGCGGAGGATCTCGACGGGCTGGCCGGCGCGCTCGCCGCCGCGGAGGTGGAGTCGGTCGCGATCTGCCTGCTCAACTCCTACGTCAACGCCGACAACGAGCGGGCGGTCGCCGCCCACCTGCGGCGGGAACTGGGCGTGCCCGTGTGCATCTCGGCGGAGATCTCGCCGCAGATCCGCGAGTACCCCCGCATGGTCACCACGGCCTGCAACGCGGCCACCATGCCGGTGATCGGCCCCTACCTCGACGAGCTCCAGAAGTGGTTGTCGGCCGAGGGCTTCGGCGGCTCGGTGCTGATGATGCTGTCCAACGGCGGCGTGGTGTCGGCCGACGACGCGGCCCGGGGGCCGATCCGGCTCGTCGAGTCGGGACCGGCCGCCGGTGCCCTGGCCGGCTCGTGGTTCGCGCGGCGCCTGGACGAGCCCCGCCTGCTGTGCTTCGACATGGGCGGCACCACCGCCAAGGCCTGCCTGATCGAGGAGGGCGAGCCCGAGCTCACCAACACCTTCGAGGTGGCCCGGGCCTACCGGTTCAAGAAGGGCTCGGGGTTCCCGGTGTCGGTCCCGTCGGTCGACCTGGTCGAGATCGGCGCGGGTGGCGGCAGCCTGGCCCACGTCGACCGCATGGGCCTGCTGAAGGTCGGTCCCGAGTCGGCCGGTGCCGATCCGGGCCCGGCCAGCTACGGCCTCGGCGGGACCACCCCGGCCGTGACCGACGCCGACGTGGTGCTCGGCATGCTCGATCCGGCCGCCTTCCTCGGCGGCGACATGCCCCTCGATGCCAGCCTGGCCGACGCCGCGGTCGGCGCCGTGGCCGGACCGCTCGACCTGTCGGTGATCGACACCGCGGCGGGGGTCCACGAGGTGGTCGACCAGAACATGGCCGCCGCGGCCCGCATGCACGGCGTGGAGATGGGGATCGACCTCCGGGGCGTGTCGGTGATCGCCTTCGGCGGGGCCGGCCCGGTCCACGCCTGTGGTGTGGCCGAGCTGCTCGAGTCGGACCGGGTGATCTTCCCGGTCAACGCCAGCGTCCTGTCGGCGTTCGGCACGCTGGTCTCGCCGGTGCGCATCGACCTGGCCCGGTCGCTGCCCCGGTTGATCGACGCGGTCGACGCGGCCGAGCGCGATGCGCTGCTCGACGACCTGCGCGAGGAGGGCCGCCGGGTCCTGTCGGCGGCGGGCGTGGCCCCGGAGGCCGTCGTGTTCCGCTACGGCATCGACGCCCGCTACTCGGGACAGGGCAACGAGATCACGATCTGGGTCGGTGAGGGCGAGCGCTGGCCGGCCACCCCCGAACAGGTCCATCAGCTCTTCGAGGAGGAGTACCGGCGCATCTACGGGTTGGCCATCCCCGATCTGGCCGTGGAGGCCGTCACCTGGCGGGTGAGCGCCACCGCCGCCGCGGTCGACGTCGAACCGGACGCGACGTTGGCGGCGGCCACGACCGCGGTCGCCACCTCGTCCCGGCCGGTCGTGTTCGCCCGGGGCCACGACCCGGTCGACACGCCCGTCTACAAGCGGGCCGATCTCGGCGCCGGCGTCGGCTTCGACGGCCCGGCGGTGGTCGAGGAACGCGAGACCACCAGCGTGATCCGGCCCGGATGGCGGGCCGAGGTCGCCGCCGACGGTTCCCTGATCGCCACGAGGTCCGCGCCATGACCGCCCCGTCCCCGCCCCCCACCGCCCCGTTCGATCCCGTCGAGCTCGAGATCCTCTGGCAGTCGCTGATCTCCACGGTCAACGAACAGGCCCGAGCCCTCCAGCGGGCCGCCTTCTCGCCCATCGTGCGGGAGGCCGGCGACCTCGCCAACGCGGTCTTCGACCGACGGGGCCGGATGGTGGCCCAGGCGGTGACCGGCACCCCCGGCCACATCAACTCCCTGGCGATCGGGGCCGCCAACATGCTGGCCGAGTACCCGGTCGACTCGCTCGAGCCGGGCGACGTGCTGATCACCAACGACCCGTACAAGACCGCAGGGCAGTTGCTCGACGTGACGGTGCTCGTGCCGGCGTGGCGCAACGGTGTGCCGATCGCCTTCTTCGGGTCCACCATCCACCACACCGACGTGGGCGGCTACGGGATCGGCGCCGGTGGGCGCGACGTGTTCGAGGAGGGCCTGTGGATCCCGATCTGCAGGCTCATGCGGGGCGGCGAGCGCAACGACGACGTGTGGCGCTTCATCCTCTCCAACGTCCGCCAGCCCGACCACATGGCCGGTGACCTCCACGCGCAGATGGCGTCGGGCGAGGTGGGGGCCCAGCGGTTGGCGACCCTGTGCGACACCCACGGGCTCGACGACATCGAGGCGCTGGCCGACGAGATCATCGACCGGTCCGAGTCGGCGACCCGCGACAGCATCAGGACGCTGCCGAACGGCACCTACCGGGCCGACGCGATCCTCGATCTGGCCGACGGCTCCAAGATCGACATCGTGTGCGCGGTGACCGTCGACGCCGACGCGGGTGAGATCACCGTCGACTACGACGGCACGTCGGAGGCGAGCCCGTGGGGGATCAACGTCGTCAAGAACTACACCCACGCCTACACGACCTTCACCGTCCGCTCGGTCCTCAACCCCGACATCCCCAACAACCACGGCAGCCTCAGCCCGATCAGGGTCGAGGCGCCGGAGGGATCGATCGTCAACGCGGTCACCCCGCAGCCGGGCACGGCCCGTCACGTGGTCGGCATGTTCCTGCCCAACGCCCTCCTGAAGGCGCTGGCCCAGGTGAAGCCCGAGCAGGCGATGGCCGAGGGGTCCGGTGCCGTGTGGACCATGCAGGTCAACGGCAACCACCCCGACGGCAGCCCGTTCATCACCGCCATGTTCACCTACGCCGGTGGGGTGGGGGCCCGGGCCACCAAGCCCGGCCTCGACGCCTGCTCCTACCCGACCGGCGTGTCGGCGGTGCCGATCGAGGTGGTGGAGGCGTCGGCCCCGATCCGGTTCAGGGAGAAGTCGCTGCTCCTCGGCTCCGGCGGTGAGGGCGCCCAGCGGGGCGGCCTGGGCCAGGCCATCGAGTTCACGGTCGACACCGAGAAGCCGTGGCAGCTCAACGCCGTCACGAGCCGGCTCTCCGACGCACCCCAGGGGGTGTTCGGCGGAGGGCCCGGGTCGCCGGGCCGGTTCATGGTCAACGGTGACGCGGTGGAGACCCAGGCCCGCATCTCGCTGTCGGGCGACGACGTCGTGCGTCTGGAACTGCCCGGCGGGGGCGGATACGGCTCACCCGGGGACGGGTCGTCGAAGTGAGCGCCGCGGCGACCGCCACCTTCGCCCGCGCGTGGGCCGACGCGGTGGCCGCCCGCCCGGACGCACCCTTCCTCCGTTTCGAGGACCCCCTCGGCCGGGTCCGGGCGTGGACCTACGGCGAGTTCGACACGACCGTGGCCCGGGTCGGCGCCCACCTCACCGGGCTCGGCGTCGGGCCCGGGTCGTCGGTCCACCTGGCGTTGACCAACTCCCCGACGTTCGTCGCCACCTGGATCGCGGCGAACCGGCTCGGTGCCTGGATCGTGCCGTCCGATCCGATGGGCACCGCTCGGGAGTTGAGCGACCACATCGAACGGACCCGACCGGTCGTGGGGCTGTGCGGCGTGTCCCGGGCGGCCGAGTACCACGCCGCCGTGCTCGACGCCGGGCGCGACGACCTGGCGGTCATGGAGATCGACGAGGCCAACGGGGGGCTGCCGCTGTTCGGCACCGAGGAGATGGCCGGGTGGCCGGCACCGGGACCCACCGATCGGGCCGCCGTCATGTTCACCAGCGGGACCACCGGCCGTCCCAAGGGGGTGGAGGTCACCCAGGCCAACTACGCGTTCGCGGGTTCGACGATGGCGGCCGCCGCCGACCTGCGCCCCGACGACCGCCAGATCGTGGTGCTGCCCCTCTTCCACGCCAACGCGCAGTACTACTCGTTCGCCTCGGCCGTCTCGGTGGGTGCGTCGGTGGCGCTGATGCACACGTTCTCCGCGAGCGGGTTCCTCCCGCAGTGCGCCCGCCACGAGGCGACCTGCGCCAGCCTGTTCGCGGCGCCACTGCGCATGATCCTGGCCCGGGGCAGCAAGGTCGACGGGGTGGGGCTCCGGCACTGCTGGTACGCCCAGAACATCGCCGACGAGCAGTACGAGACGATCGCCGACTGGTTCGGCTGCCGGCCCCGCCAGCTGTACGGCATGACCGAGACGATCCCCGCCGTGCTCACCGACGAGGCGGCCGATCCGCGGGCCGACTCGATGGGATACGTGACGGCCGGATGCGAGGTCGAGGTCCACGATCCGCACGGCCGACCCGCATCGCCCGGCACGGTCGGAGAGGTCGTCGTGCGGGGGGAGCGGGGGATCACCCTCTTCGCCGGGTATCTCGACGACCCCGTCACCACGGAGGCGAGCTTCCGCGACGGGTGGTTCCTCACCGGGGATCGCGCCTCTTGCGACGAGCACGGCCGGTTCTTCTTCGACGGCCGCCGCTCCGACGTGTTGAAGGTGGCGGGCGAGAACGTCTCGACCGTCGAGGTCGAGTCCGTGCTGTCGGCCCACCCCGGCGTGCTGGAGGCGTCGGTGGTGGGGGCGCCCGACCCGGTGCGCGACGAGGTGCCGGTCGCCTTCGTCGTGGCCCGCGACGCGGTGACGCCGCCCAGCGTGGCCGAGCTGCGATCGTGGTGTGCGGAGCGCCTGGCCAAGGCCAAGCTCCCCCGCGACATCACGTTGATCGACGAGCTCCCACGCACCAGTGTGGGGAAGATCCGCAAGTTCATGTTGAAGGAGGCCGCCTCGTGACCACCCACGACCTGCTCACCGAAGAGCTGCTGGCCAGTCTCGACGCCTCGGTCGACGACGTGGCCCGCGCCGCCACCCTCCCGCCCGAGCTCTACACCTCCCCGGCCTTCCTCGACTTCGAGCGGGAGGCCCTCTTCATGCGGGAATGGCTCGCGGTGGGCCGGGCCGAACGCATCCCCGAACCGGGCGACTGGTTCACCGTCGACCTGATGGGCGAGCCGGTCGTCGTCGTGCGCGACAAGGAGGGCGAGGTGCGGGCCCTGTCGGCGGTCTGTCAGCACCGGGCCATGCGGGTCTGCGAGGGCTCCGGCAACGACACGACCTTCAAGTGCCCCTACCACCATTGGACCTACGCCCAGGACGGCCGCCTCCTCGGCGCACCGGCGATGGAGAAGACCGAGGGCTTCGACAAGGCCGAATGGGGGCTGCCGGCCCTGAAGGTCGAGCTCTGGCAGGGGTTCGTGTTCGTCAACTTCGACCCCGACGCCGCGCCGCTGGCCCCCACCCTCGAGCGCTACACCCCGTTCCTCGCCAACTACGACCTGGCCGACGCGGTGTGCCCCGGCACCTTCACCCTCGAGTCGATGCCGTGGAACTGGAAGGTGATGTTCGAGAACTTCAACGACGGCTACCACGCCAACCGGCTCCACCAGTTCGTGCAGGACTTCTGCCCGTCGAGCATGTCGGCGTTCCCGGTGCCGTGGGACGACGACTCGGGCGTGATCTTCCGCACCGCCGGCTACACCCACATCGACGGCGGCTTCAACGCCACCCACCGGGTGATCATGGACGTGTTCCCGAAGCTCACCGAGGAGGAGCGGACCCGCTCGACGTTCGCCCTCGTCCCGCCGATGCTGTGCTTCGGCACCGCCCCCGACCAGTGCTTCTTCTTCCTCGTGCGGCCCACCGGCCCGGAGACGATCGACGTGGAGATCGGCTACATCTTCCACCCCTCCGCCCTGGAGGACCCGCTGTTCGAGGAGAAGATGGCGCTGTCCGACGCCGGCGTGCAGGTGTTCGTGCGCCAGGACCAGGACGCCACCACGAAGGTGCAGCAGGGTCTGCGCTCGCGCTACGCGCCCCGTGGCCGATACTCGTGGCAGGAGGAGAGCCACGTGCAGTTCAATCGTTGGCTGGTGCGCCGCTACCGCGACGCCTGGCCGGGAGGCGAACAGGCGCCTCCGCTCAAGGTCGTGGGAGATTGAGCTCCCGCGAAGAACATCGGTGGCCCGTGTCGTGCGGCGCCGCCGGACAACCCAGGAGGGGATCCGTGTCCAAGAATCTGAGATGGCTGCTGGCGGTGCTGCTGGCGTTCGGCCTGATCGCCGCGGCGTGTGGCGACGACGACGACGATGCCGGCGACGACGGCGACGCCGCCGGCGATGATGCCGGTGACGACGGCGATGCCGCCGATGACGGCGACGACGGTGATGCGGCCGATGACGGCGACGATC
>JABAOE010012205.1_pt3 | contig 14655 bp, 10 predicted proteins | sample 7062141 | NCBI WGS metagenome assembly JABAOE01 (sample SAMN14538627, study PRJNA623070) | marine sediment metagenome | biome: marine biome [ENVO:00000428]; feature: marine pelagic biome [ENVO:01000023]; material: deep marine sediment [ENVO:00002113] | place: India: Gulf of Khambhat ... | reverse complement strand
ACGGTGGCGAACCGGCCCGCCAACCTGCTCGAGGTGCTGAAGGCGTCGGCGAACCACGGTGACGGGACCGCCCGGTACTACCTGTTCGACGACGGCCGCCAGGCGACCTTCGTCGAGAACATCGCCCACACGGCCTCGCTGGCCGAGGGGCTCGCCGAGCGTTTCGGCGTGGGCCCGGGCGATCGGGTGGCGATCCTCGGGGCCAACTCCCCCGAGTGGATCCAGACCTTCTGGGCCACGGTGTCGCGCGGCGCGATCGCCGTGGCCATGAACGGCTGGTGGACCGGTGACGAGATCCGCCACGGCCTCGATCTGACCACGCCGAAGGTGTTGATCGCGGATCGGGCCCGACTCGACCGTCTCGAGGGCGACCCCGGCGTGCCCGTGGTCGTGATCGGCGAGGACTTCGACGAACTGCTCGACCATGCGCCGGGCACCACCCTCCCCGAGACGCCGATCGACCAGGACGACCCCGCCGCCATCCTGTTCACCTCGGGCACGACGGGCCGGCCCAAGGGCTCGATCACGACCCACCGCAACTTCGTCGCCTACGTGATGTGCGCCTACCTGCTCGGGGCCCGTGACGCGATCCGGTTTCCCGCCCCCGAAGGCGCGAGCCGGTCGTTGCCGTTGAGCCTCGCCGCCAGCCCGTTGTTCCACATCTCGGGCCTCCACTCCTGCGCCGTGATGGCGGTGGCCGCGGGGTCGGGCCACGTGTGGACCACCGGCCGGTTCGACCCCGAGAAGGTGCTGCGGCTCACCGAGGAACACCGCATCACCCGCTGGGGTGGGGTGACGACCCAGATGTGGCGGATCATCGAACATCCCGACTTCCACCGCTACGACACGTCGTCGGTGCAGTCGATCGGCGGGGGCGGGTCGGTGTGGTCCCCGGAGCTCCAGCGGGCGTGCCGGGAGGCGCTCCCCCACGTCGACCACGCGGTGAGCATCGGCTACGGCCTGACCGAGTGCGCCGGACTCGCCACCCACGCCGCCAGCGACGTGCTCGCCGTCCATCCCGACACGGTCGGCCACCCCATCCCCAGCGCCGAGGTGGCGATCTTCGACGACGACGACCGGCCCCTCCCCGACGGCGAGATCGGCAACGTGTGCGTCAAGGGGCCGATGGTGACGCCGGGCTACTGGAACGACGCCGAGGCCACCGCCGCCACGATCCGCCCGGGAGGATGGCTCCGCACCGGTGATTTCGGCCGGCTCGATGACGGCATGCTGTTCCTCGCCAGCCGCCGCACCGACCTGATCATCCGGGGCGGCGAGAACATCTACCCGACCGAGATCGAGAACCGCCTCGACGAACACCCGGCGGTGCTCGAGGCCGCGGTGATCGGCGTGGACCACCGCGAGCTCGGCCAGGAGGTGAAGGCGATCGTCGTGCCCCGCGCCGGCGCCGACGTCGACCCGACCGCGCTGGGCGAGTGGGTGGCCGCCACCCTGGCCCGGTTCAAGGTGCCCACCCACTGGGAGATCCGCTCGGAGAACCTGCCCCGCAACGCCACCGGCAAGGTCCTCAAGAACGTGCTCGCCGGCGAGGCGGAGAACACCTTCATCGAAGAGGACTGAGCCCCCCGTCCGGGGTCAGCCGGCGGTCAGGGGCCAGGGGCGGGTCCGCTCCCACACGAGGGCCAGGTCGAGCAGCAGCTTCTCGTGATGATGGGGGGCCAGGATCTGGAGCCCCACCGGCAGGCCGTCCGACGCGAGACCGGCCGGCAGCGAGATCGCCGGATTGCCGTAGATGTTCGACGGCGCGGTGAGCGCACCGTTGTTGCCGGGCGTGGCCTCCAGGCCCCCGAACACGTGGGGCAGCCGGCCCTCGGCGTCGAACGCCGTCGACGGGTTCGTCGCGGCCATCACCACGTCGACCTGCTCGAACAGGTCGGCCATCGCCTCGTTGAGCTCCACCCGGCGGCTCTCCGCTCGCACCAGGGCATCCAGATCGAGGCGCGCCTCGGCCTGGCGCACCCCGGCCCGCATCATCCCGGTCAACTGGTCGGCGCAGTCGGGCCAGCGGTCACCGAGCTCGCGACGGGTCCCCACGGAGCCGGTGAGCGACCACGCCCCCATGATGTTGGGGAGTCGGAGGTCGAGATCGACCCGACGCAGCCCGGCGGCGGCGATCAACTCGGCGGCGGCCGCGGCGACGATCTCCTCGGTCTCGGGCGCCACGACCGCGGAGCCGAGATCGGGCACCACCGCCACCCGCAGGTCTCCGAGCCGGCCGAGGAGATCGCCGAGGCCGGCCTCGTAGCCCTCGACGCGGGGGAGGCTGAACGGGTCGCGCGGGTGGGTGCCGTTGGCCACGTCGAGGTAGCGGGCCGTGTCGCGCACGCTGCGGCTCACGCACCCCTCCACCGAGGTCATGTTGCCGAGCATCGCCCCCGGGCCCTTCGGGAGGCGGCCGTAGGTGGACTTGAGCCCGACCAGACCACAGAAGCCCGCGGGGATGCGGATCGAGCCACCCCCGTCACTCGCCGTCGCGAGGCAGAACAGCCCACCGGCGACCCCCGCGGCGGACCCGCCCGAGGATCCACCCGGCGTGCGGTCGGTCCCCCACGGGTTGCGGGTCGCGCCGTGGAGCTTGGTGGTCGTCTGGTTGACCCCGCCGAACTCGCTCGAGGTGGTCTGGACCGTCGGCACCGCGCCCGCGGCCCGGACCCGCCCCACCACGAGGCTGTCGGTCCCGAAGACCCGATCCGCCAGCGCCAACGACGCCTCGGTGTCCGGCCAGCCCTCCACCCCGAGCAGCTCCTTCACGGCGAAGGGCACCCCGCCGAAGGGCAGGTTCACGTCGGCTGCCGCCGCAGCCGCGAGCGCCGCGTCGGCGTCGACATGACACACCGCGTTGAGGTCGCTGGCCTCGACGGCCGCCAGCGTCGCCTCCACCTCCTCGACCGGATGGCGGGTTCCGGCCCGGAAGGCGTCGACGAGCCCCACCACGTCGCCGTCCCATGGTCGATCCGACATCTGGTCCCTCCCGCGTTCGTCGCTCGCGATTCGTGAACCCTACGATCCCACCGTGCTCACCGACAGCGCACGTCGCGCGGCCGCCGATTTCGCCGCGGTGCACGCGTTCGAGACCGACGCGGGTTGGTCGATCACCTACGCCGAGCTCGACAGGGCGGCCGACGAGGCCGCCGCCGGCCTGGCCGCCCGGGGGATCGGGGAAGGCGACGCGCTGGCGCTGGTCCTCCCGTCGACCGTCGACTACGTGGTCCTCTACCTCGCGGCCGCCCGGATCGGCGCGGTGACCGCGGGCATCAACCCGGGGCTCACGCCCAGGGAGATCAACTCGTGTCTCCGTATCCTCCGGCCGACCCTGGTGATCGCCGCTCCCGATCTCGCCGAGGCGGCGGGAGCGGCCTTCCCGGTCGAGGTCATGGCCCCGGGCCGGTCCGCAGCGACGGCGGCGGGCACGTTCCGAGAGGCGGGCTCGCCACCGGCCCCTCCCCTCCCCGCCGACGACGATCGTCCCGTCTGCGTCTGCTTCACCAGCGGCTCGAGCGGGCTGCCGAAGGGGGCGTGGTTCACCGACCGGCAGCTGCAACGGGTCGCCGAGCTCGACACCGGCGGGGCGTGGGGTGGCGGGGGTCACGGGATCTCCGCGATCCAGTTCGCCCACGTCGGGTTCATGACGAAGCTGCCGTGGATGCTGGCCGCCGGTCGAACCACCCACCTGCTCGACCGCTGGTCGGCCGGACCGGTGCTGCGGCTCACGGCGGAGCACCGGATGCCGGCCATCAACGGCGTGGCCCCCCAGATCGCCCTCCTGCTGCGCCACCCGCTGGTCGACGAGCTCGACTTCAGCGCGGTCACGGCCATCGTGGCGGGCGGCGCGGCGTCGCCGCCGAACCTGGTGAAGGAGGCCCGTGACCGCTTCGGCGCGGCGTACTCGATCCGCTATTCGTCCACCGAGAGCGGCGGGATCGGGCTGGGCACCGACCTCGACGCTCCCGACGAGGAGGCGCTCCACACGATCGGCCGGCCCCGGCCCGGAGTGGAGGTGAGCATCCGCGACGAGGAGGGCGAGCCCGTTCCCGACGGGGACGTCGGTGAGCTCTGGCTGCGCTCGGACTGTGTCATGTCGGGGTACTGGAACGACCCGGCGGCGACCGCCGACACGCTGGTCGACGGGTGGCTGCGGACCGGCGACCTGGCCCGCCGTGACGCCAACGGGTGCTATCGACTGGCCGGCCGCCGCACCGAGATGTTCATCCGGGGCGGCTACAACGTGTATCCGATGGAGGTCGAGTCGGTGCTCGCCACCCACCCGGATGTGGCCGAGCTCGCCGTCGTGCCCCGACCCGACCCGGTCATGGGGGAGATCGGCGTGGCGGTGGTGGTGCCGGCCGACGGCCACCCGGCGCCGGACCTCGACAGCCTCCGCGCCTTCGGGGAGGCCGAGCTCGCCCGGTACAAGCTCCCCGAGGCGCTCCGGGTGGCCGACGCGCTACCCCGCAACGCGAGCGACAAGGTCGACCGCCGGGCCCTGGCCGAGGCCGAGAGGTCCTGAGGGGCTCAACGGCGACCGCGTCGGCGGCCGCCGCCCCCTCCCGACTCCCGGCGACGACGCTCCTCCTCCCGCGTCCGCTGCGCGGCCAGTTCGTCGATCAGCCCCAGGTAGCGCTCGACCCGACGGGCGTCCACTTCGCCGTCGTCGACCGCGGCCTGCACTTCACACCCCGGCTCGCGGCGGTGCGAGCAGTCGCCGAAGCGACACCCGGCGGCCCGGTCCTGGAGGTCACCGAACACGACGTCGAGCGCGTGTTCGGCCTCCCACAGCCCGATCGCCCGGATACCGGGCGTGTCGAGGACGAGGCCGCCGTCGTCGGCCAACTTGACGAGCTGCCGGGCGGTGGTCGTGTGGCGGCCCTTGGCGTCCCGGTCGCGCACCTCGCCCACCTCGAGCCGCTCCTCGCCCACCAGGGCGTTCACCAGGCTCGACTTGCCCGTCCCGCTCGCACCCACGAGCGCGAGGGTCCGACCCGTCCCGATGCGCCCGGCCAACTCCTCGAGCCCCGACCCGTCGACGGTGCTGGTGAGCACCACCGGCACCCCGCTGCCGACCACCGAGCGCACCACCTCGACCGTGTCGTCGCCGGGGCCCGCCTCGTCGGCCTTGGTCAGGACCACGAGCGGTTCCGCCCCGCTGTCGTGGGCCATCACCAGGAGCCGCTCGAGTCGTCCCGGCGGCAGCGGACGATCCAGGCCGTGGACGACCGCCACCAACTCGACGTTGCTGGCCAGCACCTGTTCGCGGTCCTTCTCGGCGGGATCCCGGCGGCTGACCCTCGTGGTCCGGGGCAGGATCTCCCGGATGACCGGGCCCAGGCCCTCCTCCTCGTCGACGTCGACCCAGTCGCCGGTGACCGGGGCGACCTCGTCCTGGGCCCGGACGCTGTCGGAGAGCACCCGGACCAGGCCGCCCGCCGTGATCACGTCGCACTCCCCCCGGTCGACGCGCACGACCCGTCCGAGCGCACCCCGTACCGATCCGATCGCGTCAGCCGGTCGTACATCCAGGCCCCACGGGCCGAGGTCGATCACCACGTCGTGTCCAGTGTCGTCCAAAACCGCCGGATCATGTCGAAGGGGAACCATCCGGGCACCCGAGACGTTGTGTCCGCGAGCATCATGGTGGACACGATGGAATCCGACCCGACCGCGGTGACGCCCCACCGACCCGGCTGGTACGGCGCGCTCGCGGGTGCGCTCGCGGCGGCGGTCGCCCTCGCCTTCGGCGAACTCGTCTCGGCCACGAACGACGACATGCCCGGACTGGTGCTCGGGATGGGTGAATGGGTCATCGACGTGGCGCCGGGCTTCGTCGTGGCGGAGAGCATCGAGGAGCTGGGATCGTGGGGCAAGCGCCTCCTTCTCCCCGGCATCACGACCACTGCGCTGCTGATCGCAGCCGCACTCGGACACGCGTCGCTGCGGATCTCGCCGCGCATCGGGGTGGTGGGCTTCATGGCGTTCGGCGTTCTCGGGGGGTACACGACGGCCCGCAACCCGCTCTCGCCGGCGCTGTGGAGCTGGATCCTGGCCCTCCTCGCCGCAGTGGTGGGCGCCGCCACACTGGTGTTCCTGCTCGCCCGGCTCCACCGACCGACCCGGCTGACGACGGTGTTCGAGGACCCCCGCGACCCGTTCGCCACCCGCCGTGCCTTCCTGGGCTGGTCCGCCGGGGCCGGGGCCCTCGCTCTCACGGGCTGGGGCCTGTCGGGGCCGGTCCGGGGCCGCTCGGCCGCGGAGGTGGCACGCGAGGAACTCGACCTGACCGGTCTGGCACCGTCCTCCACGGCCCCCACGACCACGAGCTCGATCGCGCCGGGTCCGGTGACCACGACCCCGTTCGACGGCGAGGTGGCGGGCCTGTCGCCGTGGCTCACGCCCAACGACCGCTTCTACCGGATCGACACCGCCATCTCGGTCCCTCAGGTCGACCCGGTCGACTGGACCCTCGAGATCAAGGGCATGGTCGACAACCCCTACGCCCTCACCTTCGACGACGTGCTCGCGATGGACCTCGAAGAGCAGGTCGTGACCCTGTCGTGCGTGTCGAACGAGGTCGGCGGAGACCTGGTCGGCAACGCCCGGTGGCTGGGCGTCCCCCTGACCCGGCTCCTCGAGGAGGCCGGGGTGCAACCCGGTGCCACCCAGTTCGTGGGCCGCTCCGTCGACAACTGGACCGCCGGCTTCCCCACCGACCTGCTCTTCGACGGCCGCTCGGCGATGCTCGCCATCGGCATGAACGGCGAGCCGCTCCCGATCGACCACGGATTCCCGGCCCGCCTGGTCGTGGCCGGCATCTACGGGTACGTGTCGGCGGTGAAGTGGGTCACCGAGATCGAGCTGACCACCTGGGAGGACTTCGACGGCTACTGGATCCCGAGGGGGTGGTCCAAGGAGGGACCGATCAAGACGATGTCGCGCATCGACGTCCCCCGGAACCGGAGCGCCGTCACCGCCGGGACCACCCCGATCGCGGGCGTGGCATGGTCACCGCCCCGGGGGGTGGATTCGGTGGAGGTGCGGGTCGACGAGGGGCCGTGGTGGCAGTGCGACCTGGCGGTTCCGGGCACCGACGAGTCGTGGGTGCAGTGGAAGACCACCTGGGACGCCGCCCCCGGCCGGCATCGGATCCAGGTCCGGGCCGTCGACGGCGAAGGGCAGGTCCAGCCGATCGGGCCGAAGCGGCCGGCGCCCGACGGTGCCGAGGGCTGGCACACGGTGGATGTGATCGTCGAGGCCTGAAGTCTGCGAACCTGCTGGGGTGCGCAACCAGGCTGGCATCGTGGCGATTCTCACGGTCGTGGCCGTCGTCGCGGCGACGTGCAGCGGCGGCGACGGGACCGCGACGCCGGCGTCGACCTCCCCGCCGGCCGAACCACCCGGAGACGGAGGGGATGCGGGCGGGGAAACCGACGACGGTGACGTGGCCGAGCCGGACGGGGGAACGCCGGAGGAGGAGCTCGAAACCGTCCCGGGATTCGTCGACGAAGCGGCGTTCCGGGCCCGCCAGGCCGACTACCTGGCCCACGCCACCGAGCAGCTCGACCCGTCGAGCGCGCTGAACGTGTTGGCCCATGTCACGCGGGCGAAGCGGGAGGGCACGAGGCTGGACCTGTCCTCGGTGACCCCGGAGTCCCTGGCCGGGCCCCTCGACGACATCCGGGGCTGGCGCGACACCAGCGACTTCGACGCCCTGTACCTGCTCAACCTGCTCCACGCGGGCGACGAGGTGCTGCCCACCGCCACCGTGGACGCGATCACCGACGCCCTGCTCGGGTTCGAATACTGGTACACGGAGCCGACCCCGGACGACGTCGTCGACGACAAGTACTACTGGTCGGAGAACCACCGGATCATCTTCCACACGGTCGAGTTGCTGGCCGGCAACCGCTGGCCGGACGAGACGTTCCGCAACGACGGACGTACCGGTGCCGAACACGCGGCGGACGCCCGGGAGCGGATCCTGACCTGGATGGAGGAGAAGGCCCGCTTCGGGTTCACCGAGTGGCACTCCGACGTCTACTACCAAAAGGACGTCACCCCCCTTCTGACCCTGGTCGAGTGGTCGGGCGACCCCGAGCTCGAGACCCGGGCGGCGATGCTGCTCGATCTCCTGCTGTTCGATCTCGCCCTCCACCTGCACGACGGCAACTTCGGTGCCACCCACGGCCGCTCCTACATGAAGGACAAGAGCATCGCCACCGACCAGGACACGTTCGGCCTGGCCAAGCTCGTCTTCGACGACACCTCCCTCGGCTGGACATCGCGGGGCGAGGCCGGTGCCACGCTGTTCGCCCGGGCCGAGCGCTACCGGCCGCCGGCCGTGCTGGAGCGGGTGGCGCAGTCGACCGACACCTTCGTCGACCGGGAGCGCATGGGGGTACCACTCGACCCCTTGGCGCCCTACCCGGGTGATGCCGGCGCCCCGTACGGGTATGCGTTCGACGATCCGGCCAACGTCGACTTCTGGTGGGAACGGGGGGCACAGACCACCTGGCAGGCGCTGCCCATCACCCTCGACACGCTCGACCGCCACGGTCTGTGGACCAGCCAGTTCTTCTCGCCGTTCAAGCCCCTGAACGACGCCCTCGGCGGCGACCGCGCCGCGGGCCAGGCGTTCGTGGCCGGCGTGGCGGAGCAGCTCAACTTCGGGCTGCTCCCGGAGGTGAGCACGACCACCTACCGGACCAAGGACGTGATGCTGTCGACCGCGCTCGACCACCGCCCCGGGGTGTTCGGTGACCAGCAGCACATCTCCCAGGCGACGCTCTCGGAGAACGCAGTCGTGTTCATCACCCACCCGAAGAACGAGCCCTTCACCGGCGTCGACCGCTTCCCCGACGCCGACGGGTACTGGACGGGCTCGGGGACGCTTCCCCGCTCCGCCCAGGTCGGGGCGACCTCGATCCATCTCTACACACCGGCCTATGCCGCTCCGCCGCAGGGGGGTTCGGGCCCGCTCGATCAGTTCACCTATCTGCCGTTGACGCACGCCTACTTCCCGACGGAGCACTTCGACGACTCCACCGGGGACGGCAGTTGGTTGTTCGGCCGGGAGGGCGACGGCTACGTGGCGCTGTGGTCGTGGCGGCCGTTCGACTTCGTCGATCCGCTGCCGGCCGACATCTTCACCAACGGACTGACCCGGCCGTACGACCTGCGGGCCGAAGGGGGCCCGGACAACGTGTGGATCCTCGAGGTCGGCGACGGCGAACAATGGGGGGACTTCGACACCTTCCGTGCGGCGTTCTCGGCGGCCGAGATCTCGGTCACACCTCACGAGACGGAGTCCGGTTTCGGGGGCTTCGACGTCGTGTGGCACTCCCCCGCGGAGGGCCGCATCGAGTTCTCGACGTCCGGACCGCTGGTCGTCGAGGGCACCGAGGTGCCGCTGCGCCACGAGTTGCGATTCGACAACCCCTGGGCCCGGGTCCCGTTCGACCAGCCCCTCTACGAGATCGGCGACGACCAGGGCGGGATCGTGCTCGACTTCGACCGCGGAACCCGTACGGTCGGCTAGCCGCCCTCACCGCTGAGCCGGGCGAGCATGGCGGCCATCTGCGACCGGACCGCCTCGATCGCCTTCTGGGGGCGCAACATCACCTTGAACTCGACGATCCTGCCGTCGTCGTCGCAGGTGATGATGTCGACGCCGTTGACCTCGACGTCGTCGATGCGGGTCTCGAACTCGAGCACGGCATGGTTGCCGTCGAGCACCTGCTTCGTGTAGCGGAACGACGAACCCTGGCCGGATGCACCACCGACATCACCCCCGCCCCCCGGATCACCCGGCATCACCTGGTAGGCGGCGTCGAGGTAGAGCCTGGTCAGCTCCTTGCCGTGCTGTGGATGGAACAGAACGGGCGACCAGAACACGCAGTCGTCGTGGAGCAGGTCGTCGAGCCCCCCGGGAAGGTCGCCCCGCAGGTGCCGGTGCCATCGCTCGATCGTCTCGGTGATCATCGGCCCATCGTGGCAGGCAAGGGTGGCGGCGTGCCCATCGGCGGGAACGGTTCGCTAGGTTTCGGCAGATGAGCGACGAGCGCGAGGTACTCGACTGGGCCACCTACGGCACCGCGGTGCGCCAGCTGTCCGAGATGGTGGCCGACGACGGCTACCGGCCGGAGATGATCCTGGCGATCGCCCGGGGCGGGCTCTTCGTGGCCGGATCGGTCGGATACGCCCTGTCGGTCAAGAACATCTACGTGATGAACTGCGAGTACTACACGGGCGTGGACGAACGGCTGCCCGTGCCGGTGATGCTGCCGCCGTACGTCGACTTCGTCGATCTCGACGGGGCCAAGGTCCTCATCGCCGACGACGTGGCCGACACCGGCCACACCCTCAAGATGGTCCACGACCTCTGTCTCGAGCGCGTGGCCGAGGTCCGCAGTGCGGTGCTCTACGAGAAGTCGCACTCGCTGGTGAAGTGCGAGTACGTGTGGAAGCGGACCGACCAGTGGATCAACTTCCCGTGGTCGACCGAGCCGCCGGTGGTCAGCCCCGAGGAGGCCCGCCACCGGGCCCTCGACGCCTAGAGGGACGTCGGCGCGGACCGGGTACTCAGAAGGTCGACACCGCGCCCCCGGCGGGCGGTGTCTCGACCACTGCCTCGGCGGTGAGCGGGTCCACGTCGCCGATGCGCCGCCCGTAGCCACCCGGGCCGCCGAGTCCGCGGGTGTAGTAGAGGCCGAGCACCCGCTGGATGGTGTGCTGGTCGAGGACCGGGGAGGCCCCTTCGTAGGTGGCGAGCGCCTTGACGAGCTTGCACACGTCGGCCGGCAGGTACGGGCGCAGGTCACCACCCTCCCGGATGCAGAGCGTGCGCAGGTAGGCAGCCGACTCGCCGTCACAGGCCACGCCCATGGCATGGGCGACCCGGGCCAGGATCCAGTCGAACGCATCCTCGGTGATCGGCCCGATGAAGATCTTCGACTGGATGCGCCGGAAGAACGCCTCGTCACCGAGATCGGCGGGATCGAGGTTGGTCGACAGCACGACCTTCACGTCGAAGGGAACCTCGAAACTCACCCCGTAGTTGAGCGACAGGTAGTCGACCCGTCGGTCGAGGGGCACGATCCAGCGGTTGAGCAGCTGGTCGGGTGTCATCACCTGTCGACCGAAGTCGTCGACGATCATGACGCCGTTGTTGGCCTTCATCTGGAGCGGGGCGAGGTACACACCGCTGGTCGTGTCGTAGGTGAGGTCGAGCATCGAGCCCGTGAGCTCCCCACCGACGATCACGCGGGGCCGATGGCACAGCACCCAGCGGGGATCGAGATCGTCGGGCTGCTTTTCCGCCGGCACGTGGACGGTCGAGTCGAACACGCTGATGATCTGGCCGTCGACCTCCACCGCGCGCGGCACGAGGACGTTGTCGGGGCTGACCCGCACGAGCCGCTCCGCGATCGACGTCTTGCCCGTGCCGGGCGGGCCGTAGAGGAACATGGCACCGTTCGCGTTGATGGCCGGCCCGAGTTCGTCGAGCAGCTCGTCGCTGATCACGAGGTCGGAGAACGCCGTCTTGAGCATGTCCCGGTTGACGTAGACGGCGAGGCGCTGGCGGGCCACCACCTGGCGGTAGTGGTTCAGCGACACGGGGCAGGCCCCGGCGTACCGGGACTGCGCGTGCCGGTCGGTGGCGTGCTGCTGACCGAGACCCGACAGGGCGAGCGTGTAGTCCCGCCCCACCATTCCCAGGACCTCGATCTCCTTCTTCTCCCGCAGCTCCTGGACGACCTTGTCGACGATGGCGGTCGACAGGGCCAGCGCGTTGCTCAGACCGGTGACGTTCGTCTTCCCCTCGAGCATGCACCGGCGCAGGACCAGGTCCTCGACCAGGGCGTAGGGGACGCCGAGGTTCTCGGGGCTCTTCGGTGGTTTCAGGCCAAGATCGTTGTCATTGGTCGTGTCGGGCACGGCGCGTCGGGCTCCAGCGATCGAATCGTCCTTTCTCCTTCGGCACGACGCGGAGAAGATTTACCGATCCACGAGCGGATCCTGCGCGTCTGATCACGCCGGCGCGGCGGGTTCGCCGGGATTCAGGCGGTGCCGGAACGCCGGATGGCCCGCTCGTCGGTGCCCAGGTAGCTGGCGACCACGAGCGGGTTGTTCCGGACCTCGTCGGGCTCGCCCTCCGCGATCACCGACCCCGACTCGAGACAGAACACCCGGTCGCTGATGCTCATGATCAACGGCATGTCGTGCTCGATGATCAGCATCGCCGCGCCGAGTTCCCGGCGGATCTCGACGATCAGCGGTGCGAAGGCCTCGGTCTCCCGCTGGGCCACGCCCGCCGTGGGCTCGTCGAGGCACAGCAGCTCGGCATCGAGGGCGAGCAGGCCGGCGAGCTCCACGATCCGGCGGGTGCCGGTGGACAGGTCGGAGACGAACGTGTCGGCGTAGCGTCCCAGGCCGAGGAAGTCGATGAGGTCGTCGGCGTCGCTCCGCTTGCGTCGCTCCACCGGCCCGTTGAGGAACAGCGCGCTGCGCACGAACGACGACCGCTCCCTGGCCTCCAGCGCCACCTGGACCGACTCCCGCACCGTCAGCTCCGGGAAGAGGGTCGCCGCCTGGAAGGTCCGGCCCAGCCCCTCGCGGGCCCGGCGGGGGGCCGACAGGTCGGAGATGTCCATGCCCAAGAGCTCGACCCTGCCGTCGGACGGTACGAAGCCGCCGACGGCGTTCATGAACGTCGACTTGCCGGCGCCGTTGGTGCCGATCAGGCCGACGATCTCCTCGCGGCGCACGTCGATCGCGGCGTGGTCGACGGCGACGTTGCCGCCGAAGCGGACCGTGATGTCGCGGGTCGACAACACGACTTCACGCCCTTCCTTGTCGACCGGCTTGCCGGCGGCCGCGACCTTGGCGGCCGAGTCGAGCCGGGCCGGGCTGGGGAGCCGGCCCCGCACGAAGTACGGCCACAAGAGCAGGGGCACGAACGGTTCGGTGAACAGGANNCTTGCCCGCAGCCACGACCTTGGCGGCCGACTCGAGCCGGGCCGGGGTGGGGAGCCGGCCCCGCACGAAATACGGCCACACGAGCACGGGCAGGAACGGCTCGGCGAACAGGAGCACGCCGTAGCCGAGCTTCACCCGGGCCGACGACACCACCCGGTCGGGCATCGACGCCAGCCCGAACAGGAGGGCGGCCGACCACAGGCCCGAGACGGCGACCACACCGAGCAGCAGGCCCCAGCCGTAGGAGTCACCGCCGAACAGGAGAGGCACGGCGAGCACGAGAATCGCCCCCGAGCCGAGCGCCTTCGCCACCGCCGCCAGCTGGTAGAGAAGCCGGCTCAGGTCCGAGGGTGGTGCGGCGATCCGGGCGGGGTCCCGGTGGGCCCGTCGGGTCAGCGACGTCGGTGGTGCGATCGCGCTCGGTGAAGCGGCCGGCCGGGGGTTCCGGCGATCGACCCAGTCGATGATCGCGCGGCGCACGCCGTGGGCGATCTGCACGAACCCGCCGGGGAAGTACATCAGCATGAACAGGAACCCGATGCTGCTGGTGACCAGGCCCACCACGGGTTGACCCCGGAAGAACTTCGGCAGACCCTCGATCCACAGCGCGCCCAGCACGGGACCGGTGATCGACCCCAGCCCGCCGATCACCACCATGTTGACGGTCCGCAGCGAGTCCTCGATCTGGAACAGCGCCTCGTTGTAGCGGATCTGGCGGACCAGGTTGCCGAGGAGCGCCCCGCCCAGCCCGGCCACGCCCCCGGCCACGGCGAAGGCCATGAGCTTCATCCGCACCGGCGAGACGGTGTAGGCGGAGGCCGTGTCGGCGTTGTCGCGCACCGCGATGATGGTGCGACCGAACCCCGAGCGTCGCAGCCGGCCCAGGACCAGGATCGTGAGCACCAGACAGCCCAGCGTGAAGTAGAAGTAGTTCTGCTGGTCCTTCAGCTCCCACCACAGGAAGTTGCCCCGGTCGAACAGCACGCTGCGTTCGCCGTCGGAGAGGAACGGCCGGGCGTACAGGTACTGCTCGGCGGCGATGGCGAAGGCGAACGTCGACACGGCCAGCATCAGGCCCCGCACCCGCAGCGCGCCCACGCCGGTGATCGCCGCGACCGCGGCGGTGAAGAAGACAGCCGCGATCATCGCCACCACCGGCCCGCCCGGTATGCCCGGCCACTCGAAGTCGATGATCCTCGTGTCGCCATAGCCCAGATCGAGCTCGATCCCGCGGTCGAAGGCGGCGGCACTGAGCGCGCCGATGCCGGCGTAGGCCATCTGGGCGAGCGAGAGCTGCCCCGACCAGCCGGTGATGACCGTGAGCGAAGCCACACAGATGGCGAACGCCACGATCGTCGAATAGAGGAGGAACTGGGACTGCCGGATCTGGCCGGCGTCGGTGAACGAGAAGACGATCTTGTGGCCCCAGGTGACGAGGATCACCGCCACGAGGGCGACGCCCATGGCGATCCGGGGCATGTGCCGGATCCACCAGATCCGCTGCATGTGGGCCGGGACCGGCGACACCTTGGGGGCGAAGGCGAGCACGCTCTCGTCCTCGCTCCGGCTCTGCCAGTAGAGGGCGATCACCACGGCCACGAACACCAGCAGGGTGCCGAGGCCCGGGTCACGGGTGAAGTTGAAGTTGAACAGGTTCTGGGCGAT